>Ga0153954_1000264_pt1 | contig 45284 bp, 43 predicted proteins | sample TSFL038MetaG_FD_102277 | JGI IMG/M metagenome (GOLD analysis project Ga0153954, IMG submission 102277) | Attine ant fungus gardens microbial communities from Florida, USA - TSFL038 MetaG | ecosystem: Host-associated > Fungi > Mycelium > Unclassified | place: USA: Florida, Wekiwa Springs State...
GCACTCCCTTGGTAAGGGAGAGGTCGACAGTTCAATCCTGTCCGGCAGCACCATCCTCCTTCGAGGCGCGACACTTGAAGATGGAAACGCTCCTGGCGCTGGCTCTGACGATGGGCACCACCCCGGCGCTCGCGACCGATTGGCAGGTCCACGACGTCACCGACCGGCCCCGCGGCACCATCGGCATCGGCGTCACCGCCTCCGGCGTGCTGCAGGACGGATCGCGCAAATTCACGGCCAACCTGATCGTCAATTGCAGCGACAGCACGACCGCCGTCTTCGTCGAGAGCGGTGGCTTGTCCGTCAAGCAAAACGCGACCGTGAGCTTCACACTGGACCGCGGCTCGGCACAATCCGGCGAAGAGTGGCGTCCTTGCAAGGGTGGCGACTGCATCGGGCTCTGGAACGAGCCTGGTATCGCTTTCGCCCAGTCCCTGTTCGACAAGGCAGCCCTCAAGATGCTGATCGCACGCAAATACGACGACCAGGTCGAAGCCAACTTCGAGATCACTGGCGCCCGCACGGCCCTGCAGCCCGTGAGCGAGAAGTGCGGTTGGCCGGACATCAAAACCCGCTAGCCCGGCAAATCCCCGGCGTGTATGCAGCACCAGTTTCTCCCACCGGACCGAATTTGCCCGTGACCTTCCTCCGCTCCTGCCGTCTGACGCTCGTCATCGCGCCGCTTTTTCTCGCCACGGCCGCCCTCGCCCAGGCGCCGCAACAACAGCAGCAGCAACAGGCGCCGCAAGGCCCCCAGACGCCGATGGAAGCGGGTCTGAAGGCGCTACAGGACCGCAATCTGGAGGGGGTGGAGAAGGCGCTTGGTGGCCTGGCCAAGGAGCGCGACCCCCGCGCGCAATTCCTGCTCGGCTTCTATGTCTACGGCAATCCAGACTCCAAGCTGGCGGACATGAACAAGGCCGTGCCGATGCTGCTCGACGCTTCGGAGCGCGGCTATGTGCCGGCGATGATCCCGCTCGCGGCGGCCTATGCCGACGGCAAGGGGGTCCCGAAGAGCTTCTACGACGCCTACAAGTGGCTGGCGATCGCCGAGCTCTGGCAAGCGCCGCGCGTGCAACTGTTCGACGCCATCGAGCACGAGTTGAAGCCCGAGGAGATCGCCAAGGCCAAGGCCGAGGCGGCGGCCTACACGTTCAAGACGAAGTAATCCCCGGCACAGACCGGGCAGATCTGCCCGCTGGACCTCTTGGCGCTTGTCGGACTTGCGAAAGCCTGCGAGCTTTCCGATGAGCGATGCCTGTTCACTGGACCATCTCCCATCCGACGCGCCTCGTCGTTGCGGTCTGCAAGAAGGCGGTTTATCGCGCCGATATTGAAGCCTATCTCGACGGCGTGGTCGTCGGTGGCGCCATGCCCTACCGCAAGATATTCGAGCTCAAGGACGCCGACTGGAAGCTCGGCGACATCGACATGATGGCGCTCGGCGCACGCATCCGCGCCTACGCCAAGGCGGGTCCCATGGGGCCGCTCGCAATCGTGGCCGGCACCGAGGAAGCCTACGAAACGGCGATGATGTTCGCGACGCTCGGCGAGGCCGAACGTCCGCTCGAGATCTTCCGTGAACTGCACGCCGCCCGCCGCTGGCTCGACAAGCAGCCGGCGGCGGGGGCGTGAACGGTTCCGGCGTCAGTTCCGCATGAAGCCTTCGATCTCGCTTTCGGCCCAGGCCAGCGTCTTGTCCATCGCCTCGCCCTTGAAATAGCGGACAGCCATCTGGGTCTGTGTCGCCTGGGTATAGATGCGCTCGGCGATGGCATGAGGCGCGGGCGCGCCCGCGATCGACAGGATCTGGTGATTGTACGGATTGGGATAGTGGTAAAGCGTGCCCTTGGGCGGTCCCTCTTCCGCCCAGGTCTTGAAGGTCGTGAGCTTGTCGAAGGACGGCAGATCGTAGCCGCCTGAGGCGATCACCATCTTCTCCGCCGCATCGGCCGAGGAGAGATGCATCAGGAGGCTCTTGGCCGCCGCCTGGTTCTTGCTGAAGTTCCAGATGCCCCAGAAGTAAGGCGTGAACGGCGCATAGCGGCCCTTGGGACCGGCGGCAAAACCGTGCGTCCAGAGCTGCTCGGCGACCTTGGGCGCGTCGCGCTTGGCGACTGCCCAGGCCGACGGCGGGTTCATGATCAGCGAGGCCTGGCCCGAGACCAGGAACTTGTTGTTCGAGGCATCGTCCCATGCCGGCACGTCGGCCGGCATGACCGCCATCAGCTTCTTGTAGAACTCGAGCGCCTGACGCACGGCGTCGGTCTTCACCGTGATGTCGCCCTTCTCGTTGGCGAGCATGGCGCCGAAGCCGTGGAAGATCGCGCCGGCGGTGTCGACGTTGTCGGCCGTCGTGCCGAGACCGATGCCGAACGGATGACCCGCCTTGTTGCAATCCGTGGCCGCCTTCAGGAAAGCGTCGAACGTCCAGGCATCGGCCTTGGGCTTCTCGCCCGCGGGATACATTGCCTGAACGTCGATGCCGGCGAATTGCTTCATGTAGTCGATGCGCGAGCACGGCCCCTTGATCTGGCTGCCCACCGTCGCCGGCACCACGATCCATTTGCCGCCGATCTTGCCAAGATATTCGACGGTGCCGTTGACCGCGCCGTTGGCCTTGATGAGCTCGGCCATGAGATCGTCGACCGGCACGAGCTGATCCTTGTAACGCGACGGCAGCCAGGTCGAGAGTGCGAGGATGTCGTGACCCGACTTGGCCTGCGATTCGGCGGCACCCGTCAGCAGGATTTTGTTGCCCTGCGAGGTGATGAAGTCGATCTGCACCTCCACCTTTTCCTTGTCCGCCCATTCACGAACGAGCGTCTCGGTGGCCTTGTTGGCGCCTGGCACCCAATGGTCCCAGAAACCCATCGACAATTTGCCGGCGGCATACGCGCCGCGCACGAAAGGCGCGGCCACCAGACCGGTCGAAAGCACGGCTGTACTGAACGCAAAACGACGACGCGTGATCCTCGCTGAAGTCATCTGTTTCCTCCGTGTTGATGGCCCTCGGTCGGAGCCTTGCGATCACGCTAAGCCGGGCGACATGCAGTGACAATGAAATTCCGCGATGCGGCGGTCACACTGGGGGAAAGATGGCGAGCTATGATGGTCCTTGCTTCGGGACCATTTTTCGGGATCAACGATGCGACTACTGATCGACGGCGCTTCAGTGTGGGACGGCACGGGCGCGGAGCCCTTTTTGAGCAAGGTTCTGGTCGACGGCGACCGCATCGCCGCCGTGGTGCCCAAGGGGCAGGACCTGCCAGCCGATGGCGCCGAGCGCATCGACGCCACGGCCAAGTTCCTGATGCCGGGCCTTGTCGAAGGCCATTCGCATCTTTCCTTCGTGGATGTCGCGCGCGGCACGGCACTCGGCGAACTGCCGCCGGAGGATCACACACTCCTGGCGATGGATGCGGCACGCAAACTCCTGGGCGCGGGTTTCACCAGCGCCTGCTCCGCCGCAGCCGCCAAGATCCGCCTCGACGTCGCGCTGCGCGACGCCATCGAGGACGGGCTGATCGACGGCCCGCGCCTGTTGGCCGCCGGTCCCGAGATCACCGTCACCGGCGGCCTGGGCGATGGCCGCAAGCTCCATTTGCCACTCGAGAGCTTCGGCGTGCCGGTCGATGGGCCGGACGAGATGCTGCGCATGGTACGGCTTTGCCTGCGGGAGGGCGTCGACACCATCAAGCTCAACATCTCCGGCGATTTCGGCGTCGAGTCCGCGCCGTCCGATGTCGCGGTCATGACCGACCAGGAGATCGCGATCGCCGTCCAGGCCACGCATGCGATCGGCCGAAGGGTCGCCGCTCATGCCCGCGCCTCGGAGTCGGTGAAACGCGCGGTACGTCACGGCATCGATGTGATCTACCACTGCGACTTCGCCGACGAGGAAGCGCTCGACCTTCTCGAGTCGGTCAAGGACCGGATATTCACCGGCCCTGCCATCGGCATCGTGCTTGCCCGGCGGGACTCCTTGCGCGGCGACAATTCGCGCCAGGGTCGCATCGTGTTCGAGCGGCTGGAGCGACTCTACGAGGCAAGCTGCCGAACGCATGCCGAGATGCGCCGGCGCGGCATTCGCATCGTGCCGGGCGGCGACTACGGCTTCGCTGCCAATCCGCAGGGCACCAATGCGCGCGACCTCGAGCATTTCGTGCGCCATTTCGGCTTCTCGCCGAGCGAGGCCCTGCAAGCCGCCACGCGCACCGGCGGAGAGATCATGAAACGCGGCCACGAGCTTGGCCTCGTGAAACCTGGTTATCTCGCCGACCTTCTGCTCGTCGACGGTGCGCCTTTGGAGGACGTCCGTGTCCTGCAGGACAAGAAGCGCCTGGTCTTCATCATGAAGGCAGGCGTGCGTTACGTGCCCTGCGAAGGGGCGCCGCATGTGAGGAGAGTCCCCTGATACGCGTCGCATTGGCCCTGTTCGGCCTGTCTCTGCTGCTGATCCCGCCAGTGAGACCCGCTTTCGCCTGGGGTGCGACGGGCCATGAATATGTGAGCGGCGTGGCGGCCGAGATGCTCCCCGACGAGATCCCGGCCTTCGTGCGCACGCCCGGAGCGATCGCCGATATTGCCGTGCTCGGCCGTGAGCTCGACCGCTCCAAGGGCTCGGGCCTGACCCACGACGCCGAGCGCGATCCCGGTCATTCGATACGGGTGACCGACGATGGTCTGGTCGCCGGCGTGATCGCACTCGAGAAGCTGCCGCTCACGCGCGAGGCCTACGACACGGAACTGCGAGTCAAAGGTCTCACCCAGTACAAGGCAGGCTATCTGCCACTCGCCATCGTCGACGGTTGGCAGCAACTCGCCAAGGATTTCGGTTACTGGCGCGCCGCGTACTGGCGCGCCGCGGTCGTCGGCGCGAAGGCAGCGGCGAGCGCCGCCGACCGCGCTTGGTTCGACGAGGATCGCCTCCGCCGCGAGCGCTGATCATCCGGGACCTCGGCGTCTGGAGCCACTATGCAGGCGACGCCAGCCAGCCACTGCACACCTCGGTGCACGCCGACGGCTGGGGCAACTTCCCCAATCCGCGCGGCTTTTCCAGCACGCCCGGCATCCACGCCCATTTCGAGGGGGAGTTCGTGAAGGCGAACGTCACGCGCGACGCCGTGAAGGCCACCGTACCACTTTACAGGTCCTGCGAATGCTCGATCCAGGACCGTGCGCGCGCAGAGATCGAAGCGACATTTCACGAAGTCGTGCCGTTCTATGAGCTCGAGCTCAAGGGCGCCTTCAGGAACAACGGCACTCCGGAGGGCGCGACTTTTGCAACGAGCCGCTTGTCGGCCGGTGCCACCGCCTTGCGCGACATGATCGTCGATGCTTGGCGGGCCAGCGCCGACATCGTGGTCGGTTATCCGCCGGTCAACGTTCACGATATCGAAACGGGCAAGCACATCCTGACGCGGGACGACTTCGGAAGCGACTGACGCGCTGGAAACGGAATTGATGCATCGCCAGCGAGAGAAATCGTGGAAAGTCAGGGCGATGTAATCTCGAATCGGTAAGAGCAGCCGGTACAGACGCTTATCGTCCTGCCGTGTCGCGTGCCGCCCGGCGGGAGATGCAATCAAGGCAGCCCCTTTCTCATGAGCTTCAATTTCAGCCTGGTAGCGGTTCTCGAGGTGAGCGTGGCTGCCGCCACCGTGTGGGCAGCCGTACCCGAGACGCGGTCCGAGCCGATCAAGGTCTGGCGGCTCGGCGTTGCGCCTTTGCTGGGCACTGTGACGGCGATCATCATCCTGGCGGGCGCCGTCGCCAGTCACGGCCTCGAATTGCGCTGGGCTGTCGCCGCCATAATCGGCGCTGCCATAGGCGGCTTCGTGGGTAATCGGGCCAAGGTCGAGAGCGATCAGATCTGGGGTTTGGTGCGTCTGTTGCCCGGCTATGCCGGCCTGATCGCGGCGTTCGGCGTGCTGGTCTTCGCGGGCATCGATGCCGCGCAGACGATGTTCGGCTATCCCGTGCTGCCGCCCGAGCACGATCCCGCGATCGGCGCTTCGCTGTTCGCCGGCTTCCTCGATGGCCGCGCCTGGACCATCGGGGTGCGCGCCTCGCGCGCGCCACATGTCGAGCTTAACTAGGTCACAGCCGTTTCGGCCTATAGTGGCCGCATGACCCTCGAACGTGCAGCCCTCTGGGCAATCGTCATCGCCGCCGGCATGTTTCTGCTCGTGGCGGCGCGCGCGCTCCTGCTCCCCTTCGTGCTGGCGATCACGCTCTGGTACACAGTCGATGCGCTGGCCGATGCAATCGAACGGCCCAAGCTCGGCCGGTTCAAGATGCCGCGGCCGCTCGCGCTGCTGGCGGCTTTCCTCGTCATGGGCGGACTGGTCTGGGTGGTGGGCCGCACCATCGGCAGCAACGTCACCGCCGTTGCCGCCGCCGCACCCGCCTATGAAGGCCGCCTGCAGAAGCTGCTCGACCGGGGCGCGGTGCTGGTTGGGCTCGACCATGCGCCGACCATCGGCCAGCTCTTCGACCGCCTCAGCCTCGCCGATACGCTGGGCGGCGTCGCCGCGGCCACCGCCTCGCTGGTGAGCGTGGCCGGCATCGTGCTGATCTATGCGTGCTTCCTGTTCGTCGAACAGGTCAACTTCCGCCGCAAGCTCACGATCATGTTCGCAAGCTCCGATCAGCGCGCCTGGCTTTATTCGGTACTCGAGAAGATCGACCGCGACATCCGCGTCTACCTGCGCATCAAGACGGCGCTCGCCGTGGTGACTTCGTGCATGGCCTACGCCGTGATGGCCTGGATCGGCGTCGACTTCGCGGGCTTCTGGGGGGTGATGGTGTTCTTCTTCTATTACATCCCGACCGTCGGCTCGATCCTCGCGATCGTGGCGCCGGCGCTGCTGACGCTGGTGCAGTTCGACCACTTGACGCCGTTCCTGATCGTGCTGTTCGTGATCGGCACGATCCAGATCGTGATGTCCAACGTGATCGAGCCCGCGATCATGGGCCGCTCGCTCAACCTGTCGCCGTTGGTCGTGATCGCCTCCCTGATGGTGTGGGGCAACATCTGGGGCGTGGTCGGCATGTTCCTGTGCGTGCCGATCATGGTCGTGACCCTGATTGTGCTGGCGCATTTCGATGCCACACGTCCCGTCGCCGTGCTGCTCTCAGCCGACGGCAAGATCCCTGAACCGTCGCGCGAGTCACCCGCGGCCTGAGTCCGTGGGGCGACGGACTTTGCTCGCGCAGGCGGCCTCGCTCTTCGAGCGGCCGGTTACCGCAAGTGACAGTCAAATGTATCGAATCTAATGGTGTGGTAGACCATACCGATCCACCTCGCCGCGCTCGATCTGCCCCACCGTGCAGCGTCTCCCGCGGCCCCCGCGCTTGCGGCCCGATCGAAAAAACGGTCGTTTGACGATCGATAGCCCTGGACTCCGGGTCTCCAATAAAGGCGCGAAAGGTACTTCCCGCTTTGTCCAAGCGGGCATTCTGATCAATGGATGCGCGCCGCCTATCGGGTTTCGATTCCGGCGCACATTCCAACCTAGGGCTTCGCGTCGGGATCGGCGCGCAGGGTGATCGTCTTGCCGTCGGCGCTGCGCTCGAGATGGAGGAAAGGCAGGTCCGGCAGCGGTGTATTGTCGGCCGCGGCACGTGAGAATTCGCGGTCGATCTCGCCGAACAGCCGGACATAGAGTTTCCACTCGACGGTGGCCGGCTCGATCACCACGCTCGCCGCCTCTCGCCAGTCAAGCGCCCGGATGCCGGTCTGCGTCACGCGATCTTCGGCCTTGTCGCGCAGCAGGGTCACCTCGAAACGGCCGATAGTGGCAGTGCGGGCATCCGAATTGACGGGCCTGGCGGTGACCACGACGCAGACCTGATCCGGCTTCTCGTTGGTGGCGAACTCCACCGTGCCGTCGTTCAACGTGTTGTCCCCGATATCATCCTGCCAACCGAGCCGCTCGACGACCACGATACGTCGCTTGCTCTTGTCGAAGCGCCAGCCGGCTGGCGGATCGAAGCAGCGGCGCGTCGATTTGGTCTCGCCGACATCGCCACGCGCCAGGATCTCCGGCGAGACCAGCGTGTCGGCCTCCGGCACGGTCGTGCGCACTTTCTGGTCGAGCGCGAAGGAGCCCGGCCGATCGGGCAGCACCAGCATCAGCAATTCGAACGTCGCACCGCGGCCCCGGCCCTGCAGCGAGAGCGTGGCATGCGCCAGGTTGAGACGCGTAGCCTCTGTCGCGAAAGCGCGACGGGGAACAGTGAAATGCAGCCGTCCCGGCGAAAGTGTCGCTTCACCTCGCCACGCCCCGACCGTGAGCGTGGGCGGCGGGCCTCGGGGCGCGGCGAGATGCGGGCCGACGATCTCCACAGTGACGGGCGGATCGCTACCATCCGATGCGATGAAGGAGGGCGCATAGCGCGGCACGGTAGGCGATTCCGATGAAACAGGACGATGGCTACCGGTCTCCAGCTTGAAGCTATCCCCCTTGGGCACGGCTGTCGGACCGCGCGGTTCCAAGGTCAGTTCGCCGGTCGCACGGCGCGGTGGCACGAAGCTCGGCGTGAAGGAGAGCACGACCGGCTGCTCGTCCTGACCCGCCAGGGCATCGAGCGCGGTTTGCACGCCGGTCACCGCCGCGAGCACCGCGGCGCGTGAGCCCTCGCCCGGCCGCGCGATGCCGTCGCGCAGGGCGGTGTTCAGCGTATCGAGACTGGCGAAGGCCCGGCGTTGGAGGACCGACAGTTGGTCGAACGGATCGCCGATGTTCGCCGAAAGACGCACAGCCAGCGCGTCTGCGAGCAGGCCGGCGACCCGGAAGCCCTGCAACAACTCGATCCGCGCCTCGCCATCGGCCTGTGCCTGCAGTTCCGCCTGATCGGCACGCAGGACGGCGAGCTTCTCGCCGATAGTCGGTCCCGCCATGCCCGAGGGTGCCTTCGGCAGGACGGCGAACGCCAGCGCCGCCGCGGCGACGATGACGACCGCGGCGACCATCCAGAGCAGCACCCGCCGATCGACCTTCATGCGGCCGTTCTAGCACGGCCGCCCGGCTCGGTTAGGAACCCATCGACGAGAGAACAGCCTAGTAAGAGAACAGCACCGGCAGTGGCGAATTCAGAATCAGGTGCCGCGTCATGCCGCCAAAGATCATCTGGCGCAGACGGCTTTGCGTGTAGGCGCCCTTGAGGATCAGGTCGCAGCCGCCTTTGACGGCGGTGTCGACGATGGTCTGTCCCGCCGAGCGGCTGCCGGGCTTGACGTGCTGGCTGGTCACCTTGAGCCCGTGGCTGGCCAGCGACTCGGCGATCTCGGCCGAACTCGGTCCCGGCACCATGGCGCCGTCGACGCTCAGCACATCGATCGACTCGGCGCGGCTCAGCACCGGCATGGCGAGCGAGATCGCGCGTGCGCTCTCCGTCGAGCCGTTCCAGGCGAACAGGATCTTCTTGCCGACCATGCCTGAGAAGCGCGGCGGCACGACAAGAACCGGACGGCCCGAATCGAACAGCGCGGTTTCAAACACGCTCTCCGGCATCTTCGGCAGTGCGCCGGGTTGCGGCATCACGATGAGATCGTAGGCGCGGCCGATGGTGCCGATCGCCGTCGGACCGCTGTCGTCGGCCGTCCGCCATTCAGTGCGCAGTCCGTCACCGATCTTGTCGAAAGCCTGCTTGACCGCAGCGACCCTCTGGCGTTCCTCCGCATCCTCGGCGAGTCCGCCGCCGATCGGCGCGCCCATGCCGGCATCGGCCCAAGCCATACTCATCACACCGTACGAGGGCGGCTCCAGCCCCACGAGGCGCGCATCGAACGTCTTCGCCAACCTGGCGGCGAGCTCGAACGCGGCGGGATCTTCTGCTGCCCAGGCCATTGTCAGAATCGATTTCATGACATGCCTCCCTTTTTTACCCTGTTTGGACAAGACGATAACACGACCGGCCCACAGGCCGGAGGGTGATGCAGATGATACAATCCCCGAATTGAAACCCTCAATCTTTCCAATAATTTATCGTGACTATCTCAAATAATTCCCGAGATATGGGCGCATTCAAAGCCCGTCGTCCGTGTTTGCCCGACCACCGAGCCCCAGAACCCAATGGTACGGACAGGCCAATTAGAAAAAACGCATTTCTTTGGAGATATATATGCTGTCCATCTTCCGTCGCCTGGTGAAGAACGAGAACGGTTCTACTGCCATCGAATACACGCTCATCGCCTCGCTGATCGCAGTCGCTGCGATTACCGCCATGAACATCGTGGGTGGCCGCATCTCGAACGTTCTGAGCAACGTCGCCAGCGCCGTGGGCACCTGACCGTCACGGTCATCGGACCGAAGACGCAGGAAACGCGAGAGGGCCGCTCATTTTCTTGGCGCCTGCATCGCAGATGCGCAACGATAGGTCAGTCCATGTGGACGGGCTCATCCAGGCCATCGACGCATTGCGATGGCAGCAGTCCCGTTCTCACTCAGATCAAACGCGCCGGGATCCGGCGCCCGTCAGACGATCGACGCCGCCTTCGGCACGATCCAGGCAAACCGGTCCGACAAGGCCGCGAGTGTGATGCGGTTGATGGCGTCCGCGCCGATCGTGCTACCACCCGTCGCATCGGGCAGGTCGCGCGTGGCGACGGTGTCGGCGGCGACGGTGCTCATGTAGCCGTGGTCGGTCGCCGAACGCACGGTGGCCGACACGCACATATGGGTCATGAAGCCACCGACGATCAGATTCTTGCGACCCGACGCCTTGAGATGCTTGTCAAGCTCTGTGCCGGCGAAGGAATTGGGCAGGCCCTTGTCGATGATCGTCTCGCCGTCGCGCGGCGTGAGCTGCTTCACGATCTCGAAGCCACTCAGCGTCGGGTTGAACGCCTTGCCCGTGGGCGAACCCTTGTGGCGCACATGGACAATTGGCGTCCCTGCGGAGCGCGCCTTCTCCAGCAGTCCGGCCAGCGCCTCGACAGCACCAGCGACGCCGGCGAGCGGCAGCAGTCCATCAGTATATTCGCGTTGAGCATCGATGATCAGCAGAAGGCCGTTCGCCATCGTAGCCGGCGTCGGCGCCGCTCCCGCCATCTGCAGCATGGTCATCGCCATGGTGATCCACCCCTGTTCATACTTTGACTACGGTTGTGCAAGCGTTGTCCCCATCAACGCCCAACGCGCAGTCTTTTGCAAGAGTTACGGCATGCCCAAGAACGCACATCACTGACACTCCGCTAGCGTGACGTGCGACACTACATACGTTGCGCGAGCGAAAATCGTCGGCTTGACCACTCGAAGATGGTCATCGACTGTGCAAGTCATGAAGGCGATCATCGTCGGTGGCGGCATCATGGGACTCGCCACGGCGTGGGCGATGGACCGCGAAGGTGCAACGGTCGAGTTGTTCGAGCAGGGCGCGCTGCCCAACCCGCTGGCCTCCTCCTTCGACGTGCATCGCCTGATCCGTCATCCCTACGGCAGCTACACGGGCTATGCACGGTTGATCGATCCGGCCTTCGCGGCTTGGGATCTGATATGGCGCGATCTCGGACAAACGCTCTACGCGCCCACCGGAACATTGGCTCTCTCGGGCCCCGGCGCCGGATGGGCCGAACGCTCGGCGGCGTCGCTTGCAGCGATCGGCCGGTCGATGGCCGAGCTTGCCCTCGACGAGTTGCCCCGACGCTTTCCATTGATCGATGCGCGCGGCGTCGGACGGGCGTTCTGGATCGATACGGGCGGCGTGCTCTTCGCCCAAGACATCGTGGGAGCACTCGTCCGCTATCTCGCGCAACGTTCGCGCGTCACCCTTCATGCTCATGCGCCGATCCGATCGGTCGACCTCGAACACGGCCGCTCGACGACCGCCGATGGCACCACGCACCACGCCGACGTGATCGTCGTCGCCTCGGGTGCGTGGGCCCCTCGCCTGCTCCCAGCGCTGCAACGGCGGGCGGTACCTTCGCGGCAGATCGTGATCTATTTCCATCTGCCCGAGGTCGATCGCGCGGCCTGGTCGACCGCGCCCATGGTCCTCGACCTCAGCCACGAGGTCGGCCTCTATCTCGTGCCGCCCCGCGATGGCCGCGGCCTGAAAGTCGGCGATCACGAGTTCAGCCGCACCGGCGATCCCGACGGACCGCGCGAGGCGACGCCCGAGGAGATGCTTCCCCTGCTCGATCGCTGCCGGCAGCTCCTGCGCGGTTTCGACCGGTGGCGCATCGACCGGCCCAAGGTCTGTTTTTACACCGTCACCGACGACGAGCGCTTCGTGGTCGAGAAGCAGGGTGCGAAGGGCTGGGCGATGTCGCCCTGCTCGGGCCATGGCTTCAAGTTCGGCGCGCTGATGGGGCTGGAGCTCGCCCGCACCATCGTCTCGGGCCGCGATCCCGCGGTACATGCAAGCTGGGCGGCGGGCCGCGAAGGCGATACAAACTAGCCGCCAGATCCAAGATCAGAGTTGGGAGAGGAAACGACATGGCTTCCCGCAAGCGGGGCGGCAAGGACGCGCCCAAAAAGGCCACCGGTATGCGCCAGGGTTTGGCCACCTATGGCGATGCGGGCTTCTCCCTCTTCCTGCGCAAGGCTTTCCTCAAGGCCGGCGGCTATACCGACGACGCGCTCGACCGGCCGATCGTGGGCATCACCAACACCCACAGCGACTACAATCCCTGCCACGGCAACGTGCCGGACCTGATCGAGGCGGTGAAGCGCGGCGTGATGATGGCCGGCGCCATGCCGATGGTCTTTCCGACCGTGTCGATCCACGAGAGCTTCTCGCATCCAACGAGCATGTTCCTGCGCAACCTCATGTCGATGGACACCGAGGAGATGATCCGCGCCCAGCCGATGGACTCCGTCGTGCTGATCGGCGGTTGCGACAAGACCCTGCCCGCTCAGCTCATGGCGGCAGCGAGCGTCGACAAGCCCGCGGTCGTGCTACCGGTCGGGCCGATGCTGGTCGGCCATTTCAAGGGCGAGGTGCTGGGCGCCTGCACCGACTGCCGTCGCCTGTGGGGCCAATATCGCGCCGGCACCTTCAGTCAGGAAGACATCGAGACGGTCTCCGGTCGTCTGGCACCGACCAAGGGCACCTGCATGGTGATGGGCACGGCAAGTACCATGGGCTGCATCGTCGAGACGCTCGGCATGGGCCTGCCCAACTCCGGCTCGATCCCGGCAACGCATTCGGACCGCCTGCGTGTCGCCGAAGCGACCGGCAAGCTCGCAGCCGAGATGGCGGTCAAGCAAGGCCCCAAGCCCAGCGAGATCATGACCAAGGCTGCCTTCCGCAATGCCCTCACCGTGCTGCAGGCGATCGGCGGCTCGACCAATGCGCTGGTCCATCTCACTGCCGTCGCGCGCCGCCTCGGCATCGACATCGAGCTTGAGGAGTTCGACGAGATCGGCCGCAATGTGCAGGTGCTGGTCGACCTCAAGCCGTCAGGCGACCACTATATGGAGCATTTCCATTGGGCCGGCGGCAACTCGCGCCTGATGAAGGAGATCCGCAAGAACCTCGACGAGAAGTGCAAGACCGTCGCTGGCAAGACGATCAAGCAGGTGATCGACGCGGCCGAGATGGTGCCCGGCCAGACCGTCATCCGCACGGCAAAGAACCCGATCAAGGAAACCGGCGGCATGGCCGTGCTGCGCGGCAACCTCGCGCCACGTGGCGCCGTCATCAAGCATGCGGCCGCGACGCCCGCGCTGCTGACGCACACCGGCCGTGCCGTGGTGTTCGATTCGCTGGAGGATCTCGCCGCGCGCGGCGACGATCCCGACCTCGACGTGAAGGCCGAGGACATCCTGGTGCTGCGCAACGCGGGACCGAAGGGTGCGCCCGGCATGCCGGAAGCCGGCTCCTTCCCCATCCCGATGAAGCTCGCGCGCGCCGGCGTGAAGGACATGATCCGTATCTCCGACGCGCGCATGAGCGGCACAGCCTTCGGCACCATCGTGCTGCACATCGCACCCGAATCCGCCGTCGGCGGACCGCTGGCGCTGGTGAAGACAGGCGATCGCATCGCTCTCGACGTACCCAAGCGGAAGATCGAGCTGCTGGTGTCCACGGCCGAGCTCGCCAAGCGCAAGAAAGCCTGGAAGGCTCCGCCGCCGCATCCCGGCAGTGACCGCGGCTACACCGGCCTCTTCCACAAGACCGTGCTGCAGGCCGACGAAGGCGTGGACTTCGACTTCCTGGGGCCGGCGAAGAAGTGACAGAGCTGACGCTTCCGAAAATCTCCGTCGTCGTCACCTGCTACAACTGCCGGGACTATATCGGCGACGCGATCCGCTCGGTCGCACGGCAGACGATCAGCGACTATGAGTGCGTGATCGTCGACGATTGCTCGACCGACGATTCGGTCGCAGTCATCCAGCAGACGCTCGACTCGTTGAACGATGCCCGCTTCTCGCTGGTGCAATTGGCCAAGAATGTCGGCCAGACCGGAGCGACGCGGGCCGGACTCGCCAAGACACGCGCTCCGTTCGTCTGCTTCCTCGATTCGGACGATCTCTGGAACGAGGACTTCCTCGAACGCCATCTCGCCGCCCACCTGAACGAGACCTACGCTGTGGGCTTCACCGCCTGCAACGCGCGGCTGATCGATGGCAAGGGCGCGTTGATCGCGGGCGGCGTCTACTGGTTCGGCAAGGATCGCGCCATGGCCGACCGCGGCCGCGCTTTCGCGCCCATAGATGCGGCACGGGTCCCGACGCTCGATCCCGCCAAGAGGACCGCAACCTGGCAGAAGCAGACGCCCTATCGCCTCTACACCAAGCGGCTGGTGCACTGGGTGTGGGTCTCGACCTCGTCGATGATGTTCCGCCGGTCGCTGATCGACCTCGTCTTCCCCGATGATGACGAGACCTTCCGGCTGCACATGGACTACTACGTCGTCGTCATGGCCCAGATGGTGGCGGGGTCTCTCCTGATCGACGAGCCCCTGTACGCCTACCGGCTGCATGGCAAGAATTTCGCCGCCGATAACCCCGTCCTGGGCGGCCGCCTGCACCTGTCGGCCCGAAATTGGGGCGACACGCACCAGCGCATGCTCGATCGCATGCTGGCGGCGATGGTCAGTGGTCATGAAAAATTCACGATGGCGCTGGGCGACCGGCAGTACCGCCGGATGCTTTTCCGGATGAAGGCCGCTCACGGCAATTTTCCGCTGAACTGGCTCCTAATCGTGCGGAGTTGGTTGATTTAGCACAATACGTGCTGCATTCTGTCGCATACCTAAGGGCGGGGAGACAGCGGGTTTTGTTACTGTCGAAGCGGCTCATGGGCATGCTTGCCTTATTGGCGGGTGTGGCCGGCCTGACCTTTGCCATGCCGGATTCGGTGCGGGCTCAGACGCCTGCAGCATCGGATCTCCAGAGGCAGTACGATGCCGCCTTTCAGGAGATGCTGGCCCATCCGGCCGATCTGGACGTGCTGTTCAAGTTCGCGGCGCTGGCGAGCCAGACTGGCGATCTCGAGGGCGCGATCTCGGCACTCGAGCGCATGCTGCTGATCAATGGCGACCTGCCCCGGGTGCGGTTGGAGCTCGGCATCCTCTATATGCGCCTAAATTCATACGAGGTGGCGCGGACCTATTTCGAGGAAGCGCTGAAGTCTCCCAACGTACCGGCCGACGTGCGCGCCAAGGCTGAGCAGTACCTCGCTCAGGCCCAGGCACAGACAAAGACGACGCAGCTCTCCGGCGAACTCTTCCTCGGCTGGCGCTACCAGTCCAACGCCAACCTCGGTCCGGCCACGTCGAACGTGCAGCTCTTCGGCCAGGCGGCGAACCTCAACCAGAACGCCCTCGGCCAGGCCGACTGGGGCGTGGTGACCTCGGCGCAGTTCCGCCACAGGTGGGATTTCGGCCATCAGGACAATGCCGCCCTGGAGACACAGCTCACCCTCTACGCCAACCGCCAGTTCCAGGTCTCGGCCGCGAACGTGAGCCTGATCGACCTCACGACAGGCCCGCGCTTCCAGATATTCCACGACACGTTCGAGGACGTGACGCTGAAGCCGTTCGCCACGGCAGGCTACATCTGGATCAACGACACACCCTATTACGGCAGCCTGGGCGGCGGCCTGGAGACCGGCGCCCTCCTCGCCGACGGTTTGCGCAATGTCTCGAGCGTGCTGTGGCGGCGGCATGACAACGAGGACACCTGGTACCTGCCGACCAACAGCCAGTATCGTGGCATCGAGTACACGTTCAACACCGCATTCAACTACGAGCTCACCCCGACCATCCTGGTGACGGGTAATGGCGCCGCCCAACGATACGAAGCGGATTTCACACCCAGCCAGAGCTATATGTTGTGGAGTATCGGCGGCAGCTTCGCCTTCCGCTTCGACGACCCGGCCCTCAAGACGGGCCTGCAATGGACGATCGCCCTCTCGGTCAACGAGCAGTGGTGGCACTACGACCAGCCGGATCCGCTTGTGAACCCGACCGAGCAACGCTATCAAAACGATACGATTGCAAATCTCACCTTGCTGATACCGTTCGACGACCGGACGACCTTTACCGTGTCGGGTGGCCGGTTTGTGAGAAATGCCACAATCTCAAACTATGCGTTCGTGAATAATAGCTTCATGTTCGGTGCGAGCTGGCGCTTCTGAGTGGGGTGGGATCCATGGGACGACTCGTCATTGTCGGCTCGTCGCTTCTCTGTGCGACGGGTTTCTCGACGGCTGCATTGCTTGGCCTCGGCACTTCCGAGGCCGCCGCCAAGGTGGGCGTGACCTCAGCAACCGACGGCGATCCGCTCGGCAAACCGCCCGATGCCAACGAGCGCGTGCTGCGCATCGGCATCGATGTGCAGGCCGACGAGACGGTGACGACGCACACCAATGACCGCGCACACCTTGTCTTCCTCGACGGCACCTCGCTCACCGTCGGACCGAACGCGACGGTCAAGATCGACAAGTTCGTGTACGACCCTGCGAGCAAGCAGGGCGATCTCGCCATCACAGCCTCGCAGGGCGTGTTCCGCCTCGTTGGCGGCCGCATCAGCAAAGGCAACGCGATCACGGTCAACACGCCGTCGGGCACGATCGGCATCCGCGGCGGCATCACGGTCTTCGAGGTCAAAGCCCTGCAGACGATCGCGGCGTTCATCTTCGGCTATTCGATGACCTTCAACCATATGGGTCTGACCGAGACGGCGATACGGCCGGGCTCGTGGATAACCGGCAACCGTAACGGCCCGCCGGGCCCGCCACACCTGATCCCGCCGGGTGGCATAGCCGCTTTGTTCGCCCAGTTCGAGAACGGCACCCCGGGTGGTGGCGGAAGCGGCGGTAGCGGCGGCGGCGGCGCCGAGAATGGCGCGCAGAAGTTCGGCCAGAACAATCCACCGCCGGGCAACACTCCGCCGGGCACCGGCGCTCCGATCAATCCGCCGAGCAATCCGTTCAACACCGGCAGCAACCCGCCGCCGGGCGCACCTCAGGACGCCCAGCCCCCACAGCAGGCGCAGGTGCCGCCGCCATCGCCGCCGCCTCCCCCGCCTCCGCCACCGCCGCCTCCCCCGCGCACGACGCAGACCCTGGTGGGCTTCGCCAACGGTCTCGTTACCACAGGCCACCACACGGGCATTGCATCGGGCCTGCTGGGCGGCGGGCTCAACGCCGTGGTCCACACCGACGTGCCGACCAACACCACGACCGCCGCGATCGTGATCACGACCCTGGACGGAAGTTTGTTTGGCCCGAGCACGGTCGTGTATGCTGGCGGATCGACGCACAACAGCACCTTCGTCGACAACAGCGACTACTCGGCCACGGCGAGGCATGCGCCGACGAGGATCGATCCTGTATTCGGCAGGCCCCAGTGGGCGACGCAGACGACCACGATCGCCAGCGCGGGCAACGGCAGCCAGACACCCTCCATCTCTGCTGAACATGGCGGTCTGCCGTCCTGCTCACAGTGCGACTATCTGAGTTGGGGCTGGTGGAGCACGACCGTCACCCCCTTCGGCCGCGACCACGGCCGCGACGATGGCTACGGCCACGACGACTACAGCCACGGCCGCGGCCATGACCACGGCCATAACCAGGCCTCAACCATCACCTCGGCGCCTTACGTCGTGGGCGTGCCCGTCACCAACATGCCGATGCGCGGCAGCGCGACCTTCAGCGGCTTCATGACAGGCAACGTGATGAACGGCAGTCAAGCCTACTCGGCAACCGGCAGCTACAGCAGCACCTGGAGCTTCACCTCGCGCATCGGCAGCTTCAATGGCAGCTTCGACGGCACCAACTACTCCGGCATCGCCGCCGCAACCAACGCGAGCGGCAGCACCTTCGCCGGCGCCTTCGCGGGTGGCAACAAGATCGGTACCCTGAACGGTGCGTTCTTCGGCCCAGGTGCCGTGAACCAGGCAGGTTCCTTCGGCATCGTCGGCTCGAACTATCAAGCCGCGGGTGTGTTCGCCGGCTCGAAAGTCACAGGGCACTAACGCTCCGCACTTCCTTTCTCCAATCTCGGGGAAAGGACGGCTACTGTCGTTTCGACGCAATGAAATCGGCGATGGCGGAGATGTCGTCGCGCTTGAACCACGGCAATGCCGACTCCGTTGGCCGCTGATCGGCAGCGACGGCCAGGATGTTGAACGCGGCCGCATCCATCGGAGGGTGGTCGGCGCCGCGCACCTCGATCTTGGGGTGGCCCTCGCGCTTGAAGCCCTCGACCAGCACGAGGTCGGCGGGAGCGAGCCGCGCCAGCACTTCCTCCATTCCCGGCTCCTCCTGCTCGCGCACAATGGCGTAGCGGTTGGCCGTCACCAGCGCGACCTCGGTCGCACCGGCGGCGCGATGGCGGAAGGAATCGGTGCCGGGACGGTCGATGTCGGCGGCGTGGTGCGCATGCTTGACGGTGGCGACCTTCCAGCCGCGGCGCACGAACTCCGCGACCAGCCGCTCGGTAAGCGTGGTCTTGCCGGCATTCTTCCAGCCGGTGACGCCGATGACGAAGGGCTTGCTCACGCTTCGATGCGCTCCGCGTGCGCGTAGACAGTGAGCCGGTTCTCGCGGACGAAAGCCGCGAGCCCGATCCCCGCCTGCTCCGCCGTGGCGATGGCGAGCGAGGTCGGGGCCGAGACCGAGGCGATCGCCGCCGCGCCGATCGCCGCGGCCTTCTGCACCATCTCGTAGGAACAACGACTGGTCACAACGACAAAGCCATCGTTTCCCGCGCCCGACTTGGCGAGCGCTCCGGCGAGCTTGTCGAGCGCGTTGTGCCGGCCGACATCCTCGCGCACGGCGACTAACGTACCGTCGGACGTCGCCCACCCCGCGGCGTGCGTCGCGCCATTGGCCTTGTTGATCTTCTGGTGCGCCGGCAGCGCCTGCATGGCCCGCGTGATCGCCGCGCGCGTCACATGTGCAGTGCCTTTCGCCTCGACCACCGGGCGCAGCGCCGCGTCGAGGCTGTCGACACCGCACAGACCGCAGCCGGTGCGTCCCGCCAGGGTTCGTCGTTGCTGCTGCAATGCCGCCATGCGCTGGCTCGCGATTTCCAGGCGCACCTCGATGCCACGGCCACGCGACCCTGGCTGGGGCTCTCGCGGGTCCTCCTCGACCTCGATGTCGTAGATCTCCGATGGCTTCTCGACGATGCGCTCGGTGAGCGTGAAACCGCGCGCGAAATCCTCGAGATCGCAGGGCGTGGCCATCATCACGGCATGGCTGATGCCGTTGTAGACGAGCGCCACCGCGACCTCCTCGGCCACGATCTCGTCGAGCACCTCGACGCCCTGGGCGGTGATGCGGCGTGCCTGGAAATGGAGCGAACCGCGCTCTTCCTGCTGCATGACCCTGCTTCTACACCGCCCTCGCGGCCCGCGCACGGGGCAAGGCCTGTACCTCACGTCAGGAGGTGCTGCAGCGTGTGATTCTCAGCGTGAAAGGCTGGCCCGTCTGCAGGAATATGCCGTCCTTGATGTAGTAGACGTCCGTGCCAAGGTCGCGGCTGTGCAGCATGCGAAGCCGCCCGTCGCCCGTCTTCTCCCAGACGTTCTCACGCACCGTCGAATTCAGGCCGGGAAAAGTCATGACGACACTGATCGAGCCGTCTGGCTGGACGGCGGCCGTCCGGATCGGATTGTTCTCCGTCCTCTCGCCATTGTTGTAGTGATAGGAGAAGCCGCCCTGCGTCAGCCACGCAAGCTCGTAGTTCCTCGTCCCGATCGGCTGCGAACAGTCCGACCGCCAGCGCCCGATCAGTCCCCAGCGCTGGGCGACATCGGCGCCGGATTGCGCCGTACAGACTGCTGGGGCCGCGAGCAGCCCCAGCAGAACGAGAAAAGTCAGACCGCGAATGGCTTATTTCACGGGCGTCAGTGTCACCTGACCGATGCCGGCGGCGACGTTCAGGCCAATGCTGCCTTCGACGCTCACAGGCTGCAGCGTGATCTGTTTGTTGGAGCCGCCGACCAGCACGTTGGCGCCGACGCCGGCGCCGACCGACGCACCTGCCGTGGCACCCGCATAGTCACCCGCGACTGCGCCCGGGCCAACCTGGCCAGGGGCGAATACGAGCCATACGATATGCGCTTCCTTGGTGAAGCCGATGTCGATGCCGAACTTCCTGACAGTGCCTTTGTAATGCTCAGCAGTGCCGTTGCTGCGCACCAAGATGCAGTCGAGATCCTTGGTCGAACCGAAGATGAAGCCGACGCCGCCGGCGACCGTGCAGTTCAGCGAGCCAATGTTGACGCCACTCGATTGTGCATGCGTCTCGTTGTAGAGAGCCGCACCCGATACCAGGGCCGTGGCGCCCAGCATCGCAAAAATCGTCCGCCGCATGGTCAATCCTCCAGAAACAGCCAAAGAATGGGCTGCGTTGCGACCATAGCGCGCACGCCATCGGGTGCAAAGTGACGAAAGTCACCCTTGCACAGACTTAACCGCCTGAAAAAGGACACCAATTTGAATACACCGCAGGTGCATTCCAAAGCTCCTTGAAGAGAGTGAGCGACGGCTGTTCGCAGTCCATTTTCTTCGCCGTTAACGATTCGTTTTGGCGCGACATCATCAAGGCCCTGCCGTCGAATTTGCTCACTCTGAAGGAGTCGTTCTAGGAACGCGGCGTAGCACGTCCGAAACGCGACAAGGAGGAGAGCAAGATGTCGGAAGACAAAGTGGCGCTGGTCATGGCGGGCGGCAGCGGCATGGGCGCGGCAGCGGCACGTAAGCTGGCGGCTGATGGCTTCAAGGTCGCGATCCTGTCCTCTTCCGGCAAAGGCGAGGCGCTCGCACAGGAGTTGGGTGGGCTGGGTGTGACCGGATCGAACCAGTCGGTCGACGACCTCAAGCGTGCGGTCGATGGCACTGTAGCGTGCTGGGGCCGCATCGATGTGCTGGTGAACAGCGCCGGCCACGGCCCCCGTGCGCCGATCCTCGAGATCACCGACGAGCAATGGCACAAGGGCCTCGACGTCTACCTGATGAACGTCATCCGCGCGACGCGGCTCGTGGCGCCGATCATGCAGAAGCAGAAGGGCGGCGCGATCATCAACATTTCGACGGCCTGGATCTTCGAGCCGAGCGCGATGTTCCCGACCTCGGCCGTGTTCCGCGCCGGCCTCGCGGCCTTCACCAAACTCTTCTGCGACGCCTACGCCGCCGACAACGTCCGCATGAACAACGTGCTGCCCGGCTGGATCGACAGCCTGCCGGCCCAGGAGGAACGCCGTGGCAGCGTGCCACTCAAGCGTTACGGCAAGACGGAAGAGATCGCCGCCACGATTGCCTTCCTCGCCTCGGACGGCGCGGCCTACATCACCGGCCAGAACATCCGTGTCGACGGCGGGCTCATGCGCTCAGTATGACGGTGTGAAGAGTGGCGGAAGAGAGTGGGAGTCGAACCCACTAAGAGCCGTCTGGCGACCCTCTCTGGCTTTGAAGGCCAGCCGCCCCACCGGGAGCGCTTCCCCTCCGCCGTCAAAGTTCCACAGAATTGTCGCGCTGTCATCCGTCTCACATCATCGGAACCCGGACTCCGCGAGGTGCGTAATTCTCTCACCGAGGATGCTTCCTCATCCATCGATACAGGGAGAATCGAGATGTCCATGATCAAGACCGCGGCCGCCGTGTTCGCCGGCCTCACGCTCTTCGCGTCGGGCGCCTACGCCCAGGAAGTCCGCAAGGATCAGGTGCAGGACCGCGTGCAGGATACGAACCAGCGCATCAACCAGGAATATCGCGAGGGCGATATAAGCCGTAACCAGATGCACCAGTTGAAGGACGAGAACCACCAGATCGCCAACGAGACGCGCCACGACGAACACACTGGTGACTATCTCTCACACGGCGAGCAGCGCTCGATCAATCAGCAGGAAAATCAGCTGAACCGGCAGATCACGCACGACTCTCACGACTGAGAGCCGGGCGCTGGTCCATACTGACCGAGCTTCTGGGGCACCGTCCGCCGCAGATCCCCGCGGCGGATGGTGATCCCGTGCCGATCGAAGAATTCCAGGATCAGGATCGCGAGCTTGCGGCCGTTGTCAAGGCGATCGCGGAACTGGGCGGCGGTGAAGTCGTTGCCGAGCGTGTGGGCAATCGCGATCATCTCCGCCACCGCCGGTCGCAGAAAGAACGTGTCGGGCGCGATCTCGACGATGCGGCCGAGCCGCGCGAGCTGGCGCAGCAGGCGGCGCACGTTGGCTTCAGGCACTTCGTAGGCATCGGCGAAGTCGCGCACGCGCGGCGGTTTGAAACGCTCCCGCGCGAGTTCGGCGGCGATTCTGTTCCAGAGCTGCTCGTCCTTGGCGCCGAGCTTCAGGGAATGGCTTGCCAGCCGCGCGATGGCGCCGTCGATCACGACCTTCTTCGATGCGACCTCGAGATCGAGCAGTGCCTTGAACAGTGCCGGCGGCCAGCGCTTGGCGAGGCTGAGACGGAGGCGCTCGGGTGGCAGACCCGCAGCATCGGCATTGTCGCGATGATAGGCCTCCAACGTGGCCAGCAGGCCCCCGCGCGCTTCCGCGAGCATCTTCTCCAGCAAGCCGAACCGGTCGACCCGCACACCACCCGCCTCGGCGAGCTGCCGGTCGATCTCGGCCGGCCGCTGATTATGGGCCAAGGCGTACTGCGTGAGATCAACGTAGCCCGCGTCGAGTTTCAGCAGCTCGGCGAGCGGTTCGGGTTCATCGAGCGCGCCAAGCTCGCTGAGCCGGCGCGGCGTGCGCCGGTTGCGTGGCGGGCCGAAGGGATCGAGGGTCACGCCGCCCGCGATGGTGCGCGTGGCCGAGGGATCGCGCAGGATCACTCTGTCGCCTGCCAAGGCGCCGATCTTTTCCTCCAGCACGAGCTGCGCCAGTGCCGTTACGCCTGGCGCAAGCTTGTCGCCTTCCAGCAAGGCCACGCGGCCCATGACGTGCGTGCTGCCAAGATGCACATGCACGGGTGACCAGTGCTTCAGCGCCTGCGCCTCCGACGGCAACAGCTTCAGCGTCACATCGAACCGGTCCGTTGGCGCATGCAGCTCGGGGCTCACCACCCAGTCACCGCGCCGGATCGCATCCTTGGAGAGCCGCGCCCCCGCGAGGTTCAGTGCGCAGCGCTCGCCTGCACGGCCAACTTCGGCTGCGCGGTTCTGCGCGTGCAGCGAACGCACGCGCGCTTCCAGGCCCGATGGCGTGAGGAGCAGCCGGTCATCGACCTTGATCTCACCGGCATGCACGGTGCCGGTCACGACCACGCCCGCGCCCGCCAGCACGAAGCAGCGATCGACGGCGAGCCGCGCGAACCCGCCAACGCCCTTGCCGCTTTCACCCAGTGCCAGGAGCTTGGCTTTCAGCTCGTCGATACCCTGCCCCGTCATCGCCGAGACCGGGATGATCTCCGCACCCTTGAGGGAGGTCGCATCGAGCAGGGTCTCGACCTCGGCCATGCGCTCCAGGAGCTGATCGTCATTGGCAAGATCGGCCTTGGTCAACGCCACCAGCCCGCGATCGAGGCCGAGCAGGTCCATGATCTGCAGATGCTCGACGGTCTGCGGCTTGATGCCCTCGGCGGCGGAGACAACCAGCAGCGCCGCATCAATGCCCGTCGCGCCGGCCAGCATGTTGTGCACGAAGCGCTCGTGACCCGGCACGTCGACGAAGCCGAGCTGGCGGCCGTCGCCCAGATCGGAATAGGCATAGCCAAGGTCGATGGTGATGCCGCGCGCCTTCTCCTCTTTCAGGCGATCGGCATCGACGCCGGTCAACGCCTTTACCAGCGCCGTCTTGCCGTGGTCGATATGGCCTGCGGTGCCGACGATCACGGCGCCAACTTCTCCAGCTGAGCCGCGAAGACCGGTTCATCGTCGAGCGTGCGCAGGTCGAGGAGCAAGGTGTCGTCCTCGATGCGGCCGATCACCGGGATCGGCAGGCGACGGAAGGCGTCGGCGAGACGGTCCAGGCCCTTGCCCCTTACCGAGAGCGCGAAGGACGGCAGCAGATCGACCGGCAGCGCGCCCGAGCCGATCTGACCGCGCACCGGCTTGATGCCGACCTGCCAGCTCTTGCCCAGCGCCATGGCGAAGGTCGGCAGCAGCCGCTCGGCCTGGGCATGGATCTCGGTGGCCGCACGGGCGAGCGAACGGATCGTCGGCAGGCGGCTCGCAAGCTTCTCGGGATCGGCGTAGAGACGCAGCGTCGCCTCGAGCGCGGCCAACCGCACTTTGTCGAGCCGCAGCGCGCGTTTCATCGGATTCTTGGCGATGCGCTGGATCAGCTCCTTCTTGCCAACCAACAAGCCGGCCTGCGGTCCACCCAATAGCTTGTCGCCGGAGAAGGTCACGACATCGATGCCAGCCGCGATCGCCTCGCGGGCCGTGGGCTCGTGCGGCAGGTCCCACTGCTCGAGATCGACCAGCGTGCCACTGCCCAGATCCTCGATCACCGGCAGGCCCTTCTCGCGCGCCAAGGGCACGAGTTCGGCGGCCGTGACGGATTTGGTGAAGCCCTCGACGCTGTAGTTCGAGGGGTGGACCTTCATCACCGCGGCAGTGTCAGGACCAATCGCCTCGGCATAGTCCTTGAGGTGCGTGCGGTTGGTCGTGCCGACTTCGATCAGCCGGCAACCCGCGCGCGCCATGATGTCGGGGATGCGGAAGGCGCCGCCGATCTCGATCAGCTCGCCGCGCGAGACGATAACCTCTTTGCCGGCCGCGAGCGCACTCAACGCCAGCAGCACGGCGCCAGCATTGTTGTTGACTGCGGTTGCCGACTCAGCGCCGGTCAACCGGCAGAGCCAGGGCGCGATGTGATCGTCACGCTCGCCGCGGCCCCCGCCGTCGAGATCGTATTCGAGCGTCGTCGGCGAGCGCATGGCCTCGACCGCCGCCGCGATCGCCTCCTCGGCCAGCAGCGCGCGGCCCAGGTTGGTATGCAGCACCGTCCCGGTGAGATTGAACACTCGGCGCTGCGAGGGGTGGACCAGCCGGGCCAGCCGCTGCTCGCACCAGCGGGCGCAAGCTTCCGGATCTGCGACTTCCGGCGAGCCGCGTCTGTCATCGGCCCAGGCCCGCAAGGTCTCGACGACCAGCGGCCGGCCGGCCCGCGCGATCAGGTCCGACAGCGCCGGCCAGTTGGCCATGCGATCGATGGACGGCGGATGGATCGAAGGGGATGCGCTCTTGGCGCGATGGTCGGCACGCGACACGGGGGTCTTTCCCAAAGGCTTTGCGACCCTGAGAATGGCCGATTTGCGGGGGATGCGCCACCACGCACCCCCTGCCTCGATCTACTGGCCGAAACCCATCATGATAGGGGCCGTCCCAGCCCTACTTCGCCTTCAGATCCCAGGCCTTGGCGAGGTCGGCAGCGACGACGCTCGCCATGATGCGGTAGCCCTTGCTGTCGCCCTTGTCGTCCCGCAGGCAGTGGATGTCGTCGGCGTAGATTTGTTCGGGCTGGTCCTTGAAGATGTCGCCCAGGTCATACATGGCGAGGCCCTTGTCCTTCAGCGTCATCATGCCGTCGATGATGCGGCGGTAGAGCACCGGATCGGCGCTGCGGGCGGCGAAGCCCTTCTCTGCCTCGGTCAACGTCTTGCCCCAGGTCGGCACGGGCTGGAAGAAATAGGCGGTCTTCACGCCATTATCCTTGGCGACCGCTTCGATGGCTCGTTCGTACTTCTGGTAGAGCGCGAGCTGGGTCTGGAACACGGCCTCACCGTTGCCCTTGATCTCCTTGGGCAGCGAGAAAAGGCTCTCCAAGGTCGTGCGCTTGTTGGACTTGAACATGTCCTTGCCCTTGGCCACGGCCTCGATGCCGCGCACGACCATGTAGGCGGCATGGCTATGGCCCAGGATCGGCATGTTGGCCAAGGTGCCGGCAATGCGACCCATCACCCAGCCGATCGCAGCGTCGCCGAAATTCTCGTCGGCCACGAACGGATTGACGTCGGCGAAGTTCGAGAGCGGCCGTTCCAGCCGCTCCTCGGTGTAGGAACGGAACATGTAGTGCTCGTTGTAACCGTCGAGCGCCACCACCGCGTCGACCGAGCTGGCATAAAGCGAGAACAGGATGAAGCTCTGCGGCTCCTTCCATGCGCCATCGCCGCCGTTCAGGACGAGGAATGGCTTGCCGTTGGGGCTGACATATTTCTTGTTCAGCTCCTCCTCGAGGTATTTCGGCGCGGGCGCCGGCCAGTTCTGCGCAAGCTGCGAGGAGACCGAACCGCCGACCACCAGCACGACATAGCGGTCAGTGCGCTTGATCGTCGGGAAGTCGTCGTTGAACAGGCCGACATTGTTGACGTTGGGAAGACCGCACGGCGGGTTGGCATGGTGCACGAAGCCGACATAGGGGTGCGGATAGAGCGTGTCGACGTAGCGGCAGGCCGTGCCCTTGGTCAGGTCACGCACATAGGTATTCTGTGTGCGCTGGAAGAGCTCGTCGGCGGGCGTGTAATGGCCCTCCTCGAGCTGCAGCCAGACGATGGCCGTCAACTCGAGCGCAGCGCAGGTCAGCACGATGGTGATGAGGGCGGTGATCAGCCCGAAAACGAACTTCTTCATCGACGTCTTTTTTCCCTAGCCCTTGACCGTTTGGCCCTTCGCCTCCTGGATGGCCGACCAGACACGCTGCGGTGTCGCGGGCATCTGGATGTTTCGTACACCGAGCGGCCACAGCGCATCCATCACAGCATTCATCACCGTCGGCGTCGAGCCGACCGCGCCCGATTCGCCGACGCCCTTGGCGCCGATCGGATTGGACTTGGACGGCACGCTGTCATCGAGCTGGTTGTTGAAAGTCGGGAATGTGCCGGCACGCGGCATCGCATAGTCCATGAACGAGCCGGTGATGAGCTGACCCGAATCGCGGTCGTAGACGTTCTCCTCGAGCAGTGCCTGGCCGACACCCTGCGCAACGCCGCCGTGGATCTGGCCGAACACGATCGGCCGGTGCAGCGGACGGCCGACATCGTCGACGGTGGTGTAGCGCTTCAGCTCGACCATGCCGGTGTCGGGATCGATCTCGACCTCGCCGACATGCGCGCCGTTCGGCCAGGCGATACCGTCCACGGTGTTCACGTTCTCGATGAAGATGCGCTTGTCGGGTTGCCTGGCTGCAAGCTCGCCGAGGCCGATGCCGCGATCGGTGCCGGTGATGGTGAAGCGGCCGGCGGAATAGACGATGTCGGCGGTGCTGGCCTCCAGCGCATCGGCCGCCAGCTCCTTGCCCTTGTCGAGCAGCTTCTCGCTGCCCGTGAGCACGGCCGAGCCGCCGATATAGGCCGAGCGCGAGCCCATCGAGCCCACACCGCCCACGCGATCGGAATCGCCCATCGCGATCCTGATCTTCGAGGGATCGACACCGAGCAGCTCCGAGGCGAGCTGGGTGAAGCTGGTCTCCAGCCCCTGCCCCATGCCCTGGGTGCCCATCCAGATCGTGATGGTACCGTCGGCCTTGGCCTCATAGTGCGCCATCTCGTTCATCACCATCGCCGACGTCCACTCGACGTACGACGCGAGCCCGCGGCCGTAGAGCTTGCCGCGCTTCTCGGCCTCGGCCTTGCGCGCGGGGAAGCCGTTCCAGTCGGAGGCCTCGAGCGTCTTGGTGAGGAAAAGGTTGAAGTCGCCGGTGTCGTACTTTTCGCCGACCGCGGTCGTGTACGGCATCTGCTGCGGCGTCACGAAGTTGCGGCGGCGCAGCTCGGCCGGATCGATGCCGATCTGGCGAGCGGCGGTGTCCATCAGCCGCTCGAGATCGAGTAGGCACTCCGGACGGCCCGCGCCGCGATAGGCGCCGATCGTACCGGTGTTGGTGACCACGCAAGTGATCGCGAGATCGACCAGAGGCACCATGTAGGTGCCGGTCGCGACCTTGGGACCGACGAACAGCGGAATGGCAATGCCCGCGCCCGACGGATAGGCGCCGACATTGGCGAAGGCCTCCATGCGCAGGCCGAGAATCTTGCAATCCTTATCGAGCGCCAGCGACATCTTGTGGAGCTGGTCGCGGCCCGCCGTGGCGGCGGCGAATTCCTCGCTGCGCTCGGCGCGCCACTTGGTCGGGCGTTTCAGCACCTTGGCGACCCACACCGCGATCGACTCGTCGGGTTGGATGTTGGTGCGCATGCCGAAGCCGCCGCCGATGTCGCGTACCAGCACGCGCACCTTGTCCTTCGGCATCTTCAGGATGACATCGGCCAGCGTGTCGCGCGTCACCGAGGGGTTCTGGCTGCCGATATGGATCAGCATGCGGTCGCCGTCCCATTCCGCCATGATAGCGCGCGGCTCCATCGCGTTCACGATCAGGCGCTGATGCACGATATCGACCGAGACGACGTGCGCGGCACTCCTGAAAGCGGCGTCGGCCTTGGCGGCATCGCCGAAGCGGTTGAAGCCGACCCGGTTGCCGGGCGCGCCCTTCCAGACCTGCGGCGCGTCGGGCTTCAGTGCATCGTCGATCTCGGTCACCGACGGAAGCTGCTCGTACTCGACCTCGACCAGCTCGACGGCGTCGGTGGCTTGCGCGCGCGTTTCGGCCACGACGGCAGCGACCACCTCGCCGACATAGCGTACGACCTCGTGCGCCATTGGGCGGCGCGGCGTCATGTCGGGCTTCTTGCCGTCGACGTTGGGGAACATGGCGGGGAGCACGAAATAGCCCGCGCCCTCCTTCTCCATGTCCGCCCAGCTGTAGACGGCCACGACTCCAGGCGCCTTGAGGGCCGCGGCCGTATCGATCTTGAGGATTTTCGCGTGAGCGTGTGGCGAACGCACCAGCACCACGTGAACCTGGTTCGGCCGGGCCTGATTGTCGGTGAAACCGCCCTTGCCGGTCAGCAGTCGATCGTCCTCGACCCGCTTGATGTACTGAGCCTTGCCGAACACAGCCATACGCACTCCTGACGCGAAGCCGCCCTTTGGAAAGGGCGGACTATAGCGACCAGGCGTCAGGGAACAATCCACGGTTCTATGTGATTTTTCGGCTCTTTCCTGGAGCCTGCAGCTACTTCGGCGTGATCGCCGCGAGGCCCGCCGCTGCAACCTCGCCGTCCTGAGCGGCAGTGGCGCCGGCCGCGGCGATAGCGCCCACGATCTTGCCTTCGATCACGATCGGCAGGCCGCCATCGATCGGCAAAATGCCCGGCAAACCGGACATGCGTGGCGTCGAACTGCCGGGCGCCACAGAGTCCTGCAGCGCCTTGGTCGGCCTTTTTACATTGTTTGCCGTCACCGCCTTGCCCATGGCGATGTCGATGCTGGCGAGCTGGGTATTGTCCATGCGGACAAAGGCAACCAGTCGTCCCCCGCTATCGACGACGGCAACGGCCTCCTGCAGGCCGAGCTTGCGGGCTTCCGCGACGGCGGCCGCCACCATCTTCTGGGCGGTCTCCAGACCGACGGCCGGACCATAGGGCGGTAGCGACTGCGCATCGGCTATCGATGCCGACAATCCCAGCGCCACCAACGCAACGGCGAACCTCGACATGATCGCTCTCCCGACCAGGACCGCATTATGCGGGAGAGCCGGCACCGTATGCCGTCACATGTCGGTGTTCAATGCTTGAGGCTCGGCAGCTCCGTCAGCGGCACGATCTTGATGCCGGCGGCCTCGAGGCCCTTACGGACGGCAGACGAAACCTCGATTGCGGTCGGGCCGTCGCCATGCACGCAGATCGAATCGACCTGGCAGGGAATGCGCCTGCCCGAAGTCGAGTAGATCGCCTGTTCGTCGACCATGCGGCGCACGTTGGCGACCGCCGTGGCGGCGTCCTTGACCATCGAGTTCGGCTCCTTGCGCGGCGTCAGCATGCCGGAGTCGGTATAAGTACGGTCGGCGAAGACCTCCTCCGCCGCCCGCAGGCCGTACTTGCGTGCGGCCTTCCCCTGCTCGGTGTTGGCCTGACAGAGGAAGATCAGGTCGCGGTCGACCGCCTTGGTGGCGCGCGCAATCGCCTCGGACATCTCCGGATTGTCGGCCGACATGTTGGCCATCATGCCGTGCGGCTTCATGTGCGTAACCTTGGCGCCATGCAGCGCCGCGATCGCCTGCAGCGCCCCGATCTGATAGGCGATGTTGGCCTCGAGTTCCTTGATCGTGAGGTTGATCACGCGGCGGCCGAAGCCCTGCAGATCGGCGAAGCCAGGATGGGCGCCGATCGACACACCGTTGGCGGCACAGAGTTTGACGGTGTCCATCATCACGACAGGGTCGCTGGCGTGGAAGCCGCAGGCCACGTTGGCCGACTTCACGATCTTCAGCACCTCGGCGTCGTTGCCCATCACCCAGGGCCCGAAGCTCTCGCCCAGATCGGAGTTGATGTTGACGTGCCCGACATTGGTGGCGGCCATGCAAGACTCCCTTGATCGAAGCCGTTATCCTAGCAGACGTGAGCGTACGTTACCTCTCCTGCGGCGACACGGCTTTTACGGTCGAATTCGGCAACGAAATCTCCCCCGAGATCAACGGCCAGGTAATGGCCCTGCACGCCGCCATCGCGGCCGCCCGCGAAGCGGAAGAGCTGCCGGGCGTGGTCGAAACCGTGCCGACCATGCGGTCTCTCATGGTCACCTACGATCCCCTGGCGACCTCGCGGGCCGAGCTGCAGCCCAAAATCGGCGGCCTGATCGCGCGTGGCCTCGCCTCCGGCATGAAGAGCCGCAAGGTGCGGCTGCCCTGTTGTTACGACGACCCGGACTTCGCCCCCGACCTCGTCGAGGTGGCCGAGCGCACCCAAAAGACGCCCGAGCAGGTGATCGCGGCTCACCTCGCCTCGCCCTTCAAGGTCTATGTGCTGGGCTTCATGCCAGGGCTCGCCTACATCGCGGGCCTCGAACCTTCGCTCTACCTGCCACGCCGCAATCAGCCCCGCGTACGCCTGCCGCGTTCCACCGTCGCCATCGCCATGGACATGACGACGATCTATCCCTTCGAAAGCCCCGGCGGCTGGCATCTGATCGGCCGCACGCCACTCTGGATGTTCGACCAGCGCCGCGAGCAGCCGGTGTTCCTGGCGCCGGGCGACGAACTCACCTTCGAGCGTATCGACCGCTCGACCTACGACTCGATCGCCCGCCAAGTCGAAGCCGGCACGCTCGACTGGGCGACGCTGGTGACGACGTGAGCGCCGCGCTCAAAGTCCTTCGCCCTGGCTTGTTCGATACGATCCAGGATCGCGGGCGCATCGGCTTCATGGCGCTCGGCATGCCGACGGCAGGGGCGATGGATCGGATCGGGCTGACACTCGCCAACGCGCTCGCCGGCAATCCGAAGGATGCCGCGGGTCTGGAGATCGGTGTCATGGGGCCCGACCTGCTGGTCGAGGCCGACAGCGTGCGCGTGGCTCTTGTCGGGCCGCTCAGCCCCAGCCTCATCGAGGCGCCCGATGCAACGCCCAAGCCACTCGAGTCCAACCGCTCGCATCTGCTGAAGCGCGGCCAGGTACTGAAGGTCGGCATGATCGAAGGATCGAGCACGGCCTATCTCGCCGTCGCGGGCGGCTTCGCGCTACCGCCCTTCATGCACAGCCTTTCGACCTACGCGCGCGCGGGCGTGGGCGGCCTGAAAGGCCGCAAGCTCGCCGCCGACGATCTCCTGCCGCTCAAACTCGAACACGCACCGGCGGGCGACGAGCGCAAGCTTGCCGGTCCGTTCGACTATGGCAGTGGGCCGATCCGCATCGTCTGGGGGCCGCAGGACGATCATTTCAGCGAAGCAGGCCGCAAGACCTTCGTGAGCTCGGAGTATCGCGTCTCCAAGGAGGCGGATCGGATGGGCATCCGCTTCGAGGGCCCGACGATCGAACACGCCAAGCCCGGCGACAAGGGGGGCGCCGACATCATTTCCGACGGCATCGGACCGGGCGCCATCCAGGTGCCGGGCGCGGGCCTGCCGATCGTGCTGCTGGCTGATCGCCAGACCGTTGGCGGCTACACGAAGATCGCGACCGTGGCGTCGGTCGACCTGCCGCGCCTGGGACGATTGCTGCCGGGCCAGTCGGTACACTTCCAGGCAATCGATGTTGCTGAAGCGGAGAAGCTGCGCCGCGATCAGGAGCAGCGTCTCTCCCGCGCGATAGCCGACTTCCAGACCGCGCGGCCAGCCGGTGGCATCGACCTCGCACGGCTCTACGAAGTGAATCTGATCGACGGCGTCGTCTTCTAAGTTCAGCGCGGCTTCAGATCGACCTTCAGCGCCTCGGGCAGGCGGTCGAGCCGATAGACCCGCATCGCCGTACCGCTGAACAGCGCCGTCTTCTCGTCGACACCCGCCTTGCCCGACAGCCGCTTCATCGCATTCCACAGCACCGGATAGCTGCACATCCCCTTGTCGACGGGGAAGTTGCTCTCGAACATGCAGCGCTGGGCGCCAAACGCTTCGATGCAGGTCTCGACATAGGGCCGCCAGGCTTCGGCGAGCTGCTCCGAACCCGGCGGCTTGGGCTGACGATGGAACTCGAAGCCGCTCACCTGCATGGTGAGGCCACCCACCTTCACGACGACATTCGACAGGGCGGCGAGCGCCTGCATCTGCTTCTTCCATACCGGAAAGACTTCGTCGCGCTTGCCCAGGAACGGGCCAACGCCGACTGGGCCGCCGACATGGTCGACCACGACCGTGAGCTCTGGCGCCGCGCGTGCGAGCTTCTCCACGTGCGGCAGCTGCGTGTGATAGGCCCAGACGTCGAGCGGCAACCCGAACGCGGCGAGACGCTTGGCGCCAACGACGAACGCCGGATTCTCGAGCGGTCCCGGCGGTGGCGTGACGAGATTGGACCGGATCTCAGGCGACGGATGCCAGGCGGTGCGATTGCGGATGCCGCAGAACCGCATGCCGGCGACAGCCACGTGCTTCTCCAGCAGCGCGGTCACGCGGTCGCCCAAGGTGAGATCGACCATGCCGATCATGCCGGCGCAGGCGCGCGTCGGCCCATGACGGCCGCTTGCGCTTTGCGCGGCGATGCCGGTCACGAACTCGGTCTCGCCGAGCGACTTCTCCTCTTCCGGTCCTGTCGCGCGATACATCTCTCCGCACTGCACGAAGATCGTCGCGCGGATGTCATGGCCCGTGCCGGTGTCGGCCAGCAGCTCCGGGAGGAAATAGCGCTCGCCGTGGGCATTCCACAGATGGTGATGCGGATCGACGATCGGCAGGCCTGGCTCGAGGATTGGCTCGATGGTCTTCTTGAGCCAGTCCTCTCGGACGATGACCTGCATGGTCGGGTTGAGAAGCGGATCGGCCATGATGGTCCTCGTTACTCGATATGGATGTTTGCCGTCTTCACGATCTCGGCGAAGAACGCGATCTGCTGGTCGCGAAACGCGGTGAACTCCGCGACTGTGTTGGCTTTGGTGAGCGCGCCCAGCTCGTCGAGCCGCTTCTGGGTCGCGGCATCCTGAAGGATCTGGTTGAGCTCACCATTGAGACGCGTGACGAGGCCGTTGTCGGTCTTGGCCGGTGCGAAGAGGCCATTCCATTCCCAGGTCACGAAGCCGGGAAGCGTGTCGGCGATCGCCGGCACACCCGGCAGAACGGCGACCGGCTCCGGCCCGGTGTGGGCCATGCAGGTCATCTCCTTCGAGGTCTTGAAAGCCACCGTGCTCGGCACGTTGACGAAGTGCAACGGGATGCGGCCGGCAAAGAGGTCGCTGCGGGCGGTCGAGATTTCCCTGTACGGCACGTGATTGATCTTGATGCCAGCCATCTGGTTCAGGAGCTCGATCGAAACATGCTGCACGGTGCCGATGCCCGTGGAAGCGCAGTCCAGCGAGCCGGGCTTGGCCTTGGCGATTGCAATCAGCTCCGGAATCGTGTGCGCCTCGAACTGCGCGTTGCGCATCAGCGTGTTCGGTGCCCGCATCGTGAGGAATATGGGCGCGAAGTCCTTCTTCGTGTCGTAGGGAAGCTTGCCCACGAACAGCGACGGGTTAACCGACTGCGCCGTCGCATCGTAAAGCAGCGTGTAGCCATCGGCCGGTGCATGCGCGACAATTCCCGCCGCCAGTGTGCCGGCCGCGCCTGGTTTGTTGTCGACGGTGAAGCTCTGACCGAATCGCGCCGAGAGTACCTGACAGTAGATGCGACAGATCACGTCGGCGGTGCCGCCGGCACTGTAGGCGTTGACCACCCGCACCGGCTTCGACGGATAGACATCGGCCCGCAAGATCGACGGTATTGCCAACGTGCCGCCCGCCGCCAGGGTGGCAGCCAGCACGGCGCGACGCCGCACGGTCCCAGCTCTCGTCATGATCGATCTCCTCCGCAGGCGGCGGTACTTGGCGACCGCATTGCCCGAAGTGTGATCCGTTTCAAAGAAGGCCCGCAAGCGCCTGCACGCGATCAGCGAAATGGCGCTACGGGACGTCGCGATAGACGATGCTGTCGAAACCTTCCGCCGCCGTTGGAGCCACGAAATAGCGGGTGATGTCGTCGAACTCCGCGTCACTCACGGTAAAAGTGTGCGTGCCCGCCTCATTACGCTTATGCAAGCGCGCACCTTGCAGACCTCGTCCGTCACATCGAGAAAGTGAAGCTTGTGCGCCGCATCCGCCTGCTCGAACAGGCCGCGCATCCATTGCCGCATAGCGGGCGTGTTGGCGGGGAAATCGAGTACGATGGAGAGGCCCGATTTCAGGAGCGCCACGATGTGATCGCCCATGACCTCGCGAAGCCGTCGCGAATTGCGGATGTAGTCGGCGATCGTCCTCTGCTCGCCCTCGTAGAGCCGCGACAGCCAGTCATCCTCCGCGATGACGATCGTCGCGGGGGCGGCACCCAAGCGCGACGCGAGCGTCGACTTGCCGGCAGCGGCCTTGCCACAGATCAGGTGCAGGGTCGGCCGCCGGGCAGTGTCAGTTTCGTCCATCGGCTGGCCTCCTCTATCGCTTTCAGTGTAGCCCGCCCGGGCCGAGGTTGGTACGAACTGTGGGACCAGGGAAACACTGGAAAAGCAAACGGTTCGAGGAACGCTATGGTCTGGCAACCGGAAATGGACGAACTGCGCCGTCGTCAGGAGATGACGAAGCGCATGGGTGGCGCGGACAAGGTGAAGCGCCAGCACGATGGCGGCCGCCTCACCGTCCGCGAGCGCATCGACCGGCTGGTCGACAAGGAAAGCTTCCGCGAGATCGGCTCGGTCGCGGGCAAGGCCGAATATGACGGCCGCAACGACCTGGTGGATCTGACTCCTGCCAACGCGGTGATGGGCCGCGCCAAGATCGACGGCCGACATGTCGCGGTGACGGGCGACGACTTCACCGTGCGCGGCGGCTCGGCCGACGCCACGATCAAGGAAAAGGACATCTTCATCGAGCGCTATGCCAACCAGTATCGCGTGCCGCTGATCCGCATGATCGAGGGCTCGGGCGGTGGCGGTTCGGTGAAGACGATCGAGACCACCGGACGCGCCAACGTGCCGGGCGTGCGCGGCTGGGAATGGGTGGTGCAGAACATGGGCACCGTGCCAACGGTCGGACTGGGCCTCGGTTCGGTCGCTGGGTTGGGCGCCGCGCGTCTGGCCGCCACACACTACTCGGTGATGGTGAAGGAGATCTCGGCGATGTTCGTTGCCGGCCCTCCCGTCGTGAATCGGCTGAGTCCCCGGCAGTTCGACAAGCAGGAGCTGGGCGGCTGGGAAATCCAGCTGCGCGCGGGCGCGATCGACGAGGCGGTCGACAGCGAAGACGCAGCCTTTGCCATGACGCGCCGCTTCCTCTCCTACCTGCCTTCCTCCGTCTACGATGTGCCACCGCGCGGGCCGCAGGCCGACGACCCCAATCGACGCGAAGAGTCCCTCTTCGGAGCCGTGCCGCGCGACATCCGCAAGGTCTATCGCATCCGGCCGATCGTCGAGAAATGCGTCGACCAGGGATCCTTCTTCGAGATGGGAAAGCTCTATGGCCGTTCCGTCGTGACAGGCCTCGCCCGTATCGATGGCTGGCCTGTCGCCGTGATGGCGAGCGATCCCATGTTCTATGGCGGCGGTTGGACGTCCGATACCTGCCAGAAGGTGGCTCGCTTCGTGGATTTTGCCGAGACCTTTCACCTGCCGGTCGTCTATTTCTGTGACTGCCCGGGCTTCCTGATCGGACTCGAGGCCGAGAAGAGCGGCGTCATCCGACAGGGCGTTCGTGCCATGTCGGCGATGTTCCAGACGACGGTGCCGTGGTGCACCTTCATCATCCGCAACGCCTTCGGTGTCGCGGGCGCGGCGCACCAGAACGGCGGGCGACTCAATTGGCGCTATGCGTGGCCGTCGGGCCGCTGGGGCTCACTTCCACTGGAGGGCGGCATCGAAGCCGCTTATCGCGCCGATCTCGATGCCGCACCCGATCGCAAGACCAAGATGGAAGAGATCGAAGACCGGCTGAACAAGCTGCGCTCGCCCTTCCGCAGCGCCGAGACCTTCTGGATCGAGGAGATCATCGATCCGCGCGACACGCGGAAGATCCTCTGCGAGTTCGTCGAATTGGCGGCGCCCGTGCGTGGCAGCGGGCGCTCGAGCCATTGGATGAGGCCTTAGGCGCAGCGCCCGTTAACGCCAATTGTAGCCGGTCAAATTCGGCATGGTCCCGCAGGACGGGTCAAACGGCTTGATATATCCAGCCCGATCGTCGAGCACGATCGCGTTGCCCGGCTTGGAGCGCAAGATCACGCTCTCGGCCGGCAGGGTCCAATTGTCGTAGAACAAGCGCCGCGCGCCCTTGGGCAGGGAAAAGGCGCTGGCCTTGACGTAACCGGTGTGGGTGGCGACGAAGTCCTGCAGGAAGCTCATATTGTCCATCCAGACGCGCGTCAGGATGACATCGGGCACCGCCGAGGCGGCGGCGAGCATGAACATTGCGGCGGCAAGCCGTCGTCCGACCTGGGGCCGTCGCAGCATCTCGATCAGCACGATCTGGCGGCCGTGCCAGCCGTGGTGCAGCCAGAGCGCCAACAGCAGCACCAGCAACACGCCGCCGGCCGCGGTGCGCGCAATGTAGTGGGCGGGCGGAAAAAGAATCGTGCCGGGATTGATCAGGTAGGCCCAGGGCGAACCTGCGATGATGATCGCCACGACGGCGATCACGATCTCGGGTCCCCTGCCCTGCAACCACCGCGGCCGAACCAGGCAGAGCGCAGCGAAGACTGTCAACCCGACGAACGGAACGATGAATTGCAGATCCTGCCAGAAGTCGAAGGTGGCTGCACGCACCGCCATGAAATACGGGTGGTGCCAATAGCGCACCATCGTCCATGCGGCTACGAATGCGCCTCCCAGGAAGGCGAAAGCTGCGATGGCACGCAGCAAGCGTGCTACGACGTCATCGTCATGGGCACCACGCGGGACGCCCCATAGCGATGCCGCCGCCAGCAGCGGACCGAAATAGGCCATCGACTCATAGGAGCGTATGCACAGGATGCCGAGCAGGCAGAGGATCACGCCGTCGCGCCAATCCTTGAAGGTCAGGGCCACGGCCATCGCGGCGGTCACCGCAGCATAGGTCGTGTTGTACTCGCCGATGATGAAGAACGAGGTCGGCAGATAGACGATCGCCACGACTGCAATCGCAATCGCAAGCGACGTTGCGTCGTGGCGCAGACGCGCCAGCGCCAGGTGATAGAGCGCGGCCGGCAGGAGGAACAAGCCGGCCGACAGCGCGATGGCCAGAACGTGCGTGTTGTTGGTGATGCCAAAATGAAGCGCCGCGAACAGTGGCAGCTCGGTCGCCCAGATAACATGAGCGCGCGATACGAAGGAATCGTGGAAGCTCCCGGTATCGATGATGTCGACGAAAAACGAGCCGCCGTCCCAGAACAGGCCGCGGCAGGCCACGGTGTTCGCGATGGCAAGCGCCCACAACACGAGCGCTGTGAGGCGATAGCAGCCGGTAACGCCAGGTAGACGCATCAGAGGTCTCAATCGCCTCCGTAGCGAAACCTGGCGAAGGGCGCCGGCAGAATCTTGGTGGGGTCGAAGGGTTGCCAGCCGGTGTAACCCTTGGGCGGCAGTATGATCCCGTCCGTCGGCTCGCGGCGCAGGATCACGCTCTGGCTCGGCAAGGCCCAGGGCTCGACCATCTCGCTGTAGGGCTTGCGCAGGAAGTCGGTGTCTTCCGCGGCGATCAGGCCGCTGCGCGTGGAGATGATGGTTCGGAACTCGATGAGGCTGTGCCGCCAGATTTCGGTCAGCACGATGTCCGACGGCAGCGCCGCGAGAAGCGCTGCGACGGCGAGCGTCATGTGGACGGGCTTCGGCGTCCATCCCGGCCGTGCGGCATGCCGCCAGATCGCGATCGCCAGCGCAGCAATCACCAGGCCGGCGACGGTGCGCGAATGATAGTGCGTACGCGGTAGCGGCCCGACGCCGATATCGACCAGCAACAGCAGCGGACTGATGGCCAGGAGCAGCAGCAGCGCCGCCGAGACAACCACGGCCGGACGCTCCCCGGAACGGCCGACGGCAACGACGATCAGCAACGCCACCAGCGGCAGGATGAATTGCAGGTTGCGCCAGAACTGCAGGGCTCTGTTCAGCGCGTCGCCCAGAGGCGCGGGGTTTGTCGGATCGAAAAGCGAGTAGATCGACACGGCCGAAGCCACGAGGAAAAGCAGCACGGCCAGGACATAGGCGGCTGCCCCGGCGGAATTGCCACCAGCTCTCTTGAGGCGCCACACCGTGAAGGCCGCGAGCAGCAGGCCGAAGCAGGACACTGTCTCATAGGAGCGGATCAACAACGTCGCCGTTGCGGCAAGCATCAGGCCGTCACCGAGCACTGGACGCTGCGCTGTCGCCAACACGACGGCGCAGAAGATAACGGCGGCGCCGATGGCATTGGACTCGCCAACGATGAAGAAGCCCGTCGGCAGGAAGACCACGCCGATTGCCACCAGGACCGCCACGAGCAGTGCCGCATCGCCACGCGCCCGCCAGAGGGCGGCGTGATAGAAAGCCGTCGGCACGAGGAAGAGCCCAGCCGAGTAGAGTTGTGCGATGACACGGGTATCTGTGACACCCAGGCCGATGGCGGCAGCGGCCGGTGCCTGTGTCGCCGCCATCATGTAGAGTCGAGATTGATAGAACAACGCGAAGCCGCCGTTCTTCAGCATGGTGACGAGGACCGCGGCGCCGTCGAGATAAAGGCCACGCGCGACCCACGCATGCCAGGCAGCGAGCCCCCACAGGATCGCCGCGGCACCGATCGAGAGGCTGCGAAGACTCAGCCGGGCCACGAATAACCCTCGAGCCGAGGGACCGTCCCGCAGGATGGCTCAAAAGGCGGATTGTATTTGTAGGTCTTGTCGATCACGACCACGCCACCGATCCCGGGCTTGCTGCGCAGGAGCGCGCTCAGCGCCGGGTAACTCCAGTCCTGCGCGAATAATCGGTTGGGCCAGACTTCGAGCGGCAGATCTTTTGCCCGCACGATGCCGGTGCGGCTGGTCACGATTCCGCGGAAATAATCGAGATAGTTGGTCCACATGTGCGTCAGCACGATGTCGGGCACGGCAGCGCAGAGCGCCAGCACCAGCATCGCCGCCGACAACCGCCGCCCGACCTCGGGCCGGTGCAGGATGGCGAGCAGCGCCGGTGGATCGTGTCGCCAGACCGTGTAGACCCACATCGTCGCCAGGATCGCCCAGAGCAGCCCGCCCGCAGCGGTGCGCGCCACATAGTGCGACGGCGGAAACACCATCGCCTCGGGCTGGAAGATCTGTCGGAACCAGAGGGTCGAGATCAGGATTGCCCCGATCACGGCGACGGCCGGAACCGGCCAGCCGGAGGCCAGCCAGGCCGGGCGGGCAAAGGTCAGCAGCGTCAGCACGCCCAGCCCCACCAGCGGCACGATGAATTGCAGGTTCTGCCAGAAGTCGAACGTCGCCGCCCGCACGCGCATGAAATAAGGGTTGTTCCAATATTCGACGACCGCGCCCGCCGATACGATCACGCCCGCGACGAGCGAGACCACGGCGATGAAGCCCAGGAGTTGCGTGATGTCGTCCGACGCCGGAACGGCGCGGCGGCCGCGCGCCATCCACCACAGCACCGCCGCCACCAGAAGAGGGCCGAGATAGATCATCGCCTCGTAGGAAGCGATGCAGATCGCGCCGATCGCCACGAGGATCCACGCGTCGCGCCGGCTCGCGCCGTCGCTGGTCAGCACCACGCACACGATGGCCATGGCCGCGGCATAGGTCGCGTTGTATTCGCCGACGATGAAGAACGAGGTCGGAAGATAGATCGCGGCGATCACGCCGATGCCGGCCGCCAGCATCGTGCCGTCATGGCGCACCCGGTGCAGCGCGAAGTGGTAAAGGCCGACAGGCAGGGCGAACAGCCCTGCCGTGAAAACCATGGCAAGCAGCCGCACGTCTCGCACGCCGAGCTTGATCAACAGAATCACGGGTGCCTGCGTCACCCAATTGATGTGCGCACGCGCTGGATAGAAGTCGTGAAAGGTGCCGTACTCCAGCATGTTGACCATGAAGGACACGCCGTCCCAGAACAGGCCGCGGCAGGCGATCGTGTCGTAGGCGACGAGGGCCCACAGCAGCACGACGGCGCTCCGGTAAATGGCGGCAAGGGACGGGGCAGCCACGGTCAGTCGCGCCAGAAGAACCGGCCGATATTGGGCGGCTGTGATGGCGGGAACGGCACCCAGTCCTTGAAGTCCTTGGGCGGCAGGATGATGCCGTCGCCCTGCCGCGACCGCAGCGCCAGGCTCTGCGTGGAAAGCGCCCAGTTCTCGACCAGCAGGAAATCCGGCAGATGCGCCATCGGCGTTTCCTCGTAGGGAATCAAGCCAGGGCGACTGACCACCGTGACCCGCATCGCATTTAGATACGACACCCAGGTGGAGGTAAGGAAGAGATCGGAGGGCAGCATGGCGAACGGCATGAGGGTGACGAAGGCCAGCAGCCGCCGCCTCACCTCAGGTGTCTGCAAGGCCGTCCGCACCCGCCAATTCGGCAGAGCTTGCGAGCCGTAGAGCCAGATGAAGACCATCATCGTCGCGATGATCAGCCCGCTCACCGTGCGCGCGACGTATTGCGACTTGGCGAGGGGCCGGATCAACGTGTCGGAGAGCGCCAGCAGCGGCGACAGCGCCAGCCCCACCAGCATCAATGCAGCCCAGCGATAGGGCTTGGCGATCCTGAGGTCCTCCGGCCGCACCAGTGCCCAGATCGCGATCGTCAGCGTGGCGCCCAGCGCCCAGTCGAACTGCATATTCTGCCAGAAGAACTTCGCCTGTTCCCAGGTCTCGTCGAGATGAGCCGTCGACCAGGGATGGATGACCACCGAATCGAAGGCGATCCACCAGCCGTTCAGGAAGCAACCGGCCGCCAATACGTGCAGCAGGACGGGGATCACCGGCCGCTGCGGGACGCGCCATACCCGCCACAACGTCATCGCAGCCAGAAGCGGCCCGAGATAGATCATGGTCTCGTAGGTGCGCATGGCGAAGGCCGCGATCGCGGCGAGGAACAGGCTCTCGCCCAGGCGCAGCCGGTCGGCGGTCGCAAGCTGGACCGCGACCAGCAGGGTGAGCGCATAGAGCGTGTTGTATTCACCCACGATGAAGAAGGAGGTGGTCATGAAGACCAGAGCAATGGCCGTGATGACCACCGCCAGCAGCACCGGATCCCGTTTGGCCCGGGTGAGCGCCAACGTGTAGACGAAGGTCGGCAGGCTGAAGAGGCCGAGAGACAACAGCCGGCCGAGCCAGTGAAGGTCGGTCATGCCCAGGGTGACGGCTGTCATGATCGGGAGCTGACCCACGATCATGGCGTAGAGCCGTGGGGGATAGAAATCGAAGAACCATTCGCGCCGGACGATCTGGATCAGGAAGGCCGACCCGTCGACGAACAAACCGCGGCACGTCCAGCTATGCCAAAGCGCCAGCGCCCATATCAATCCGACGGTGGCACGGTATGCGAGAGTAGTGGACGGCATCTCCGACAAGGTCGGGCTCTACAGGACCCCCGTTGCCGACGCAAGCCGGGACGGCTTGCAGCGTCGATAGGGCGCTGTTAGCAAGGCGCCTCGACAGCGGGAGCCGCAATGCTGAGTTGGGAGAAAATCGACGCCATTCCGGGCTGGTTCATGTTCCAGTCCTACTGCGTCTGGCGCGCTCTGCTCGACCAGCAGGCCGGCACCGCCGGCGACCTGTTCGAGATCGGTGTCTGGCGCGGCCGCTCGGCCTCGGTGCTGGCCAACTACCGCAAGGGCAATGAGAAACTTTATCTCTGCGACCTCAGGCTCGACGAGACCGCGGTGCGCAACTCGATCCGTTCGACCGGCATGGAGCCTGCGAACGTCGTGCCGCTGTCCGGTCCCTCGGCCGAACTCGAGGCCAAGCTCGATCTGAGGACGATGCACCAGAGCGTGCGTTGGCTGCACATCGACGGCGAGCATACCGGCACCGCCGTCTATCGCGAACTCGAGTTCGCCAATCGCATCGTCAATGAGGGCGGCATCGTCGTGATCGACGACTTCTTCTCGCCGCGCTACCCGGCCAACACGACCGAGGTCGTGCGCTACATGGAGAAGAACCCCTTCCACTTCCGCCTGCTCGCCGTGGGCTTCAACAAGGGCTATCTCTGCCGCCCCGAGGCGCTGCCGAAATACATGGAGTTCATGGCCTCGGGCATGTCCGCCGCGCTGCTGCGCTACGGCGCCAAGACCACGATCTTCAAGACCACGGGCCCCTGGGACACCGATGCCGTCGGCATCACCGACTTCGTGGAAGACGCCGGCGCCATCGCCGGGCCCGACAACGAGCCGCAGCGCTGGCACATGATGCGCACCAAGCATGTCTGGGGGCCGATGCGCCATCTGCAGAACGGCTGGCGGATGCTGCGCGGCCGTTAGGCTACCAGCTTCATCTGCTCGTCGAGATCGTCGGCGATGAAGTTGCGCACGACCTCGTCGAGATCCTTGTCGATCCCGAAGCCGAGCCGCCGTGAGCGGGCCGAATCGATGCCCTGAGGCCAGCCGTCGCAGATCTTCTGGATCGCGGGATCGTGCTGCCAGGTCACCTTGCCGACCTTGCGGTTGCCGGCGTGCTGCTTGACCGCGTTCTCGAGCTCCTTGGCCGTGACGTTGATGCCGTTCAGCAGCAATGTGCGGCCCGGTCCGAAGGCATCGGGCGGCAGATCGTGGACCTTCACGAAGGCATCGACCGTCTTGCGCGGGCTCAACACCACCATGACCGTCTGCGGCGTCACCGGGCAGACGACGTCGACGCCGGTCAGCGGCTCGCGCACCACCGAGCTTGCCCAGGTGGAGGCCGCCTTGTTGGGCAGGCCGGTGCGCACGCAGATCGTCGGCAGCCGGACGGCCGTACCGCGGAGATAGCCCTTGCGTGTATAGTCGCGGATCAGGAACTCGCCGATCGACTTCTGCGAACCATACGAAGTCTGCGGCGTCAGCGGCGTGTCGTCGGTGACGGCGGGCGGCAGGTCGCCGCCATAGGCCGCGAGCGAGCTGGTGAAGACGACGCGCGGGTTGGTGCCCGAAGACCGACAGGCTTCCAGCACGTTGCGTGTGCCATCGAGGTTCACCCGGTAGCCGAGATCGAAGTCGGCCTCGGCGCCGGCGCTCACCACTGCGGCGAAGTGAAACACGGTCGAGGCGCCCTGCACGATCGAGGAAACCGTGGCCGAGTTCGCGATGTCGCCGGCGATCGCCTTGACGCGGGGATCGTCGAGGCCCGGGCCGCTCGCCTTGCCGACGTCGAACAGCAGCAGCTCGCTTACTCTTTCCGGCTTGCCGTCGGGGCCTGCGAGCGTGGCCTCCTGCAGGATGCGCCGCGCCAGCTTCTTGCCCAGGAAGCCCGCGCCCCCGGTGATCACCACCTTCATGTCGTTTCCACCCGTGATGTTGCCGGACGAAAGTGTGCACAGATCGCGGGCGAGCGTCTATGTTGTCGGCGATGAGGGTCATCTCCTGGAACCTGCTGCGGCTGGAAGGTGCGGCCGCGCATGACGTGGCGGCGCTGATCGAGCGCGAGAAGCCCGACCTCCTCCTGATGCAGGAGGTGACGCAGCACATGGACGTACTGCCGAGCATGGCGCCCGGCCACTATCACCGCCTGCCCTGGCCCGGTCGCATCCATGGGCTCGCGACCTGGAGCCGACATCATTTCGCCCAGCCGCAGATCCTGCCGCTGCCCGCCTCTTCCTTGCCCGGCCGCCTGCCGCGCCGGCGCAGCCAGATCGTGAAGGTGGGCGACATCACCTTCGCCAACGTCCATCTCTCGCACGGCCAGCTCCTGAACCGCCGCCAGCTCCTGCGCATCGCCGGCGCGTTGCGCGGCCAGCCATCCGCCATCATCGGCGACTACAACGCCGTCGGCCCCAGCCTGATCCCGGGCTTCGCCGATGTCGGCCCGCGTGAGCCCACGCATTTCGGCAGCAACATCGTGCCCTTTCGTCTCGACCGCTGCCTCGCACACTGCCTCTCGTGCACCTTCACCAGCACGCTCGATTTCGGCCCGTCCGACCACAAGCCGATCGTGCTCGACCTGCAGGTCGCCTCAGCCAGGGCGCGACGCGACCCGCTCTATCAGGCGCGCCGCCGTCTGGTGAAGATCCGCGCTGCACTCCGCTGACATCCAGAGCGATTTCCAACCCCAGCCGTTTCGACCGTTTTCGCCATTTATTAATGGTGTTTTCGAGAGCCGACGCGCCAAAAGCCCGGCCCGGCAGCATTTTAGCGCTGTCTGACCCGCCGATAAATGGTCGAAAACGGTGCCTAGAGCGTGATGGTTTGAGGTTTGGCATATCCTGCCTGAGCGAAGTAGTTTGAGCATTCGGCAGGAGATGTGAGGAGTAGGATGTCGGCGATGGCGTTGTAGACGGCATCGCCGGTGCGCC
>Ga0153954_1000265_pt1 | contig 45266 bp, 48 predicted proteins | sample TSFL038MetaG_FD_102277 | JGI IMG/M metagenome (GOLD analysis project Ga0153954, IMG submission 102277) | Attine ant fungus gardens microbial communities from Florida, USA - TSFL038 MetaG | ecosystem: Host-associated > Fungi > Mycelium > Unclassified | place: USA: Florida, Wekiwa Springs State...
GGTGCTGGTGGCGCTGTTCGTCACCCTGATCCCGACGACCATCGGCGCGCTGCTATCGGCCATCGGCATCGCCGGCATGGACCGGCTGGTGCGCTTCAACGTGCTCGCCATGTCCGGCCGCGCGGTCGAGGCGGCGGGTGACGTCGACACGTTGCTGCTCGACAAGACGGGCACGATCACCCTGGGCAACCGCCAGGCGACGGAGTTCCTGCCGCTGTCGGGCATCAGCGAACGCGACCTCGCCGACGCCAGCCAGCTTTCCTCTCTGTCCGATGAGACACCCGAAGGCCGCTCCATCGTCGTGCTGGCCAAGGAGAAATACAACATCCGCGGCCGCGAGATGGCGCCCCTGCATGCGCACTTCATTCCGTTCTCGGCGCACACCCGCATCAGCGGCATCGATGTCGACGGCGCCTCGATCCGCAAGGGTGCGGTCGATGCGATCGTTGCCGACTGCAAGGCCAAGAGCACCCAGCCGCAGGCCGCGAGCGAACTCATTTCGCTCGCCGCGCAGATCGCCAAGACGGGCGGCACGCCGCTCGCCGTGTCGAAGGATGGCAAGCTGCTCGGCGTCATCCATCTCAAGGACATCGTGAAGGGCGGTATCCGCGACCGCTTCGCCACCCTGCGCCGCATGGGCATCCGCACGGTGATGATCACCGGCGACAACCCGCTCACTGCCGCGGCCATCGCCGCCGAATCGGGCGTTGACGATTTCCTGGCGCAGGCCACGCCCGAGGCCAAGCTGAAGCTGATCCGCGACGAACAGGCCCAGGGCAAGCTGGTCGCCATGTGCGGCGACGGCACCAATGATGCGCCGGCGCTCGCCCAGGCCGATGTCGGCGTTGCCATGAACACCGGCACCATGGCCGCGCGCGAGGCGGGCAACATGGTCGACCTCGACAGCGATCCGGCCAAGCTCATCGAGATCGTGGAGATCGGCAAGCAGCTGCTGATGACACGCGGCGCGCTCACGACGTTCTCGATCGCCAACGACGTGGCCAAGTACTTCGCCATCATCCCGGCGATGTTCCTCGCCTTCTATCCGCAGCTGCAGGCGCTGAACATCATGGGCCTCAACACGCCGCAGAGCGCCATCCTGTCGGCGATCATCTTCAACGCGCTGGTCATCATCGCGCTCATTCCGCTGGCGCTGCGTGGCGTGAAGTACACGCCGGCCGGCGCTTCGACCGTGCTGCTGCGCAATCTTCTCGTCTACGGGCTGGGCGGCGTGATCGTGCCGTTCATCGGCATCAAGCTGATCGACATGGCGATCGTCGCTGTCGGCCTCGCCTAGGAGCGTGACATGTTGAAAGAGATCCGCCCCGCGATCATGATGATCGTCTGCCTGACCATCCTCACCGGCCTTGTCTATCCGCTGGCCATGACCGGCCTCGCTACGCTCTTCTTCCCGCATCAGGCGGCGGGCAGCCTGGTCGAGAAGGACGGCAAGGTCGTGGGCTCCTCGCTGATCGGCCAGAACTTCACCGGCGACCGCTATTTCCATGGCCGTCCGTCGGCCACGACCGACACCGATCCCAAGGATCCGACCAAGACGATCCCGGCGCCCTACAACGCGGCCAATTCCTCGGCGAGCAACGCCGGCCCGACGGCCAAATCGCTGGTCGAGCGCGTCCAGGGCGACGTGGAGAAGCTCAAGGCCCAGAACCCTGGCGTGCGCGTGCCGATCGACCTTGTGACGACGTCGGCCAGCGGCCTCGATCCTGACATCACGCCTGAGGCGGCATTGTTCCAGGTGCCGAGAGTGGCGCGTGCTCGCAGCCTCGATGAAGGCATCGTGCGCCGCCAGGTCCAGCTCTACATGGAGCCGCGCCTGTTCGGCATCCTGGGCGAGCCGATGGTCAACGTGCTGCAGCTCAACATGGCACTCGACGCTTTGAAGCCGCGGTGACATCGTTGGCGATCGATGGTTGCCGTCCCTGACGCGACACGCCCCTCCCCAGACGCGCTGCTGAAGGCTGCGCAGCGCGAGGCGCGCGGCAAGTTCAAGATCTTCCTTGGTGCCGCGCCGGGAGTCGGCAAGACCTACGAGATGCTGACCGATGCGCGCCGCCGTCGCCGCGAAGGCATCGACGTCGTGGTGGGCGTGGTCGAGACGCATGGCCGCGCCGAGACCGAGGCCCAGCTTGCAGGATTGGAGATCGTTCCGCTGCGGCCGGTCGACTACAAGGGACGCGCGCTCCACGAGATGGATCTCGACGCCATCCTGGCGAGACGACCGAAGCTCGTGCTGGTCGACGAGCTTGCCCACAGCAACGCGCCGGGCAGCCGCCATCCCAAGCGTTATCTCGATGTCGAGGAGCTGCTTGCCGCGGGCATCGACGTCTACTCGACGATGAACGTGCAGCATGTCGAGAGCCTGAACGACGTGGTGGCGCGCATCACCCGCATCCGCGTGCGGGAGACAGTACCCGATTCGGTCGTCGACTCGGCCGACGAGATCGAGCTGGTCGACATCACACCGGCCGACCTGATCGCGCGCCTGGCCGAGGGCAAGGTCTATGTGCGCCAGCATGCCGAGCGCGCGCTCAAGCACTATTTCTCGCCGGGCAACCTGACAGCATTGCGCGAGCTCGCATTGCGGCGCACCGCCGAACGGGTCGACGACCAGATGCTGAGCTACATGCGCGAGCATGCGATCACCGGGCCGTGGGGCGCGGGCGAGCGCGTGCTGGTGTGCATCGATCCGGGACCCGACTCGGCGAACACCGTGCGTGCGGCCAAGCGCACCGCCCAAGGGCTCGATGCCGAGCTGATCGCGCTCTATGTCGAGACCGATCGGCACACGCTCCTGAGCGAAGTCGAGCAGACGCGGCTTGCCGAGGCACTGCGCCTCGCCGAGCAGCTCGGCGCCGAGATCGTGCGCGCGCCGGGCCGGTCCGTGGTCGAAGAGATCCTGGCTATCGCCCGCCAGCGCAACGTCACGCGCGTGGTCGTGGGCAAGTCGCGGCGTTCGCGCTGGTTCGAGCTTCGCCACGGTTCGGTCGTCGACGACCTCGTGCGCAGCAGTTCGGGCCTCGCCGTCGAGGTGGCGCCATCGAGCGCCAAGGCCGAGCCGCGCGGGCCGGTCGACTGGCTGATGGGCGCGCCCCGCACCATCGGCCCCTATCTCGAGGGCGCGCTGATGACCGCGCTCGCGACCGGTGTCGGCGTGCTGATCAACGCGCACATTACCTTGTCGAACATTTCGCTGGTCTTCGTCGTGCCGGTGATGGTCGCCGCGGCGCGCCACGGGCTGGTGCCCTCGCTTTGGGTCTCGGCGCTGTCGGTCCTGTCGTACAACTTCTTCTTCCTGCCACCGCTGTACGAATTCACCATTTCCGATCCCGCCAATGTCGTGGCGCTCTTCTTTTTCATGTTCGTGGCCGTGGCGGCGAGCGCACTCGGCACGCGCACCCGCGCCCAGGCGGAGACGGCGCGGCGCGAGGCTCGCACCACGGCCGAGCTCTACGCCTTCAGTCGCAAGATCGCGGGCGTGGTCGATCTCGACGATCTGCTCTGGATTGTGGTGACGCATCTCGCCCGGCTGCTGAATGGCGAGATCGCGATCCTGATGCCCGAAAAGAGCCCGCTGGAGACCGGTAAGCTCGTGCTGCGTGCGGCCTTTCCGCCCGATAGCGAATTCAGCGAGGCCGATCTCGCGGCCGCGCGCTGGTCGTGGGATGCCGAGCGTCCGACCGGCCGCGGCACCGACACCTTGCCCGGCGGCCGCTGGCTGTTCGAGCCGATCCGCACCAGCCGTTCCTCGATCGCCGTCGTCGGCGTGCTGGTTCATGGCGAGGGACGGCAGCTCTCGTCGTCGGAGCGCCGCTTGGTCGAGGCGGTCGGCAACCAGACCGCCGTCGCTATCGAGCGGGTGGCGCTCGCGGAGGATATCGATCAGGCGCGGCTCGGTGCCGAGCGCGAGCGCCTGCGTTCGGCGATGCTCACCTCGGTCTCGCACGATCTGCGCACGCCGCTCGCCTCCATCATCGGCGCCCTGTCCAGCCTGCGCAGCTATCGCGAGCGTTACGACGCGGCCACGCGCGACGATCTTCTCGGTACCGCCCTGAGCGAGGCCGAGCGGCTGGACCGCTTCGTCGGCAATCTGCTCGCCATGACCCGGCTTGACGCCGGCGTGGTCGTGCCCAAGCGCGAGTCGGTCGAAGTCGGCGACCTGGTTTCGACGGCGCTGCGTCGTGCCATGCCGTTGCTGCACGACCGCGTCGTGTCGTCGACGGTGCCGCCCGGCCTGCCGCCGCTCATGCTCGACTTCGTGCTCGCCGAGCAGACACTGTTCAATATCCTCGACAATGCCGCCAAGTATTCGCCAGCCGGCAGCCGCATCGAGGTCGAGGCGCGTCCAGCGGGCGACATGATCGAAATAGCCGTGCGCGACGAAGGACCCGGCATCGCGCCGGAAGCGCTCGATCGGCTGTTCGAGAAATTCTATCGTGCCGACGATGGCGATCGGCGGCGGGCGGGAACGGGTCTCGGCCTCGCCATTGCCAAGGGATTCGTCGAGGTCCAGGGCGGCAGCATCCGCGCCGTCAATCGGATCGACCATCCGGGAGCGGAGTTCGTGGTGAGCTATCCGGTGCCTTCGCCATGACCGGCGATGCCGCGGTGATCCTGATCGTCGAGGACGAACCACCGATCCGTCGGCTGCTGCGCACGACCCTGGGCGCGCACGACTACCGCACGCTCGAGGCCGCCACCGGCGACGAGGCGATGTCGGCGCTGCGCCACCATCGGCCCGACCTTGTGCTACTCGATCTTGGCCTGCCCGACATCGACGGCCTCGCGCTGATCGGTGACATCCGCAAGCTGGGGCCGGTGCCGATCGTCATCCTGTCGAGCCGCGGCGACGAGGCGGCGAAAGTCTCGGCCCTGGACTCCGGCGCCGACGACTATGTGACAAAACCTTTCGGCGCCGACGAGCTCATGGCGCGCATTCGTGCGGCGCTGCGCCACCGCCTGCAGCAGCAGGGCGCCGAGCGCACTTTCACGAGCGACGATCTCAGCGTCGATCTGGTGCGCCGCCTGGTGCGGCGCGGCGCGGAGGAGGTCAAGCTCTCGCCCAAGGAGTACGATATCCTCGAGCAGCTCGTAATCCATGCCGGCAAGGTGCTGACCCACAAGCATCTGCTGCGCGAAGTGTGGCGCGACGAGACGGTCGATCCGCAGTATCTCCGCGTCTACGTCCGTCAGCTCCGCCAGAAGATCGAAGCCGATCCCTCGACGCCGCGTCATGTGCTGACCGAGCCCGGGATCGGCTATCGGCTGGTCTGACGGTTCAGGTCAGGAGCGCGTCCATCACCCGGTGAACCATCCGCGGGTCGCCGTGGGTGTATTCGAACAGGAAGGTACGGGCGCTCAGCACCCCTGCGATGAGGGTCGCGAGCACCAGGAAGCGCGTGAGGCCGGCGATCATCTACGCCGCCATCGCGAGACGCGGCAGCGGCGCCAGGACGAGGCGGCGCGCCACGTGGTCGAAGGAAAGAACGTCGAGGCCGGCTGCGAGTGCATGCTGGCGCAACGTCGCCGCGCAGTGACGGCAGGCGGCGTCTTCCAGCACGATGCGGCCCTTGTCGCCGGTGCGGCGATGAGCGGCGCGCAGCGCATCGTCGAGCTCATGTTCGTCCTGCACGTCGACGATCCAGGCGAGATCGGCGGTTTCGCAATCGGGGGCGGCGGAATCGGGACGCAGGCTGCGCACGCAGCCGCAGCCATGGCTCATCAGGGCGAGCACGAAGGAGAGGGTGCGGCGACCGATCACGGCGACATGCGGGGCAGCCGGCGAATGAACGATCGCCAGCACGCGGTCGACCGAATCGGCCGCCGAGGGTTGCGGGACGGGCTCCATGGAAAACTCCTGTCTAGTCGTGGTTGGCGAAGTGCGGCACGCAGCCGAAGTAGAGGCGGCAATGCGACGCCGTTGGCTTGTGCTCGGTCCGACCGACGGCGGACGATGCGCTGATCGTGCCGAGCGCTATGGCGGCGAACAAAGCGGCTTTCGCCGTGAGGAAGAAACGAGCCATCTCAAGCAGCTCCTTTCGAGCCGCTGAGATAGCGAGCCATCCCGTATGAAATCGAGACGGGGTGGCGGGCCGCGCCATAGGCACGGCATAGGAAAGACGCTGGAACTCTATTCGGCCTTGATACCGGCGAACTTGATCACCTTCGCCCATTTTTCGGTGGCCTCGGAAATGACCGCTGCGAATTCCGCCGGCGAGCCTCCATCCACCGTTCCGCCCAGCTCGACGATGCGTTCCTTGACCTTGGCATCGGCGAGCCCGGCGTTGATCTCCTTGTTCAACCTGTCGATGATCGCGGGCGGAGTGTTCCTTGGCGCGCCGATGCCGGCAAAGCCGCTGGCCTCATAGCCGGGCACGGTATCCGCCACCGTTGGAATGTCGGGAAACACCTCGAGCCGGGTCGCCGTCGTCACCGCGAGAGGGCGCAGCTTGCCGCCCTTGATGTATTGGATCGCTTCCGACACCGGAGCGAAAACCACCTGCAGATGGCCGCTGAGCACGTCGCTGATGGCTGGCGCGCCGCCTCGATACGGGACGTGGACCAGGTTCACGCCGGTCATCATCTTGAAGAGCTCGCAGGAAATGTTCTGCGGCGTGCCCTGGCCGGCGGATCCGTAGTTGATCGTGCCCGGGTTGGCCTTGGCGTAGGCGATGAGTTCGGGGATCGTCGTGGCTGGAAGCGATGGATTCACCACGACGACGTAGGCCAGCCGCGCGACCTGGCTGACCGGTGCGATGTCCCGGACGAAGTCGAAACCGAGATTGCTGTAGAGTGCCGAATTGATCGCGTGCGGCGTCACGATCTGCAGCAGCGTGTAGCCGTCCGCGGGGGCCTTGGCGACCATATCGGTTCCGATGTTGCCGCTGGCGCCGGGCTTGTTCTCGACGATGAATTGCTGGCCGAGGCGTTGCGACAGCCAATCGCCGATCAGGCGTGCCTGGATGTCGGTCGCTCCGCCAGCAGTGAAGCCGACGACGATGCGTGCCGGTCGTGACGGATAGGCATCTGCCTTCGCGATGCGAGACAGGACGGGCAATGTAGCGGCAACGGCACCGGCCGCCAGATGCACGAATGTGCGGCGTGGGAATTTCATCTTGTCTCCTCCAGTGCCTGCGTCGTGTCGCGGACTTGTGTCCGTCTGACGGGCTACCGGAACAAACTATACGCGCCGGACCGAATGTGCTCTAGGCTCGGCCGTCCACTATCCGGAGGGAACGATGGCCGAGAGCGCGCTGTACAAAAAGGGCACTGAAATCCGCAACAAGCTGATGGGCGCCAAGCACGCCGAGAAGATGAACAGCACGGTCTACGACGACCCGATCATGAAGAAGTTCGGAGATTACGCGCGCGAGGCCGTGTTCGGCATGCTGTGGGATCGCCCGGGCCTCGACCTCAAGACCAAGGCGCTGATCTGCGTGATCTCCGACACCGCCCAGGCGCGCTGGCCCGAACTCGCCATCCACTTGCGCATGGCGCGCAACACGGGCTGGACGGAGGATGAATTGGCCGAGGCGCTGATGCATCTTTGCGGCTATATCGGCCTGCCGGCCGTGCGCGAGGGACTGCTCACGGCCAAGGAAGTCTTCCACGAGATGAACCACGAGAAATAAATGGTCTTGATGACGACGAGCGATCTGCCGCTCAAAAGGATCGCTCGGGGCAAGGTGCGCGACGTATATGAGGTCGATGCCGACCGGCTGCTGCTGGTCGCCACCGATCGCATCAGCGCCTACGACGTGGTGATGGCCGAGCCGATTCCGATGAAGGGCGCGGTGCTGACGCAGGTCAGCGCCTGGTGGTTCCGCCAGTTCGAGGGCGTGGTGAAGCACCACATGATCTCGGCCGATGCCGACGGCATCATCGCCCAGGTGCCGGCCCTCAAGGGGCATAGGGATGCGATCGCCGGCCGCGCGATGTTGTGCAAGCGCGGCACGGTGTTCCCGATCGAATGCGTGATCCGCGGCTATCTTTCCGGTTCGGCCTGGCGCGAATACGCCAAGAGCAAGACACTCGCGGGCGAGAAGATGCCTGACGGTCTGAGCGAGAGCGTGCGGCTCGACCATCCGATCTTCAGCCCGGCCACCAAGGCCGAGAGCGGGCACGATGAGAACATCACCGTCGGCCGCATGCGCGAGATCCTGGGGGCTGACGTCACGGCCGAGCTCGAGCGTCAGACGCGCATTGTCTACGGCAAGGGCCGTGACGTGGCGGCTGCGCACGGCATCATCATCGCCGACACCAAGTTCGAGTTTGGCCGGACGAAGGAAGGCGAGATCATCCTGATCGACGAGGTGATGACTCCCGACAGCTCGCGCTTCTGGCCGGCCGATGGTTATCAGCCCGGCAGGCCGCAGCCCAGCTTCGACAAGCAGCCGCTGCGCGACTGGCTCGACGTCGAGCGCCATGCCGGCCGTTGGAACGGCGATGCTCCCCCGCCCAAGCTGCCGCCCGAGGTCGTGGACGCGACCAGCAAGCGCTATCTCGAAGCCTATCGGCGTTTGACGGGCAGCGAGCTCAGGATCGCTTAGGCAGACTGAAACCGTTGCTGCGGAGCTTGCGCTCCAGCACGGGAATGCCCCGTGCGAAATTGCCCGCGGCGCAATCGTTCATGGCCGCGCGCGTGTCGAGATCCTGTACCCCCGCACCCTGCGCGCTTCCGCCGGTGAGATAGCGGTTGGCGAGTGCTGTCAGCGCCGCGCAGTAGGCGGCATCGTCGGCCTGGGCCAGGGCCGGCACGGGCGATAGCACGAGGAGGGCAAGAACGGTCAGGACGCGTCGCATCGTCGGTCTCCAGCTATCGAGGCTCGCGTCTCATCGCTGCGGCAGGGTGAAGCCGTTGGCGCGCAGCTTGCGCTCCAGTGTCGGGATACCGGCCGCGGTGTTGCCCTTCTGGCACTGCTCGATGGCCGAGGCCGTGTCGAGGTCGGGCATGGCGTTGCCCCGCGCATACTGGCCGAGATAGCGCAGCGCCAGGTCCGCGAGCTTGGCGCAATAGGTCGCATCGTCGGCCAGCGCCGGAAACGGCAACAGGACGATTGCAAGGATAACGAAGCGTTTCACGGGCGTTTCCGGGGCATGACATTTGCACAACGACAGGTGCTAGGTATGGAGCAATTGTGGAGTGGGGAGGGAAGGGGCGCCATGGGAATCACGCGTCGTCTATCATTGTTCGCGGCCATCGCGCTCGGCGCGTCGACCGCGCCGGCATTCGCGCAGCAGATGACGGCCGTCACGCAGCTCGGCTGGCTGCGCAACGGCGAATACGCACCGATCATGATCGCCGAGGCCAAGGGCTTCTTCAAAGAAGAAGGCATCGATCACAAGATCGTGGACGGCGGGCCGGGCAAGAACCCGATCCCCATCGTCGCCGTCGGCCAGGCGCAGTTCGGTCTGGCGACCAACGGCATGTCGGTCGTCACGGCGCGGCTCGCCAAGGATCCGGTCGACGTGGTCGCGGTCGGCACACTCTTCCAGCAGGCGCCGACAGCCTATCTCTCCCTGGCCGCGCCCGGCGCGCCGCCATCGAAGCCCAAGGACATGGAAGGCAAGACCGTCGGCACGCAGGCCGGCACCGAGTTCCTGTTCCGCGCCTTTGCCAAGAAGAACGGCATCGACGACTCCAAGGTCAAGCTCGTGACCGCGCAGGCGACGCTCGAGCCGCTGCTGGTCGGCAAGATGGACTACTTCCTGGGCTGGATCGTGAACCAGACCTATCAGATCGAGCAGGAAGCGGCGAAGCCCGACGCGCCGCCGACGGTGAAGGGCAAGACCTGGCAGGCGCTGAAGCTCGCCGACTTCGGCGTCCAGACCTACACCGACGTGATCTTCACCTCGGGTGACACGCTCAAGAAGAATCCCGAGCTGGTGAAGCATTATCTGCGCGCCGTACAGAAGGGCATGCAGTTCGAGATCGATCATCCCGACGAGGCGGTCGAGATCCTGGCCAAGTTCCCGAACCAGACCGAGGACGCCAAGAAGCTCGCCTGGCGCTTCAAGATCCAGAATCCGCTCTTCCAGAGCGACTACTCGAAGGCCAACGGCCCGTTGACGATGGATCCTGCCGTGTGGACCGCGATGATCGGCTTCCTCAAGGACGGCGATCAGATCCCGAAGACGATTCCGGCTTCCGAAGTCGCGACGAACGAGTTCTTCACGAAGAAGTAGCCTGATGGCCGCAGCCATCTCCATCCGCGGCGTGTCACGTCGCTTCGGCGAGACCGTGGCGCTGCAATCGACCGACCTCGAGGTCGCGGCGGGCGAGTTCATCGCGCTCGTCGGACCGTCGGGCTGCGGCAAGACGACCTTGCTGCGTATCGTCGCCGACCTCGTGGCGCCGTCGACCGGCGAGGTGCGGATCGGCGACGACACGGCGGCGGAGGCGCGGCGCAAGCGGCTGCTGGGGCTGGTCTCGCAACGGCCGGCGGTGCTGCCGTGGAAGCGGGCGATCGACGATGTGCGCTTCACGCAGAAGATCGCAGGCAGGGTCGGCTTCGATCCGGCCAAGGTGTTGCGGGAGTTCGGGCTGGAAGGCCACGAGACCAAGCGAGCCCGGCAGCTCTCGGGCGGCATGCTGCAGCGGGTGAACATCGCCTCGGCGATGGCGCATGATCCTTCGGTGCTCCTGATGGACGAGCCGTTCTCGGCGCTCGACGAGATGAAGCGCGAGGAGATCGGCGAGTGGTTCGACCGCGAGCTGACGCTCCGACCCAAGACGGTGCTGTTCGTCACGCATCATATCGACGAAGCGGTGATGCTTGCCGACCGGCTGCTGGTTTTCTCGCCGGCGCCAGGCCGCGTGGTCGAGATCGTGCCGGTTCCCGTGCCGAGGCCGCGCCCGGCCTCGTTCCGGCAGGATCCGCGCTTCGTTGCCATCACCGGTCACGTGCGCAGCCTCCTGATGCACCGGAGCGTCGACGCCGCATGAGATCGGCGGTCGCGAGCTGGACGGTGCGCATCCTGACGCCGATCGTCTCGGTGCTGGGCCTCTGGTACCTCACGATCCTGTTCTCGGGCCTGCCGGCCTTCGTGATTCCCAGGCCCGAGCGTGTGCTGGAGGTGCTCTGGGTTGATCGCGCCCTGATCCTCGAGCATCTCTGGGCGACCCTGGAAGTCTCGGCGGTCGGCTTCATCTGGGCCAACATCGCGGGCATCGGCTTGGCCGTCCTGTTCGACATGCTGCCTTTCACGCGCCAGCTCCTGATGCCGGCCGCGATCACCCTGCGCAACGTGCCCTATATCGCCCTGATCTCGGTGCTGATGCTGGCCTTCGGCGATTCGATCCTGAGCAAGACCGCGATCGTGGCGCTGGCAGGCTTCTTTCCCGTGCTGGTGAACACCCTGCAGGGCCTGCGCGCGGCGGACGAGGTCCAACTCGACCGGATGCGCATTCTGAATGCGAGTTGGTGGCAGACCTTCAGCCAGGTGCGCTTGCCCTACGCCATTCCCTCCATCGTGGCGGCGCAGGAGATCACGGGATCGAGCTCGATCATCGTGGCGATCGCCGCCGAATGGATGATCTCGTCGACCGGGCTCGGCTATCTGATCAACAATGCCATGCAGAATTATCGGGGCGACCGGGTCTATGCCGTGGCGCTGCTCGCGACGTCCCTGTCTTTTTTGATATATACGTTCGTCCATTGGCTGGGACGACGGCTGGATTGGCGCGCTGAAGCGCGGCGCTAGGAGGCGATCATGGCAGCAGGACTTTCCGCACAGGTGCAGGGCATGCCGGCTGGTATTCCCATCGTCGATCTCTCCGGCCTCTACGGCAACGATCCGGCGGCCAAGAAGGTCGTGGCGGCGAAGATCGGCGCGGCCTGCGACGAGATCGGCTTCTTCTATGCGGTCAACCACAACGTCCCGGTCGAGACGATCGATCGTGCCGTTGCTGCCTGCGATAAATTCTTCCACCTGCCGCTCGAGGAGCGGATGAAGGTCGAGTGCGACCGCAACAACCGCGGCTATCGCAAGGTCGGCGACACGATCCACGCCAACGGCAAGGCTTCCGCGCGCGACAGCTTCGATCTCGGCTTCCCGGTCACCGAGGACGATCCCGAGGTGAAGGCGGGCACGCCGCTCTACGCGCCGAACAACTGGCCCGACCTGCCGGGCTTCCGCTCGGCTCTCGAGACCTACTACAACGAGACCTTCAAGCTCGGCATGAAGGTCCTCGAAGGCTTCGCGCTGCATTTCGGCAAACCGGAGGACTTCTTCACCCGCCACTTCACCAAGCCGGTCGCCGACATGGTGATCAACCACTATCTCGGCGCCGCGGGACTCCATATTTCCGACCAGGCCTCGGGCCCGCACACGGACCACGGCATCGTCACCATCCTGTGGCAGGATAGCCTCGGCGGCCTCGAGGTCATGGGCAAGGATGGCGAATACATGCCGGTGCCGCCGCTGCGCGGCAGCTATGTGATCAACATCGGCGAGCTGATGAAGCGCTGGACCAACGGCCGCTTCAAGGCGACGATCCATCGCGTCGTGCATCTGCAGGACAAGCCGCGCTATTCGATGCCGCTGTTCTGCAATCCCAACTTCCGCACCACCGTCGATCCGCGCGACCTCGGCGTCAGCGACGCCGAGGCGGCCTATCCGCCGGTGCAGTCGGGCGAGTTCCTGATGAGCCGCTTCAAGGCCACCCGCAAGCTGTGGGGCGCCGAGGACAAGGCCACCGTCTCCCACGACGAGAAGCTGGTCGAGCGCGCGGCCGAGTAGGCGTCAGTCTCCCAGCGGCGTCAGGAAATTGTGCACGGGTGCGTTCAGCCAGACGCGCTTGCTGTCGAGGAAGCGGCACTTGGCGTGCCAGGGCTCGCGCTTCCACTTCAGGCGCGGTGTGCGCCGGGGCCGCGGAATGACGTAGAGCGCGGGCTCACGCTCGGTGTTCTTGACCGGGCAGGCCACCCAGGCGGCGAGACTCATGCGCAGGTCGTTCATCCGGAACTCGAGCGTGTTGTCGTGTGAGAAGACCGGCATCATGCGGCCCTTCTTGGCGAGCTTCTGCACGTTGAGCAGCAGCGCGACGCGGAAGTCGAGCTTGGCGTAGCTCGTGTCGCACTCGATGCTGCCGCGGTCGTCGTCCGACAGGAACGGCCGGCTGGGCCAGGGTTCGCGCTCGGTCCAGGGATGGCTGTGGAAGTCGCCCAGGAACCTGAGGTTGGGCCAATAGGTCGGCAGGGCCTTGTTGATCGTCTCCAGCCCGAAGGACGGGATGACGGAGCTGCGGCCGCGCTCGGCATTGGCATCGACGATGGCGACCTCGACATTGAAGCAGCGGCCGCCGCTCACGGTCGTGGTCTCGTAGCCCCAGAGCAGGCCGAACGTCTCGCGCTCGCGCTGCAGGCGACGAGCCTTGCCGGCGCGACCGGGCACCAGGAAGCTTTCGATGGTCGCGATGACCATGCTCTGGAACGCCGCTTCCGAGACATTCACCAGATAATCGAACTTGGAGTTACGCATCCGCCCATTCTGGCACAGACCAGATGGAGGCCGGGTTACGATCAATGGATAGTGGTTTAAAGGCGCAACTGACGCAACCTGAGGGCATTTGCGATGACACTGGCCGAGCTCAGCGCCATCGCCGCGGCCGCGACCATGGGGCTGAGCAGCAGGCCGAACAGCGGGTAGAGCACACCCGCCGCGATCGGCACGCCGGCTGCGTTGTAGACGAAGGCGAAGAACAGGTTCTGGCGGATGTTCGCCATCGTGGCGCGCGAGAGCGTGCGCGCCCGCACGATCGCCATGAGATCGCTCTTCACCAGCGTGATGCCCGCGCTTTCGATAGCGACATCGGTGCCCGTGCCCATGGCGATGCCGACATCGGCGGCGGCCAGGGCCGGCGCATCGTTGATGCCGTCGCCCGCCATGGCGACCACACGGCCTTCCGACCGCAGGCGTTTCACGATCCCGGCCTTGTCCTCGGGCAGAAGCTCGGCGTGGACTTCCTCGATGCCGAGTTCTCGCGCGACGGCGTCGGCCGTGCGCTTGTTGTCGCCGGTCAGCATGACCAGCCGCAGGCCGTCCCGGCGCAGCGCGTCCAGGGCGCCGGGCGTCGTTTCCTTGACGGGATCGGCGAGCGAGAGCGTGCCGGCGAGCTTGCCGTCGATCGCCAGCATCACCGGCCGCTGGAAGTGGCCAAGATCGACGCCGTTCTCGGAGAGGAAGCGCGCATTGCCGAGCAACAGCCGCTTGCCGTCGACGGTGCCGCTGACGCCGCGGCCGGCCTGGGCGCGGAAATCGCTGACCGGCGAGGGCGTGAGGTTGCGCATCTTCGCCGCCGCGGTGATGGCGGCCGCGATCGGATGTTCGCTGCCGCGCTCGAGGCTGGCGGCGAGCCGGATGGTCTCGAGACCGCCCGTCACTTCGGTGATCGCCGGCCGGCCCTCGGTCAGGGTCCCGGTCTTGTCGAACACCAGGGTATCGACCTTCTCCAGCCGTTCCAGCGCCTCGGCATTGCGGATCAGCACGCCGGCCGACGCGCCACGCCCGACGCCGACCATGATCGACATCGGCGTGGCCAGCCCGAGTGCGCAGGGGCAGGCGATGATCAGCACGGCGACAGCGGCCAGCAGCGCATGCGTGAGGACGGGCGGCGGACCCCAGATCGCCCAGGCCGCGGCCGCGAGAACGGCGGAGAGCACGACCGCCGGCACGAACCAGCCGGCCACCATATCGGCAAGCCGCTGGATGGGCGCGCGGCTGCGCTGCGCCTCGGCCACCAGCTTGACGATGCGCGCCAGCACCGTGTCGGCGCCGACATGCTCGGCCGTCATCACGAAGCTGCCCGAGCGATTGACCGTGCCGCCGATCACCTTGTCGCCGGTTCTCTTGGAGACCGGCATCGCCTCGCCGGTGAGGGTCGATTCATCGACCCCGCCTTCGCCCTCGCGCACCATGCCGTCGACGGGGACCTTCTCGCCCGGCCGGACGCGCAGCGCATCGCCGACAGCGATGGCATCGAGCGCGACCTCTTCGTCCTGGCCGTTCTTACGGACACGCAACGCCGAACGGGGGGCGAGGCCGAGCAACGCCTTGATCGCGCCCGAGGTCGCCTCGCGTGCGCGCAGCTCCAGCACCTGGCCGACCAGGACGAGCACGACGATGACGGCGGCCGATTCGAAATAGACGTCGCCGCGGCCCATCACCGTCGCCACGGCGCTGTAGAGCCAGGCGACACCGGTGCCGAGCGCGATCAGGGTGAACATGTTGAAGGCGCGCCGTACCACCGACTGCGCGCCGCGCATAAAGAACGGCCAGCCCGCCCACAGAACGACGGGCGTGGCGAGCGCGAGCTCGATCCAGTTGGAATGCAGCCCGATCAGATGCCCGCCCATGTCGAGCGCGACCAGCGGCACGGTCAGCGCGCCGGCGATCCACAGCCGGCGAGTCATGTCGACCAGCTCCTCGTTCGGGCCCTGGTCGAGCGTCACTTCAGCTGGCTCCAGCGCCATGCCGCAGATCGGGCAGCTTCCCGGGCCGACCTGGCGGACTTCCGGGTGCATGGGGCAAGTGAAGATTGTGCCCGGCGGCGGAGGCGGCGCGGGACGCTCGACGACCTCGGCGGGCTTCAGATAACGCCGTGGCTCGGCAGTGAACTTCGCCAGGCACTTCGGATTACAGAAGTAATAAGTGTGGCCCTCATGCTCGGCGACGTTTTTCGCCGTGGCGACGTTCACCTTCATGCCGCAGACGGGGTCGATGGCCGTCTCGGCGGCCATCCCGGGCGCAATCTCGTCGGTACTCATGCTTGCGATTTATACCCTACGGGGGTATAGTTCAAGTATGGATGACAAGCTCAAGAAATCGCAGCTCGCACGGCTCAGCCGCATCGAGGGCCAGGTGCGCGGCGTGTCGCGCATGGTCGAGGAAGACCGTTACTGCATCGACGTCATCAACCAGGTGCGGGCGGTGCGGGCGGCGCTCGACAAGGTCGAGCAGGAGATCCTGCACGACCATCTGCAGCACTGCGTGGCGCACGCCTTCCATGGCGGCTCCGAGCGCGAGCGGCAGATCAAGATCGACGAGTTGATGGAAGTTCTCGACCGGCGGCGCTGACATGAGACTTTTGCTCGCCAGCCTGCTCCTGTGCCTGGTGGGCTCGCCTTGCTTCGCCGCGACCTACGAGCTGGTGATCGACCGCGCGCCGGTGACGATCGGCGGGCAGCAACGATCGGTCTTCACCATCAACGGCCAGAGCCCCGGCCCGACCTTACGCTGGACCGAGGGCGAGGAGGTGACGATCAACGTCACCAATCGTCTCAAGGAAGACACCTCGATCCACTGGCACGGTATCCTGGTGCCGTCGAACATGGACGGCGTACCGGGCATCAGCTTCGACGGCATCGCGCCCGGCACGACCTTCACCTATCGCTTCACCGTCCGCCAGTCGGGCACCTACTGGTATCACAGCCATTCCGGCAGCCAGGAGCAGGAAGGCCTCGACGGCTCGATCGTGATCGCGCCGCGCGGCGGCGAGCCGATCAAGACGGATCGCGATTATGTCGTGGTGCTGGGCGACTCCCATCCGATGCCGGCGGCCACGATCATGCGCAAGCTCAAGCAGGATGCCGACTACTTCAACGACCGCCGTCGCACCTTGCCCGATCTGATGCACGATCTTTCGAAGGCGAAGACCGCGAGCGAGCGCGACGCGATCCTATCCGATCGGCTGATGTGGGCCGAGATGCGCATGGATCCCGCCGATATCGCCGATGTGACGGGCTACACCTTCCTGGTGAACGGCCGCGCGCCCGGCGACAACTGGACGGCCCTGTTCAAGCCCGGCGAGAAGGTGCGGTTGCGCTTCATCGACGCCTCGTCCATGACCTTGTTCGACGTGCGTATCCCGGGCCTGCGGATGAGCGTTGTGCAGGCCGATGGCAATGCCGTGCGGCCGGTGACGGTCGATGCCTTTCGTATCGGCCCCGGCGAGACCTACGACGTGATTGTCGAGCTGCGCGAGGACCGCGCCTACACGATCCAGGGCGAGTCGATCGACCGACGCGGCTTCGCGCGCGCCAGCCTGGCGCCGCGTGCCGGCATGGTCGGTCCGGCGCCCGAGGCCGGGCCGCCTGTGCTGCTGACCAGCCGGGACATGGGCATGGCGATGCCCGGCATGGCGAGCATGCCGATGGACAATATGAACATGGACCCGTTTCCCTTAGCGCCGCCCGCCGATGTCCCGGCGGGAGCGAAGGTGCTGAATTACGCCGATCTCCATCGGCTCGATCATTCCTATCCGCTGCCGCCGCCCGGCCGGACGATCACGCTCCGGCTTACGGGCAACATGGAGAAGTACATCTGGTCGTTCGACGACAAGAAGTACTCCGAGCGGCCGGCGCTGCATTTCACCGAAGGCGAGACGGTCCGCCTGGTCCTGCGCAACGAGACCATGATGAACCATCCGATCCATCTGCACGGTCTCTGGATGGATCTCGAGAATGGCTCCAGTGGGGGCAGCAACGCGGACCAGCCGCGCAAGCACACGATAATCGTGCCGCCGGGCGCCACGGTCACCGTCGATGTCACCATGGCGGCGGTCGGACGCTGGCCCTTCCATTGCCATCTGCTGTTCCACATGGAGGCCGGCATGTTCCGCGAGTTCGTCGTGCACCCGCGTGGCGAGCCTCTGCCGACCGGCCCATCGATGCCCGCCGACATGACCATGTCCCATGCGCATCATCACTAAGGCGGCGGTCGCGTTTCTCCTCTCGGCGTCGCCGGCCGCCGCCATGGACGATGCAGAGACCTACTGGCGCGTCGACGGTTTGGTCGAGCGGCGGGCTTCTTCATCGCCCGATACGGCGTGGGAGGGATCCGCCTGGATCGGTGGAGACACCAACAAGATCCGAATCGAAAGCTCGGGTGTGCTGGACGACGACGGCCGCATCGACAACGAAGGCGGCACGCAGGGCATCGATAATCGTCTCTACTACAGTCGCCTGATCTCGCCGTTCTGGGATGCCAAGGCAGGCCTGCAGATGGCCGTGTTCGATCACGGCCAGACGCGCGCAGGTTTCGTCGCGGGCTTCGAAGGACTTGCGCCCTACGACATCAAGATCGATGCCGTGGCGGGGGTCAGCAATACCGGCGTGGTCTCGGCGCGCCTCGAGGCGGCCTATGACATTCTCTTTACGCAGAAGCTGATCGCGCAGCCCTACCTGCAGGCGGTGGTTTCCCTGAAGGACGATCCCGCGATCGAACTCGGCACCGGCCTGTCGCGCCTCGAAGGCGGCGTGCGCCTGCGTTACGAAATCGAGAAGGAGGTAGCGCCATTCATCGGCGTCGACTTCGAGCAGTTCACCGGCACGACCGCGAACTTCGTCGCGGCCAACAGCAGTCAGACTTCGACGGTTCGTTTCCTCGCCGGTCTCAAAGTCTGGTTCTGAGCCCTAGGTGGTCGCGTCGGCGGCCTGCGCGGCTTCGGCCTCTGCCGCCGGGTTCTCGTTCTCCTCGGCCCATTTCACGATCTCGACGAAGATCGGCCGCAGCCGGCGGGCGGCGGGAGTGATCTCGTATTCCACGCGCGGCGGCACCTCGGCGAAGATCGTGCGCTTGATCAGCCCGTCCTTTTCCAGGGCGCGGAGCTGGGCGGTCAGCATGTGCTGGGTGATCCCGGGCAGGCCGCGCTTCAGCTCACCGAAGCGGCGCGTGCCATGATGGCTCAGCAACCACAGGATCTCGAGCTTCCAGCGGCCGCTGATCATGCCCACGGCACGGCGGAACTCGGCTTGCACGACTTTGGCGAGGGCGGGATCGGTACGTACGAGATTGATGTCGATCATGGCTGCTTCCTGACTTGCTCAACCCTGATAGTCCATTAGTACTTAAATCGATACTATGTCGTTATATTAACCCTACTTGAGTAAACGATACAAGAGGCTAAATCCCCGCTCTGCAGGCCAGTTGCCTGACGAGAAGGAGTTCTTTGCCGTGGACGGATCTTCGGAGCCCTACAAGCTGGAGCAGGTCGACTATCAGACCGCCGTTCCGCCGAGCGCGCTGCCGCCGACCAAGTTCAAGCGGCGCAATGACAAGGGACGTCAGCGCCGCCGGTTGCTCGGTGCGCTGGGGGCGGTCGTGCTGACCGCTGCCGCGGGCTACGGCACCTGGTGGTTCCTGGTCGGTCGCCATTTCGAATCGACCAACGACGCCTATCTCAGCGCCGACAACGTGACTGTGGCGCCCAAGGTCTCGGGCTATGTCGTGTCGCTCGATGTCCAGGACAACCAGCGCGTCCATGAGGGCGACGTGCTGGCGCACATCGATCCGCGCGACTACCAGACTGCGGCCGACAGTGCTGCCGCCGACCTGCAAAACGCCGAGGCGACTGCCGCCAACATCGACGCGATGTTGAATGAGCAGCAGTCGACCATCGCCCAGGCACAGGCCGCGATCGAGGCCGATCAGGCCGCGATAACCTTCTCCCAGCAGGAGATGCAGCGTTATGGCGATCTCGCGCGCACCGGTGTCGGCTCCGCACAGCGCAGCCAGCAGACCCAGTCCGATCTCGCGCAGAAGAAGGCCATGCTAGACCGCGACCGCGCGGCACTGACGGCTTCGCAGGCCCATGTCGGCGTGCTGCAGACGCAGCGTCGCCAGGCCGACGCCACCATCGCCGCCAAGCAGGCCGCATTGGCGCAGGCCAAGCTCAATCTCGAGCAAACGACGCTCCTGGCGCCGGTCGACGGTGTCGTGGGCGATCGCACCGTTCGCCAGGGCCAGTTCGTCCAGGCCGGCTCCAAGCTCATGAGCGTCGTGCCGACCGACAGCATCTATCTGATCGCGAACTTCAAGGAGACGCAGACCGGCCGCATGGTACCCGGCCAGAAGGTCGAGGTCGCCCTCGACACTTTCCCGGGCCATGACATCGTCGGCACCGTCGACAGCCTGGCTCCGGGCACGGGCGCGCAGTTCGCGCTGCTGCCGCCGGAGAACGCGACTGGCAACTTCACCAAGATCGTGCAGCGCGTGCCGGTGAAGATCCTGCTCGATCCCAAGGATCCGTTGGTCGAACGCATCCGCCCGGGCCTGTCCGCCGTCGCGACGGTCGATATCCGGCCGCTGCCGGCGCCATCGCTCGCCCAAGTTCCTGTGACAGCTCCGAAGAAGGCGGAGACACAGGCCAAGCAATGAGCCGCCCATCCCTGAGCGGTGACGGCCAGGCCACGCTGCGCGACTGGCTGGCGGTCGGCGGCGGAATCCTGGGCGCCTTCATGGCGATCCTGGACATCCAGATCACCAACGCCTCGCTCGCCGAGATCGGCGGCGCCATCGGCGCCACGCCCTCAGAGGGAAGCTGGATATCGACCGGCTATCTGATGGCCGAGATCATCATCATCCCGCTGACCGGCTGGCTGGCGCGCACCTTCGGGCTGCGACGCTTCCTGTCGATCAATTCCATGCTGTTCGTGGGCTTCTCGATCCTCTGCGCCATGTCGAACAGTCTGGGCGAGATGGTCCTGTGGCGCGCGGGCCAGGGCATCACCGGCGGCGTGCTGATCCCGACGGCCATCACCATCGTGCGCTCGCGGCTGCCGGCGTCCAAGCAGGCGGTGGGCGTGGCGCTGTTCGGCATGGTGGCGACCTTCGCGCCCGCGATCGGTCCCACGATCGGCGGCTGGCTGACCGAGAACTGGAGCTGGCACTACATCTTCTATCTCAACGTCGTGCCGGGCCTCGCCGCGCTCGTCTTGCAGCTCTATGCGCTCGACAAGGAAAAGCCGCAGCTCGCCGACTTCTGGCAGGCCGACTGGCTCGGCATTGCCGGCATGGCGATCGGCCTTTCCTCGCTGATCTTCGTGCTGGAGGAGGGCCAGCGCGAGGAGTGGTTCGGCTCCAACCTGATCGTTGCCGGTACGATCGCCGCGGTGATCGGCATCGCCGTCTTCCTGATCGCCGAACTCACGACCGACAACCCGTTCATCAACCTGCGGCTGTTCGCCAACCCTTCGGTCGGCGGCTCGGGCATCCTGATGGCGGTGTTCGGCGCGACGGCCTTCGGTTCGGTCTATCTGATCCCATCCTATCTCGCGCAGGTCCAGGGCTACAATGCCCAGCAGATCGGCGAAGTGGTGATGTGGAGCGGCATACCGCAGCTCTTCCTGCTGCCGATCATGCCGTGGCTGATGAAGAGGGTCGACTTGCGCCTGCTGGTCGGCCTGGGCCTGCTGATGTTCGCGGCGAGCTGCTTCATCAATGTCGACATGTCGCCTGACACGGCGATGGACCAGCTCATACTGCCGCAGCTGCTGCGCGCCGCCGGTCAGCCGCTGGCAACCATTCCGCTCACCCAGCTTTCCGTCGTCGGCCTGACACGGCGCGATACGGCGGACTCCGCCGGCATCACCTCGGTCATGCGCAATCTCGGCGCCTCGATCGGCATCGCCATGCTCTCGACCATGGTGCAGATCCGCGAGCAGATCCATTTCTCGACGATCGCCGAGGCGATGACGCAGAACAGCATCCGGCTGCAGGACCGCTTGCACGATCTGACCGGGATGTTCTTGAGCAAGGGCGCGGCCCTCGATACGGCGACTCAACAGGGCCTCGCGACGCTCGCCCAGCAGGTCCGCCAGAACGCCTCGGTGATGGCTTATGCCGACAGCTTCTGGATCCTGGGCGTCGGCATCCTGATCAGCCTCTTGACGCTGCTGATCCTGCGCAAGCCGACCGGTCAGATGGTGGCGGTCGACGCTCATTGACGAGCGAGCGAAGCTCGCGAGGGCGGGTGCCAATAGAGAGTGGCTGTTGCATCAACGTGCGCAAGCGGAACCGAGCGAGCCCTGGCCTTTGGCGCCTGCGGCGCCAACCGGAGCGCGGGGCGCTCCTAGGCCTACGGGCTCGCCCAATGACGCTTCGCGTCACTGCGGCTTAATTTTAGCGATCTTGACGTAGTCCGCCCACTTGGCGCGCTCGGTGCGGTCCTGCTCGGCGCATTGGGCGAGATCGAGCTTGTGCGGCGTGAGCGCGAACTCCTCGGTCAGGCGCTTGTTGATCGCGGGCGAGAACACCGCTTCCTGGACCAGGGTGTTCAGCTTCTGCTTGATCTCGCCGGGCACCGCCTTGCGCACGGCGATCGCGAGGAAGCCCGTACTGACGAAGCCCGGATAGCTTTCGGAAAGGGCCGGCACGTCGGGATAGAGCGGGCTGCGCTCGGGCAGCGAGATTGCAAGCGGCTTCGCCTTGTTGGCGACCACCTGGCCGCGCGCGGCCGTGAGGTCGACGCACATGAACTGGATCTGGCCGGCATAGAGGTCGGTCCAGGCATTTCCGATCGCCTTGTAGGCGACACCTTGCCAGTCGATGCCAGCCTTCTCGCCGAGCACCGCCGACGGCACCTGCGAGCTGGCATTGAAGTAGCCGTAGTTGAGCTTGCCGGGATTCTTCTTGGCGTAGCCGATCAGGTCGGCCAGCGTCTTGTAGGGGCTGTCGGCCGGCACGACGAGGAAGGCGCCGCTGTCTCCGATCACGCCGACGACGGTGAAGTCCTTCTCCGGGTCGTAGCCGGGGCTCTTGTACATATGGACGTTGGCGGCCTGGGTCGAGGTGGTGGCCAGCATCAGCGTATAGCCGTCAGCCGGTGCCCCCTTCACCGACAGCACGCCGACGATGCCATTGGCACCCGCCTTGTTCTCGATCACGAACGGCTGGCCGAGCTTTTCTTCCATGTACTTGCCGACCAGGCGCGCGGTGATGTCGCCCGAGCCACCAGGCGCGAAGGGCACGGTGATCTGGACGGGCTTGCTGGGCCAGGTATCGGCACGAGCCGAACGCAGGGGGGCCGGCAAGGCAGCGAGAACAGGCGCAGCAAGAACCGCGCGGCGAGACAGCGATACGCGAAATGTCGACATGGGAAGGGAGTGTAGAGGATCGCGCGTTTATGGACAGCGCCATCGCCGCAGTCCTACCTTGCACTCATGGCACAATCAGGTCGTCCGCCGTTTACCGGCATTCGCGTCATCGATTTCACTCGCGTGATCGCGGGCCCACTCGCCTCGCAGATCCTGTCGGACATGGGCGCCGAGGTCATCAAGATCGAGAACCCCGACGGCGGCGACGATACGCGCAAGGGTGCGGGGCCACGCGCCGGTGGACCGCAGGGCGAGAGCCACTTCTTCATGACCTACAATCGCGGCAAGAAGAGCGTGACGCTCGACTTCACCAAGCCCGATGGCCAGGCGGTGGTGCACAAGCTGCTCGAGAAGACCGACGTGCTCCTGCAGAACTTCCGGCCCGGCGTGCTGAAGAAATACGGTCTCGACTATGCGAGCCTGCATCAGAAATACCCGAAGCTGATCTACCTCTCGATCTCGGCGTATGGCCAGACCGGACCGCTCAGCGACCGGCCGGGCTACGATCCCGTCCTGCAGGGCGAGTCGGGCATGATGAGCGTCAACGGCGAGGCCGACGGCGAGGGGCTGCGGCACGCGATCGCCGTCGTCGATACCATGACCGGCATCCATTCCGTGGCCGCGGTCAATGCCGCGCTCTTCGCGCGCTCGACGACCGGCAAGGGCCAGCACATCGATCTGGCGCTCTACGACACCGCGCTCGCCTGCCTCGGGAACATGGGCAGCTACTACCTGATCGGCGGCGAGGAGCCCAAACGCGCCGGCAACAGCCACTTCGCCTCATCGCCCAACGGTTCGTTCGACACGAAGAACGGCAAGATCTACATGGCGGTCGCCAACCAGAAGCTCTTCGTCGATACCTGCAAGGCGATGGGCCATCCCGAATGGGCGACCGATCCGCGCTTCGCCGTCATCGCCGACCGCGTGGCCAACAAGAAGCTCCTGAAGGAGATGATGGAAGAGGTGCTCAGGACCGACACCAAGGAGAACTGGACGCAGAAGTTCCGCCACCTCCCGGCCGGTCCGATCCGCACCATGAAGGAGGCGCTCGAAGAGCCCGAGGTGAAGCGACGCGGCATGCTCAAGACCTACAAGCACCGGCGCGTGGGCGACGTCCCTCTCATGGGTTCGAACTACCGTTTCTCCGACACGCCGGTCGACGACACCCGTCCGCCACCGTCATTGGGCGAGCACACCGACTCGGTCCTGCACGATATCGCCGGCCTGTCCGATGCGGACGTGAAGAAGCTGCGGGAGAAGAAAGTAATAGGGTGATTTTCTGTCGTCCTGAGCGCAGCGAAGGACCTCATCGCCGCATGAGAGAGCACCGTACTGGGTCTATATCCTCGTCAGTAGTTCCCTCAGCACCATGTACATCGGCGTCACCAACGACCTCGGACGCCGTGTTGCCGAGCACCGGCTGGGCAAAGGCAGCGAATTCGTCAAAAAGTATAAGGTGACGAAGCTCGTTTATGCCGAAGAGTACGAGCAGATCGAAGAGGCGATTGCACGCGAGAAGCAATTGAAGGGCTGGAAGCGTACTCGAAAAAATGAGCTGGTCCGGGCGACCAATCCGAAATGGGAGGAGCTTTCACTCTGATTGAGCGCAATGAGGTCCTTCGCTGCGCTCAGGACGACAGATTTGTTTGAATTTGCGCACCTTGGGAGTTAACGCAGTTAGAATGGCTGCGCAGGCGGGTCGTGGCGTTGTAGCCGCGGCTGTTATACCAATATGCCGCCATGACCGAAGCCGTGCCTGCCTATCTCCAGCCCGGACGCGACCTTCGGCTCGACTTCTTCAGGGGCCTGGCGCTGTGGTTCATCTTTCTCGATCACATCCCCGACAATGTCGTGAGCTGGCTGACGGTCCGTAACTACGGTTTCAGCGACGCCACGGAGATCTTCGTCTTCATCTCGGGCTACACCGCGGTCATCGCCTACGGCCGCCTGCTGCTGAAGCAAGGGTGGCTGCGCGCCGCCGCCCGCATCTATCGCCGCGTCTGGCAGCTCTACGTTGCGCACATTTTGCTGTTCGTGGCCTTCACCGCGCAGATTGCCTACGTGTCGATCACGCGGGAGACGCGCAACCTGATCGAGGAGATGCAGCTCCTCGGCCTCGGGCAGGATCCCTATCGGGCCATCCTCGAGGCGGCGCTGCTCAAGTTCCGGCCGGTCAATCTCGATGTGCTGCCGCTCTACATCGTGCTGCTGGCGGCCTTTCCGCTGGCGCTGCCGGCGTTGCTGCGCCAGCCCTGGATCGTGATGGCGGGCTCGATCGCCCTCTATGTGCTCGCGAGCACGCTCAACTGGAACCTGCCGGGTTATCCCGAGGACAAGGTCTGGTTCTTCAATCCCATGGCCTGGCAGGTGATCTTCTACACCGGCGCGGTTCTGGCGGTGGTGGCGCCCAAGCTCGCCTGGATGGACCGCTGGCACTGGCCGTTCTCCATTCTGACCGCTCTCTATCTGGTCTTCGCCGCCTTTATCGCCTTGTCCTGGCACTATAATTCCTGGGAGCGCCTAATTCCCGACTGGGTTTCTCGGCAAATCTACCCGATCGACAAGACCAACCTCGACATCCTGAGATACCTGCATTTTCTCGCGTTGGCCTGGCTGGTCCGGCGCGCGGTGCGGCCAAACGCCCGATTCCTGAAATGGCGGATTTTCGAGCCGATTCGCAGATGCGGAGAACATTCGCTGCAGATATTCTGTCTGGGCACTTTTCTTGCAGTAACCGCTGAGATCATTGTCGCCCAGTTCGAAGAACCCATGATGTCGCAAATGTTGGTCAGTGTTGGAGGCATTGTGATCATGTCCCTCGTCGCCTATGGCGCGAGCTGGTTCAAGGCGCCTCCGCCGGCCAAGGGATTCGTGGCGTGAAGCTGCTGGCCGTCGCTTTGGGCATCGCTGTGGCCTCCATGTCGTTCGGTGCATCCGCCAATCCCGAGTGCCGCGCCAGCCACGCGCTGCTCGATCTCGGCCATCCGCTGGAACTGGCGCGCAAGGCCGTCGCCGAGAAGAAGGAGCTGACCATCGTCGCCATGGGGTCGTCCTCGACCCAGGGCTACGGCGCCAGCAATCCCGCCTTCTCCTATCCCGCACAGCTCAAGCTGCATCTCCAGGAAGCCATGCCCGGCGTCGCCGTGAACGTGATCAACAAGGGCGTCGGCGGACAGGATGCGGAAGAAGAAGTCCTGCGCATGAAGAACGACGTGACGGGCCACAAGGCCCAGCTCGTCATCTGGCAGGTCGGCACCAATTCGGCGATCCGCCGCGATCCGCTCACCAAGTTCGCCAACAAGGTGCGTTCCGGCATCGACATCGGCCGCGCGCTGGGCCCCGAGTTCGTGCTGATGAACCTGCAGTACGTGCCCGCTGTCGTGGCCCTGCCGGACGAAGAGGAATATGCCCGCGTCATGGCCGAGGTGGCGAAGGAGAAGGGTGTCGGCTTGTTCAACCGCTTCTCCATCATGCGCGCCTGGTACGACGACGGCATGCCCTACGCGCAGTTCGTGTTCAACGACGGCTTGCACTTGAACGACTTCGGTCAGAAGTGCATCGGCAAGCTGCTCTCCAGGTCGATCCTAGACCTGGTGCGCCCCAAGCAATTGACGGGCGAGCCCAAAACCGGACACTAGGCGGTTCACACTCCCCGGGAGGAGAGCCGTCATGCCGCGTCGTTTCGTCGACCTGTCGATCTTTCTCGAGAACGACGTCATCTCCGATCCGGTGCCTTTCGCGCCCAAGATCGCCTACATGCGGCACGACCAGTCGGTCGAGCGCATCGCCCAGTTCTTTCCGGGGCTGAAGAAGGATGACCTGCCGGACGGCCAGGGCTGGGCGGTCGAGAGCATCCAGCTCTCGACGCACAACGGCACGCATCTCGACGCGCCCTATCACTTCCATCCGACGATGAACAAGGGCGAGCGCGCCATCACCATCGACGAGGTGCCGCTCGAATGGTGCTTCCAGCCCGGCGTGAAGCTCGACTTCCGCCACATGGCAGACGGCCACGTCATCACCGCCAAGGAGGTCGAGGACGAGCTCAAGCGCATCGGTCACGTGCTGAAGCCGCTCGAGATCGTCGTCGTCAACACGCGGGCGGGCTCGATGTACGGCACCGACGGCTACGTGAATTCCGGCTGCGGCATGGGCTACGACGCCACCATGTTCCTGCTGGAGCGCGGCGTGCGGCTCACCGGCACCGACGCCTGGAGCTGGGACGCGCCCTTTTACTTCACCGCCCAGAAGTGGGAGCGCGACCACGATCCCTCGATCATCTGGGAAGGCCACAAGGCCGGCCGCGACATCGGCTACTGCCACATCGAGAAGCTGCACAATCTCGAATCGCTGCCGCCCGATGGCTTCACCATCTCCTGCTTCCCGCACAAGATCCGCGGCGCTTCGGCCGGCTGGACACGCGCCGTCGCGATTTTCGAGGAATGATGCGCCGTGCGCATCATCCCGAGCCTTTGCGAGGGATCTCCTACAGCCACTCGGAGCGGCGGAAGCGCCAGTAGAGGCCACTGCAGATCGTCACGATCGCGCCGATCACGACGAAATAGCTGTAGCGCCACTTGAGCTCGGGCATGAACTCGAAGTTCATGCCGTAGATGCCGGCGATGGCCGTCGGCACGGCGAGGATGGCGGCCCAGGCCGCGAGCTTGCGGGTGATCGCATTCTGCTGCACCTGGCCTGCCATCAGGCTCGCCTCGAAGGCGAAGGCCAGCACCTCGCGCAGCGTGTCGATCTCGTCCTGGACGCGGCGGATATGGTCGCTGACGTCGCGGAACAGTGGCTGCATCTGTCGCTCGATCAGCGCATCATCGGCATGTTCCAGCCGGTGACAGACCTCGACCAGAGGCGCCACAGCCTTGCGCAGCCGCAGCAGCTCGCGTCGAAGCGTGTAGAGGCGGGTGAACTCGGCCGGCGCCAGGCTGCTCTTGCTCAGCACGCCGTCTTCCAGCGTGTCGACCTCGCCCTGGATCGTCTCGACGACGGGAACGTAGTTGTCGACGATGAAGTCGAGGATCGAGTAGAGAATGTAGTCCTCGCCGCGTGCCAGGTGCATCGGGCAGGATTCGACCCGCTGGCGCACCACGGCGTACGAGGTCGAAGGGCCATGCCGTACCGACACGACGTAGCCCTTGCCCAGGAAGATGTGGGTCTCGCCGAAGACGATCCGGTCCTCGATCATCTGCGCGGTGCGGGCGACCACGAACAGCGCGTCGCCGTAGCGTTCGAGCTTGGGATACTGGTGCGCGGTCGCGGCATCCTCGATGGCGAGCGGGTGGAGGTTGAGCTGCGCCTGCACGCGGCCCAGCAGCTCCTCCGACGGCTCGCGCAGGCCGATCCAGACGACATGGCCTTCCTTGTGGGCCCAGGCGCCGGCCTCCTCGATCCGGATGTCCTGCACGCGTTGCCCACGCGCATAGACGCTTGCCGCGACCAGCCCGGGTTCCTTGTTGCCGGGATGTTGAGTTGGTGAACCGTCCAAGCGCGCTCCTCGCATCTCTCGTCCGGCAGAATTCCACAAGAACGATCGGTCTGCCAATCGTAATGGTCGTGGAGACGGTAGGATCCACACCGTATTGGGAGAGAGACATGAAGAAATTGACCACGGTTATTGGCCTCGTTGCCGTCCTGTCCGCAATACCGGCCGCTCATGGCCAGGATGCTGCGCGGTTTCCGCCGCTCAAGGCCGACGCGCTGACGCCGCAGCAGAAGGCGTTTGCCGACACGCTCACCACGCCGCCGCGCAACGGCAATTTCAACAATCCGCCCTATCGCGCCTATATCCGCAGCCCCGAGCTGGCCGAACGGCTGATCGCGCTCGCGGACTATCTGCGCTGGCACACGTCCTTGCCGCCCCGATTGAGCGAGCTCGCCATTCTGATCACCGCACGGGAATGGACGGCGCAGTACGAGTGGTACGCGCATTTCCCGGTCGCGATGAAGGGCGGCCTCGATCCCGACGTGGCGGCGGCGATCGCGGCGGGCGAGCGTCCGGAGCATATGAAGGCCGACGAGGCCGCACTGTACGATCTCGCCACCTCGCTCTATCGCGAGCGAAAGGTCTCGGATGCCGTCTACAAGGCCGCCTTCGAGCAGCTTGGCGAGCGCGGCATCATGGATGTCATCGGCATCATCGGCTTCTACGACATCACCTCGATGACCCTGATCACCATGCAAGCCGGCGTGCCCGACGGCAAGCCTGTGCCGCTGCCGGCGCTGGCGAAATAAAAGCGCGTCAGCGTCAGACGGGCCGGCGGCCGAACAGCAAGCCGAGTCCGAGACTCGCGATCACCAAACCCGCGCCGCTCCGCAGCCTTCGCAGGAGGGCGGGGCGGCCGAGGGCGAAGGTGCGGGCTCGGGACGCCCCGAGTACGACCGCGACGTCGACCGCGGTGTTGAGCGTCACCGAGATCAGGCCGAGAACCAGGAACTGCAGCCAGACGGTTCCGGTGGGATCGACGAACTGCGGCAGGAAGGCGAGGAAGAAGGTCGCTGTCTTCGGATTGAACGCCTCGACCGCGATCCCGTCGCGAAAGGCGCGCGCACTGCCGACAACGGCGTCGCCCGCAGGGAAGCCGGTGCGCGATTCGCGGATCGTCTTGATGCCCAGCCAGATCAGATAGAACGCGCCCACGATCTTGAGCGCGGTGAAGGCCTCCGCACTTGCCATCACCAGCGCGGACACGCCGATGGCGCCGGCCGCGACATGGACCAGGCCGCCGATCGCCGTGCCGAAACTCGAGGCGAGGCCCTCGCTGCGGCCGCCGGAGATCGTTCGCGCGGCGACGTAAAAGATTCCCGGACCCGGCGACAGCGCGATGATCGACGCCGCCACTAGGAAGAGAATGACCGCCACGTCGCTCAGGCCAGCGGTTCGGGCTCGCCCGGGGGCAGGGGCATCTCGAAGACATTGAGCGTCATGGAGACAAGCATGTAGTAGCCGCACACTCCCACCAGGTCGACGACGCCCGGCTCGCCGAAGGCGTCGATGGCGCGTTTGTAGTTCACGGGCGAGACGCGGTTGGTTGCGAGATATTCGGTGACGAAGTCGTACACGATCCGCTCGACGTCGCGCGTGAAAGGCGGTGTCTGGCGCGTGCGGATCGCCTCGACGACTTCAGCCGACAGGCCTGCCTTCTTGGCGAGCGCGGCATGGGCGTAGAACTCGTACTGCGCCTTGAAATGCCGGCCGATCAGGCAGATCGCGAGCTCGGAGAGATCGTTCGGCAGGGAATTGTTGAAACGGCAGTACTCGCCGAGCTTCTGCGCGCGGTTGGCGAGCTCCGGCCGGCGTAGCCACGGCTCGAACGGGCCGCGCAAACCGCCGCGCGGGCCGGCGACGATGGCATCGGCTGCCTGCTTCTGTTCGGGCGTGAGCTTGTCGAGGTCGAGCGGGGCCAGACGCGGCATGACGGACATCTCCTGCGGTGAGCGAGAGCTTGAACTGGATTGAACAGGATCAGAGCGGGCAGCCGGCGTCGGCGATATGGCTCTTGTCGGGATCGGCGAACAGCGCCTCGACCATGATCTCGCCGACACGCTGGGCGCTGTTGCCGTTGGTGGCGCAGGAGACCGTCCCCGACCACAGCACCTTGCCGGCGTCGACGGAATAGAGCGTCAGCGAGATGCGCATGGTCGGGCTGGGCTTGGGCGTGATCATGCCGCGCTGCTCGATCTTGTTGCCGGGCATTTCGGGACGCGGATTGGAGCCGGATTGCGCATAGGCCGGCTGGCCGCCGACCATGGAGTCGCCGCCGCTGCCGCCGCTACCGCCTCCCAGGAGGTCCAGATAGGTGACGTCCATGCGCATGACGTTGCCGCCGCTGAAGCCCACATCGTTGCCGCGACGCGCGATGCGCTCCATCACCAGGCCGCGCAGGTGTCGGCCGAGCGCGGTATCCTGCGTGAGCTGCACCGCTGTCTTGGTCTTGGGGATCTTCTGGAAAGCCTTGATCTCGACCTCGCCGAGCTTGGGCACCTGCGCCGCGGCGGGCGCGGCCATCGCCAGCAGCATCATGAAAGCAGTGGCTGTACGCATCAAAGCAGTGGCTGTATGCATCGTGTCTCTCCCCCTAAACGTCTCAAGCCACCGACTTGCGCCAGCCCGGATCGCTCCGGTCCAGCATGCGCTTCAGCGACTCGAAATGCAGTGCGGCCTGTTGTGCCTCGCCCGCGATCTGACCCGCCGTGTGGGCGGCCACCGACGCGTCGACGTTGTGCAGCGGCCGGCCCGTCTGCATGGCCAGCACCTGCACCATCGCCGCGCGCTCGAGATAATAGAGATCGTCGTAGGCACTAGCCACCGTCGGACCGCTCACGATCACGCCGTGATTGCGCAGGAAGAGGATGTCCTTGTCGCCCATGGCGCGACACATGCGGTCACCCTCGTCGGCCGCCAGCGCGACGCCGCCGTAATTCTCGTCATAGGCAATGCGGTTCCAGTAGCGCAGCGCATTCTGGGTGCACATCTCGATGCGGCCGTCGCGGATCGACGTCAGCGCCGTGGCGTAGGGCATGTGCGTGTGCAGCACCACGGAAGCGCGCGGATTGCCGGCATGGATGCGGGCATGGATGAAGAAGGCGGTGGCCTCGACCGGGTACTTGCCTTCGACGATGTTGCCGGCGCCGTCGGCGATCACCAGATCGGCCGGTGTGATCTCGCCCCAGTGCAGCCCTTGCGGATTGACCAGGAACAGGTCCTCGCGGCCGGGCACGGTCATGCTGAAATGATTGCAGACACCTTCGTTCAAGCCGTGATGTGCGGCCGCCCTGAGCGCCGTCGTGAGGTCGAGGCGCGCCTGGGTCACAGGGTCATTGGCCAACATCCGGAAAACTCCATTGCCGGGTAACGCTAAGCGCGGCGATGATGCCGTCTGCCGGGAGCCCTGTCGATGAATGTCCTGTTCGCTTCGCCCTTGGGCGCCTTGCTGGCCCGGCCCTGGGTCGATCAGGCGGGACTGTTCGGCCTGCAGCGCTGGTACTTCCCCCTGTCGCGTCTGTGGGCCGCGGCCAACGAGGCGGCCGACGACACGGCGCGCTTTCGCGACGCTGTGGGCTCGCCGCTGCCAGCCTTCTGGTCGGCGGTCCGTCTGCGCGGCCTGCTCGCCCGCCACGGCCAGGCCAAGGCGGCCGCCGAGGCGACACGCACCGCCTGGGAAGCATCGATCTTCGATCCGGCGGGAGAGGTCGATCCCGCCACGCTCGACCGTACGAGGAGGAGCGCGGCGACCCGGCATCTCGCGACGCGCGGCTGGTTCTATCCGCTCCTCTTTCCGCGCCGTCCGGCCTTGGCGCGCTGGCGGATCGACCCGCCCCATGTCTTCGACCAAACGCTGGGCCAGGCGATCGACGAGCCGGCGCAGCTCTATGCTGCCACCCCGGATGTGACCACGATCGCCGTATCGCGGCCCTTCGTGCAGGACGGTCTGCGTGAATACTGGCTGCGTGCGCCCACGCCCGTGCCGCGTCTGAGACCGCGCGCGGGCAGCGCGTTCCTGTACGCGCGTGTCGTCGAGCCCCTTGAAGGCGCCGAGGCGACCCTGGTCTTCGGCGGCGGCCTCTGCCTGGAGTTCGAGCTTCTGACGACGGCACGCGATCCCGGTTCGCGTCTGGCGGCGTTGGGGTTGCGGGTGATCGAGCCAATCTCGCCCTATCATGGCTTGCGCGCCATGCCGGGCTTCTATGGCGGCGAGCCGTTCTTCGCCATGGCACCGACGAGTGCGCTCGACCTCATCGCCGGCCAGGCGATCGAATCGGCGCTGCTGATCGCCTGGAGCCGCGCGCGCTTCGGCGGCAAGGTCGCCCTCGCCGGCATCTCGATGACGTCATTCGTCGCTCAGCAGGCGGCGAGCCATTGCGATCGGTGGCCGGCCGAGGCGCGGCCCGATGCCGTGATGCTGATCAGCCATTCGGGCAGGGTCGAAGACGTGACGTTCGGTGGCCGGCTTGCCTTGATGCTGGGACTCGACCGCGCGCTCGCCGCTGCCGGCTGGTCGCGCGAGGCGCTTACGCGGCTCTCGCACGCCGTCGATCCCGCGCCACAGCCGGCCTTGCCGCCGTCACGGATTCTCTCGGTGCTGGGCGAGACCGATCGCTGGCTGCCCTACGATGAGGGTGTCGCCGTCGCCAGACGATGGCAACTGCCCGAGGAGAATCTCTTTCGCTATCGCCTTGGTCATCTCGGCATGCCTGTGCAGCTCACGCGTGACATGGCGCCTTTTCACAGGCTCAAGCAGGTCCTGGTCGATTGAAGGGACGGGTCGATATTTCACGGATCAGCTTCGAGCGCACGGCGCGGCTGAAGTCCTCGAAATTCGCCGCCGGGATCATGAACGAGCCCGGCCCACCGGTCACATTCTCCTCGTAGTACTTGTCGAGCCCCTCATCGGGTGGACGGCTGAGATTCTTGTGGTTCAGCATCACCGGCAGGCCGTTGATGACGATGCCCTGCTCGACGAGTCTGTCACGCACGATCTCCGCCGGCGGGCCGTCATTGGTGCGACCGTCGCCCGAGATGTCGATGACGCGCCGTTTGGTGGCGAAGCCGGACTGATCGAGGCGTTCGCCGGAGAAGGCGAGGGCGGCGCCGACGGCGGTCCAGCTCTGCGAGGTGTACGGCGCTTCCGCGAGCTTGCCCGCGAAGCTCTTCGCCGCAGAGGCGCTGTCGATCACCGTCCAGTCGATCACCGGCATCTGGTAGTGCGTGCCCGCCCATTCGACGTAGCAGACCGCGATGCGCCTGGTCTCGCCGGACAGGATGGCAGTGATCACGCGATCGTCGGTCATTGCCTCGATGTAGCCGCGACGCTGAAGCTCGGCCTCTTCCTCGTCGATGGAGCGCGACACGTCGACGGCAAGCACCAGGGCAAGATCCACGGCCGGAGCGTCGGCATGGGCGGACGTGGCGTCGGCGAGCGCTGCGAGCGAGCCCGCGAGCATGGTTCTTCGCTTCACCTTGCCTCCTCGCGTGCGTGACAGGAGTGGCGCTCGCAAATTCTAGACCGGCAAACAAAAACGCCGGAGGAATTTCCTCCGGCGTTCGTGTCACTTGGGATGCGATCTATCTATTGATCGTCGTCGAAGCCGCGCTTGCGCGGCTCCCAGTTGTCACGACGCGGCGGACCGCCACGGTCGCGACGCGGCGGACGACCGCTGTTGTCGAACCCGCCACCAGGAGCGCCGCCGCCCTGATCATAGCCACCACCCGGGGCTCCACCGCCGCCGGAGAAGTCGGCGCGCCGATCGCGCATCGGGCCGCCACCGCCACCCTCGCGGGCGCCATAGCCGCCGCCACCGCCGCCACGGTCACCGTAGCCGCCGCCACCTCCGCCGCCGCGATAGCCACCGCCACCGCCGCCGCCGTAGCCGCCGCCACCACCACCGCGATAGCCGCCACCACCGCCACCGTAGGGCGGACGCGGGCCGCGTCCACCGCCACCACCGAAGCCGCCACCACCGCCGCCGCCAGGCTGACGTTCGACGGCTTCACGCACGGCGATCGAACGACCGTCGAGCAGCGCACCATTCATGGCCTGCATCGCTGCAGCACCCATCTCATCGGTTTCCATCTCGAGGAACGCGAAGCCGCGGCTGCGACCCGTCTCGCGATCCACGATCACTTTTGAAGAGGTAACAGTACCGAACTGTGTAAAGGCTTCTTGCAAGCGCTCGGACGTGACCGAATAGGGCAGATTGCCCACAAACAATTTACGACTCATTCATAGCTCTGGGCTGGAGGAAGGATTGAGCGGAGTCCGGCATGCGCTTGCTGGACGGTTGTCCCAGCGTTCGTAGATCTTTGACTGATGATGACCAAGAAGCTCACGGGGTAGACGTTGACCGGTATCGCGCTCACGCGGCTTTGCCGAAAACTCTTGAAGATGCTCTTCGGCCAGTGTCGCTATGTCGCAGTTATGCTCTGATTCCGCGCGCGAGTCCACAAGGGTTGAGATCGACTCCTGCAAGTCACACTATCGCCACGGAAATTGGAGGACGCATGATCATCGACCATCGGACCTACGAGCTGCAGCCCGGTCGGCTGCGCGACTTCCTCGCTCTCTATGAAAAGGAAGGATTGCCGGTGCAGATGAAGCATCTCGGACGCCTTGTCGGTTATTTCAGCACCGAAGTCGGAAACGTGAACGAGATCGTGCACATCTGGGCGTACGAAGATATGCAGGATCGCACAAAGCGTCGCGCCGCAATGGCTGCCGATCCGGCGTGGCAGGCCTATTTGCAGAAGAGTCGAGAATTCATGAAGACAATGAACAACAAGATATTGGTGCCGACTTCGTTCTCACCCACGAAGTGAAGTGAAGGAAACAATGACGACTACTCATCCGCGCCGCTCGGGCGCGCAGGTTCTGATCGACCAGCTTCGCATCCATGGCGCCGATACGATCTTCGGCGTGCCGGGCGAGAGCTACCTTGCCGCTCTCGATGCGCTCTACGCCCAGCGCAATTCGCTGCGCTACATCATCTGCCGCCAGGAAGGCGGCGCGGCCAACATGGCCGAGGCTTACGGCAAGCTGACGGGCAAGCCGGGCATCGCCTTCGTCACGCGTGGCCCGGGTGCCACCAACGCCTCGATCGGATTGCATACCGGCTTCCAGGATTCGACGCCCATGATCCTGCTGGTCGGCCAGGTCGCGCGCGAGACGACCGACCGCGAAGCTTTCCAGGAAATCGACTACCGGCACATGTTCGGGCCGATGGCCAAGTGGGTGACCCAGATTGAGGACGCCCGCCGTATTCCCGAGTTGATCAGCCACGCTTTCCATACGGCGATGAACGGGCGGCCGGGGCCTGTCGTCATTGCGCTGCCGGAAGACATGCTGACCGACGAGGTCGAGGTCGCCGATGCCGGTCCCTACCGGGTGGCGCGCGGTGCGCCGTCGTCCGACGACATGGCCGAGCTGCGCAAGCTGCTCGAGCAGGCCGAACGGCCGGTGGTGATCGTGGGCGGCGGCGGCTGGAGCGCCGATGCCTGTCGCGACATGCGCGCCTTCATCGAGGCGAACGGGCTTCCGGTATGCGCCTCGTTCCGCAACCAGGATCTGTTCGACAACCGTCATCCCAACTATGTCGGCGATCTCGGTGTCGGTGTGGGCCCGGCGCTCGGAAAGCGACTGAAGGCGAGCGATCTCATCATCGCCGTCGGTCCGCGTCTCGGCGAGGCGACGACCGGCGGCTACACGCTGTTCGATCTGCCGATTCCCAGGCAGAAGCTTGTGCACGTTCATGCCGGCGCCGAGGAGCTCGGTCGCGTCTATCAGGCGACGTTGCCGATCAATTCCGGCATGGCGAACTTCGCCGCGGCTGCCAAGGCGATGAAGCCCGTCGATGGGAAGAAGTGGGCGGCGAGCGTCAAGGACGGTCACGCCGAGTACCTCGACAATATCAAGCCCGGTCCGCTGCCGGGTTCGGTGAACATGGGCGAGGTCGTCGCCTGGCTGAACAAGCGACTGCCCGACGATGCGATCGTCACCAACGGCGCCGGCAACTACGCCGCTTTCCTCCATCGCTTCTTCCAGTATCGCGGCTTCAAGACCCAGCTCGCACCGACCTCGGGCGCGATGGGCTACGGCGTGCCGGCGGCGGTCGCGGCGAAGATCGCGCAGCCCAACCGTATGGTCGTGTCGCTGGCGGGCGACGGCTGCTTCCTGATGAACGGCCAGGAGTTCGCGACAGCGGTGCAGCACGGCGCGAATGTCGTGATCGTAGTCGTCGACAACGGCATGTTCGGCACGATCCGCATGCATCAGGAGCGAGAGTATCCGACGCGCGTGCACGGCACGGAGCTGAAGAACCCCGACTTCGCGGCCTATGCCCGCGCCTTCGGCGGCCACGGCGAGACGGTCGAGAGGACCGCCGATTTCGAAGCGGCCTTCGAGCGCGCTCTGGGAGCGGGCAAGCCCGCCATCGTGCATGTGAAGACCGATCCCGAAGCGCTCACTTCGCGCATCACACTGACGCAGTTGCGCGAACAGTCGCTGGCGAGGCAGAAGCTCACCTGAGCGCGGCCCTTGCGGGCGGCGGTCTCAGCCGATATAGAGACCGCCACTACCGTGGAATTTGAGCCGACCGGCTTGCGGCCACGTTAAACCTCGCTAAAAGGTCGGAGCGCTTGAAAAGCCCCCGACTTCACGGTCGGGGGCTTTTCGCATTGGAGAGAAGAGATGAGCAGGAATGAGTGGCGGCCGCAGACCAAGGCCGTGCGGGGCGGGCAGATTCGCAGCAGCTTCGACGAGACGTCGGAAGCGCTGGTCCTGACTTCAGGCTACGCCTACCCGAACGCCGAGGAGGCCGAGAAGACCTTCAAGGGCGAAAGCTCGCACTACCAGTATTCGCGCTTCGGCAATCCGACCGTGTCGATGTTCCAGGATCGCCTTGCCGCGCTGGAAGGTGCGGAGGCCTGCATCGCCACGGCGACCGGCATGTCGGCGATCTTTTACGCGTTGCTGGCGCTTCTCAAAGGGGGCGACCGGATCGTCGCCGCGCGTCAGCTCTTCGGCTCGTGCCACTACATCATCAACGAGTTGTTGCCCAGGTACGGCATCAAGGGCGAATTCGTCGACGGTCCCGATCTCAAGCAGTGGGAGAAGGCTCTTTCTACGCCTGCGCAGGCAGTGCTGTTCGAATCTCCCTCCAATCCGATGCTCGATATCGTCGACGTGAAGGCGGTGTGCGATCTTGCGCACAAGGCCGGCGCCAAGGTCGTGCTCGACAACGCCTTCGCCACACCCATTTTGCAGCAACCACTCGAGTTCGGTGCCGATGTGGTCGTGCATTCGGCCACGAAATACATCGACGGCCAGGGTCGCACGCTCGGCGGCGCGGTGCTGGGCAAGCGTGAGTTCATCATCGACAAGCTGCAGCCGATCACGCGCAACACCGGCCCGTCGATCAGTCCGTTCAATGCCTGGGTGCTGGTGAAGGGCATGGAGACGCTGGCGTTGCGGGTCGAGCGGCACTGCGCCAATGCGGCCAAGGTCGCGGAGGCCTTGGCCAACAATTCGAAAGTCGGTCGCGTGCTCTATCCCGGCCGCAAGGACCATCCACAGCACGCGCTGGCGGCCAAGCAGATGTCCGACTTCGGCGGCGTCGTCACCTTCGATATCAAGGGGGGCAAAAACGCGTGCTTCGCGGCGTTGAACAAGCTCAGGCTCGTCGACATCTCCAACAACCTCGGTGACGCCAAGAGTCTGGCGACCCATCCCGCGACGACGACGCATATGCGCATCGGTGCGGAGGAGCGCGCCAAGCTCGGCATCAACGACGGCACGGTGCGCATCTCGGTGGGCCTCGAGGATGTCGAGGACATCATCGACGACCTGACCCGGGCGTTGGGCTGACCGCATGTCGGTGGCCCAAGCACTCTGGCAAGCCAACGCCGACTGGGCCCGGAAGATCCTCGCCCATCCCTTCGTGCAGGGGTTGGGCGACGGATCGCTGCCGATCGATTCGTTCAAGAGCTATGTCGCGCAGGATGCCTATTTCCTCGACGCCTTTGCGCGCGCGTATGCTTTCTGCCTGGCGCACGGCACGTCGCGCGACGATCTCTACGGCTTCTCCGAGCTGATCGGCGGCGTGGTGGAAGAACTGAAGCTGCACAAGAGCTACACCGAGCGTTTGCAGGTCAATCTCGACAACGTCATGCCGATGGCCGCGACCCAGGCCTATACCGGCTTCCTGCTCGACACGGCCAAGCGTGGCCATCTCGGCGAGACGATCGCGGCCATGACGCCCTGCATGCGCCTTTACGCCTTCCTCGGCCAGACGCTGGCCCGGAAGGCCGTGGCTCCCGCCTATGCCGATTGGGTGAAGACCTACGCCGATCCGGCGTTCGAGGCGCTGTCGGCACGCCTGGAGGCGCTGCTTGATCGGCATGCCACGGACAGCGCGGCCGTGCGCGCCAACTATCGCCGGGCGATGGAGCTGGAGTACGGCTTCTTCGACGCCAACGCCTAGAGTCTTTCCGAGGAATTTGAATCGGAAGGGATTCCGCAGAGTTGGAGAATATGATTCAAACTGCTGGCTGGGATGGAGGCCGGCACGGGCACGAGCTTATTCTACGGATCTACGGGAACGGGTAGTGGCGGCGGTTGAAGGCGCTGTCAGATGAGCTGCGAGAGCGCGGTGTGGTTAACGAGTGTGCGGCGTACGTCGCAAATGCCGGATATGCTTCCGTCTGAAATTCTTTCGGCCTAATTGAAGGGCACCGGCACGCCGACACCGAGCTGAGCAAGGGCGCCCTGGATCTCTTGAGGTTGAAACGGCTTCCGCAGGAACTGCAACGGCCCGCTCCCGCCAAGACGCTTGCGGGCAAGCTCGTCATCTCGGCCACTGGCGAGCAGCACCGGCAGGTCGGGCCGCAGGCGCCAAAGTTCGCCGATCACCTCGTCGCCCGGTCGATCAGGCAGGCCGAGATCGACAATGGCCGCGGATAGCCGATCGCCGATTGTGCTGATCTTGTGGGAGGCTTGGCGGGCGTTGCCAGCCTCCTCGACCTTGCATCCCAGTTCCTCCAGCGTTTGGACGATCAACATGCGAATCAGTACCTCGTCTTCGACCACCAGGATGCAAATTTCGCCGGAGGCGCTCTGCTTGCGGTCGAGCACCTCACGAATGCGTGCGGCCAGGGCATCGAAGGTGAAAGGCTTTACGAGGAGGTCAACACCCGTGTCGAGCCGCCCATCGTGGATAAGCGCGCTCGCCGCATAGGCTGTTGTGATCAGGACACCGAGACTCGGGCGAAGCTTCAAGGCATGCTCGCTCAAGCCCTTGCCGTCGAGGTCACCTGGAAGGCCGAGATCGGTGAACAGCAGCCGGATTGCGGGCTCGCGCGCCACAATCTCCAGCGCGGCAGCGGCATCGGCAGCCTCGAACACCGTGTATCCCAGATCGCGCAGGCTGCCGGCCGTGTAATCGCGAACGTCGTCATCGTCCTCGACGACCAGAACAACGTCGGTCGGCGTCCCGCGCGGTGCCACGACGGTGGCCGGTGCGCTGGGCGGCAAAGGCGAGGGATGCCTGGTATGAACTCTCGGCAGGTAGATCCTGGCCGCGGTGCCGCTTCCCGGATCGCTGCGCAGTGCGACGCCGCCGCCGCTCTGAGTAGCGAAACCGTACACCTGACTCAGCCCGAGCCCGGTGCCACGTCCACCCTTAGTCGTGAAGAAAGGCTCGAAGACTTGCCGCAGCACCTCTGGTGTCATGCCGATGCCCGAATCGATCACCGACACAACGACGTACTCACCTCGAGCCACGTTGGCCTCGGCCGCGGTGTCGACAGAGTCGAGACGGCGATTCTCGGTCTCCACGCGAAGTGCACCTCCGGACGGCATCGCATCGCGTGCGTTGACCGCGAGATTGAGGATGGCGGCCTCGAGTTCGGTGGGATCGACATCGGCCAGCCCTGGCTCCGGCGATGTCGCGGTGCTGACGCGGATGCCTTCGCCCAGCGTGCGTTGCAGCAGGTCGGTCATTCCCAAAACGAGGCGATTGACGTCGATCACCTTCGGCTCGAGCGGCTTGCGACGTGCGAAGGCCAATAGTCTCTGGGTGAGTCCGGCCGCCCGCCGCGCTCCACGCTCGGCATTTTCGAGAGCACGCAGGACAGCCGGTGCATCGCTGCCGAATTTCCTCTGCGCGCTCTCGAGATTGCCCAGCACGACGGTCAGCAGGTTGTTGAAGTCGTGGGCGATGCCGGCGGTAAGCCGGCCAACGGCTTCCATCTTGGCTGCATGACTGAGTCGTTCCTGGATCGCTTTCCGGCCCGCGATGTCGCGCACACTTGCGAGCCGGGCCGGCCGATGGTTCCAGCTTGTCTCGACGACCCGGACCTCCGCCTCAAGTGGACGACCGTCCGGTCGGTGGATGGCGATTTCGGCCGTTTCACCTGCCGTGACCGGAACGCCGATCGGAGAGCCGACCAACGCGTGCGGTGCGCGGCCGAAAATCTCCTCGGCTGCCGGGTTCGCGAACACAACGATTCCATCTTCGTCCACGACCAGAATGCCGTCGGCGTTCTTCTCGATCAGGAAACGGAATTCCGTCTGGTCGAGGCCGCTGCCGGAGGTGGCCTTCGTCATGGTCGTCATGCTGCGTCAGGTATATTCGGCATCGGCCCCGGCAAAGACGTTGGGAGCGTCCTTGAAGGGTTCACCGAGGTGCATGCCGCTGCTGTCGATCGAGAACCTGCGTATTTCCTTGGCGTGCTCGCTGCCCCGCATCTTCAGCACAATCAGGCCGCGGTGCATGATTTCTCCTTCCTGGATGTAGCGCAGGAGGACGATCGAATCGGTAAGGGTCGAGATGTGCTGCTCGCTGGCGCTCTCGCCGCCGATCAGCGACTTGCTCGTGGCCGTGCAGAGGCCAGCGATCTCTCGCTTCTTGATGAACGAGGTGAGGCTGATCAGGAATTCTCGGAACCCTGTATCGGGCGCGATCCGCTCAAGGGCCGAAAGACTGTCAACGGCGATGCGGTTGGGCTTGAACTCGTCGACCAGGCTTTGAATCATCAGCAAGTGGTCGGGCAGACTCTGTGCTTCCGGATAAAGGCAGATGACGCGAAGCTTGCCCTCCGCTTCCATCTTGGCGAAATCGACGCCCCACCCACTGGCATTACGATAAAGTTGACCCTTGCTCTCCTCGTAGCCGAACAGGATTGCTTTCTCCCCGGCGGCCACGCCGCCAGCGAGAAAGTTGGTCACCAGCAAGGTCTTGCCAGTCCCCGTCGCACCGCTCACCAATGTGACGCTGTCGCGGAAGAAACCGCCGCCGCACATCACGTCGATCTGCGGATTGCCGCTGGTGACACGTACCATGCTCGACTGCTGCTCGAGTCGCAGGGACGACAAGGGCACCGCGACCACGCCTTGACTGGCCAGCAAGGTGAACGGTGCCTCGCCCTCGGCGTGATGGCTGCCACGCATCTTCAGTACCTCGATGGTGCGCCGGCGCTTTTCGCGATGTAACACGTTGCGCAGGATGACTACGTTGTCGGCGACGAACTCCTCGAGCCGGTGGCGAGTGATCTCGCCGTATTCGGTGTTGCGCTCGGCGGTCATAAGGACGGTGAGGCCCGATTGCTTGAGTGCGCTGCTGATGTGGAACAGTTCCCGGCGCAGGATCTTCGGATCGGCGATGAAATGGTCGAACAGCTGGGTCAAGGAATCGAGCACGACTCGGCGGGCATCGACCGCCTTCACCGCGTGCTGAATGCGCGCAAGCAAACCCGTAAGGTCGAAGTCGCCTATCACCAGTTCGTCATTGGCAGGGGGACTCGCATCGACGAAGGCGAGGCGCTTATCGCGACGCCAGCTCGCGAGGTTCCAACCGAAACCTCGCATGTTTGCCTCGATGTCGCGTGGTGGTTCTTCGAACGTCACGAGCACGCCGTTCTCGCCGTACATCGTGATGCCATGGGCCAGGAACTGGGTCGCAAATACCGTCTTGCCGCTGCCAGGTGTGCCGCCGACCACGGTGGTCCGAGCTCTCGGCAGACCTCCCATGACCAGTTCGTCGAAGGCATTCACACCGGTCTTTACCCGTTCGAGAATATCGGCGTTGTCGGTATCCTGGCTGTTCATGCGTCACCATCCGGCTCGATTCCCAGAAACTCGAGGACCCGCCGCGTATCGCTGAGATCGCCAACGATCCGGCGAGGTCGACCTCCAATGTTTTCGTAGATGAGCGTCGGCGTGGCGAGAATGCCCGCTTGCTCGGCAAGCTCCGGTCTGGCCAGCACATCGACGATCTCGACCTTCCACGCGCCCGCGTTCATGAACTTGCGCAGGTGCATGACGTTCTGCTCGGCCCGGCGCGAGCTCGCGGAATTGCCGGCGATATAGAGACGGAGCACAATTCATCGAACGCCACGGATCGACGCACGGCAAGAGAGAGAAAATTACTAGGTCACTAGTAGGTCAGTGTTCCGCCCTTACCGTTGCCGGTGCCATACCCATTCCCGTTGCGCTGGCGATGGACGGACTGCTTGTGACGTCCCGGGAGGACGTCATCACGGCACGAGATGCCACGCTCGCGTGCCCAAATGACTGCAGCCGTCCGCCGGTTCACGCCGATCTTGCGATACAGAGAAGCAGTGTGATTGCGCACGGTGTTCTCGGACAGCCCAAGCGTTTTTGCCATCTCGGCGCCGCCGCGACCCTCACAAATCAGGCCGAGCACGTCGCGTTCGCGGTCGCTCAGCATCTCGAGACAGGCGCTGACGTTGACCTTCTCCTGGCCTGGCTTGTCCGGACTGAGAGACCGCAGCCGGTCGATCACCGTCCGCGCGAACCACGAAGTGCTGTCGGCGAACACCCCCTCGATCGCGGCAATGAGGTCGGCGCCATAGCGGTGCGCTTCCGTCTCCTGGATGACCCCCAGGCATAACCGCTCACCGTTGACCGTCAACTCGATGGGGGAAATGAAGCAATCAACCGACTCCGTTTCCGACTTGGCAAGCGGTAGAACAAGATTCCGTAGTTCTCCGTTCACGCGCCGCCGCGCTGTACGGTCTATCCATACAACAGCTCCGTCCGCATCGACGAGCACAAGACCGTCCCGCAATGCACCAGCTATGCGCTGCAGCCGCTCGTCTCTCGGGTTTGGAGTCTCGTCCCTCGGGTTTGGAGTATGGTCCGACATGCCGGAGTAACGAGGAGCGTGGGGGCTGGTTGCGTCATACTAAGACCTGGTAATATTTCACCACTCATTGGCAACCTCGGTTGGCGAATGGCATGCATGCTTTTTGAACGATGAGTGGGATTCCAGCTCAAGGCGGAAACTGTGCTGGTGCCCAGATGCCATTCGTTAGTGTCTGGGTTGGCTAGAGTGTAGCGAGCTTCTCCATCGAACGGTCGATCACACTGTGAAGGTTGGCGGTGAGACGCACGCCCATCGCCGCGCGCACTTCCTGTTCGGCCTTCGCCCAGAGCGGCAGGGCGCGCTTGAACAAGACCCGGCCGGAAGCGGTCGCGACCAGCTCGTGCCGTCGGCGATCGGTGCCGACTGCATGCTCGACATGGCCTGCCGCCAGCAACGGGCGGAGATTGCGGGTGAGCGTCGTGCGGTCGGTCGCGAGCCGCTCGGAAAGCGCGCCCATGGCGAGCGGTCCTTCCGCGATCACGAATCCCAGCAGGGAGAATTGCGAGATGCTGAGACCGGTCGGCGCGAGATGCCGGCTATAGATCCGCGTCACCCGCCGCGCCGCGCTGCGCACGCGAAAGCAGGTGCAGTCGAGCGGCGACAGGCGCGGCGCTTGGGATGTCATGAGGAAAGCTCGTTCGTCGCAAGGCTTCCCGCTAAGGGTGAGTGTTGTATATGCACTTGGATGCGTGACGGGGAAGACGATCCGATGAAGACGAGTGAAGCGGGCTTTGGTGTGACGCCGGTGGAGCAGGTGCGCGCCATCGATGGCCTCACTTTCATCAAAGGCATCAAAGACGGTGTGTATCCCGCGCCGCCGATCAGCCAGGCGCTGGGCTTCTGGATGGCCGAAGTCGAGCTCGGCCGCGTCGTCTTCGGTTACGAGACCAAGGCGGACCACTACAATCCGCTGGGCAGCGTGCATGGCGGCATCGCGGCAACCTTGCTCGACTCGGTGATGGGCTGCTGCATCCACACGACCCTGAAGCCAGGCTCGGGCTTCACGACCCTCGAGATCAAGATCAACTACGTGCGTGCCATGACCGACAAGACGGGCGAGGTGCGCGCCGAGGGCAAGATCATCAATGTCGGCTCGCGTATCGCCACATCCGAGGGCCGGCTGGTCGATTCCGCCGGAAAATTGTTGGCGCACGGCACCACGACCTGCCTGATCTTCCCGATCTGATCACTCACACACCCTGTCTCCGCTGGAGGGAGAGCGGAACGACGTCGAAGCGCAATCGCCTTCCGCGGGCTTCGCATCCATTGATCATAATCAGAGGCAAAGGCCGCATCGGCGTAACTTCCCGGTCGTTCGCATTCAGACCCGGAGTTCGCCATGTCCGACGATTCCTTCGCCGATTTTCGAGAGGCCGATGGCCGCTTCGCCAAGGGCCATCGCGGCGGTCCCGGCCGGCCACGCGCGCGCGACCGCATCGTCGCCCTCGACCAACGCGTCGCCGAGGCGGGCGACGAGTTGATCGAGGCGGCGCTGAGGGAAGCCAGGGCCGGCAACGTCAAGGCGATCGAGATGCTGCTCAACCGGATCTGGCCCACCAGCCGCGGCCGGCCGGTGGAGATCGCGGCGCCCGAGATCCGCGTCCTGCACGACGTCATCCCGGCAACGGCCGCCATCACCGATGCCGTGCTGGCGGGCGACGTGACGCCGGCCGAGGGCGAGGCGGCCGCGCGCGTGATCAAGGTGCA
>Ga0153954_1000266_pt1 | contig 45225 bp, 39 predicted proteins | sample TSFL038MetaG_FD_102277 | JGI IMG/M metagenome (GOLD analysis project Ga0153954, IMG submission 102277) | Attine ant fungus gardens microbial communities from Florida, USA - TSFL038 MetaG | ecosystem: Host-associated > Fungi > Mycelium > Unclassified | place: USA: Florida, Wekiwa Springs State...
ACGAAGCACCTGCCGTCGGCCGAGATCATCGCGACCGATCTCAACCAGGCGATGATCGACCACGCCGGCACGAAGCCGGCGTTGGCGCGGGTGCAGCGGCGGCAGGCGGACGCCCTGTCACTGCCCTTCGACGCCGCCCGGTTCGATGTCGTGCTGACCCAGTTCGGAGTCATGTTCTACCCCGACAAGGTGAAGGGACACCGCGAGGCGCGGCGCGTCCTGAAGCCCGGCGGCCACTATGTCTTCAGCCTGTGGGACAGCCTGGACCACAATCCCCTGACTCGCTGCGTCGTCGACGCCACGGGCAGGCATCTGCCGCACAGCCCACCGCGTTTCCTGGCGCGCACGCCGCACGGTCATTTCGATCGCGATGCGGCGCGCCGCGACGTGAAGGCGGCGGGGTTCGACGATGTACAGATCGATGTCGTGACCTTGCCGAGCCGCGCGGCTTCGGCGCGCGATGCGGCAACCGGCCTTTGCCAGGGCACGCCGATGCGCGGCGAGATCGAAGCGGCCGCACCGCAGGGTCTGCAGGAAACGACCGACGTGGCCACCGCGGCGCTGGTCAGTCAGTACGGAACCGGCGCGATCGAGGCGCCAATGCAGGCGTTGATCGTCGTCGCTCGCTAGGGTCGAAACCCAATAAGTCGCTCGCATCCATTGATCAGAATGCCGGGTGGAACGAAGCGGAAGTACCCTTCGTGCCTTTGCTGGAGACCCGGATTCCAGGGCCGTTCGCGGCCGCAAGCGCGGGGGCCGCGGGAGACGCTGCACGGTGGGGCAGATCGAGCGCGGCAGAAGAGGCCGGTATGGTCGGCCTCACCGCTAGATTTGATACATTTAGCGGTAACTTCCGGTAACTAGACCCGCAAGCGTCGGCACCTCGTCGTCGTGACAGCCCAATGTCGGCCGCCATCCGCGCTTCTCAGTCTAGTCTGACGGCAATTCCCTTCATGTCGTCGCGCGAGGCAGGGTAGCGCTTCATGACCTCGGCGTCGTGGCCGGGAACGACCATTTCCAGGTGGCCGTCGGCCAGCTTCTTCAGCTTCTCGTAGCCCGTCAGCATGTCGGCCACCGAGTAGACGATCGAGAAGAGCTTCTGCTTCTCGATGCCCCAGTAGTAGTGGCTGGCATCCGAGGCGAGCACGAGCCAGCCGTTGCGGGTGTTCACCCGCACCGACTGCATGCCCATCGTGTGGCCGCCGATCAGATGCACGGAGATGCCGGGCGCGATCTCCTCGTCGCCGTCGTGGAAGACCACGCGCTGGCCGTAGACGGCGCGCACCATGCCGGTGATGTCCTCGATCTCGAAGGCGTGGCGGAAGGTGCCCATGCAGATGTGCCGGCCGGTGGCGAACTGCATCTCCTTGTCCTGGAGATGGAAGCGCGCCTTGGGGAACTTGTCCCAGTTGCCGACATGGTCGTAGTGCAGGTGGGTGATGACGACGTCCTCGACCTCCGCGGGGTCGACGCCGAAATCAGCCAGCAGGTCGGCCGGGTTGCGCTTCACCTCGCGGCCGCGCTTCTTGCCGACGGTGGCGTTGAAGCCCGTGTCGATGACGATGGGCTTGCCGCCGATGGCGCGGTGGCCGTTCTCGTCCAGCGGGATCGCCACCCAGACGAAATAGTCCATGGGGAAGTCGGCATCGTGCGGGTCCGGAGTGATCTGCACTTCCCAAGCCTTGCGCGGCAGGTGGGCATATTTGATCGCATGGACCTCGTAGATGGGTGTCGAGCGCACTTTTGTTTCCTTCCCCTTGGGTATGTTGAGAGGAGCGTAGCAAGCCCGCCCGTCCGGGCGCTATAGTGACGACATGGACCGCAGGACCCTCCTGATTGGCCGAATTAGCACCCCGGTTTGCACCGCAAACCGGCGTGTCGCTGTTCGTCCATTTTCAGGGGAGTCGTCCCATGTCGTTCGTCTTAGCGCTCAAGCGTAATTCCTCCACCGTCCGTTACTGTTTCGAAGCCGACGCCGAGCCCGGCGTGCTGCCGCGCGCGCTCGAGCTCCTGGCCAAGCGCGGCCTCGTACCGGCCAAGGTGTTCGCCCAGGCTGATGAGGATCTGCTGTCGGTCGAGATCGAGGTCGAGGGTCTGGAGAGCGATACCGCCGAGCATGTTGGCCGCTGTCTCGGCGAGCTCGTCGGCGTGAGGCAGGTCTTCTAGCGGCAGAGCTTGTCGACGATGGCCGCGATGTGCACGCGGCCGACATCGAGGCAGGGGAAGCCCGCGGTCTCTTCGGTGAACAGCGCCGCCAGGTCGGTGCCGGCCAGCAGGATGGTCTCTACGCCGTCACGCTGCTGCATCGCCGCGGCGATGCGGCGAAAGCCGTCGGCGTCGTCCGGGCGCGTCTTGTCGTCGAGGATGCGCTGGTAGGCCTGGCCGATGAAGTCGATCTCGTCGGGCTGCGGCTTCACGATCTCGACGCCCTCGAGCTGGCCGTAGAGGTTGCCTTGTACGGTGTAGACCGTGCCGAACAGCGCCACGCGCTTGATCCGGCGCTTCTCCAGTTCCGCCGCCAGCGCCTCGACGATGTTGATCAACGGGATCGGCAGGAGCGGCGTCAGCTCCTTGATGCAGATGTGCGGCGTCACCGCCGGCAGCACGGCGAGCTCGGCGCCAGCCCGCTTCAATTTCTCGACGAACCCCACGATGTATTGCGCGAGCGCGTCGAGCCGGCCGGCGCGGATCAGGGTCTGGCCGTGGTCGACATCGGCATGCACGATCGAGAGGTCGGGCACGACGCCGCGCGCTTTACAGGCGGCGACGATGTTCTCGTAGTAATGGACAGTGGCGACGACGCCCAGGCCGCCGACGATGCCGACGGCCGTCATTGGTTGCGGGCCCACATCTCTTTGAGTTTCGGCTGCTGGTCGCAGCGCTCGGCAATGGCGAAGAGCCTGGGCGTCTCCTTCTCGAACCACGGCCGCTTGGGATTCCAGCGCGTCATGGCGGTGACGAAGATATCGAGCGCGGAGAAGCGCTCGCCCAGGAACCACGGTCCCTTCGCTTCGCCCTCGAGCTGGTGCCACAGCTTCGCGCGATAGGCTTCGACCGTGGCGAGGAACTGAGCTTGCGCCGCCTCGACCGGTACGAAGCGGGCGGGAATGTCGCCGTAGGTGAAGGTCGGATAGATGTTGGCCACTAGGAACACGAGCCAGCGCAGGAACGGAGCGCGCTCCCTGGCCTTCGGGCCCGGCACCAGCGAATCCTGGCCGGTGAGGTCGGCCAGCAGGAGCGTGATCGCCACGCTCTCGCTCATCACCGTGCCGTCAGGCAGCAGCAGCGTCGGCACCTGGGCGAGTGGATTGACCTTCTCGAGAGCGACCCGCGCCGACGGATCGCGCAACAGATCGCCCACCGGCTCGAACCTGAGTGGCAGGCCGTACCAGACGAGCTGCGCTTCGACGATCGCCGAGCCCCAGCGCGGCCGTCCGTAGAGGGTGTAAGTCATTCGGTAATCCCTCTTGTCATCCTGAGCGCAGCGAAGGATCTCACGCTGGCCCCGGAATCGTTGGTCGTCCTGCAAGGTCCTTCGCTGCGCTCAGGACGACAAGAAGGTCGCGTTACGGCTTCTGCAGCGGCTGGATCAGGCTGCAGGTGTCCCAACGGCCGCCGCCGCGCTCCTGGACGCGCTGGTAGAACTGGTCGACCAGGGCGACGACTGGCATCTGCGCGTTCCAGCGCTTGCCCTCGGCGAGGGCGATGCCGAGATCCTTGCGCATCCAGTTGACCGCGAAGCCGAACTCGAACTCGCCGGCGATCATCTTCTGCCAGCGGTTCTCCATCTGCCAGCTCTGCGCCGCGCCCTTGGAGATGGCGGCCATCACCTTCTCCATGTCGAGGCCGGCGCGTTGGCCAAGATTCAGCGCCTCGGAGAGACCCTGGACGATGCCGGCGATGCACATCTGGTTCATCATCTTGGTGATCTGGCCCGAGCCCGATGGGCCGATCAGGGTGATCGCCTTGGAGAAGGACATGGCGACCGGGTTGGCCTTGTCGAACGGCGCTTGGTCGCCGCCGCACATCACGGTGAGCTGGCCGTTCTCGGCGCCGGCCTGGCCACCCGAAACAGGCGCATCGATGAAGTCGAAGCCGCCCTTCTTGGCCAAGGCATAGAGCTCGCGCGCCACGTCGGCCGAGGCGGTGGTGTTATCGTAGAAGATCGAGCCCTTGCCCATGCCGGCGAAGGCGCCGTTGTTGCCCAGCACGACGGAGCGCAGGTCGTCGTCGTTGCCGACGCAGCAGAAGACGATCTCCTGGCCATGGGCCGCTTCCTTGGGCGTCTTAGCCGCCTTGCCCTTGTGCTTCTGGGTCCAGGCCTCGGCCTTGGAGAAGGTCCGGTTATAGACCGTCACCTCATGGCCCTTGGCGGCCAGATGCCCCGCCATCGGAAAACCCATCACACCCAGCCCCAGAAACGCCACCTTGGCCATCGTCTTCTCCCGAGAAAAAGCCTTGTCGGCCGGGATCATAGGGGGAATCCGGCGGCCCTGAAATGCTGCCGTCGGACCTTGCGCGAGGGGGGCCTTTCCCTTAGAACGCGCGGCCTGTGCCCCGATAGCTCAGCTGGTAGAGCACGTCATTCGTAATGATGGGGTCGGCGGTTCGATTCCGTCTCGGGGCACCACTATTCTTCCAAATCAGCGCCTTAGCGGAACACCGCGTGCCGCACCCCTGAAGGTGCGGCAATTACCTGCCCGTTTTGACCTTCTGCTCGGGCAAGAGCAGGTGCATCGAGCGCTGCGCGAGCCCGCTTCGATCGGCCTTCCGGGTGTAGGCTCTGCTTGCCGGAGCGTCTCCCAACCGAAGATGGCCATCAGCTGATGCGATGTGGCGCCATTCTCGGCGGCGATCATCGCCCCAGCCTTTCGACAACCGTGAGCGGAGCAGTGCTGCGGGCCCGCCTCGTTGCACCAATCCCTGAATCTGTTGCCGAACCCGGCCGCTGTGAAACGCTCTTTTACCGACGTTCCGCGCTGACGGCGCTTGGATGACTTGATGTTGGCGCCCTTCGTTTCCTTAAACCTCAGAATACCGTCGCTCTCCATGGGGCGGCCGAGCTTCACGACATCCGATCGCCGAACGCCTGTGTACAGCAAGAGCGCCAGCGCGAGCCTGGCCTTTGTTCCAACCGGATGCTGGGCTTCGTATTGGTGCACCTCCTGCTCGGTCCAGGTATGAAAACCGTCGGAATTGCTGCCCAGATACTTGACGCCGTGAGCGGGATCTTGATGGGCAACTTCATTGTCGATCGCCCATTTGAAAACTTGCCGGAAAGCCTTGAGGCGCGCGTTGGCGGCTTCAGGAAAATCGGCCTTCTCATCACGAATTGCCTTAACGTGCTTTCGCTCCATCCTGCCAAATGGCAGGTCGACGGCCGAAGACGTTCGCCGCGTTCTGACTTGATGACGTGCCCGTCGCTTCCAGATTGTTGACGCAGCCGAATCTGCAAGCCTTAGCAGGTCCCGAACATCTTCGTCATTCAGTAGCCTCGAGTCTCGGCAAGCAAATACCGCCTCTCTAAAACTGGGCCGATCCTTCGGCCGCACAGGCGGCGCACGCCCTTGAACCTCTGCAGAAACGGCGACGGCGAGATCACTTTCTGCGGCGCCATCGAGATGGCCGGCTGGCTGCATCTCAAGGTCGATCTCATCAACGGCGGCATGGCGAAGTACGGCATCAAGAGCCCGATCTTCAAGCCCTCGCCGATCACGCCGACCTACAGGGACTACCTGATCTTCGAGGGCATCTCAGTCGACGAGGCGGGCAAGCAACATTATCTCGATGTGCACATCGCCTACCGGCAAGCCTGCCTGAACGCGATCGAGTATCTCAAGAAGTTCGGCTATTCGGGCGCGCAAGCCTACTCGATTCTCGGCACCGCGCCCTGCCAGGGCCACATCTCGGGCGTGGTCGATGTGCCCAATGCCTGCGCGACGTTGTGGCTGCCGACGGAGATTTTCGACTTCGACGTCATGCCGACGTCAGCCGGTCCGGTAAAGCACATCAAAGGCGATGTGCAGATGCCGATCTCGCCAGACAAGTAGAGGTGGCGCATGCCTCTCTACGACTACCTGTGCAGCGATTGCGGACCCTTCGTCGACACCCGGCGGATGGCCGAATGCGACCATCCGCAAGCTTGTCCGAGGTGCGGAGAGTCCTCTCCCCGCGCCCTGCTCACTGCGCCCAGGCTGTCGTGTGTGGCAGCCACGACGCGGACAGCACTTGGCATCAACGAGCGAAGTGCCCATGCCCCGCAGACGCTCGATCAATACAAGGCGAGCCACGGGCCGGGCTGCGGCTGTTGTGTGCCCCAGAAAAAGGGCCGACCTGTGAGCCGGAGCCGCAGCGGCGCCAAGAGCTTCCCTTCCGCCAGACCCTGGATGATCAGCCACTGAAGCGAGAGGGCGGTCGTCCACGACATCAAGGGCGAGAACTGGCAACTCACTGCTAGCTGGCGCGGCGGCCTATACAGAGACATCGAGTACCGACATAGCCTCGTGAGGATCGCGTCGGAACGGGACGTTCAGGCTGGTGACTCGTCGCCGACCGCTTCTGCCGCGGAGGATATTCCGTTGTCTTATCTTTCCGGCAATAGTCTCGGGATCCGCGTGCGTGTCGTCAGCGAAATTAACGCAGGCGGCCGTGAATGATGGCAACGATATTGCATGGAACGCCCCGTCACGGCGTCAGGATTGAGCCCTGTCGTTGAGATGCGTTGAAGGGCGTAACGGGAGAAATCTCCATGACTGTCCAGGTCAAAGACTTCCTGACTCCGGTGCAAGATGTCCGAAGCGATGGCGTAACGGAGATTCCCGTCATCGACCTCGCCGCCTTCCTCGCGGGTGATGCGAAGGCACTGGCGGCTACATCGCATGTGCTGCGCCATGCACTCGAGAATGTCGGTTTTTTTGTCATCGTCGGTCACGGTGTGCCGCGGGCGCTGATCGACGAGGCTTATGCGGCGACCCGACGCTTCTTTGCGCTGCCTGACGATGTGAAATGTGCGTTGGCCAAGAACGAAGACAACATTGGCTACACGCCATTGAGGGCGCGGTACAGCCGTCCGACCTCGGATCTCAACAAGGAAAAGCAGGTGACGAGCGCGGCCGAGTCCTTCTTCATGAAGGCAGAGCTCGCACCCGACCATCCGGACGTTCTGGCCGGCAAGCGCTTTCGCTCCTTGAACCGGTGGCCGTCGGAAGAAGTGGCGCCGGGTTTCCGGGCGGCGATGGTGGGCTACCAGATTGCGCTTGAGGGCCTGGGCAAGTCGCTGCTGCCGCTTTACGCCACTGCGCTCGATCTTCCGACAAACTGGTTCGACCAGGCGTTCGTCGATCCGATGTACACCCTGCGGATCTCGCGCTATCCGCGGCAGGCGACACTCGGAACGCGTGAGCAAGGCCTGCCTCCGCACACCGATACCAGCTTCATGACATTGCTTCCCTACAATCCACTGCAGGGCTTGCAAATCCGGTTGACCAACGGCGAATGGGCCGAAGCGCCCGCTATTCCCGGCAGCTTCGTCGTCAACAGCGGCAACATGCTGCGCCGATGGAGCAACAATCGCTGCATGTCGACCCCGCATCAGGTGGTGAACAATTCCCCGGAGGAACGTTACGCAATGCCGTTCTTCCTGGACTGCAATCGCGACTGGCTCATGGATTGCATGCCGACCTGCAAGTCGGATGACAATCCGTTTCGGTACGAACCGATGACCTACAAGGACTACATGAGCTGGTACACGGGCGACGATTCCGCGGCCGCCAGCGCAAAGCCGTAAGTCCTCCGTCATCGCCATTCTGGATCGTGGTTGTCGCGTAGCGAGTAGAGGCATCCATGAGACATAGCGTTTTCGCCATCGTGCGTTCCCTCGGCCTGTCGATTGCGGCGGCGCTTGTAACGGTCATTGTGCCCGTTGCCTTGCCATCGGCGGCATGGGCGGACGCCGCGCGCCCCGTGCTGCGCGCCGGTCTCACTCTCGAAGTTTCAACCCTCGATCCGGTTCGCGCCACGAATTACTGCGAGAACATCATCGTTCTGAATGTCTACGACATGCTGGTGATGCCTGATCCCGACAAGGGCGTCGTGCCATGGATCGCAAGCTCCTGGGACATCTCTGACGACCGGAAATCCTACACGTTCCACCTGCGCAATGACGTGCTGTTCCATGACGGCCGCGCGGTCGAGGCCGAGGATGTCGCCTTCTCGCTGCGCCGCGTCCTGACCCTGCCGGGCCTGGTCGGCGGTTATCTGCGGGCGGTCGACAAGGATCGCATCGAAGTCCTCGACGCCCATACGATCCGCTTAAATCTGAAGGAGGTCGACCCGACGTTCCTGCGCGCGTTGGTCAATCTCAAAGTCATGAACAGCAGGCTCCTGATGGCCAACAAGGCGGAGGGTCAGTACGGAGAGTTCGGCGACTACGGCGTCAAGTACCTCGCGACGCAGGATGCCGGTTCCGGCCCCTATTCGATCGCTGAGTTCCGGGCCGGCGAGGGCGTCACGTTGAAAGCCTTCGACGACTACAAGATCGAGCCTTGGGATCCGACGGCGCCCAAGGAAGTGAAGCTGCGTATCATTCCCGAGATGGTGACGATGGAGACCAAGACGTTGGCGGGCGAGTTCGATCTCACCTTCGTCAATCCTTCTCCACCTCGCGTGAAGCTGTTCGAGGGCAATCCGAAATTCGAGATCGATCGCTGGCAGACGCTCAACAACTACTACGTCGTCATGAACAACAAGAAGCCGCCGCTCGACGACGAAAATGTGCGCAAGGCGATCTCCTACGCCTATGACCGCAACACGGTCATGAACAAGATCTATTCCGGTGGCGTGCCATTGAACGGGCCGGTGCCGGAGGCGTTGCTCGGCAAATGCGAGGGCATCCCGACCTACGAATTCGACATGAAGAAAGCGGCCGAATATCTCGCCAAGTCGAAGTATTCACCGGAGGAATTGAAGAAGTTCAAGCTCGAATACGCCTCGACCGCCGGAGCTGAGGCCTTCGAAAAGACCGGTCTGATGCTGACGCTCAACTTGAAGAAGCTCGGCCTGAATGCCGAAGTGAAGAACGTGCGCTGGACCGACATCGTAGCGGCGCAAACCAAGCCCGAGACAGCCTATCCCTTCGTCTTCTTCTACGACTCCGCCCGAGTGCGCCAACCCGGCACCCTGCTCACTTTCTATACGAAGAAGGGGTGGGGCGCGCCCTATCCGAGCGGCGGTATCTATTGGGAGAATCCCGATGTTACGGCGATGATTGAGAAGGCGGCCCAGCTCGCCGATGGTTCGCCGGAGCAGGCCAAGCTCTACTGCGATGCGGTCAAGAAAATCGCGGCCGAAGCGCCCGCGATTTTCTCTCACAACGACATCCATATCCAGCCGCGCTGGAAGTATCTCAAAGCCGGCACGCGCGACGGTGGTTCGTCTCAATACGAATATCGCTTCGAGCGGTTCCGATTCGACGTCAAGGACCCGGACTTCGTCGCTAACCAGGCCAAGTGAGGATCCTGTGAGGTTTCTGAGCCGCCTCGCCAATATGTTGATCGTCATTCTCTTCGTGTCGATCTTCATGTTCGTGCTTGTGCGTGTGCTGCCCGGCGATCCGGTCGGGGCGGCGCTGGGCGAGGGCGCCACCAAGGAGCAGATCGACAAGTTCCGCACCCAGATGGGCATGGATAAGCCGCTCGAGGTGCAATACGCAGTCTATCTCAGGGGTCTGTTCGACGGACATTTCGGACCGTCGCTGATCGAGCCGCGCGACGTGGGGGATATTGTCTGGGAGCGGCTGCCGGCGACCTTGGAATTGGTCCTCTGCTCGCTCATGCTGGCGATCGTCTTGGGCGTGCCATTGGGAATCGTGGCGGCCACGCATCGCAATGGGCCGATCGACCAGCTGAGCCGCCTCTGGTCGTTGACAGGTGTCTCCTTTCCCCCATTCTGGGCGGCGCTGATGCTGCAGCTCCTGCTGGGAGCGGCTCTGGCGCTGGTGCCGATCACCGGCCGGATGTCCGGGCCGCCGCCTGAGCATTTCACTGGCCTCTATCTCGTGGATGCGCTGCTGACCGGCAATCTCTCGGCCTTTGGCGATGCGCTCCACCACCTGATCGCTCCCACGCTCGTCATGGCGGTGGGACCGCTCGCCCAGATCACCAGCATGGTCCGCAGCACCATGCTCGACGAGCTCGCCAAGCCTTACGTTTCCTACAATCGCGCAGTCGGTATGCCGTCCTTCCTGATCAATTACAAATATGCGCTACGCAATGCCTTCTCCTCGACTTTGACACTGATCGGCTTTCTCTTTCCGATCATGATCGGCGGCGCGTTCATCGTCGAAAAGGTGTTCGCTTGGCCTGGCATCGCTCGCTTTGGCGCCGATTCCATCCTGGCCAACGATTACAATGCTATCGTTGGTGTCACGCTGGTCGTCTGCCTCTTTGTCGTTGTGGTGAACTTCGTCACCGAGGAACTCTATTCTGCCCTCGATCCGCGCATTCGCCTGGAGGGCTAGGCAATGGCGATCGTTGAGGAAACGGCCGGCGGCGTGGTAAGCCGGACTGCAGAAGAAGCGGAGATGGCGCCCGCACGCAAAAGCGGATTCCGTCGCCGGTTGTCGCGCTTCCTGCACAACCGACTCGCTGTTGCCGGGACGCTCGTGCTGCTGTTCCTCCTTCTGGTCGCGATGCTGGTACCCTGGATCGCGCCATACCCCGACGACGTGGCCGATTCCCTCAACTTCGACGCCGTGCTGGCGCCACCGTCGCTACAGCATCTCATGGGCACCGACGAAGTCGGCCGCGATGTGCTGACGCGTGTCATGTTCGGCGCGCGCTGGTCGCTCGCGATGGCCGCGATCGTGCTCGGCATCGCCGTCACGCTCGGCGTACCGCTCGGTCTCTGTGCGGGATACTACGGCGGCGTGCTCGAGCAGATCCTCATGCGGCTTACCGACGGATTTTCTGCCGTGCCGGCCCTGGTGCTCGCGCTCGCCATCACCGTGCTCCTGGGGCCGAGCCTGCTAAATGCCATGGTCGCCATCGGCTTCGTCTGGTGGCGCGGTTTCGCCCGCATCGCGCACGGCCAGACCCTTTCGAAGAAGCAGGAGACCTATGTTGTCGTGGCGCGCTCGCTGGGCGCATCCGACCTGCATGTGATGTTCCGCGAGATCCTGCCCAACATCTCCTCGCCGCTTTTCGTCTCGCTTGCCCTGAATGCGGGTTACGCGGTGCTGACCGGCACGGCGCTGTCATTTTTGGGGGCGGGAGCGCGACCGCCGACGCCGGAGTGGGGCCAGATGGTCGCTTCAAGCCGCAACTACCTCCCGCAAGGCTGGTGGGCCTCGCTGTTCCCGGGACTGGCCATCTTTGTCACCGTCGTCAGTTTCAACCTGCTGGGCGATGGCCTACGCGACTATTTCTCGGAGGAGTGATGGCCGAGCCGGTCGTTCGCCTCACCTCGCTGCGCGTCGATTTCCACACCGCCGACGGCGTGGAGCAGGTGATCCGCGACGTGACGTTGCGAATTGACCCGGGCGAGATCGTCGGCTTGGTCGGCGAATCGGGCTGTGGCAAGAGCGTCACTGCGAAGCTTCTCCTGGGCATTCTGCCGATGCCGCCGGCGCGACTGAAGAACGGGACGGTCGAGATGTTCGGCCGCGATCTCGCCATGCTGGGCGCCGTCGAACGCGACACGCTGAAGAAGCACGTCGCTTATGTGCCACAGGATCCGTCGGCGGTGCTCAACCCGTCTTTCACAATCGCCTCGCAAATGATCGACATGATCGTCTGGTACGAAAGTGATCGGCGGCTGCTTGAATATTTCAGGCGTCGACACAGCAAGCGGCATGTGGCGCGGGCGCACGATTTTGCGGCGGAACTGCTTGGGAAAGTCCAGATCGCCGACCCGGATGACGTGCTGCGGCGTTATCCCGTGCAGTTGAGCGGCGGCATGCGCCAACGGGTGCTGCTGGCGATGGCACTCAGCGGCAGACCAAAATTGATGATCGCCGACGAACCCACCACGGCGCTCGACGTGACCGTCCAGAAGCGCACGATCGATCTGCTCAAGGACCTGGCGCAGCGCGAGCACCTGGCGGGACTGTATATCACGCACGATCTGGGCGTGGCCCGCGAGATCTGCGCGCGCACCTATGTCATGTATGCCGGCACGACAGTCGAGAACGGTCCGACCGCCGAATTGCTCGACCGTCCCTTGCATCCCTATACGCGTGGCTTGGTCGAGGCGATTCCGTCCCTCGCCGGCGGATTGCCCCACGCGATTGCTGGCCAGGTGCCTGACTATCTTTCGCCGCCACCGGGCTGCCGCTTCGCTCCACGTTGCGGCGAAGCCCGTGACCTCTGCCGCGCCGTGCCGGAGAGCGTCATCCGGGAGGGGCGGCGCGAGGTGTCGTGCTGGCTTTACGAGCGCGAGACCGTAGCATGAGCGCTGCGGCGATCCTGCAGGCACGGTCGGTCACCAAGGCCTTCAAGGTGCCGCGCAAGGGCAAGGGTCTGGGGGCACGCACCGCGACGCTGCGCGCCGTGAATGACGTCTCGCTCGACATCGCCGAGGGCGAGGTCTTCGCCATCGTGGGCGAATCGGGGTCCGGTAAGACGACGCTCGCCAATCTTCTGGCGAGGGTAACAGTGCCAACCGACGGACAGGTGCTGCTGGCCGGCAGGGAGATCTCGCGGACGGACAAACTCGACTTGCGCGCGCTCCGCCGCGATATCCAGATCGTTTTTCAGGATCCAGGCTCCTCGCTCAACCCTCGGCAGAGCGTCGAGGAGATCGTCGCCCTGCCTCTCAAGCTTTCCGGCATGAAAAGCCGCAAGGAGCGCACCGCGCGAGTGCGAGAGCTATTGAAAGCGGTTCATCTGCCGGTCGATTTTCTTGCACGCCTGCCTGCCTCCCTGAGCGGTGGCCAGAAGCAGCGGGTCAATATCGCGCGTGCGCTGGCCCTTCAGCCTCAGATCCTCGTGCTGGACGAGCCCACGTCCGCGCTCGATGTGTCCGTGCAGGCCCGTGTCCTGGAACTGCTGATGAACTTGAAACGGGAGCGCGCCCTTACCTACATCCTGGTAACGCACAATTTCGGCGTCGTGCGCGCGATCGCCGACCGCGTCGCCGTGATGTATTTTGGCAAGATCGTTGAAATTGGTACCGTCGGCGAGGTGATGAGCGCGCCGCGCCATCCCTACACCCAGACCCTACTTTCGGCGATCCCGGCGGTGAGGGAGGCCGACCGTGATCTCCTGCCGTCAACCGAACCGCTTGACGGTGAGATGCCGTCTTTCGTCGACCCGCCGCTTTATTGCTCCTTTTACTCGCGCTGCCCACGCAGGCAGCTGAGCTGCCTGTCTCTTCCGCATCCTCCGCTGGTCAACCACGGCGGACGTCAAATGAGTTGTCACCTGGGATGACTTCAGCCCTCGTCCCGGGGATTCGTACCGACGACTTGGATTCGGGAATGCCGATCGCGAGTGGCGACTCGGCGTATGTCGGATGATCAGTCAGAGGGCATTGCTCGATTGATTGATCATAGCGACCGTTAGTCGGTCACGAGATGGGTCACGTGACCACTTCGGTGGCGTCGATCACAGTGCGCAGTTTGGGCAGCAGCACCACTAGCCATTTCGGTTCGGGCGGGGCTCTCCCGGCTTGGGCTTGCGGTTGCTTCCTTTCGCGACCTTGAAGCGCAGAGCGGGGTAGGTGGCTTTGCTGCCGCCGCGAACCCTCTGGCATACGAATTGCTGTGATCAGTTCGAACTCGAAAGGGCACCGCCCTCTTGCCCGTATGCTCATTTGACGGGGGACCGACATGCCGAAATTGACGCGACGCGCCCTTGCCCGCACGGGCCTTGCCGCCGGCGGATGGGCCGGGATCGGCGGGCCGATGCTGACGTCGCGGCTCGCTTATGCGCAGACGCCCGCGGTCGCGCCCAAGAAGGGCGGCACGCTCACGACGATCCTCACCCCGGAGCCGCCCGTCCTTGTGCTGGGTGTCAACAACCAGGGACCCACGCAACTCGCTGCTACCAAGATCTTCCAGGGCCTTTGCCAGTACTCGTTCGACCTGAAGCCTCTGCCGCAGCTCGCCAAGAGCTGGACGATCTCGGACGACGGAAAGACGTACACCTTCAAGCTGCAGGAGAACGTCAAGTTCCACGACGGCCATCCGATGACGGCCGACGACGTGATCTTCTCCATCATGAAGTTCCACATGGAGCTCTCGCCGCGCGCCAAGCCGATCTTCGCCAACATCAAGGAAGCAACGGCGCCCGATCCGCTCACCGTCGTGCTGCAACTCGAACGGCCATTCGAGCCGTTCATGCTGATGTTCGATGCCACGGCCTGCGCGATTGTGCCCAAGCACATCTACGACGGCACGGACTACCGCACCAATCCGCAGAACCAGAAGCCGATCGGCACAGGGCCGTTCCAGTTCGTCGAGTGGCAGCGCGGCAACTTCATCCGCATGAAGCGCTTCGACCGGTACTGGACGACAGGCGAGCCGTATCTCGACGAAGTCATCTACCGTATCATCCCCGACAGCCAGAGCCGTGCGTTGGCGCTGCAGACAGGTCAGGTCCAGCTCACCCAGGCCAACGACATCGAGCCGTTCGACGTGCCGCGCTTCCGCGCGCAGCCCAACCTCGAGGTCGAGTTGAAGGGCTGGGAATACGCTTCGCAGCTCGCCTGGATCGAGATCAATCACCGCGTCAAGCCGCTCGGCGACATCAAGGTGCGCCAGGCCATCAACATGGCGATCGACCGCAACTTCATCCGTGACCGGTTGTGGTTCGGCATCGGCAAACAGGCGACGGGTCCGATTTGCTCGACCACCAAATTCTACGATCCGGCCGCGGCCAAGCTCGCGCCCCACGATCCCAAGAAGGCGGCGGCGCTGCTCGACGAGGCGGGCTACAAGCCCGACGCCAAGGGCGTGCGCTTCACCATCAAGCACATGCCGCTGCCCTATGGCGAGGTCTGGACGCGCCTGTCCGAATACTTCCGCACCTCGCTCAAGGCGATCGGCATCGAGGTCGTGCTTGAAACGGCCGACGCCGGCGCCTGGGCGCGCCGCATCGGCGACTGGGACTACGAGACCAGCGTCAACTTCCTCTCCCAGTACGGAGACCCGACGCTCGGCGTCGAGCGCAGCTACGTCTCGACCAACATCAAGAAGATCACGTTCACCAACACCGGCGGCTATGTAAATCCAAAGATCGACGAGCTGTTCACGACGGCGCGCGAGTCGTCCGAACCGGCCGTGCGCCAGAAGGCCTTCAGCGAGGCGCAGAAGATCCTGTGCGAGGAGCTGCCACAAATATGGCTGCTCGAGCTCGCGTGGCCCACCATCCATGACAAGAAGCTGCATGGCGTGATCCAGACGGCGATGGGGCCGAACTCCTCGTTCGACAACGTCTTCCTGGCCTGATGGGCGGCGCGCCGCTCTTTCGCTTCGTTCTCCAGCGTGCGCTCAAGATGGTGGTGATGGTCTTCGCCATCATCACTGCCAATTTCCTGCTGGTGCATGCCGCGCCCGGCGATCCGGCGAGCGTCATGGCGGGGGAGGCAGGTGCCGCCGATCCCCAGTTCATGGCGCAACTGCGTGCCCAGTTCGGTCTCGACAAGCCGCTTTCGACCCAGCTCTGGCTCTATCTCGGGCATGTCGCCCAGGGCGATCTCGGCATGTCCTACCGCCAGCAGAGGCCGGTTGCCGGTCTCATCATGGAGCGCCTCTCGGCCACGCTGATCTTGACCGGCAGCGCCTTCGTGATCGCGATCTTTGGCGGCATCGCGCTGGGTGCGCTGGCTGCCCGGAAGGTTGGAAGGTTCTCGGAAACGCTGATAACGATCCTGGCGCTCGGACTCTATGCCACGCCCATCTTCTGGGTCGGGCTGATGCTGGTTCTGATATTCAGCGTCTGGCTCGACTGGTTGCCAAGCTTCGGCATGAACACCGTGGGTGCCGATCTCACGGGCTTCGCAGCCGCAGTCGACACGCTGCACTATCTCCTGCTGCCCGCGCTCACGCTCGGCCTCTTCTACATGGCCGTCTATGCGCGCCTGACGCGCGCGGCCATGCTCGAGGTCGCCTCGCAGGACTTCGTTCGCACCGCGCGCGCCAAGGGCGTGCCGGAGGGGCGCGTGCAGCGGCATCACATCCTGCGCAATGCGCTCCTGCCGGTGATCACGGTGGCCGGCATACAGGCCGGCCAGTTGATCGGCGGCTCGATCCTGGTCGAAACGGTCTTCGCCTGGCCGGGCATCGGTCGGCTCGCCTTCGACGCGCTGTTGGCGCGCGACTACCAGATCCTGCTTGGCGTGTTCCTGGTGACCTCGGTTCTGGTTCTGGTCTTCAACCTGATCACCGATCTGCTCTACGCTTGGATCGATCCGCGCGTGGAGGTCATGTGAACAGGTTCGCGGGCGAGTTCGCCGCGACCTTCCTGCGCAATAAGGGCGCGGTTGCGGGCCTCGGCGTCCTCGTGCTGGTCGGCGTTGTGGCCGCCACGGCAAGCCTGCTCTTCCCTTTCTCGCCATGGGACATGCGCGGCATGCCGTTCGCGCATCCGGGAGAAGCCGACATGCTGTTGGGCGGCGATAGTCTCGGTCGCGACGTGGCGGCCGGCATCGCCTATGGCGCGCGGGTCTCGCTGCTGATCGGTGCCGTCTCGACGCTGGCTGCCGTCCTGATCGGCATCTCGCTTGGCGCCATCGCGGGCTACGCCGGCGGCTCGGTCGACGATGCCATCATGCGCTTCACCGAATTCTTCCAGACGGTGCCCAGCTTCCTGCTCGCGGTCGTGCTGGTGGCGATCTTCTCGCCCAGCATCGCCTCGATCGTCGCTGCCATCGCCATCGTCTCCTGGCCGCCGGTGGCACGCGTGATTCGCGCCGAATTCCTGTCGCTGCGTTCGCGTGAGTTCGTGCATGCCGCCGAGGTGCTGGGCCGCTCGCGTGCGGCAATCATCTTCCGCGAGATCCTGCCCAATGCGCTCTCGCCCATCATCGTGCTGGCGAGCCTGATGGTGGCGAGCGCCATCCTGCTCGAAAGCGGCCTCTCTTTCCTCGGTCTCGGCGATCCCAACTTGATGTCGTGGGGATTCATGATCGGCGCGGGCCGCAGCGTGATACGGATCGCCTGGTGGATGAGCGTCTTCCCCGGGCTCGCCATCTTCCTGACCGTGCTGGCTCTCAACCTCGTGGGTGAAGGGCTGAGCGACGCGCTCAATCCCCGCCTGGCCCGCCAGCGATGAGTCTGCTGGCGGTCCGCGACCTCACCATCGCCTTGCCCAAAGGTGCCGACCGCGCCCATGCGGTCGAGGCCATGAGCTTCGGCCTCGAGGCCGGCGAGATACTCTGCATCGTGGGCGAAAGCGGCTCGGGCAAGTCGGTCTCGACCGGCGCCATCGTGGGTTTGCTGCCGTCAGCGTTGGCAGTGACTGCGGGCAGCATCGTGTTCGAGGACCGCAATCTCCTGGGCCTTTCTGCCGCCGAGATGCGCCTGCTGCGCGGCAATCGCATCGGCATGATTTTCCAGGAGCCGATGACCGCCCTCAATCCGCTGATGCGGGTCGGCGATCAGATTGCCGAGGCGCTCAAGGTTCATGGTGCGGCGGATTCGGAGGGCCGCGTACGCGAGTTGGTGGAGGCCGTCCATCTGCCCGATCCGGACCGTATCGTGCACTCCTACCCACACCTGCTGTCGGGCGGCCAGCGCCAGCGCGTCATGATCGCGATGGCGCTGGCACTCGAGCCTTCGCTGTTGATCGCCGACGAGCCAACGACGGCTCTCGATGTCACGACGCAAATGCAGATCCTGGGCCTCATCAAGGAAATCCAGTCACGGCGGGGCATGGGTGTGCTCTTCATCACGCACGATTTCGGTGTCGTTGCCGAGATCGCCGACCGGGTGGTCGTCATGCAACATGGCCGCATCGTCGAGAGCGGATCTGCAGAGCAGGTTCTGAACCAGCCCCAGCATGCCTATACCCGCGCCCTGATCGCGGCCGTTCCGCACCGTGCCCGCGCCATCGAGCCGCCCGCGAGCGGGCGGCCGGTGCTGGAGCTGGTCAGCGTGCGCAAAAGCTATCTCCGCCGCGGCGGGCTGTTCTCGCCCCACGTACGCGTGCCCGCCGTGCAGGATGCCGATATCGAGCTCCGCCAGGGCGAGACGCTGGGCCTCGTGGGCGAAAGCGGTTCGGGCAAGTCGACCCTTGCACGCTGCATCGTCAACCTCGCCAAGCCCGAGGAAGGCGCGATCCGCTTTCACGACACAGATCTGCGCCGGCTGGCGCGCCGCCACTGGAAGCCGTTTCGCAAGCGCATCCAGATGGTCTTTCAAGACCCCTTCGCCTCGCTCAATCCGCGCCGGCGCGTCGGCGAGATCATTGCCGAGGGGCCGATGGCGCACGGCACGCCGCGGGCTGTCGCCGAGAGCAAGGCGCGCGAACTGCTCTCGCTTGTCCAGCTCGATCCGTCAGCAGCCGGCCGTTTCCCCCACGAATTCAGCGGCGGGCAGCGCCAGCGCATTGGCATCGCCCGCGCGCTCGCCATGGAGCCCGAGCTCCTGATCGCCGACGAGCCGGTATCGGCCCTCGACGTCTCCGTGCAGGCGCAGATCCTGACATTGCTCGAGGAATTGCGGCAGCGGCTCGGCCTCACCATGCTTTTCATCACCCACGATCTCAGGGTCGCCGCGCAGGTCTGCGGTCGCGTTGCCGTCATGCAGCGCGGCATCATTGTCGAGCAGGGCCAAACCTCGGAAGTCTTCTCCAACCCGAAGCATCCCTATACGCAGAGCCTGCTCGATTCGATCCCGGGACGGCACTGGCTGCCGCCGGTCACTCGCTAGGCGTCGGGGATCTAGGACCGGCCGCCCGTCTTGATCTGCTGGCTTGGCTGGTGGAGGAACGGATCGTCGGGACGGAGCAGGCCCATGTTCTCGCGCAGGGTCGGGCCGACATAATCGTCGGGGCGTAAGCCGCGACGCTGTAGTTCGGGCACGAGAAGCTCGACGAAGGAATTGAGGCTGCGCGGCTGGACGGGAACCGAGAGGATGAAGCCGTCGCAGGCCTCGCTGCGAAACCAGTCTTCCATGAAGTCGACCACCTGGCCAGGCGTGCCTTTCACCATGTTGCCGGCCATGGCGGGCAAGACGCGTTCGTAGGCCTTGCGCACCGTGAGGTTCTCGCGCGCGGCCATGTCGAGGACCGAGCGGCCGATCGCTGTACCGCCGAGGCTCTGTCCGGCCGGACGCTGCGGCAGTGGCCCATCGAGCGGTGCCTGGGAGAGGTCCATGCCGACGATCTTGGAGAGATAGGTTACGCCCAGCGCCGGCGAGATCAGTGATTGAAGCTCCTCGTAGAGCTCATCGGCCTCAGCCGAGGTGCGGCCGACATAGATGCTGAGGCCGGGCAGGATCTTGAGAGCACCGGGCGCGCGGCCATACTTGGGCATGCGGCTCTTTATATCGGCATACTCGGCCTGCGCCTCTTCCTTGCCGGTGGCAGTGCCGAACAGGCCCTCGCCGCCATAAGCCGCGAGCTCCTTGCCGTCGTCCGACTGGCCGGCCATGAACACGACCGGATGACCTTGTGGCGTGCGCGCGACGTTGAGCGGGCCCTTCACCTTGAAGTGTTTGCCGCGATGGCTGGTCAGCCGCACGCGCGACGGGTCGAGGAACTGTCCGGTCGACTTGTCCTGCACGAAGGCGTCTTCGGCCCAGGAATCCCAAAGCGAGCGCACGACGTCGAGGCTCTCCCGTGCGCGCTCGTAACGCTCCTCGCGGCCCATGTGCTCGTCGCGATTGAAGTTCTTGGCGTCTTCGACGTACTGCGTGGTGACCAGATTCCAGGCCGCACGGCCGCCGCTCAGATGATCGAGCGAGGCGAATTTGCGCGCGATCATGAAAGGCTCCTCGTAGCTCGTGGTCGCCGTTGCCACGAAGCCGATATTCCTGGTGTGCTGCGCCAGGGCCGCGAAGAGCGTGACCGGCTCGAACACCGCCGGCCGGTCCGAGGGGCTGTTGGCGGCGAACAGCAGCGGCTTGTCCATCTGGCGCACGCCGTTGCCGTCGGCCAGGAACATGAAGTCGAACTTGCCGCGTTCGGCGGTGACCGCGGTCTCGATCATGCGATCGAGCCGCATGGTCGTGTTCGGAAAGGAATCCTTGTGGCGCCAGCCGCCGAGATGCCCGCCCAGGGCGCCGCCGTTGATGCCCAGCACCATCTTGTCCGTGCGCTTGCTCACGCAGCGCCTCGCGCCGCCGGCTGCGGCTGCCATTGACTGGGCGCTTCCGGCAGACCGAGATGTCCGCGCAGCGTCGTGCTTTCATACTCCTTGCGGAAGACGCCGCGCTTCTGAAGCTCGGGCACGACGAGATCGACGAAGTCGCGCAGGCCCCGTGGCTGCACTGGCGCCATGATGGTGAAGCCGTCGCCGGCCTTGCTGCGCCACCAGTCTTCCATCTCGTCGGCGACCTGTACGGCGCTGCCCTTGAACACCGGTCCGCCCAGCGCCGGCAGGGTGCGCTCGTAGGTCTGACGGATGGTGAGGCTGTCGCGCTTGGCCATGTCAAGGATGTAGCGGCGCAGGCTCGAGCCGCCGAGCGTCTCCTCGGCGAGATCATCGGGCAGCGGCCCGTCGAGCGGCTGGCCCTCGAGATCATGCACCAGCATCTTGGAGAGATAGTGCACGCCCAGCGCCGGCGAGATCAGCGACTGCAACTCCTCATAGAGTTCCTCTGCTTCCGTGCTGGTGCGGCCGACGAAGACACTGACGCCCGGCAGGATCTTGAGCGTATCGGGCGAACGGCTATAGCGCGCCATTCGGCCCTTTATATTGCTGTAGGCGTCGATACAATCCTGCTTGGTCGTGCCGGCACCGAACAGCGCGTCGGCATAGCGTGCCGCAAGCTCCATGCCGGGCGGCGACTGGCCCGCCATGAACACCACAGGACGGCCTTGCTGCGTCGGCGTGATGTTGAGCGGCCCTTTCACCTTGAAGTATTGGCCCTCGTGCTCGATCGGCTTCACCTTTGCCGGATCGAGATATTGGCCCGTCGCCTTGTCCTGCACGAAAGCACCGTCGGCCCAGCTGTCCCACAGCTTGACCACGACCTCGTAGAATTCCTGGGCGCGGGCGTAGCGGTCGTCGCGCGACTGTTCAGGCAAGCCGAAATTGAGGGCGTCGCCGGCATTGGAAGCAGTGACCAGGTTCCAGCCGGCGCGGCCCTTGCTGATGTGATCCATCGAGGCGAAGCGGCGGGCCACCATCCACGGCGCATCGAAGGTGCTGGTCGCGGTGGCGACTATGCCGATGCGCTTCGTCACCATCGCGACGGCGGAAAGCAGGGTGGTCGGCTCGAAGAAGGCCGGGCGCGCCGACGGGTGGTTGGCGGCAAAGAGGGCCGGTCGATGCATGTCGCGTACGCCATTGCCGTCGGCCAGGAACACCGCGTCGAGCTTCCCGCGCTCGGCGATCTGGCACATATCGATGAAGGCCTCGAGATTCATCGCCGATCTGTCGAAGGCATCCTTGTGGCGCCAGCCGCCGAGATGGCCGCCGACCAGGTTCGGGATCGTCGCCAAGTGCATCATGGTACGCGCTCCTCACTGAAGTCGCGGCGGCCGAGCCAGTGCGGCAGGGCCGAAAGTTGCGACAGGGGAATATGACAGCGGATGCCGTGATCTGCCCCGGTCTCTTGCCAGAGCGGGACAACGGTATCGCAAATCTCGCCGAGGCGCCGCGTGCAGCGAGCGGCGAACTTGCATCCCACCGATGTTGTCGTGGGCGGTGCGCCGGCCGTTGCCGTTGCCACTGGCCGCCCTTCGCCGATGAGCGGCACCGACGACAACAGCAGCTCGGTGTAAGGATGATAAGGAGGCTTCAGCACGTCTTCGATGGCCCCCTCTTCGACGATCGTGCCGTGATACATGACAGCCACCCGATCGGCGATGTGGGCGATCACGCCGATATCGTGGCTGATGAAGAGATAGGCGACACCCAGTTCGTCGCGTAGGTCGCGCAGCAGGTTGAGCACGGCGGCCTGCACGGAAACGTCGAGCGCCGAGACGGCCTCGTCGCAGATCAGGAACTCGGGCTTCGAAGCCAGCGCACGGGCGATACCGATGCGCTGCTTTTCGCCGCCCGAGAGCTGGTGCGGGTAGCGGCTGGCATAGTACGCCGGCAAACGCACCAATTCGAGCAGGCGGCCAGCCTCGGCAGCGATCCCTCTGTCACCGCGCGCCATGTCAAACCAGCGCACGGCGCGTTCCAGGATCGTGCCGATCGTATGGCGCGGATTGAGCGCGGTTTCGGGGTTCTGGAACACGATCTGGGCGCGGCGGCGAAAGTCGCGGCTGGCTTCCGGCTCGACGACCCCGCCGCCGAAGCGGAGCGTGCCGTTACGCGCCGGCAACAGCCGCAGCAACAGGCGGCCAAGCGTGGACTTGCCGCAGCCCGATTCGCCGACCAGGCCAACGACCTCGCCCGTACGGATGGCAAGCGACACGCGATCGACGGCGAGCACGCCGGTCGACTTGCCTATCGCGCGTTGCAGCCAGCCGCCCGAGTCGAAGCGCACACTCAAGTCGGTGGCTTCGACCAGCGGCAAAGAGGCGCGTTTCTTCGTCGATGCACGGGGCGCTGGATCGACTGGCCAGGCAAGAGCCGCGACCGCCTCGACGCGATGACAGCTCACCTGATGGTCGGCCCCGTGCAATGTCTGGGGCTGCTCACAGCCCTCGGCGGCGAAAGCGCAACGCGGGCGGAAGTTGCAGCCCGGATCGGGAATGCGCAGGTCCGGCAGGCTTCCAGGAATAGGCGCGAGCCGCCCGGCATGCGGCCGATCGGGACGCGGCAAGGCGGCCAGCAGGCCCTTGGTATAAGGGTGGCGGGGCCGGTGCAGCACTTCGCGGGTCGTGCCCGTTTCGGCCAGACGGCCGGCATAGAGCACCGACACCGAATCGCAGAGCCGGTCGACGATGCCGAGATTGTGGCTGACCAGCAGCATGGAAAGACCGCGCTTGGCTCGCAACTCGTCGAGCAGCGACAGGATCTGCGCCTCGATGGTGACGTCGAGCGCCGTTGTCGGCTCGTCGAGCAGTAGCAGCTCGGGTTCGCCGGCCAGTGCCGTGGCGATGCCGACGCGCTGCTTCATGCCGCCCGAGAGCTGGTGCGGGTAGCTGGTCATCACCTGCGCCGGACGCGGGATGCCCATCTCGGCCAGCAGCGCGGCACCGCGCGCCCACGCCTCGCGTTTCTCGATGCCGCGATGCACGCGCATCGGCTCGGTGACAGTGTCGCCGATCTTCATCGCCGGATTGAGCGTTGCCGTCGCATCCTGGAAGACGACGCCGATTCGGCGGCCACGCAAGTCGGCGGCTTCGCGCAAAAGATCGTGGCCGGCGAAGGCGAGCCGTTCGGCAGTGACGCGTGTTGCCGAACCCAGGAGACCGAGCAATGCCAACACCACGGTCGATTTGCCGGAGCCCGATTCGCCGACCAGGCCCAGGACACCACCGGGTGGGATGGCGAGGGAGACATGGTCGAGTGCGTGCAGCCACGCACCGCGCGACGGATAGGCGACCGACAACCCTTCGATCTCGAGGGTGGTGGCGTGGGCGGAAGCGTCGATCAAGGCTGCCTCAGGCATCGCCGCGCCCGCTGAGATGGGGATCGAGCTTCTCGCGCAGGCCTTCCCCCACGAGGTTGACGGAGACCAGCAGGACGCAGAGGCTGAGACCGGGCGCGAGGCAGATCCAGGGCGCTTGCGTGAGGAATTCGCGGCCCTCGGCGATCATCAGGCCCCATTCGCTGGCTGGTGGCTGCGGACCGAGACCGAGGAAGGAGAGGGCTGAACCCAGCAGGATGGCGAAGGTCACGCGCAGACCGCATTCGACGATGATCGGTGGCCAAGCATTGGGCAGGATCTCGTGCCACAGGATCGGCAGTGCACCTTCGCCGCGTGCGCGAGCGGCCTGCACGAAGTCTTCTTCGAGGAGGCTGAGCGCCACGGCACGGGTCAACCGCACCATGATCGGGACATAGACGAGGCCGACGGCAGCGATTGTCTTGGCGAGGCCAGGCGGCGTCACGGCCAGCACCAGCAGGCCAAGCAGCACGGGTGGCAGCGAGATCAGGAGATCGACCATCCGCATGATCACTTCCTGGAGGATCCCGCCATGGAAGGCCGCAATCAGGCCGAGTGGCACGCCGAACAGCAGGCTGATCGCCATGGCACCGAAGCCGGTCGCCAACGACAGGTGTCCGCCGGCCAGCACGCGCGAGAGCACGTCGCGGCCGAATTCGTCGGTGCCGAAGGGATGCAGCACCGTCGGTGGCTGTAGACGGAGGCGCACGGCGAAGGCGGTCGGGTCGTAGGGCGTGAACCATATGCCGACGAGGCAGGCGACCACGATGACGGCGAGGAACGTGCCGCCCAGCAACAGCGTCGATGGTGTGTGCGGTGAGCGAAGGCCGACCACGCTCATGCGGTAGCTCCGGTGACGCGGATACGAGGATTGAGTGCGGCGTAGAGGAGCTCGGCGATGAAGTTCGCCACGGCATAGACGGCGGTCACGACCATCATGCCGACCTGCAGCAACGGCAGGTCGTGCCGCTCGATCGAGAAGACCAGCAGCCGGCCAAGACCCGGATAGGCAAAGACCGTCTCCACCACGACGATGCCGCCGATCAGGATGCCGGCGTCGATCGCCAGCACGGTGATCGTCGGCAGAAGGGCATTGGGCAGCGCGTGGCGCCACAGCACGCGGTGTTCAGCCATGCCGCGCGCGCGGGCGGCCAGCACGTAGCGGCTTTCCAGCACCTCGATCATCGAGGAGCGGGTCAGCCGCGAGACATGCGCCACCAGGCCAAAGGCCAGGACAAGCACAGGCAGGATGAGATGGGCCGCCCAGCGCGCGATACCGGCCTCGGCAAGCGGCGTGTAGCCCGTCGCCGGCAGGAGCTTCATCCACGAGGCGAAGATCAAAACCGCCAGGATCGCCCAGAAGAACTCGGGAATGGCGAGCAGCACGAATTGCGAAAGGCTCAGCACCTTGTCGAGAGCGCGGCCGCGATGGGTCGCGGCATGGAGACCGAGCGCGATGCCGCCCGTGGTGACGAGCAGGAAGGCGAAGATCGCCAGCAGCGCCGAGCGACCGAGCGCTTCGCCGATCAGCTCGGCGGCGGGCTTCTGCATGACGATGGACTGGCCGAAGTCGCCGTGCAGCATAGCGGAGAGCCAGCGCCAGTATTGTACCGGTAGAGGATCGTGCAGGCCGAGCTTGATCTCGAGCTGGGCCACGGCGGCAGGCGTCGCGAACTCGCCCAGGATCGCGTAGGCGACGTTGCCCGGCAGGATGTGGACGATGCAGAAGATCAACAAAGACATGCCAAACAGCACGCCGATCAGCCCGGCTAGGCGCCGCAACAAGAAGCCTGCGAACTGCATGCCGCGGCCGCCTGCGTCTAGCTGACCGTCGCGGTGCGCAGGTCGAACCAGCGCATCGGATGGGTCTTTACGTTGGCCACACCCTTCCGGTAGGCGCAGGCGTAATTCATGCTGTAGGCGAAGAAAGAAGCCGGATCGGCGACCAGCGCCGCCTGCATATCGATATAGTTCTTCTTCTGCACGGCAGGATCGGCGCTGAGGCGCGCCGCGTCGAGCGCCTTGTCGACGGCCTCGTTGCTGTAGTGCCACAGTCGTTCGTTCCAGCTTCCCTTGCTGCGCAGGAACGGGAACAGGCTGGTGTCGACCGTGGGACGCGAGAAGAAGCCGTCGATGTAGAGTGGCGCCTTGCCCGAGACTTCGGCGTTGAACGACGAATAGGGGACACGCTGGACCTGCAGGTCGAAGCCCGCGGGCTTGGTGAGTTGCTGCAGCGTCACACCCAGCCGTTCACGCACCGGCCTGCCCACCGGCACGATGATCGGTACCTTCACGCCGCCGGCGAAGCCTGCCTCGGCCAGAAGCTTCCTGGCCGCGATGGGATCGGGTTTCGGGATCGCGACATCCTTGGCGTAGTACGGGTGGCTCGGTGCGATCGGGCTGATCGTCTCGACGCCTTGCCCGAACAGCGTGAGCTCGACCACATCCTTCTTGTCGACGGCGAGATGGAAGGCCTGGCGCACGCGCTTGTCGTTGAAGGGCGGGATCAGGTTGTTCATGATCGCACCGTCCCACGACGAAGTCGGAACGCTGTCGACCCGAAGGGCCGAATTGCCGGATAGGACCTTGACCTGGTCGAGCGGCAAGTCCCAGACGATGTCGATGTCGCCCGCTTGGAGAGCTGCGATCTTCACACTCATCTCGGGAATGATGCGCAGCTCGACGCCCGCGAGCTTGGGCGCTCCCTCGAAGTAGTCGGGGTTGGCAGCGAGCACCAGGCGATCGCCCGCGGTGTAGCTCACGAACTTGAATGGGCCAGTGCCGATCGGCTTGGTCGCCATCTGGGCGGCAGCGGCTCGCGGCGTGATCTTGGCCTGACGGTCGGTGAGGATGTCGGCGAAGCCACCATAGGGGATGTTGAGCTTGAAGACGACGGTCGCGGCGTCCGGCGCGGCGATGCCCTCGATCATGTCGTACTGGCTGCGTGTCGGCGCCGAGTTGGCCGGATCGAGCATGCGCTTGAAAAAGGCGACGACGTCGTCGGCCACCAGCTCGGAGCCGTCGTGGAACTTCACGCCGTGGCGCAGCTTGAAGGTCCATTCCTTGAGGTCGGCGCTGGGCGACCAGCTCTCGGCGAGGTCGGGCTGGACCGTCAGCTCCTCGGTCATGCTCGTAAGCCCGTTGAAGGCGAGATTGTCGTAGATGTATTCGTCACCGATGGTCGTCTTCATCGGGTCGAGCGAGTTGAGCGACGTGCCGATGGCGATGCGAAGCACGTTGCCGGGGGCAGCCTGCGCGGGCCGGAAGCTCGCGGCCGCGCCGGCGGCAAGAGACGAGCCGATGAGTGTTCTGCGCGACAATGACATGGCGGTGCTCCCTCAGCCCGGATCGGCAATATTTTCCCGCAAAGTCTTGCCGGCATAGTCGCGGCGCAACAGACCGCGGCGCTGCAGCTCGGGCGTGACCATCCGGCCGAATTCCTCGTAGGTCATGGGGAAGACGGTAGGTGGCAGCACAAAGCCGTCGCAGGCGCCGCCCCTGAACCAGTCTTCCATTACGTCGGCGATCATCTGCGGCGTGCCGGCCAACAGGCTGCGTGGCTTGCGAACGGCCTGAGCGAAGGTGATGCCTTGCGCCTTGGCGACCTGCGCCATGCGGTCACGGGAGCCTGCGATGCCCTGATTGCCGGCCGCCGTTTCGGCCTCCTCGGCGGTCTCGATCGTGCTGAGGTCGACGCCCAGCAGTGTCGAGGAGGAGGCCATCACCAGTTCCGGATCGATCAAGCTATCGAGGAATTCCGCCTTCTCCCTGGCGATCGACTCGGTCTCGCCGATCACGACCGACAGCGTCGGCATGATGGCGCATTCGACCGGATTGCGGCCGGCCGCCTCCATGCGCTTGTATAGGTCCTCTCGGAAGGCGATGCCGTCGGCCTTGGTCGCAGGCGTGCAGAAGATCATGTCGGCCCAGCGCGCCGCGCATTCGCGGCCGCGCGGCGAGGAGCCCGCCTGCAGCAGCACCGGCCGGCCCTGTGGACTGCGCGGGATCGACATGGGACCACGCACCTTCACATAAGGACCCACGTGGTCGGCGTAACGGATCTTGCCGGCGTCGGCGAAGACGCCGCTCTCGCGGTCGAGCACCAGCGCATCCTTGTCCCAGCAGTCCCACAGCTTGCAGCAGGCCTCGAGCACATCGTCGGCCCGGTCGTAGCGCTCGGCCTTGGGCGTGATGCCGTCCATGCCGCTGTTGCGCGCTTCATAGTCGGTTGCCGAGGTCACGACGTTCCAGCAGGCTCGGCCGTCGCTCAGCAGGTCGAGCGACCCGACGCTTCGCGCGATGTGATAGGGCTGGTTGAAGGTGGTCGAGATTGTGTTGCCGAGGCCGAGATGCCTGGTCACGCGCGCCATCAGCGGCAGCACGACCATCGGGTCAATCAGGCTCATCTGCCCGCCGCGGCCGACATAGTCGGCGTAGCTGTTCTTGTAGATGTCGGGCAACCCCAGTCCGTCGGCGAAGAAAGCCGCAGTGAATCGGCACTCCTCCAGCATCCGGGCCAGGTGCTCGTAGCGCTCGGCGGACCAGATATCGTGCAGAGGCGCCGACGGATGCCGCCATGCGCTGGCATAGCTCGCCGTAGGGCCAGTCTTCAGGTACGCTGCGAGGTGCATTTTGCGCATCGGGCGGATGGCAGCAAAATACGTGCCTTGGTCGCCATCTCTATTGCCCGGCCACCGATGGACAAGCCCGTGCCTCTGGAGTGAGCTCTCAAGAGCCTGATCAGCGCCTATTTCGAGCGATTCGTCGGGATGCTTCGGTCCGGGATGCTGTTGAAGAAAATGCTGAGGCATCGCCGGCGCGCGACGGCTCCAGCTATCGATTGTTCCCGTATGATGAAGCGCGTTTTCGGATTAGTTCCCGTCGATGTTCAGCGGCGCGAGCCACAGATCGTATTCAAAGAACCAGTCGATGTCGGTCGCTTCCCGCATCCAGGTGTTGGCAGCTGAAATGCGCTGGACTTCGGCGACGCGAGGTATGCGGGTCGCGGTGTAGCGGGCGAAAGCCGTCTTCGGATCCGAGAATTCCGAGAGGCATCGGCTGAAAATGGCCGCATCCTCGATGGCCATTGCACCACCGGCGGCCATTCCATATTGCTTGGCCAAATCGTGGAGAACGAGCTTGGTCCCCGGTTGCAAATCGGCGTTGATGATCTCGACACGCAGCCGCCGTAGCATGAATTGGCCGAGCGAGTGAGCGTCTTCGATGTCGATATCGACCATCTGATCCCGCCTCTGAAGCCGACATTTCGACGTCATCGAAACGCAAGAACGGTGCCACAGATGATCTTTGTGGATGTGGTTAAGCAGTCACTTCACGTGGGGGCTGGTTGGTGAGGAATTGCCGTGGAGCAACTTCGAACGTTGGCTCTGAACTGCCTGGGATCTCGGTGGGACACCGACTCTGGAAAACATTGGAAAACAATGAGCAATTTCGGCGTCCCACTTTTGCCTAACGCTTTGATTTAATGTGCTTCCGGCAGTCCGTCTTGGGGCACCACTTCCTTCTTGCGACAGCATGCTCAGCGTGGCTTTACCCCGATCACGATCCGGATGGGCGCTTCCGTTGGGCTGGGCGTTTGCGGACCGTCGAGCGTGCCGCGATACAGGCGCCAGTCCGCCGGCCAGTCTCCTTTCGTCACACTGAAGGCGCTCGCGCGCAGCTGCTCCACGAGGGTCGACGCGGCCTCGTCGATTGTGGAGTCGCTGCCTTGCTTGACGAGGACGACCACGCCGAAGATTCCGGCCACACCCGTCCACTTCCATGTCTGCGGAGTCCAGCCAGCGGAGCTGAGAAGGGTCGAGATGGCGGCGCCCGCCGCCGGAGCGTCGGATACCTGCTCGACGACGAAGACAGCGGCTTTGGTGCCGGAATATTTGCTCAGACTTGCGACGATCGGTGATGTCGGCTTGTCGGGATTCGCCGCGGCGTTCTGCGGAGGACTCTCCGCCGGCTTTGGCGCTTGCTCCGTCGCCTTCTTCACTTGTTGCCCCAGCTCGGCGAGCCGCTGCCGGATCTCCGCAGCATCGAGCTCCAACGCTTGCTCTTTCGCCGTGGCTTCTGCGGCCTCGCGGTCCGCACGGGCCACTCGTTCATCGGCTTCACGAACCGCCTGGCTATACGCCTCTGCACGTTCGCGTGCCGCGGAGGCATCATGTTCGTTCGTCGCGGCCTGCTCGCGTGCGGCCGTCACCCGCTGTTCGAGCGCCGCCGCTCGTTGCCGGGCCGTGGCGACTTCCTGCTCGAGCGTCGATACCCGTTCTCGGGCCGTGGCGACATCCTGCTCGAGCTGCGCCGAGCGGCCTTCCACGCCCCTGTATCCGTCGAGGATGGCTTGCTCGTGCGCACGCACCGCGCCGCTGAACCGAAAGGAAAGCCACGTCGTGATGCCGAGCGCCGAAACGGCCATGATCGTGGCAATGAGGCTCACGATCACGGCTCTGTCCATGAACGTCGCCCATCCTCGAAGCTGATTGATATCCATACTCATCGAACTGCTGCCTTGCCGTCGCGCGTCACCCACTCTCGATCAACGGGCTGTGGAAGACCACTCCACAATGGTCACCAGGCATAGCCTGACGTGACAAATATGTGGTGGAGGCGCAGGACGCCGGTCAGACGATCATCAGGTCGTGGCCTTTATGGACGCATGCTGGCGAGCCACAGGCGCATGCGGCCGTCGGGTGACAGGGGCACATCGACTCCACGCCGCGCCGCAAGGATCATCGGCTCGCGATAGAGCGGCATCGTCGCAAAGTCCTGGCGCTCCAGACGGAAGGCGTCGGTGATGAGCTTCTGGCGTTGTGCCGGATCCATCTCGACCGCCACCCGCTCTGTCAGCTTGTCGAGCTCGGGATTGGAGTAGCGGCCGCCGTTCCAGGTGCCGTCGCGGCCGGTCCGCGTATGCAGCACGTTGTTCAGGAAGGTGAAGGCGTCGATCTGGGGCGTGTTGGCCCAGCCGAGGATATAGGCGTCGCTCTTCCCGCCCAGGAACTTCGACATGTAGACCGGGTAGCGCATCGTCTGGAGACCGACCTTCACACCGATCTTCGACCACATGGAGGTGATGGCCTGGCAGACCCGCTCGGAATCGACGAACCGGTCGATGGAGCAATCGAATCCGAGGCTCAGGCCGGACTGGTAGCCGGCCTCCGCCAACAGGCGCTTGGCGCCGTCCGGATCGTACTTGGTTCGGGGCGTCGCGAGCGCCGCATCATAGCCCTGGATCTCCGGAGCGATCAGCGTGTCGATCGGCCTGGTGAGACCGCGCATGATGTGCTTGGTGATCGCTGACACATCGATCGCCATGGAGAGAGCCTGGCGGACCTTGATGTCGGTCAATGGATTCTTGGCGTTGCCGTCGGGAATGTGATCGGGCGCCACGTTGAACACCAGGAACACAACGCGCAGGTCCTGCCCCTCGATGACATGGAGGTTGGCTTCCTTGCGAATGCGCTCGACGTCGGAAATCGGCGTCGGCGAGATGAGATCGAGCTGCCCCGCCATGAGGCCCGCGACGCGCGTGGCATCGTTGGCCAGCGGCTTGTAGATCACGCGATCGATCCGGTCGACCGGCTTGTCCCACCAGTCGGGATTGCGCTCGAGCACGGTCCCCACATCGACCTGGCGCGACACCATGCGGAAGGGACCGGTGCCGTTGGTGTGGCTGCTGGCATAGTTCAGACGGCCATTGGCAGGATCCGAAGGCTGGGAGGCGTCGTTCTTTGCCATCCAGTCCGCGCTCAATATCGACACGCCGGCGAGGTCGTTCAACAGCACCGGGTAGGGCCCGCGCAGCATGATATCGACCGTCATGTCGTCGACCAGGACTGCGTCCTTGATCATGTGCGTCGCCGACAGATAGGGCGAATTCGGGAGGCTTGCGCGCTTGATCGACGCCACGACATCCTTGCCCGTGAGCGGTGTGCCATCATGGAAACGCACGCCCTTGCGGATATGGAAGCGCCAATGGTCCGGCGCGATGATGTCCCATGAGGTCGCCAGAGCGGGCTCGAACTTGAGCTGCCGGTTGTGACGCACCAGCGACTCGTAGATGTTGCCCAGCAGCGAGGCATTCGCGGTGCTGAACGCGCCGTGCGGATCCATGGTCGAGATCTCGCCGTTGTTGCCCCAGCGCAGCACCTTTTCCTGTGCGTGCGAGGCGGAGGCGGCCGCCAGCGCCAGCAGGGCGACGGTGCCGCTCAGGAACAGGCGGCGAAGAGGGAGGCCGATCATGCGTTGCTCCTGTCGAGAGGAAAGGTCGGGCGCCTCAGCTTGCGCCATTCGAAGGATTCGAGGTCGAGACTCGCGACGCCGGCGCCGTTGCAATCGATCGCGGCCTTGGCGAGCGGCATGAAGGCCGGTCGGTACTGGACCTTCGATTTCAGCACGAGATAGCGGAAGCGCGTCGGCTCCAGGCCGAACAGGCGGAACTGCTGTGGATCAAGCGCCTCGACCCGGTCTTCGCCCACGACGACCACGACACGGCCTGCGTCGAACACGACCACGCGGCCAAGGTCGACGCGCATGCCGGTAAAGACTGGCCCCTCGACGGTGAACTTGCCGTCGTTGATCGATCGGACGCGACCGGTGAGTCGCAACGGCCGGAGCGGCGTCTTCAGGGCGGGGATCGGCGTGCGGCCGCCGATCGTGAGCGTCAGCGTCGCGCCCACGCCCGCATCGACCATCTGGGCCACGGCCTCGCGATCGACGACCGGCCCGGCGAGGATACCGTCCAGTCCCTTGTCCAGCGCCGCCTCGACGACGTCCATCGAATCCTGCGTGCCGCCGGAATGGCAGTTGTCGGAAAGATCGGCGAGGATCACCGGGCCGCCGTCGATCTTCTTCGCGCGCGCCAGTGCATCGCCCAGTGGCTCGAAGGTGGCGGTGAATTGTTCGCGTAGCGCCCAGGCTTGTGCCGCGATCCGCTCCGCGACTTCCGTCGCCGCCGCAAGATCGCCATTGGATGTAACGACGACGCTCAGGCCGGTGTCGGGCGTGTCCGACAGCGGGAAACCGGAGAAGACCGTGACGCACGGCATACCGTCCCGCTCGGCGTCGGCGGCGGCTGAGATGATCTCCGCCATCGGCTGCTCGCTGGTCACCGCGCGCAACATGTTGGGTAGCATCGGCACCCGGGCGAGCGCGGTCACGGGCTTCAGCTTCCCGTCCAGCGTATCGCGCAAGAGACGACCTGCCAGCCGGCCGGTCTCGACCATGTCGAGATGGGGATAGGTCCGGTAGCCCGGCATCACCGTGCAGTTGTTCACCATGCGCTGGGTGATGTTGGCGTGGGAGTCGAGGGCCAGCGCGATCGGCAGGCCGGGAGCGGCGGCGCGCAAACGCGCCAGTAGCTCGCCCTCGCCGTCGTCATAGTGCTCGGCGACCATGGCGCCGTGGATGTCGAGCATCATTGCGTCGCACTGGCGCGCCGCGGTGCAGAGTATCTCCGATATGCGCTCGAAGGCGTCGCGATCGACCGGCGCGCTCGGCAGCGCCCGCGCCGCGACCGGCACGAAGATGTCGGCGCCCATCGCCTCGGCCTGTTCGAGGAGACCAGCCATCGAATATCCCGAGTTGCGGAAGGTCTCGTAGGCTTCGGCGCCGAACAACGGGCCGCCGGGCCCGAAATCCTGCCAGCGCGTCGGCACGGGCGAGAAGGTATTGGTCTCGTGCTTGAACATGCCGACCGCGATTTTCACTTCGACCTCTCCCGCATTTCCTTCTGATGGTTGCGGTCGGCTCCCTATGAAGTCCAATATTGTTTCATCTGTCTTCTCAAACTTCTGGTTATGGCCCGTCCCGCACCCAAGATCCGTGAATTGCTGGCCTTCCGCACGCTGTTCCAGACCGGGTCAGCGTCCGAGGCGGCGCGCGTGCTCGACGTCTCTCAGCCCGCGATCAGCAAGTCGGTCCGGCAACTTGAGGCTAGCCTCGGCTTCTCGTTGTTCGAACGGAAGAACGGCCGGCTGCGCGCGACGCCCGAAGCCGAATTGCTGCTGCCTGCGGTCGATGATGTCTTCGCGTCTGTGTCCGCCCTCAGCGCCGCCGGCCAGTCGATCCGGGACGAACGTGTCGGTCAGGTCACGGTAGGCGTCATCCCGACGCTGGCGCATGTCTTCCTGCCCGGCACCTTGCGGGCGCTGCGCAAGCGCCATCCGAAGATCCGCATTTCCGTGCAGATCCTGACAACCCGGCAGATCGTCGACGCGCTGGTCCGCGGCGCCGTCGATATCGGCCTGGCGCACGATCTGGCGGCCGAGCCGATGCTGCAGGCCGAGGATTTTGGCCGGTCGCCGATGTGCGCCGTGGTGCCGCGCGGGCATCCGTTCTGGACCCATCGCCGCATCCGCGCGAGCGATCTGCGGACGGAAGCCTTCGTGTCCTTCACCGCACAGTCGCCCATCGGCCAGCGGATCGCCGCCGCCTTTGCGAGCGTCGACGAGACCTACGCACCGACGATCGAGGTCAGCGCGTCCACGGCGCTCTGCGCGATCGCGGCCCATTGCGGGATCGTCGGCATCGTCGAGCGCTATGTATTGAGCCTGGGCTGGTGGCCGACCTTGCGGCCCATCCGGCTTTCCCCCTCTCTGTTTCTGCGTCCGCGCATTCTGTCGGTGAAGCACCGGCCGATGTCGGCCGCGGGTAAGCGCTTCTGCGAAGAATATCGTCACCTGGTGACGAGCGGCCTGCCCAATTCCGAGGCTGTTTAGCCTATCGCGGTAGAAGCGCTGGCGACTTGGTGATGCCAGTTACCGAAAGTTACCGCTAAACGTATCAAAATCTAATGGTGAGGCTGACCATACTGGCCTCCTGCCGCGCTCGATCTGCCCCACCGTGCAGCGTCTCCCGCGGCCCCCGCGCTTGTGGCCGGATCGAAGAACCGTCGTTCGACGATCGACAGCAGCCCTGGAATCCGGGTCTCCAACAAGGGTGCGAAGCGTACGTCCGCTTCGTCCAACCCCGCATTCTGATCAATGGATGCGCGCTCCTTATGCCGCGGTCGCCGAGATCGCGCGGCTGCCGAGGAGCAAATGGGAATCGTATTCACCACCGCTCAGGAGGGCCCAATTGCCTTTGCGCCCTCGGGCATAGAAAGCTGGAAACTGGCCGAAGAGCGGATCTCTCGGGAAAGGCCAGGTGCAGCGCAGATCCAACTGCAGGATGTCACCCTCGAGAAAGCGCGTCGCATGCTGGCGCAGGGCAATGTCGATCGGAACGATCTCGCCTTCGGCCAGCGGCTCGGCTCGGGCGTGCGTGTGGACCGGCTGCGCCGGGATGGACAGGCGTTCATCGAGCTCGCGATGAGCGGCGCGCTGCCAACCCTTGGACACCATGTCCCCGGAAAATCCGTACGATCCTTCGAATGTCACTTCGGTGCCGGCCCGGAATTTCCGGATGCCGGCGAAGAGAAGCAGGTCGCTGGCATCGCGGGCCTTGATCCACAGCCGCAAGGCCATCGGGCCGATGACGTCCATGTCCTTCGGGACCGACCATTGGAAACGGAGAACGTCGCGCGATGAAAACGCGACTTCAGCCTGAGTGGTTGGCGCCGTTTCTCCAAGCGCCATGATGCGGGCGTCGAGTCGGAGGGGCCGCCAGTCGAGATCGCGGGGCGGCCAGCTGTCTTCCTCGACGATGGCGACAGGATTGGGCCCGCTGTCGTGGATCTCAAGATGGACAGCGGGCCTTTGGTTCCAGCCGTTCGCCGCGCCTTTGAGGAAATGGTCGAAGAAGCCGATGCGGGCGGCGGTCGCTTTCCGGCTGTAGTAGGTCGACCATTTGCCGCCTCGATGCGTGTAGAGCCATTTCTGCGGAGAGGCGGCGCGGCGGAAAACCTCGAAGGAGCCGCGCGAATGGAGGGAATGGTCCGAGAAGCTGGCGCAGACGAGCATCGGCACGCGGATGCCGTCGATGTTCGGCGTCTTCGCGCGATACCAGTCGTCGCGTTCGGGGCGTGCCCGTACCTCCTGCCGAAGGTTGCCGCGCAGGCGGGCGACCTTGCTGGTCCCCTTGCTCCAGATGATGCTGAAGCCGTCCTCCCGTGAACCGCCCGGCCGAGTGAAGTCGCGGTAGAGATCGCTGAAACCTTCCCAGGGGCAGATCGCCGCCAGGTGCGGTGGGGCGAGAGCCGCGACCTTGTATTGACTGATGCAAAGATAGGAAACGCCGTCCAGTCCCACCCGGCCGTTGGACCACGGCTGCACGCCTGCCCATTCGATCAGGTCGTAATAGTCCTGCGCCTCCTCGTCCGATATGAGGTCGCCAATCCCTTCCGAAGTTCCGCCGCCGCGCAGGTCGGCATTCACCACGACATAGCCATGCGGCACCCATACGGCCGGATCGGGGGCTTCCCAGCTCGTCCATTCGCTGAGGGACACCGGTTCGGGTTGCGGGAAGAGGCGGTATTGCGGGTTCACAGCGCGTCCGTTGCGGCTGCGCGCGGGGATGCGATCCTTGCCGTAGGGGTGCGCCGACATGATGACCGGGTACGTGCCGGCATCCTTCGGGCGGAAGACATTGACGCGTAACGTCGTGCCGTCGCGAACCTTGACCGGCAGGTTCCAGTCCGCCTGGACGTCCGGTGGCGCCTTGCTGACGATGACGTTGGGATGAATGAGATTGCGCAGCCGCCGGCTCGCCAAACGAGCAGCGGCCGCGACGTTTGTTGTCCATGCCCTCGCCATCATTAGCCTCCCCATGATCCGTCAACCTACTAGCGGTTGCGCGGCAACGCAGCCTTCGTGAGCGCCATGAAGTTCTGTAGCGCCGGAGACGAGCGATGCTCAAGCCACGCCATCGATATCTGCGCCTGCGGCGTGGTCGATCGGAACGGCCGGTAGATGACGCCGCGGCGGCGCAGGTTCCGGATCGAGGCCGGAACGATGGCGATGCCCAAGCCCGCGGACACGAGGCTGATGATGGTCTGGGTCTGCGGCGCCTCCTGGGTGATGCGGAGGTTGAAGCCGTGCGCGGCGCACCATGCCAGGATCTCGTCGTAGAGCACGGGAGCGATGCGGCGCGGGAACATGATCGCGTCCTCGGCCGCCAGGGCCGCGATCGGCAAGGGGTTGCGGGACCGCGACAGCGGATGGCCGGCAGGGATCGCCGCGATCACGGGCTCGCCGAGGATGCGGCGTTGCGCGATACCCGGCTCGCGGACCGGGCCGTTCAACAGGCCGAGGTCGAGCTTCTCCGCCTTGAGCTCCTCGACCTGGTCATCCGTCATGACCTCCCGCAGCTGCAGGGCAATGCCGGGATATTGCTGGCGATGGCGACGGATCAGGTCGGGCAGGAAATTGTAGCCGACGGGCGTGATGAACCCGATCGTCAGGTTGCCATGCTCTCCGCGGGCGGCACGAAGGGCGAGGTCGCGCGCCCGCTCGGCCTGGGTCAGAACCTTGCGGCCTTCATCGAGCAGGACGGCTCCCGCGGCGGTCAGCTTCACGCGCCGCCGATCGCGTTCGAGGAGGCGGACCCCGAGCTCCTTCTCGAGCGTCACGATCTGGACGCTCAAGGGCGGTTGCGAGACGCCCAGCCGTTCGGCGGCCTTTCCGAAATGAAGTTCCTCGGCGGTCGCGACGAAGTATTTCAGGCGGCGCAGGTTGAGGCTCATGATGATACGAATTCTATATCACAGGACGGCATATCCATATTGGATCGTATGAAGGCAGCCGCTCTATGGACGAGCCCGGGCGTTACGTGCCCATTGGAGAAAACGCATGGCCGTCCCGTCCCCCAAACCGTTCCGCATCGATCTGCCGGAAGACACGCTGGTGGATCTGAAACGCCGGCTGCGGCACACGCGATGGCCGGACGAGATCGCGCCGGGCTGGCAGTACGGCGTGGATCGGGGGTACCTGCGTTCGCTCATGGACTATTGGCGGGATGAATACGACTGGCGTCGACAGGAGGCTGCGCTGAACGAACTCCCCCAATACACGGTCGAGCTGGACTCCATCGATCTGCACTTCGTGCATGTCGAGGGGAAGGGCCCGGATCCGATGCCGCTGCTGCTGACGCACGGCTGGCCCAGCTCCTTCGCGGACTTTCGCCGGATCATCCCGATGCTGACCGACCCCGCGAGTTTCGGAGGCGATCCCCGGGACGCGTTCACGGTGGTGGTGCCGTCGATCCCGGGGCACGGCTTCTCCTTCAAGCCGAACCAGCGGCGCTTCAGCATCCCGGAGATCGCCGACACTTTCGCCAAGCTGATGACGGATGTCCTGGGATACGAAAGCTTCGGCTCGCAGGGCGGCGACTGGGGCGCCTTCGTCAGCTCTCGGCTGGCATACGCCTACCCGCAAAGCGTTCGCGCGATTCATCTGTCGCTGTTGACGATCCCGCGCGAAAGGCCTGCGATCGCGCATCCCAGCGCCGAGGAGGTGGCCTTCTTCGAGGAACTGGAGGCTTGGCTGCGGGAAGAGACGGGCTACATCCAGATCATGGGCACGAAGCCGCAGACGCTCGCCTATGCGTTGGCGGATTCTCCGGTCGGCATCGCGGCGTGGATCCTGGAAAAGCTGCGCTCCTGGACGGATTGCGACGGTGATCCGGCGGCGTGGCTCGGCCGCGACACCGTCCTCACGAACATCATGATGTACTGGGCCACGGGTGCTATCGGGTCGAGCTTCTGGCCCTACTATGCGAGGCTGCACGGTCCCTGGATCGTACCGCCGGGCGAGCGCATTTCGGTGCCCTGCGGCTATGCGGAATTCCCCAAGGAATTCCTGCGCCCGCCGCGATCGCTGGCGGAACGCATGTACGGGAACATCACGAGGTGGACCAGGATGCAGCGCGGCGGCCACTTCCCGGCGCTCGAGCAGCCGGTAGAGCTGGCCCAGGAAATCCGTGCCTTCTTCCGGACGGTTCGCTGATCGAAGACAATTTTTCCTTGCTGGTCTTCGAGACCCGGTACGGGATGCTTTGGCGGCGATAGCCCGCTAGTATCGACCCGTGGACCCTTTGCGCATCGACTGCCGCGAAATCTCGGATGAGCCCGGCTCGCTCTTCGCACGCGTCATGTGAGCAGGTTGCCGCAATGCCGGATCTGCCGACGAGCCGGGCGCGACACAGGTATCTGATCTATGGCCTGGTCGTCGAAAGCGAACTGGCGCTGACCTCTGTCGAGAAATGCGCCAGCGATGACCCCGTCGCCATTCACCTTACCTTCGCGTCGAACGAATGGTTCCGGGAGCGGGCGCCACACGTGCCGCAGGATTCGGGCGACTGGGTTCGCCATGCCGTGCTTCCCGACGGCAGCGTCTTCGTCCGGGCGCACGAAGTATTCGAGGCCATCGTGTCAGCCGACGGGCGTCGGGTGATCTGCGCGGCGCTTGCCGATGACGATGATCGTGCGGTCGAGGCGCATCTCGTCACCTTTGCTCTGTCGGCCGCGCTCACTTTGCAAGGCGAGGAATGCCTGCACGCGACCGTCGTCGAGAGGGAGGGACGCGGCATCGGCCTGATCGGATCGAGTGGCGCGGGCAAATCGACACTCGCGGCCTTCCTGATCGGCCGGACCGGCGCAAGCCTCGTCACCGACGATATGTTGCGGTTGCGATTCGCAGAAGAGGGCGTGCTGGCTTTCCCTGGCCCAGGGCGGTTGAAGCTGTTCGAGGACAACGCGCGCACGGTGCTGCCGAATGCGACTCATGACGGCGGCTTCAGCCTCAATCGCTTCAGCGGCAAGTTGATGTTCCAGTCGCCTCGCGCCGTCGGTCGTGATCCCGTGCCGCTCGCCACGCTGTTCTGGCTGGGTGATCCCGCACCCCTTCATGAAGGAGAGGTCGGCGTTCGGCCGCTGGTGGGTATGGAAAAGGCGAAGGTGCTGCTGAGTTCGGCAATGGACATCCGCTATGTCGAGACCGAGCGGCTTGCGCGCCAGATGAGGTTCGTCGAGCGGCTGGCCCGTAGGCTGCCCGTCCTGGCCCTGGCCTACGAACGCCGGCACGCGTTGTTGCCGGGCGTCGTGAACCGGATCGAACGGGCGATTGCGGCGTGAGCGCGCTCGCAAGGTTCTTCACTCTGTCCGGCGCCGACCGACTGCTGGTGCTGCGTGCCGCCACGGCGCTCGTAACTGTGCGCGTGGCATTGTCGCTGGTCTCGACGCAGAGATTGCGCCAGTGGGCGGCCGGCATGCGCGTGCCGGAAAAGCGCCAGCCGATCGAACGCATCGCCTGGGCAGTGTCCGCCGTCTCTCGCCGGATGCCCGGCGCGACCTGTCTGGTCTCGGCCTTCGCCCTGCAGCACCTGCTATCGCGCGAGGGGCATCCCTCGTCGCTCCATATCGGCGTCGCCAAGCGCGACCGGCGATTCGCCGCCCATGCTTGGGTCGAGGTCGAGGGCCGGACGCTGATCGGCGAGGTCGAGGATGACTATGCGCGCCTGCTGGCTTGGCGCGTCGACGGATCCTCCGGCGCCAGCTGACATGTTCGCCGCGATCCTGGCGGTCGACGGCCGTCTGGCCGAGACGGGCGCCTTCACGAGCCCGCCCATTCCCGCGCATCGCATCGAGATCGTGGGCGAGAAGCGCAGCGTCGCGTTGATCGTGTCGACCGAAGCCGCCCCGTTCGACTGTGAATGGCGCGGCGTCGAACGGCTGGGCGAGCCTCTCTGGATCGTGGGCCGCATCCGGCTGGATGCGCGCGACGAACTGCGCGCCCGGCTCGGCGATGCGACCGCAGGAGATTCGGACGGTCTTCTGTGCCTCAGGGCCTACGCTAAATGGGGCGGGCGCTTCCTCGATTTTCTTGCCGGTGATTTCTGCTTCGCGCTGTGGGATGGCGCGAGCGGCACGATGCTGGCCACGCGCGACCAGCTCGGCGTGCGCACGCTCTTTCACGCGACCATCGGTCCGTGGCGGGTCGTATCGGATTCTCTCGGCTGGATCGCGACGCGCCGGGGCTTCTCGTCCATGCTCGACGACGCCTGGATCGCCGACCAGCTGGTCTTCGGGCGCACCCTCGACTTCCATCGCACGGTCTGGCGCGACGTCGCGCGTCTGCCGCCGGCGCACCTGCTGCGGCATTCGGATACAAATACCGATATCCGGCGTTATTGGCGCCTGACGGTGGACGAACCGCTCCATCTGCGCGACCGACGGCACTATGGCGAGCGCTTCCGTGAGCTCGTGGCGCGAGCCGTTGCCGACCGTATGCCGAAGGGACGGGTCGGTGTGGCGATGAGCGGCGGGCTCGATTCGACAACCCTCGCCGCTTTCGCCGTGGAGACGACGGGCGATCCGAGGCGCGTCGTCGCCCAATGCAGTCACTTCGAATGGCTGATCCCCGATGAGGAAGCGCACTTCAGCTCGCTCGTTGCGCGCCGACTGGGCATCGAGCTTCAGCTGACGGCTATCGACAACCTTACCTTCGATGCCGATTGGCGGAGCAAGCCCAACCCCTTCGCCGAGCCGACGGTTGCGATCATGAGCGCCGAGATCGGCCGACGGTTCGCGCAGTATCTCGCGCGCCTGTCGCCCGTCTGGCTCTACGGAGAAGGACCGGACAATGCGCTGGTCTTCGAGCGCGGTGCCCATTTTTCCTGGCTGGCACGACAGCGTCGATGGGGCCGGATGGCGGAAGCTGCATGGCTTTATCTCGGGACAATGCAGGCTCGCGACTGGCGTGCCACGCTTCGCCGTTATCTTCGGCCATTACCGCCGGCGGGCGAGGCGGCACCGCTTCTGCCGCAATGGATCGACCCGGGCCTCGTCCATCGCTTGCATCTGGAGGAACGCGCCCGCGACAATGAGATCGTCGATCGTTCGCATGGTTGGCACCCGCGGGCCATGGGCTCGTTCACCAATCCGATCTGGCAGGAGATCTTCCGCGATCGCGCTCAGGATGAAGCGTGGGCGCCGCTTGTCTGGCGCCACCCCTATTTCGATCTCCGCGTGCTGCAGTTCCTGTTGTCGGTGCCGCCTGTGCCGTGGGCGCGCGCCAAGCTCCTGATACGTGAGGCGATGCGGGGGCGCCTCCCCGACGAGGTTCTGACGCGACCGAAAACACCGCTCGCTGACGGGCCGGAAGTACTGCCGGTGCTCGGTGCCCTCTCGTCTCCGGGACTGCTCTCGGCGTATGTGGACACTGCACGGCTGCCGGCGACGCTACCTCCCGGCAGCGACGCCGGGCCGCTGATGGCCGTCCATGCGCTCGATCATTGGCTGACGTATAATGCCGGGAGGACAGGAGTGACGTGACGATGGCGGCGTTCGATCCTTCGACCGTGCTGCGACGGTCGTCTCAGCAGATTTCCTGCAACCTGAACGATGAGATCGCGATCCTCGATCTCGACAAATCCGTCTATTTCGGCCTGGAAGGCGTGGGTGCCCATATCTGGGGCGTGCTCGAGCAGCCGCATTCGGTGTCCGAGCTTTGCTCTTCGGTCGTCGACCATTTCGATGTGACACCACAGGCCTGCCGGAACGACGTCATGAGCTTCTTGGCGAGCCTCCGGGAAGCCGGTCTGATCGAAGCGGTGGAATAAATGTCCCGACCGTGCGCAAAAGTGTCGCCACGGACGAGTGCGAAAATCCAGGCTTTCCTTGATCACTGCAGTTTTGCTGCGGGTACCATAGGGATATCAGCCATGATAAAAGTGAAGCAGGCCTGCCGTGACTGAGACTGAAAGGGCGAATGGCAATGAACGACAAGACGGAACTCGTGGCGAAGAATGACGCCGAGCAGACGCCGCCGGTCCGCAAGCCCTATGTGGTGCCGGTGCTGTACAGCTGGGGAAGTCTGAAGGACCTCACCATGGCGAGCGGCAACAGCGGTGCAAGCGACGGCGGCGGCGGTCGTGGCGGTCGAGGCCCCAATAGGACTCGATAGGAATTGCTCGAAGGCGGTGTGAGGCCGCCCGGCGGGTTGTCGATGACTCCGCCCGTGAACAACGGTGCGCGTGAATTTGATTTCCTGAGCGTCGCTGTCCGGCCGACGCCCGATCTCGCGCGGCTGCGGGCAAGCCTCGTCGAGGGAGCGCTCGACTTCGCCGTCGTGGAGGAGTTGGCGGCCGATCACGGCGTGCGACCGCTGCTGGCGATCGCCCTGGCGGCGGTCCAATGGCAGGGCGTTCCTGCGACGCTGCGCACTTCACTCGACTCCTTCGCGCACGGCCATCTCGTGCGTACGCTGGCAATGAGCGAGGCGCTCGGCCGGCTGGTGCGGCTCTTCGGGCAAAACGCTATACGATTCGCCGTCTTCAAAGGTGCGGTGCTGGCGGCCGACCTCTATGGCGATCTGTCACGTCGCGAGTTCACCGACATCGACGTGATCGTGCCGCCCGGATCGCGCGCCGGTGCCGAGGCGCTCGCCGCCACGCTGGGCTATGTCAGCCGCCAGGGCGAGCGCGCTTTTCGCGAAGCCTTTCTCGGCTACCAGGGTCAGTACGCCCTCGTCGGCAACGACACGGCCGTCGACCTGCATTGGGATTTCAGCGCCGTGCCATTGCCGTTCCCGCTGTCGGCCGCGGAGATCTGGCCCAAGCTCGTCTCGACGCGCGTCGGCAACACCGATGTGCCGAGCCTTGCGCCCGACGACCTCGCCCTGCTGCTCGCGGGCCATGGCATGAAGGAGGCGTGGAAATCGCTCGCCTGGATTTGCGATTTTGCCATGCTGATCGATCGCTTGCCTCATCTCGATTGGACGACGCTGTACGGACGCGCCCATCGGCGAGGCTGCGGCGACGCCGTGCTGGTCGGCGCGACGCTGGCGGAGCGGATCTGCGGTGTCGCCATGCCGGCGGGGTTGAAGCCCATCGTCGGGCAACGGCTGCGAGTGGAGCGGGTGGTGACCAAGGTCGTCGCCCGGCTGCACGATCGGCACGCGATCCGGCAGGGCCAGCGCGATCTCGACGATCTCGATCTTTGCGACGATGCCTGGGGGCGTTTCAAGGCGCTCGCAGGCTTCGCGCTCACGCCGACTCCAGGCGATTATCGCGCACTTCCGCTGCCCCGGCCGCTGTGGCCGCTCTACTACGTGGCGCGGCCGGTCCGGTTGGCTGGCCGCCTTCTCTTCAGGCGTTGATCACGCCGCGGCGACGGCCAGCCGATGATCGGTCAGCAGGCCGGCCTGGTCGATCGGCGCGCCGGCATCGAACTTCTTCAGCTCCGGCATCACCTTGCTCGCGAACAGCCGCACGTTACGCGCGGCCTCCTCGTGCGGCATGCCGGCATAGGAGAAAACGCCGACGTAGCTCGAATTGTTGGTCTGCCGGTGGATCGCCAGGATCTTGTCGTAGACCTGCTCGGGCGTGCCGTAGACCTGTAGCTCGGCGAAGAATTCGATCGCCTTCTGGTCGCCATAGACCGCGAGCTTCTCGTTCATCTTGGCGTAGTACTCGTAGCCACGCTGGTTCTTCATGTGCTCGCCTGCGAACTGGTAGTGGTCGAGCACCGTCCGGTAGTAGCCGCCGATGTACTTCACGGCCATCTCGCGCGCGCGTTCCGCACTTTCGTCGACGAAGGTCCAGCCGGCGGCGACGGGCTGCGGCGCGTTGGTGCCGTTGATCTCGAGATAGAGCTTGTTGTACTCGGTCAGCTCCTTCTCGACCTCGCGCCACGGCTTCTGCGGGATGATGAGCAGCCCGACGCCAAGCTTGGCCATGATTCGCGCGCTCTCAGGGCTGACGGCGGCGGCGTAGGTGCGGCCGCGGAAACTCTTGAACGGTGCGGGACGGATGGCAACGGGCGGCTGCCTGTAGTGCTTGCCCTGATAGGCCATCACGCCGGTCTCGAGACCTTTCAGCAGTGCCTCGCCGTATTCGACAAAGAGCTCCCGGCTGTCGCCCATGTCGAGACGGAAGCCGTCGAACTCGACCTTGCCGGCGCCGCGCCCCATGCCAAGGATCATGCGGCCGCCCGACAGCTGGTCGAGCATGGAGATCTGCTCGGCGACCCGCAGGGGATCGTGCCAGGGCAACACCACGACCATGGAGCCGAGCTTCACGTTCCGCGTGCGGCCGGCCATGTAGGACAGGAACTGCACCACATCGGGGCACATCGTGTAGTCGGTGAAATGGTGCTCGACCGACCAGATCGATTCGAAGCCCAGCGGCTCGGCCATGTCGGCCAGCGCCAGCTCGTTCAGGTAGACTTGGCGGTCGGAGATCCGCCGGCCGGTGTTCTGGAAGACTGCAGCCATTCCGACGTGCATGCGTTTGCTCCCGGGTATTTTGCCCATGGTAAACGGCTGTTCACATCGTTGGGAAGGGGATGCCCTTTGCTTGAATCCGCCTCATTTGGCCGTCATATCGCTGGCATGCGCGCTTTCCTTGCCGTTCTGGCCACTGTCTTCGCTTTCACGGGTATCGGCCTGTCTGCTGCAGCGTGGGCGCAGGGGGCTCCGGTTACCCAGTTGCCCGAAGTCACGCAGGCCGAGCAATACATCAACAGCATCCGCACGCTGCAGGCGCGCTTCGTCCAGAATAACCCGAACGGCAGCGTCGTGCAGGGCACGCTCTATGTCAGCCGGCCGGGCAGGATGCGCTTCGTCTACGATCCGCCGTCACAGCTCAAGGTCGTGGCCGACGGTACGCAG
>Ga0153954_1000267_pt1 | contig 45071 bp, 41 predicted proteins | sample TSFL038MetaG_FD_102277 | JGI IMG/M metagenome (GOLD analysis project Ga0153954, IMG submission 102277) | Attine ant fungus gardens microbial communities from Florida, USA - TSFL038 MetaG | ecosystem: Host-associated > Fungi > Mycelium > Unclassified | place: USA: Florida, Wekiwa Springs State...
CTTCAGAAGTGGCTCCATGCAGCGGATCAGCTGGAAGTTCGCGGTCGCATTGACCGCGATGACGTCCTGCCACGGCTTCAGGTCGATATGGCCGAGTGGTGAGGAGGGGCCGGCGACACCGGCATTGCCGACGAGAATGTCGAGCTTGCCGTGGCGCTCGTGCAGCGCCGCGCCGAGCCGCGCCACGCCGTCGAAATCGGTGAGGCTGAGCGGCACCAGGGTCGCTGTTCCGCCAATCTTCCTGATCTCGTCATCGAGTTCCTCAAGCCCACCTTGCGTGCGCGCCACCGCGATGATGTGCGCGCCCGCTTTGGCGAGTGCCAGCGCCGCGGCATAGCCAATGCCGCGCGAGGCGCCGGTGATGAGAGCGATACGATCGGTGAGCGAGGGGGCCATTTAATGTGTACTCTCGTCATGCCCGGGCTTGTCCCGGGCATCCATCTAGAAGAGGGCTTTTGATGCTGGATGGATTGCCGGGTCAAGCCCGGCAATGACGAAAACTGTCATTCCGGGATGGTGCGCAAGCACCAGACCCGGAATCTCAAGATTCTCAGGTGCGCAATTGCGCACCATAGTTCGTGCTTCGCACGCCCCGGAATGACGCTTCGCGTCAGCTCGCCTCCGCCAGCAGCGAGAGCTGCCGCGGCTGGGCTTCGACCTGGTCCTGGTCGGTGAGGCTGGTGGGGTAGTCGCCCGTGAAGCAGTGATCGGCGAACTTCGGATTCAAGGGATCACGGCCGGGATAGCCCATGGCGCGATACATGCCGTCGATCGACAGGAAGGCGAGCGAATCCGCGCCGATGATCTCGCGCATCTCTTCGAGGGAATGGGTCGCGGCCAGGAGCCCGCCGCGGTCGGGCAGGTCGATGCCGTAATAGTCGGGATAGAGGATCGGCGGCGAGGCGAGGCGGAAATGCACCTCGCGCGCGCCGGCATCGCGCATCATGCGCACGATCTTCTTCGAGGTGGTGCCGCGCACCAGCGAGTCGTCGATCAGGATGATGCGCTTGCCTTCGACGGCGATGCGGTTCGCCGAGTGCTTCATGCGCACGCCGGATTCGCGGATGGCCTGGGTCGGCTGGATGAAGGTGCGGCCGACATAGTGGTTGCGGATGATGCCGAGCTCGAACGGCACGCCGGAATGCTGGGAGTAGCCGACCGCGGCCGGCACGCCGGAGTCCGGCACCGGCACCACCACGTCCACCTCGACATTGCTTTCCCGGGCGAGCTGCGCACCGAAATTCTTGCGCACCTCATAGACCGAGCGGCCGTGCACGACGGAATCCGGCCGCGAGAAATAGATATATTCGAACACGCAGGGCCGCGCCGGTTTTGGCGGGAACGGCTTGTGGGTTTGCTCGCCACTGTCATCGAATACGATGATCTCGCCGGGATCGATGTCGCGGACGAATTTCGCGCCGATGATGTCGAGCGCGCAGGTCTCGGAGGTGAGGATCGGGCAGCCGTCGAGTTCGCCCAGGACCAGCGGACGGATGCCGAGCGGGTCGCGGGCACCGATCAGCTTCTTGTTGGTCATCGACACCAATGCATAGGCACCCTCGATAGAGCGCAGCGCCTCGATGAAACGATCGATGAAGCGGCTACGCTTCGATTGCGCGACCAGGTGCAGGATCACCTCGGTATCGGTGGTGGATTGCATCACGGTGCCGCCGCGGACGAGATCGCGGCGGAGCGTCAGGCCGTTGGTGAGATTGCCATTGTGGCCGACCGCAAAGCCGCCGGCATTGAGCTCGGCGAACAGCGGCTGCACGTTGCGGAGGATGGTGGCGCCGGTGGTGGAATAGCGGACATGGCCGACCGCGACGCTGCCGGGCAGGCGCTCGATCACCTCGCGGCGGGAGAAGGTGTCGCCGACCAGGCCGAGCCGCCGCTCGCTGTGGAAACGGGTGCCGTCATAGGAAACGATGCCGGCGGCTTCCTGGCCGCGGTGCTGGAGCGCGTGCAGACCGAGCGCGGTGATCGCCGCGGCGTCGGGGTGGCCGAAAATGCCGAACACGCCGCACTCCTCGCGCAGCGTGTCCCCTTCGAGGTCGTCCTGTGTCTCGATCGCGGCTTGACCGAACCTGGGATCGAGCTGGGCGTGGTCGGAGGGGGTTCGCATCTCGTCCATTGCGCCTCTCTAGTCTGGCCTTCTCACTTAGCCGCGGGTTTCTCGATCAGCTTTTTGAGCTGATCGCGCGCAGGCCTGCTGTAGCCATCACCGTTGCCGCCCGACGGGGGCGGTTCGGTGTCAGTCTGGTCTTCTTCCGGTTTATTCTTCTTGAACTTCTTTAAGATGGTGTTCTCGGGATCATCCGGCAAGAGCGACATTAACCAATCCCCTGTTCCTTGCAGGACCACGCGGGACTTGGCGTTCGAAACCCAGTCCGGACGCTGCTTTTCCGGCACCAGCCAGCTGAAGAACAGGAAGGCCACAACCACGATCAGAAGGCCGCGCGCGAGCCCGAACAGGAAGCCCAGGGTGCGGTCGAGCGCGCCGATCCGCGAATCGAGGATCATGTCGGAGATGCGGACCGTGATCACCGACACCACGATCAGGGTGCCGACGAAGACGCCGGCCACGACCACCACGGACGCGACCGTGTCGTTATTGAAATAGCTCTTCGCGGTCGGCAGCAGCTTGTTGAAGGAATAGAGCGTGACCAGCGCTGCGGCGCCCCAGGCTGCGATCGACAGAATCTCGCGCATGAAGCCGCGGACCATCGCAAGCAGGCCCGAAATCAGCATGACGCCGAGCAGGATGAGATCGAGGATCGTTATCGGCATCGGCTGGTCTGGTCCGCTGGCAAATCCAAGGTTCCGAATCGGCGCGTCGGTGCTGTTCTACCTGAGAGGGTGAGAGGGCGTCCGGCAAGGCCGGAAATCGCGCTATCCATCATGGCATCAAGCGCCTTGCGCGCGGGGTTGTATAGCCGTGCGGACCGCTGGCGTCACGCCTGGCTAGCCGTCCTGGCGGCGGAATCTCGCCGGTGTGGCATTTTTTTCAGGCTGCGCCGATTCCCGGTTCTTTTTGGGGCTGCGGGCGGCAATTTCGGCCACGAGCGTGGTCAAGGAGCCCATCGTGGTCAGCGCGAGCCCGGCATCGCCGCCGACGTCGCCGCGTGCCGATTCAGGCAGCACCGCGCGGCCGAAACCGAGCTTTGCCGCCTCTTTCAGCCGGGCGGCGGTCTGGGCCACCGGGCGGACCGCCCCCGACAGCGAAACCTCGCCGAAATAGACCGCATCCGTCGGCAAGGGGGCGTTGACCAGGGAGGAAACCAGCGCCGCGGCGGCAGCGAGGTCGGCGGCCGGTTCCTGGATGCGCAGGCCGCCAGCAACGTTGAGATAGACGTCATGGCCGGAAAGCTTCACGCCGCAATGGGCCTCCAGCACCGCGAGCACCATCGACAGCCGGCTCGGATCCCAGCCGACCACCGCGCGGCGCGGGGTTCCGAGCGAGGTCGGTGCCACCAGCGCCTGCAATTCGACCAGCACCGGGCGGGTGCCCTCGATGCCGGCGAACACCGCGGTGCCCGGCGTGCCGAGGTCGCGTTCCGACAGGAACAGCTCGGAGGGATTGGTGACTTCGCGCAGGCCGAGGCCCGTCATCTCGAACACGCCGATCTCGTCGGTCGGCCCGAAGCGGTTCTTGATCGACCGCAGGACACGAAAGTGCTGCGAGCCTTCGCCCTCGAAGGACAGCACCGCGTCGACCATGTGCTCGACCACGCGGGGACCGGCGATCTGGCCGTCCTTGGTCACGTGCCCGACCAGGATGATCGCCGCGCCGGACTTCTTCGCAAACCGAATGAGCGCCTGCGCCGAGGCGCGGACCTGGGTCACCGTGCCCGGCGCGGACTCGACGGTATCCGTCCACATGGTCTGGATCGAATCGATCACGATCAGGCGCGGCACGCTGCCTTCGGAAAGGGTCGAGACGATATCCTCGACCGAAGTCTCGGAGGCGAGCTGCACCGGCGCGTCGGCAAGCCCGAGGCGCTCGGCGCGAAGCCGCACCTGCGCGATCGCCTCTTCGCCGGAGATGTAGACCGCGCGGTGGCCGGCGCGGGCCAGCAGGCTCGTGGCCTGCGTCAGCAGCGTCGATTTGCCGATGCCGGGATCGCCGCCGACGAGCAGCACCGAGCCGCGCACGAAGCCGCCGCCGGTGACGCGGTCGAGCTCCGCCATGCCGGAAGAGAGGCGCGGGGCGTCCTGGCTTTTGCCGCTCAGGCTTTCCAGCGCGAACGTACGCCCCTTCCGCTTGGAGCGGATCGACACCGGCACGCTGCCGCTGGTGTCCTCCTCGGCCAGCGTATTCCACTCGCCGCAGGCGTCGCACTTGCCCTGCCAGCGATTATACGCCGCGCCGCAGTTCTGGCAGACAAAGGAGAGGGTGGATTTGGCCATTATTGATCCTGCTGCTCTGCAGGCAGTTCAAGATCATCCGATGCACAATCAGCCTTGCTGGGCCAAGCCGGCAGCAGGTGGTAAACCGAGCGTCCGCAACAGCTCAAAGGCCTTTCGGTCGCGACCATCACGGGTCTTAGCCCCTTTGCGTCGGACCAGTTCGGCTTTCCAGTCAGAGACATCCTCCATGATGACCAGCCAGTGAATGGTTGCAGCAAGCTCGAGGATCGTAGCCGAGTGTCGTTGCATCTCATCAAGCGCAGTTCGGATGCGGCTGACCGGCATATGCGTTTCCAGGCTGTCACCATCGCCCGGCTTCGTTGCGGAATAGGCGACATAGGGGACGCCGTCACTTACACGACGGCGCTGGCTCGCGGAGAGCTGGCCGAACACGACATCGTCTTCAACTCTCTCTGCCAAGTCTTCGGAATAGGGGCCGTAATGAAAATATTCATACGAGAACCCGCTATTGAGACCCAGCTGGTCGAGCAAATAAACCACCTTCTGGAGCCGGATTTTGCCAACGACCTCGCCCCCTGCAGCCATCACGAGGCTTGGAACATCAATCGTCATTTACGCCTCCCTCTGACCGAATCAGTCACAGATTGCGCGATTCTGAAATCCCCTTCATCAAGAAAGTAGTAACGCTCAAACGCGCGCTTCCGATCGGAAGTGGCAATGGTGGCGTCCTTGAAATCCGTGATTTCCTTGAGCCTGCGATCAGGCATTCGGATCATTAACCGCTTCTGCGCCCGCCCGTCGTCCGCTCCGATCTCGCCATAGATAGAGAGTTCGGCCGAATCCCGAAACACGGTGTCGCCAAACCCAGATTTGAACTTGGCGTCCAGCGCATGCTTCAGACGGCGCTGTCCCTCTACATCCTCGGGAAATGCATGTTGAACATCGAGGCAGATGGGACGATCCCGATTCAGGATTCTGCGGGCAATCATTTTCGGCGAGCCGCTGCCGTTTGCGGCTACGGCGTGAATGGCGCCCCAGACCACCGTATCGTCCAGGACCCTGTAATTGGCGATGACGTCTCCTCCCGGCGAGAAGAAAAGGACCAATGGATGGTCATCGGGGATGCCCGCGATCCCACCTCGACCGCGCACGTCGCGCGCGATGAAGCGAAAGAATGCCGAAACCATCTGCTCGATCCCGCGCGTCGCCTTGTGCAGATAGACGTTCGTAAAAAGCCGATAGCGTGCCAGAAGGAAATCCTCTGCGGCATCACGAGCCTTATGATCCAGACAAAAACTGTGTTCATAAATCGGATCACTCCCGTCGGCATCGGCCGGAGCAAAATCGATTTCTTCGACGCGAACATTATCCATCAACCAATCCAGGTCGATGGCGCCGGCTCCAGTACCAGTCATGTAGCGGTCGCGAACAAGATAGTCGAGGCGGTCCGCATCGAACGAACTCGATACGACCGCATGATACATGTCAGCCGGCGTCTCGGCTGCGACCAGATCGGCCACGTCTTCCGGCTTCACGCCGGACGAGTCGAGGATGGTGGAAATCTGGCCTGAACTATCCTTTATCATATCGGCCGTGAACGCTTCATGGTTTCGGATTTTTGCTTTCGAGCCGGCTTCGCCCGCGAGTGCTTTCCGTGCTTCCTCAAACGCGTGGCTGAAAGGTCCGTGTCCGATGTCGTGAAGCAAGGCAGCAAATAAGACGACCTTAGCCCTCCTTTCGTTGAACTCGCCTTCAACTCGTTTTAGTTCGGTCTCGCGCTGGATAATTCGGACAAGTCTCCTTGCGTTGTGAAATACACCGATTGAATGCGAAAACCGCGTATGGCTGGCGGACGGGAAGACGAACTCGGACACGCCAAGCTGCTTGATGCGGCGAAGGCGCTGTACGTCGACGGTGTTGAGTAGTGCCCAGACAGCTTCGTCAACCAAACCATCGTCATCGAACACGATCAGGCCGTGGATGGGGTCTCTGACGCGCTGGACTTTCATTGAGAACAGAAATAGAACATATTCTTGGCTGTGTCAATTGATAGTAGAGGGGTAGGTAGAGTGCGACTTACTCGCGTACGTCACTCATCGTTGCCGTCGGACAGGGCCTCCCACAGCGCCGGCAATTGCCATCATCGCGTCCACGATCAGGCGGAACATGGCGCCGCCGCGCTGTCGAATGTCAATCAGTCCTGAAAAACTGCAGCGCGAAGCGCTCAACATCCGACCAGGAATCGGCCAAATGCACGGCTCCCGCGTCTTTCAGCTTGAGGTGGTGACCCGCGCGAACATGGCTGGCGGCACATAGGCCGACGGCGGTCATCCCGGCCGCCATCGCCGCCCGAATGCCGCCGGCGCTATCCTCAATGACGAGACATTCCTCCGGCTTGACGCCGAGCCTGTCCGCAGCGAACAGAAAAATGTCCGGATGCGGCTTCCCCCGCGCGACCATGTCGGCGCTGAAGACATGACTGCCGAATTCCGATTCCAGTGCCAATACCGAAAGGCACAGCTGCAAACGATCCAGCGAGCTCGACGAGGCGATGCACCGGGGGATGTGGGCGAAACGCCGGATGAAATTGGCGGCGCCGCTCACTTCTTTCAGATCCATCCGGAATCTTTCCAAGGTCGCGCGCTTCAGCTCGCTTGAAAAATTCGGCGGCAACGGCCTGCCAGTCGCTGATTCAATCTCGGCCTCGACGTCGTCCCATCGCCGGCCCGAATAGCGCGCAAGCGCCTGGTCGAGCGTGGTTGAATGGCCGAGGTTGGTTACGGCTTCCGCCAGAACGGTATTCGCGATCGCTTCGCTGTCAGCGATCACACCGTCGAAGTCAAAAATAAGCGCGCCCACCCCATGCCCCGATGCGAAGAAAATTCGGCGCGTTTTATACGGGGCGCCCGCATCGAAGTGGACTCACGCAACGGAAGTGGCCGGACACTTTCTGTTGCGCTTTGTATCAACCAGGATGATGGCAAGCGCGCGACTTCTCCGCACGCATTGCTCAGGACATCTCCTCAACGACGCGGGTCATGGCATAGGACGGCACGTAACCCGCCAGCTCGTTGTTGGTCGGCCGGATCATCCTGAGCAGGATGGCTCTGCTGCGGTCGTCCAATTGGCCGCCCGCCTTGCGCCAGTTGAAGATCAGCGGTCGGACTTCGGCGTCCAGCGATTGCAGTTGTAGTCCGACTTCCTTGTCGGTCGCTGTCGCGAGCCTTGCGGCGGTCGCAGCGATCTTCGCGGTGATGCCGTCGACGCGCGCCGCGAACACCGACCTGATCGAGTCGAAGTCGCCCCAAAATTCCTCGGGCAGGTCGCGCCTGATGGCGTCGAGGTCGTCGCCGGCAGAGAGGGCTTCCCACAACGCCAGCGGCGTACAGCGCGAAATCAGCGCATGAATGCGTTGATATTCACTGCCCTTCACCTTCAGCCGCAGACCGTCGCTGAAGCGGATGACAAAGCCTTCTTCCGTCTTCGGCAACAGCCTCGCATGCTCGACGAGTTCGACGAACGAGGCAAACGCATGCCGCTTGGCGATCCGCCAGCCGAGCCGGGCTGCGACCTCGCCGAGGTCGTCGGCGTTCATCTCAGAGCCGTCTTCCCGATAGGCCGCGAGCAGCACCAGTTCTGCGGTTTCGTAGCGTACGACGATGCGGTTTTCCGGATACACCGCCTCGATGAGATAGGTGGTGCCGGGCACAAGCGCAGACAGATCCTGCGCCGCCAGCCGGCTCTCCATCCAGCGCGCTTGTCGCGAATCGAACGCGCCCTTGGTCGACGCGCGCCAGGCACCATCGAAATGATATAAAATGCCAAGCGAGCCATCGACTTTCTCGAACACCTCGAACGGCAAAGCCGGAATTGGGATGCCGCGCTCCCCGGCATTGAAGAATTTCGGAAAGGGCGTCGCGAGAACCCGCTTGGTGGCAGGATGCACGATCAGGCCGCGCGCCAGCAGGGAGAATTGGTCCCAGCCATCGTGATACACGCAACGGTTGGTGTAGATGTACAGCCGCCGCCCGGCCGGACACTCACGGTATCCGACATTCCCTGCAATCCTTGCTTGCTCGAGACCGTCGAGCAATTCGTCGAAATGAAATTGTCTGGCGGGATGCATGCGCGACCTCCACGCGGGTTGCATATCGATGAAGTGCAATCCCTGCAACAATGCTCGCTTGCGTCGGGTAGGGATATCGGCCGGCTGAAGGACTTCAGGCGGTTAACGCGGTCCAGAGCAGCGACAGGCCGGCCACCAGCATGATGGCATCCATGATGAGCCGAAACGCCTCTGGCTTTAGGTGCAGCACAAAGCGCTTGGCGATGAAGGCGCCGAACATCAGCGAGGAGCCTGCGATCAGGCCCTTCAGTGCGAGATCTGCGGTCAGCGCGCCGAAGCGTTCGAAGGTCACGGATTTGGAGAAATAGAGGCCGAGCGAGCTTGCGGCTTCGGTGGCGAGAAACGCACCCTTGCTGAGCCCGTAGAACAGAAACAGCGGCACGCTGAGCGGTCCCGTCGAAACCACGATGCCGGTGAGATAGCCGATCAGCGCGCCGCCGACCGAAAGATGCCAGAGCCTGGCCTTGAGGTTGTGGCGCGCCAGCCAGTGCCGCACCGGCACCATCGCGATCAGGAACAGGCCGATCGACATGTCGACCGCGTGCGAAGGCAGTGCCAACAGTGTACGCGCTCCGAGCGCCGCGGCCGGAATGCCGGTCACGGAATAAGCGGCGCAGGCGCGCCAGTCGACTTCGCGCCACCAGGCGAGGATGCGGGATAAATTCGCCAGTACCGAAGCGATCGCCATGATCGGCACGGCCTGTTTCGGCCCATACTCATAGATCAGCACTGGCATCAGCATGATCGAGGAGCCGGTGCCGACAATGCCCGAGATGGTGCCGGCGATCAGGCCGACGATGAGGACGAACAGGAAGCCCACGATGCTCTCTTCGTATTTGTCATTGCGAGGAGCAATAGCGACGAAGCAATCCACCTCTCCGCGCTCTGCGGTCTGGATTGCTTCGCGGAGCCTGTCATCGGGCCACGCATGCGCGCGGACCCGTTGGCTCGCAATGACGAAGGGGATTGGACTCGTGACAGCCCGTCTTGGTTAATCCTCTCTTGCCGCGAAAGCAAGGATGGGACCGGGTTCTCGTCTGCTGACATCAGGCTGGCAGCAGGCGGCTGCTATGAGCTCAACTCACGTCATCATGCGGAGGAGGGCCGATCGTGACCATCAAGGGAAGCTGCCATTGCGGCAGGACGCAATTCGAGGTGACGGAGGCGCCCGCCGGCGTCACCCGCTGCACCTGTTCCCTGTGCTCAAAGCGCGGCGCGCTCTGGGCCTATTTTACGCCGGCGCAATTCCGCCTGCTCTCACCGCCGGAAAATGTCGCGGCCTATCGCTGGGGCAGCCGCACCGTCAAACATCATTTCTGCGCGGAGTGCGGCTGCGGCACCTACTCGGAATCGCCGGACTGGTCGACCGGCAAGCCGGATTTCGACAATCCCAAGGTCGGGATCAATGCGCGGCTGTTCGATGATTTCGATCTCGATGCGGTGCCGGTCACCGTGATCAACGGCAAAAATCTCTGGTGAAAGCCATCTCTGGTGAAAGTCACTTCAAGACAATCCACGCCGGCGCGTGGTCGCTCGCGCCTTCCTCGCCGCGCGCCTTGCGGTCGACGCCGGCCTTCACAAGACGCGGCGCGAGCGCGGGGCTGAGCAGGAGATGATCAAGCCGCAAGCCGGCATCGCGCGGCCAGCGGTTGCGCTTGTAATCCCAGAAGGTGAACATCGGTTTTGACGGATGCAGGGTGCGGATCGAGTCCGTCCAGCCCTGTGCGACCAGCGAAGCGAACGCCGCGCGGTTCTTCGGCTGGATCAGCGCATCCTTGTCCCAGGATTTCGTCGGATAGATATCGAACGGCGTCGGCGCCACGTTGTAGTCGCCGGCGAGCACGACCGGCAAATCCTGCTTCAGGAATTTCGCCGCGTGCCTGCGCAGCCGCGCGAACCATTCGAGCTTGTAGTCGAATTTCGGACCCGGCTGCGGATTGCCGTTCGGCAAATAGAGGCATGCGACAATGATGCCGGAAATGGCCGCCTCGATGTAGCGCGCCTCGTGATCATCGCGGTCGCCGGGGAGCGCGGTGCGGATCAGAACCGGCTCCGACTTGCGCGAGAGGATGGCAACGCCGTTCCAGGTCTTCTGCCCGCACCAGACGGCGTGATAGCCGGCCTTCTCGATCGCCGATCGCGGAAACTCGTCGTCGGCCGCCTTCAATTCCTGCAGGCAAACGATGTCGGGTTTGGCCGCGCGCAACCAGCGCAGCAGGTTGGGCAGCCGCCGGTTGATATTGTTGATGTTGAAAGTCGCGATCTTCACACGGGGGTGGACGCAGGGGGCGCGCTGTCGGCCATGCCGGACGCTGCCGCGGGGACGGCGGGAGGTGCGCTGCTGCCCTTGTAGATGCGCGCGAAACGTCTGCCGAGGCTGGTCAGTACCTCATAGCCGATCGTGCCGAAATGATGCGCGAGTTCGTCGACCGTGATGCCTTCGCCGATCAGCGTCACCATGTGGCCGCGCCGCGCCGCATTCGGCGGCAGATCGGTGATGTCGACCGCCATCAGATCCATCGAGATGCGGCCCGCCACCGGGCAGCGCTTGCCGGCCACCATCACTTCCGCGCCGCGGGTGCCGTCATTGGCGCTCGCCGCGCGGAAATAGCCATCGGCATAGCCGGCGGCGACGATCGCGAGCTTCGTCGGCCGCCTCGCCGTCCAGGTGCCGCCATAGCCGACGGTCTCGCCGCGCTCGACATTGCGGGTCTGGACGATGCGCGCCTTCAATTCGACCACCGGCTGCATGGGATTGTCGGCCTCGGGCGTCGGATTGATGCCGTAAAGCGCAGCGCCCGGCCGCACCATGTCGAACAGGAATTGCGCGCCGAGATAGATGCCTGATGAGCTCGACAGCGACGCCGGTACGTTGGCGAACAGGCTCGCGATCTCGCGGAAGGCGGCGAGCTGTCTCGCATTGGTGGCATTGTTGACGAGCTCGGCGGAGACGAGGTGGCTCATCACCAGCGAAATGCCATGGTCGCCGGCATTGATGCGCGGGATGATGCTCTGGGCCTCCGCGATCGTGAACCCGAGGCGGTTCATGCCGGTATCGATATGGATCCCCGCGCCGCCATGCCAGCCGGAGCGGCGGCAAAACACATCCCATTCGGCGAGCTCGTTGAGATCGCCGATCACCGGCTTGCAGTCGAGCTTGGCATAGGCCTCGCCAGTGTTCTGGAAAAAGCCGTTGAGCGAATAGATGGTTGCGCGCGGCAGGGCGGCGCGCACCACGCGCGCCTCATCGAGGGTTGCGACAAAGAAGGTCTTGCAGCCGGCCGCCGCCAGCGCCTTCGAAATCTCCGCGGCGCCGCAGCCATAGGCGTCGGCCTTGACCACGCTGGCGCATTCGGCGGGCACAGCGGTCTTCTCGAGCTTGCGCCAGTTGGCGACGATGGCATCGAGATCGACGGTGAGCACACCGCCATAGGCGGCGAGCGCCGCCGCCTGGTTGGCTTCCGGCGACAGCAGGCTGCCCGCCAGCGCCGGATTGGGGTCCGAAATGATGTTCATGCCGCAAGTTTAAGCGGCGGCCGCGCTTCGTTCAACCATGCGAAACCGCGGCGGAAACCTATCAATAGGTCCGATCCGGCACGCCATCGGGGGAGAGGTCGCCGAACCGCGTCACCGACGCCTCGAATTGCAGTTCGACGGTGCCGGTCGGGCCGTGACGCTGCTTGCCGATGATGACTTCGGCCTTGCCGTGCGCGAACCCCATCTCGGTCTGCCACTTCTCGTGCTCCGGCGTGCCCGGACGCGGCTCCTTGGTGGCGAGGTAATATTCGTCGCGATAGACGAACAGCACGACGTCGGCGTCCTGCTCGATCGAGCCGGATTCGCGCAGGTCTGACAGTTGCGGGCGCTTGTCGTCGCGGGATTCGACCTGGCGCGACAATTGCGACAGCGCGATCACGGGCACCTGGAGCTCTTTGGCCAAGGCCTTCAGGCTCGTGGTGATCTCGGTGATTTCCTGCACGCGGTTGTCGCTGCGCTTGCCCGATCCCGTCAGAAGCTGGATGTAGTCGATCACGATCAGGTCGAGGCCCTTTTGCCGCTTCAGGCGCCGCGCACGCGCCATCAATTGCGCGATCGAGAGGCCGCCGGTTTCGTCGACATAGAATGGCAGCGACTGCAATTCGATCGAGCATTCGCGGATCTTCTCGAAATCGAGCTCACTGATGCCGCCGCGGCGGATGTGGCTGGACGGAATGCCGGTGCGCTCGGCGAGAATACGCGTGGCGAGCTGTTCGCCGGACATTTCGCAGGAGAAGAAGCCGACAGAGCCGCCATTGATGGCCTTGGTGGTTCCGTCCGCCTGCAATTCCGGCACATAGGCCTTGGCGATGTTGTAGGCGATGTTGGTGGCGAGCGAAGTCTTGCCCATGCCGGGGCGACCAGCGACGATGATGAGGTCGGAAGGCTGCAGGCCCCCCATCTTGGCATCGAGGTCGCGCAGGCCCGTCGAAATGCCAGACAGCTTTCCGTCGCGCTGGAACGCCTTGGCCGCCATGTCGACGGCAATGGTGAGGGCCTGCGAGAATTTCTGGAAGCCGCCGTCATATCGGCCGGCTTCGGCGAGTTCGTAGAGTCGTCGCTCGGCGTCCTCGATCTGTGCGCGCGGCAGGAAATCCACTGGTGCGTCATAGGCGACGTTGACCATGTCTTCGCCGATCCCGATCAGGTCGCGGCGCAGCGACAGGTCATAGATGGTGCGGCCGTAGTCCTGCGCGTTGATGATCGTGGTCGCTTCCGCTGCAAGGCGCGCGAGGTACTGACTTACGGTCATTCCGCCAAGGTCAGCTTCAGTAACAAAAGTCTTCAAGGTGACCGGATTTGCCACCTTGCCCATGCGAATGAGACTGCTCGCGGTCTCATAGATTTCCTGATGGACGCTCAGGAAGAAGTGTTTGGCCTGCAGAAAGTCCGACACTCGGTAGAAGGCATCATTGTTCACCAGGATAGCGCCCAGAAGGCCCTGTTCCGCCTCGATATTGTGCGGCGCACTTCGATAGGCCGGCGGTGTCGCGTCGGGGGCGAGCTTGAGGACGTTCGAATCAGTGGGAGCCATGGCAGCGATTGTCTTAGTAAGTTTGTCGGATGCGGGGCGCGATAAAGCGCCTGTCGTAGCCAAAGCGGAAGCGAAAGCTCGCCGCTATGCACCGTGTTCTTCTTAATGTGGATGAATCCCGCTTCACGATCCGCTGTGCTTGACGGCTTTCGACCGAAATCGGGCGGCGGTCGGGCCGCTTCGCGGATGCGGGAGGAGAATTTTTCAGCCGGTCGCCTGAACCTTGCTTCGGGGTGTGAAGACTCATCCAAATGGGTGAGGGCGTCTGCCTTGCGGATGGAAGCCTGTGGCTCAGGACAGGAGCAGATAGGCAAACCCGATCACGACGGCTCCCACCCCGGTGGCGATCAGGATGTAATCGGTCCGCAGGCCGCTTTGGACGTCGAATGAATGGTGCTGGTTCTTCCTGGCCATGTGACCGGTTTAGGCCAGCGGAACAAAGGGCTTTGTGAGCTGTTTCACATTCGGGCGGCTTTATTTGCGGCAGGCTCAACGATCAGGCCGGACGGAACGGCCAAGCAGCGCAGGGTTAAGCAGGGCAAGGTCAAGCAGGGTAATGTAATGCGTCAGCGGCTCGATCGGTGGCAGTGCGAAGCGGACGAACGGCTCTGGCTGGCGCTCCTGATTGACGCCATGGAACAGGTTGCGCGGCCGGAGATCGCGTGTTGCCCGTCGAAAGCTCGATTCTCAACGCCGTGCGCGCGCAATTGGCGCGGCCGGTTCCTTCCCACGGTTATGTGCCGTCAGTCTTCAGCCTGCGTAACTGACTTCCTCTTGTTGAGCGCGCGCTTGGTTGCTCACTTCCCGGGTACGCACTTGAAGATTACTCGCCGGCGATTTTGAGCCGCGGCTTGCGGCCGTTCTCGATTGCGCGGAATTTTGCCTCTTCGTGCACGATGTAGTCGCGTGTCATCGGCACCACACCCTGGCGCTTGGTGAGCTGGATCTGGAAGTTCATCAGCCTCTGCTTGCGGAACGCCATTTCGGAGGCTGCGAGGTAGAACTCCCACATTCGTGCGAAGCGCTCATCATAGAGCTGTACCGCTTCCTCGCGCCGCGCCATGAACCGCTCGCGCCAGGCTTTCAGGGTTTCGGCATAATGCAGGCGCAGGATTTCGAGATCGCAGACGAGCAGGCCAGAGCGCTCGATCGCGGGCAGCACCTCCGATAGCGCCGGGATGTAACCGCCCGGGAAGATGTATTTGGCGATCCAGGGATTGGTGGCGTCCGGTCCTTCCGAGCGGCCGATCGAATGCAGCATCATGATGCCGTCGTCGGTCAAAAGCTCGGCGCAGCGCCGAAAGAATGTCTCGTAGTAGTCGACGCCGACATGTTCGAACATGCCGACCGACACGATGCGGTCAAAAGGACCTTCGACGTCGCGGTAATCCTGCAGCAGGAATCTTGCCGAACGCGTCAGGTTCTTTTCGGCCGCGCGTGCGTTCGATACCTGCAACTGCTCCGTCGAGAGCGTGACGCCGATGACGTCGGCGCCGGCCATCTCGGCGAGATAGAGTCCGAGACCGCCCCAGCCCGATCCGATGTCGAGCACATGATGGCCGCGTCCGACCAGGAGCTTGGCGGCGAGGTGACGTTTCTTGGCAAGCTGGGCGTCGTCGAGGTTCGTGTCCGGAGTCTCGAAGTAGGCGCAGCTATATTGTTTGTCGGAATCGAGGAACAACGAATAGAGCCGGTCGTCGAGGTCGTAATGGTGGGCGACATTGGCGCGCGAGCGGCCGCGCGGATTGAACTGGCGGAAGTGCCGCATCAAATAGCGTGTCCACCATTGCGGCTTGGCCCAGCCGGGGAGGACCTTGGGCTGGTCCATCAATATCGTCAGCGCATCGGCGATCGAGCCTTGCTCGACGACGAAGGTGCCTTCCATGAAGGCTTCGCCAAGCGCCAGTTCCGGATGCAGGAGGATTCTGATTTCGGCTTCGGTGGTGAGAAAACGAGCAGCAACCGGCGCGCCGGTTCCGTCTCCGCAGGTGAACTTCGCCCCGCTGGCGGTCGTGAATGTCATCGAACCGCGACGGATGAACCTGCTCAGAAAATGACGTAACAAACGGTCCATCGAACTCCCCGCAACGCTCTATCGCGGAAGATGCTGATTTTCCTCTACGCTTCAGAGAACCTCCCGGTTCCAGTCGCGCCCGGAACAAAGATATTCAGCGCTGGTGGGGTTCGCCACTGCGTTGTGCACAAAGCGGACATTCAAAATTGTCACACTCACACAGATGCGTCGGGGGCGTGCTTCCATTCGCCCGATAATCGGCTAAAAGGTGGCGGCCGCCAGCGCTGGCGTCGAGTCCGGCGACGCCGGAGACGGATTTCCGCATCTGGAGAAGTTCACGAATGTCGAGCCGAGCGCTCAGTCTAGCGGCGGTACTGCTTTTGGTCGGCTTTTGGGCCGTGGGGCGGGCGGAGGCGCAAGAGAACCTCGATGCCGGCAAGAGCCCTTCGCAGATTTTCGCGGGCACCTGTACCGCCTGCCACAAGAGCCCGCGCGGCCTGTTGAAGACGGTGGCGCCGGGATCACTGCCGGGCTTCCTGCGCCAGCACTACACCACGAGCCCCAACATGGCGGGCGTGCTTGCCTCCTATCTCATCTCCAACGGTGCGACCGATACCCGTATGGGCGAGGCTCCCAAAGGCGCCAAAGGAGCGAAGGAAGGCGGGCGGCAGGAGGCCAAGCAGGAGCCAAGACAGGAAACGAGGCAGGAAACAAGACAGGAAACGAGGCCGAATGGCCCGCCGGAGCAGCTAGATCGCTGGGGACGGCGGGTTCACCCGGGCGCTGCGCCGCAAGAGGTCGCGCCAGCCGGAGAGCTGAAGCCGGATGGACAGACACCAGCGCAGGCGACCGAGCGCAACGGCGAGGGTCGCAAGGGATCGTCCAAGCAGAAGCTGAGCAAACGCGGCAAGCCGGCGGAAACGCTTCCGAAGGAAGAGCCCGCCGCGACCACGAGCGAGCCGTCCAAGCCCGAGTCCAAGCCCGAGTCCAAGCCCGAATCCAAGCCGAGCGAAACAACCGCGAAGGAAGAGGCCAAACCTGAGAGCAAGCCCGAAAGCAAGCCTGAGGCCGCCAAGCCGGCGGAGGAAGGCCGCTCGGACTCCGCCAAGGTTGAACAGCCGGCCGAGACGCCCGCGGTCCGACCTGATCCGGTTCCGCCAGTGACGCCGCCGCCCGCTGCCGCCGTCGCGCCCGCGGTGACGCCGCCTGCGCCGGCTCCTGCAGCGGCCGCTCCGTCGGCCCCGGCCCCGGCGGCTGCTGGACCGTCGGCAGCCCCGGCAGCCGCGGCTTCATCGACGCCGGCACCCGCTCCGGCGCAGTCCGCTGCGTCGTCGCCGGTCACCGAGATGGCCGTTCCGCTGTCGGCCTCTCCGACGCAGGCGGCACCGCCGCCTCCGGCGGCTTCCGCGCCTCCGCAACCGGCCGTGCCGCCGGCAGGCTCGCCGGTGCCGCCAATCTCGCAGTAATCACTTTGCGGTCGTTTTGGCCGTTGGTCGCTGCGGACGGGTTCTGCACGGCCGATGGCGGGGCGCCGGCGGATTTCGCTCCAAGAAAAAATCCAGGAAAATACCAAGAAAAAAGCCCGGCTTGAACGAGCCGGGCTTTGATCGTCGCGGGCAGGATCGCCTTACTTCTCGGCGGGAGCTTCCGCCGGCGCTGCCGGCTGCTCGTCGTCGTCGTGCTCGGCATCCGGATCGAAGAACTCACCGGCCGCGGCAAGCGCTTCGGCGGCAGCGTCCTGATCTTCCTGACGGGTCGAGATGTCCTCGCCGCGCTTGATGCGCTCGGCCTCGTCGGCGCTGCGGGCGACGGTGACGGTAATGACGGCCTCGACTTCCGGGTGGACCGCGATGGTGACCTTCTGCTGGCCGATCACCTTGATCGGCGCGTCGAGCCAGACCTGCGGGCGAGAGACGTGGATTTTGTCCGCCTCCAGCGCGGCGACGATGTCGCGGACCGAGACCGAGCCGAACAGCTGGCCGCTTTCCGAGGCCTGGCGGATGATGATGACGTCGAGCCCATCGATCTTCTCGGCAACCTTGCTCGCTTCCGACTTGGCCTGGAGGTTGTTGGCCTCAAGCTCAGCCTTCATGCCGTCATACTTCGCCCGGTTCTCGGTGGTGGCGCGCAGCGCCTTCTTGCGCTTCAAGAGGAAGTTGCGCGCATAACCGTCCCGGACCTTTACGACTTCGCCCATCTGACCGAGCTTGGCGACACGTTCCAGCAAAATGACTTCCATATTCGTTCTCCTTTGAAGTGATGTAGGTGTGAGAGTTTGAAAGAATGATTCAGGGCGCCGGCAGTGGCGGTGGCCGCGAGCGCCAATAGCGCTGGCGGAAGCCGAACACGGCATCCGCCACGCCCAGCACGACCATCGCCAGGACCGGCCACGTGAACAGCACGACGGCCGCGTAGATCGAGCCGAGCCAGAACGCGCGGCTCTTCAGCGCCAGCGTCAACGTGTGCAGCACCGCAAAGCCTGCGAGGGCGTAAGCCATCATCAATGCCGAGGTGACGATCTTGGCGAGCACGGCCGTCAGCCCGCCGGTGAAGCAGAGCGCGAACGCCACGCAGAGCGCAACCAGCGTCATCGGCGGCAGCGTCACGGTCTTCAGGTCCGGCCAGGGGCGCCGCAGCCGTCCCGACGTCGCAGTGATCTTTGCGGCGAGCCAGAGATTGAACGCCAGCACGGGCATCGCCATCGCGGCCGCCGCAATTGGCGCCAATGTCACCAGCGCATCGGCCCATTGCGAGATTTGGGCGGCGGTCATCTCGTCCGGCGGAGCGAGGATGTGACGCAAAATACGAAACAAGCCGCGTCGCAGCATTTCCGTGATGGTCGAAGCATCGGTGCCGAGCGTGAGCAGCGCGGCAAAAGTGGTGAGCGCGGCGAAGCCTGCGATCCAGAGCAGGATGCGTCCGACCGGGTACCATTCGAGTTCGGTTACGTCGGGCGCGGCGCCGTTGCCGGCGTGTATCGGCCGGCCGAGCAAGGCGAGATGCCCGAGCCACCAACCAGGCAGGGCGACGCCGACGGCAAATGCGGCACAAAGGGGCAGGCCGAACATCGCGCCGAGGCCAATTGTAACGGCAATGCCGCCGATCGCGGCGACCAGCGGTCCCCATCCGATCGCCGCCACCATCAGCGGCAGCGGTGCGAGATAGAACAGGACGAGCGAGATCAGCGCGCCCGACATGATCGAGGCGAACATCAGCGCCGACGCGGCGCCGGCAGCAAGCCCAATGAGAACCATCGCGATCATCAGCTGTCCCGCCCCTTTCGAGCGGTTAGAGGTCTCTCGAAGACCCCAACCATCGGCGACCGGACTGGGCCGGAAGCCTTATGAAGTTACGGCCGGCGGCAGGACGCCGCCGGCCGTAGAGGTTAGCGAATGACGTAAGGCAAGAGGCCGAGGAAACGCGCGCGCTTGATGGCGCGGGCGAGTTCACGCTGCTTCTTGGCGGACACGGCCGTGATGCGGCTCGGCACGATCTTGCCGCGCTCGGAGACGTAGCGCATCAGCAGCTTGGAATCCTTGTAGTCGATCTTCGGCGCGTTCGGACCCGTGAACGGGCAGGTCTTGCGGCGGCGGAAAAACGGACGGCGTGCACCAGCTTCAGCCATTGTTCTTACTCCTCGTTGCCGGCGCTGGCGTCGGCATCCTCGCGCGGACGGCGCGGGCCGCGGTCTCCACGGAAGCCGCCGCCTTCGCGGTCACCGCGGAAACCGCCACCTTCGCGGTCGCCACGGAAGCCGCCACCGCCGCGGTCGTCACGTTCGCGGTCACGGTCGGCCTTGCGCATCATCGCCGACGGGCCTTCCTCGTGCTCTTCCACGCGGACGCTGAGATAGCGGATCACGTCTTCGCTGATGCGCTCCTGGCGCTCGATTTCGGCGATCGCCGACGAGGGCGCGTCGATATTGAGCAGGACGAAATGCGCCTTGCGGTTCTTGTTCATCCGGTAGGTGAGGGAACGCACGCCCCAGTTCTCGGTCTTGGTGATCTTGCCGCCGGCCTGCTCGACGATGCCGGTCATCTGGGAGGTCAATTCCTCGACCTGTTGGGCGCTCGCGTCCTGGCGCGCGAGAAAAACATGCTCATACAGAGGCATGGAGGTCCTTTCTAACGTGTTGGCGTGGCTCTCGGCGTCAAGCCCTTCGAGACCTTCGGAAAGGACTCGCAAGCTCAGAAGGCGGAAACACGGGACGACGGGCCGACTGGCCCTGCCACATCAACTCGAAGATGAATTGCTGAGACCGTCCGTTCAGCTCCCGGCCGGGACCCACGGATGGCGCGCTTTATACGGATTTTGGGCCGAATGGCAAGGAAAAGCGGCCCGCAAATGTGGGTTGTTTTGCACCGAAACCACCCCTCGGCTTGACAGCCCCGCCTCCAGCGGTGTCTTACGGCCCAAACTTGGGGCATTTCGGGACGTTGGGGAGCGCCGATGACGGCAGCATTTACTTTTCCGGGACAGGGGTCCCAGGCGGTTGGGATGGGCAAGGCGCTGGCCGACGCCTTTCCGGCCGCGAGGGCGGTATTTGACGAGGTCGACGCGGCGCTTGGGGAAAAGCTGACGGCGACCATCTGGGACGGCCCGGCAGAGACCCTGCAGCTCACCGAAAACGCCCAGCCGGCGCTGATGGCGGTCTCGATCGCCACGCTGCGCGTGCTGGAGAACGAGGCCGGCTTCTCGGTCGGACGCGACGCGGCCTTTGTCGCCGGCCATTCGCTCGGCGAATATTCCGCGCTGGCCGCGGCGGGCGCCTTGAGCGTTTCGGACACGGCACGGTTGCTGCGCACCCGCGGGCTTGCGATGCAAAAGGCGGTGCCGGTCGGGGTCGGGGCGATGGCGGCGCTGCTCGGGCTTGATTACGATACGGCGGTTGCGGTCGCGAACGAAGCCGCCCAGGGGCAGGTCTGCCAGGCCGCCAATGATAATGGCGGCGGCCAGGTTGTGGTCTCCGGCGACAGGACCGCGGTCGACCGCGCCGTCGAGATCGCCAAGACCAGGGGCGCCAAACGCGCGATGCTGTTGCCGGTGTCCGCGCCTTTCCATTGCAGATTGATGCAACCCGCCGCCGACGTAATGGCGAAGGCGCTTGGCGAGGTGACGATCAACAAGCCGGCCGCGCCGCTGGTGTCGAACGTGCTGGCATCCGCCATCTCCGACCCCGACGAAATCCGCCGCCGCCTGATCGAGCAGGTGACGGGCACGGTGCGCTGGCGCGAGTCGGTCGCCTATATGGCATCGAAGGGCGTGACGCGGTTTTTCGAGATCGGCGCCGGCAAGGTCTTGAGCGGCCTGGTCAAGCGTATTGCCGATGGCGCCGTCGGCGTTGCGGTCGGGGGACCTAACGATATCGCGGCCGCCAGGGAAGCGTTGGCCGCGGCTTCGGCTTGAGCGGCCGGGAGGAGAAATTTGATGTTTGATTTGACTGGCAGGACGGCGCTCGTCACCGGGGCGACCGGCGGCATCGGCGGCGCGATCGCAGAGGCGCTGCACGCACAAGGCGCTACCGTTGCGCTTTCGGGCACGCGGCGCGATGCGCTCGATGCGCTCGCCGCAAAGCTTGGCGACCGCATCCATGTGCTGCCCTGCAACCTCTCCGACACTGCCGAGGTCGAGGCCCTGGTGCCGGCGGCCGAGACGGCGATGGGCCAGCTCGACATTCTCGTCGCCAATGCCGGCATCACGCGCGACAACCTGTTTGTGCAACTGCGTGATGAGGATTGGGACGACGTCATCAACGTCAATCTGAGCGCGACCTTCCGGCTCGCCCGGGCCGCCACCAAATTGATGATGCGCAAGCGCTTCGGCCGCATCATCGCCATCACCTCGGTGGTCGGCGTGACCGGCAATCCCGGGCAGGCCAATTACACCGCCTCAAAAGCCGGGCTGATCGGCCTGATCAAGACCATCGGCGCCGAATACGCCAGGCGCAACGTCACCGCCAATTGCATCGCGCCGGGCTTCATCAAGACGCCGATGACGGACGCGCTCAACGACAAGCAGCGCGAGACCATCCTGTCCAAGGTTCCGGCTGGGCGTCTCGGCACGCCGGACGACATCGCCGCTGCCGCCATCTTCCTCGCCTCCAATGAAGCGAGCTACGTCACGGGGCAGACCATCCATGTCAATGGCGGCATGGCCATGATTTGACACGGCTTGATTGCAGCCGGATCGGGCAGCCCCACGCGCTGCGAAATGTGCGGCGAAACGCCATTGTCGAGGCCGATCCGGGACTTATGGTCAAGACTTTTGAAGTATGATAACCGGACGCGGGGAAAATGGATGGGCAAAGAACGCCATTGCAGGATTGGGAAACCCTGTATATTGGCGGGGCAGAGCCTGCCGTCATTCGCCTGGCGCCGCGACCGTCCACGGACTTCGAGAGCGGGACGCTGGTAACGGGGCCAAATCAGGTTTATGCGCGACTTTCGAAGGAAGTTTAACGACCATGATGGCTCGTAATCATCCTGGGGTCGTCAAGGATAACAAGCACGAGGTTGAACGATGAGTGAGATTGGCGAGCGGGTAAAGAAGATCGTGGTCGAGCACCTCGGTGTCGAGCCCGAAAAGGTGGTCGACAATGCGAGCTTCATTGACGATCTCGGCGCTGACAGCCTCGATACCGTCGAGCTCGTGATGGCATTCGAAGAAGAGTTTGGTTGTGAGATTCCGGACGACGCGGCGGAAACGATTCTGACCGTCGGCGACGCCACCAAGTTTCTTGAAAAGAACGCAAAAAGCTGACGCCATTGTGCGGTAGCGACGAAGCCGGTTGGGCCGTGGAGAGGCGCTCGACCGGTTTCTTGTTGCAGGCTGCTTTTTTCGGGCTGGAGTTGCACACATGAGGCGGGTAGTCGTCACAGGCCTCGGGATGGTGTCGCCGCTCGGCTGTGGCGTCGAACCCTCCTGGCAGCGGATCCTGAACGGGGCGAGCGGCGCGCGGAAGATCGAGACGTTCGACGTGTCGGATCTGCCGAGCAGGATCGCCTGCGTCGTGCCACGCGGCGACGGCTCGGATGCGACGTTCAATCCCGATCTGTGGATGGAGCCGAAGGACCAGCGCAAGGTCGATGATTTCATCATCTTCGCGATGGCTGCGGCGAAGCAGGCGCTTGATGATGCAAACTGGCATCCCTCGACCGAGGAAGAGCGCTGCGCGACCGGGACCATGATCGGCTCGGGCATCGGCGGCCTCTCCGGCATCGCCGACACCGCGATTCTGTTGAAGGAACGCGGCCCCCGCAAGGTATCGCCGTTCTTCATCCCGGGCCGGCTGATCAACCTCGCTTCCGGCTATGTGTCGATCGAGCATGGGCTGAAGGGCCCGAACCATGCGGTGGTGACCGCCTGTTCCACCGGCGCGCATGCGATCGGCGACGCCAGCCGGCTGATTGCGCTTGGCGATGCCGAGGTGATGGTCGCGGGCGGCACGGAATCGCCGATCTGCCGGATTGGCATGGCCGGCTTCTGCGCGGCGCGCGCGCTCTCGACCGGCTTCAACGAGACACCGGAAAAGGCGTCGCGTCCCTACGACAAGGATCGCGACGGTTTTGTGATGGGCGAGGGCGCCGGCATCGTGATTCTCGAGGAATACGAGCACGCCAAGGCGCGCGGCGCGAAGATCTATGCCGAGGTCATCGGCTACGGATTGTCCGGCGACGCCTATCACATCACCTCGCCTTCGCCGGACGGTGATGGCGGCTTCCGCAGCATGACGGCGGCCATGAAGCGCGCCGGCATCACCGCGGCCGACATCGACTACATCAACGCGCACGGCACCTCGACGCAGGTCGGCGACGAGATTGAGCTCGGCGCGGTCGAGCGGCTGCTCGGCAACGCGGCATCGAAAGTCTCGATGTCGTCGACCAAATCCTCGACCGGGCATCTGCTCGGTGCGGCCGGCGCGATCGAGGCGATCTTCTCGATCCTCGCGATTCGCGACAACGTCGCACCGCCGACCATCAATCTCGACAAGCCGTCGGTGGAAACGGCGATCGATCTCGTGCCGCATTCGGCGCGCAAGCGCGAGATCAATGTGGCGCTGTCGAATTCGTTCGGTTTCGGTGGCACCAACGCCTCCGTGATCGTCCAGCGCGTGATCAACTGATGCGGCTCGCGCGAATCGGTTACCGATTAGTCCACCGTTTCGCCGCATTCGGTGCTAAATCGTAAGGTGGGCGTATTTACCGGCCGCTCGCTTCGAGGCGCGAGTCCACTGGAGCGCGACAGGATTGGGATGAATTGCCATCGCGCTCTGGATTCTTGATTTGAGGATGATCCCCCGGGTCGAGCCCGAGGGCATGCTTTTCGGAAAGCCGGCATCCATTTCCGGATCATATTCCAGAGCGACAGGATTCAGGTTGCATCGATGAGTGAAAGGCCGCCCATTTCGCCCCGCAGCCCACGCGCCGCGCTGGAGCCCGAACAACTCCCGCCGCCGCCCAAGCGCTCGGAGCGTGCCCGCAATCCCTTTGTCGTGGTCGGCAACGCCATCATCACGATCGTGCTGCTTCTGCTGATCGGCGCCGGCACGGCCTATCATTACGGCCGGCAGATGCTGGAATCACCGGGGCCGCTGCAGGAAGACAAGATCGTCAACATCCCCGCGCGCGCCGGCAAGCGCGACATCGCCGACGTCCTGCAGCGCGAAGGCGTGATCGACGTTAATCCCTGGGTGTTTATTGGCGGCGTGTTCGCGATGAAGGCGAGTTCCGACCTCAAGCCCGGCGAATACTCGTTCCAGAAGAGCGCCAGCCTGCGCGACGTCATCGCCACCATCGTCGAAGGCAAGGTGGTGCAGCACTCGGTCACGATTCCGGAAGGCCTGACCTCCGAGCAGATCGTCGCGAAACTTTCCGACAATGACATTTTCACGGGCTCGGTGCGTGAGATCCCGCGCGAGGGCACGTTGCTGCCCGAGACCTACAAATTCCCGCGCGGCACCACGCGCGATCAGGTCGTCCAGCGCATGCAGACCGCGCAACGGCGTGCGGTAGCCGAAATCTGGGAGCGCCGGAGTCCGGACGTTCCACTCAAGTCGCCGGAGCAGTTGGTGACACTGGCATCCATCGTCGAGAAGGAAACCAGCAAGCCCGACGAACGGAGCCGGGTCGCTGCCGTGTTCGTCAACCGCCTCAGGCAAAAGATCAAGCTGCAGTCGGATCCGACCATCATCTACGGCCTGGTCGGCGGCAAGGGCACGCTCGGACGGCCGATCAAGCGCAGCGAAATCACCCAGCCGTCGCCCTACAACACCTATGTGATCGACGGTCTGCCGCCCGGCCCGATCTCCAATCCCGGACGCGCCTCGCTCGAGGCCGCCGCCAATCCGGCGCGCACCCGCGATCTCTATTTCGTGGCCGACGGCACCGGTGGCCATGCCTTCACCGAAACCTACGACCAGCATCAGAAGAACGTCGCCAAGCTTCGCGCGATGGAGAAGCAGGTCCAGGACGATACTGTCGAGCCGGCCGACGAGCCGCCGCCGGTTGCCGCGGCGCCTGCCACCGAGGCCGTTCCGCCCGCCACCGGGACGACCCCGAAGCCGCCGGCGGCGAGACGGCCGGCCCGTGCGCCGCGGTAAGGCGCTTGCGCAACCGGACCCGCCTGCACGGCAATAGCGCGTGAGCCGGACCCGCAAGGCGGCGCCGGCGCAACATGCGAAGCGGTCTTCCGGTCACGCGCGCCCTCGGGCCTGAGCTGAAGGATCATGTGCAAACAAATGGCCAAAGCTGAGCGGGCTGCTTCCGCCGGACTCCACTTTTCCTGAAAAGGTCTTATGGTCCGCGCGCGTTGGGCAGGTTCCTTGGCGAATCTGCCATCCTCATTCCATCTGATCTTTCCGGAGAATTTTGGCCATGGCTTTGTCGAGCATGACCGGCTTTGCCCGAAGCCACGGCGCTAGCGGGTCTTACGCCTTCGAATGGGAATTGAAGTCGGTCAACGCCAAGGGGCTTGATCTGCGGTTGCGGCTGCCGCCGGGCTGGGACGAACTCGAGGCGCATGCCAAGAAACGCGCCGGCGAGGTACTGGCGCGCGGCACCGTCTATGCCAATTTCAACATCAAGCGTGCCAATGCGCTGTCGACCGTGCGCATCAATGAGGACGTGCTGTCGGCCGTGGTGAAGGTCGCCGGCGAACTGGCCGGCAAGATCGATGCGGTGGCGCCGAGCATCGATGGTCTGCTCAGCATCAAGGGCGTCATCGAGGTGGTCGAGCCCGAAAGCGACGAGGAGGAAGACAAGGCGGCCAAGGCCGCGGCGATCGCTTCCTTCGATGAGGCGCTGAAAAATCTCGTCGAGATGCGGCGGCGCGAGGGCGTGGCGCTGGGGCAGATTCTCTCGCAACGCATGGACGAGGTCGAGCAACTCGCGCGGAAGGCGGAAGCCGCGCCCGGCCGCAAGCCGGAAGCGGTTCGCGCGCGGCTGGCCGAGCAGATTGCCGCGCTGCTCGAAACCTCCGACCGTTTTGATGCCGACCGCTTGACCCAGGAGGCCCTGCTGATTGCCGCCAAGGCCGACATCCGCGAGGAGCTCGACCGCATCGCTTCCCACGTCTCGCAGGCGCGCGAATTGATCGGCAAGGGCGGCCCGATCGGGCGGCGGCTCGACTTCCTGGCGCAGGAGTTCAACCGCGAGGTCAACACCTGCTGCTCGAAATCGAACGATATCGAGCTGACCAATACCGGCCTCGAGATGAAGAACGTCGTCGAGCAGTTCCGCGAACAGGTCCAGAATCTGGAGTGATCCATGTCGGCGAAAGGGCGTGGTTTTGACGGGGTGGAACGGCGCGGATTGATGTTCGTGCTGTCGTCGCCTTCGGGTGCCGGCAAGACCACGCTGTCGCGGCTTTTGATGGAGCGCATGAAGGGCTTGCGCATGTCGGTCTCGGCGACCACGCGCCCGATGCGTCCCGGCGAGGAAGAGGGCAAGGACTACCTGTTTGTCGATCACGCCCGCTTCGAGGAGATGGTGAAGCAGCACGAGCTCCTGGAATGGGCCACCGTGTTCGACAATCGCTACGGCACGCCGCGCGGGCCGGTCGAGGCCGCGCTGTCGGCTGGACAGGACGTGCTGTTCGATATCGACTGGCAGGGCACACAGCAATTGCGCGAGAAGGCGCGCGCCGATGTGGTCAGCGTTTTCATCCTGCCGCCGTCAGCAGCGGACCTCGAAAAGCGCCTGCATTCGCGCGCGCAGGATTCGCACGACGTGATTCGCCGGCGCATGAGCCGCGCCAGCCACGAGATGAGTCACTGGGCCGAATACGACTACATCGTGATCAATCACGAGGTCGACGAGGCCTTTGCCGAGGTGCAGTCGATCCTGAAAGCCGAACGGCTCAAGCGCGAACGCCGCACCGGCCTCACCACTTTCGTGCGTGACCTGCAGCGGCAATTGGAGGAATAGGCCTACCGGCGTCACAAGCGGCTCTACCCCTTATCGAGGGCTTGCCGACCGATCCGCGCGAATGCGCGGCCGATGACAGGCTCCGCCTTGACCGGAGACGCCCGCGTTGCGGGCTGCTCGCCATGAGGGTCTTGTTGAGCGGTCTTTAAGAAGCCGCTCGGGCGCCGCGCTCGGCACGGCCCGTGCTTTCGAGCTCGGCCTGCAACTGCCGGCTGAACCGCGCCAGAAATTCCTCGATCTTCTCGACCCGCTCGTCGGATTCTTCGCCTTCGAAGGGAGTGGCGTAATCGGAGGCCGGCGCCGCCACCAGTTCGTCCAGATCGGGCGCGGTCTGACTGGTGTGCAGGTGCTGCGGCTCGGCGACCCAGGGCGGATCATGCGGATGTTCCATGGACTGCCAATCGGTCCGCTCGCGCAGCCAATCGTTGCGCCGGCGGCGGCCGCGGCCGAGCCGATATACCGCGCTGCCGGTCAGTCCCGCCAGCGCCAGCGCGCCAAACGCCACCAGCATGAGCTTCTGGAGCGAACCGGTGTTGCGTTCCGCCGGAGCGGCCGCCACTTGCTGCGGCGTGACGGGTTGTGACGAGGAGTCGGTGGTGGCGTTCGCGTTCGCGTCGGTCGGTTGAGCGTCCGCGACCATCAGTGCGGTCTCCGGTGGCGCGCTCGCGGAGTCCGTCGGGCCTGCGGATGCGGGCGGGCTGACCGAGGGAGCAGTGTCCGACGACTGGGGCCAGCGCGAGGCGAGGGGGGACGCTGCCGTGTCGGCGGAAGCGCTTGTTGCCGCAGCACCGGTGCTTGGGGAACTCGCGGCATTGGCGGGCGTCGTTGCTGCGACCGCGGGATTCGGGAACACGGACGGCGCAGGCGCGGCATTCGTGTCATCAGGAACGCGTGCGCGTGCCGCAAGCTCGGCATGGGCGTTTGCGATCGAACGCCGGGTCGTCGCGTCCCGTTCATCGGGTGCCGGCTGCTGCGCCGGAACCGCGCTCTGCGTGTCCGCGCTCGCGGATTTCTCAATCGCATCGCGCATGTACCAGCAATGGCGCCCGGTTCCGCGCTCGATGTGATAATACCAATGCTTGCCTTGCGGGGCGTCGTCCTTCGGTTCCTTCAAGCAGGTGCTGTCGGCCGCCCGTACCGGATGCTGGGGCAGGGCCGTCCATACTGCGCCGGCGACCATGCCGACACAAAGCACGGACGTGAATTTTGCGGATACGTTAGACATACGCGTCTCCGGTTACGCTACCCCACCCATTACCGGCTCAATCTCGACGAAGAGTTGGGTCGTAATGGGCCGCAAATCCGGAAAGGATTAGGCTTAATTCGGGCTCGCGTTTTTGCTCCCGAAAGATCCGGTTTTTGGAACAGTGTGGTTGCAGCTTGCCGCGTTCACGCGCAATGGGAGCAAAATTCGGCTACTCGCTCGCGAGTACCTCGCTGAACAGCACGTAGCGCTCGCCGTTGAAGCGCACCAGCCGCATCTGCTTGATCGGTCGATGATCGGCCGGGCTCGAGGTCAGCCTGATGCCCGGCAGCAAGAGCGGCAGATCCATGTCGAGATGCGTGGCTTTGTCCATGACATTCTCGCGGGTGAGGTTGTCGCCGCATTGCTTGAGCAGTTCCACGACGGCGTGGCCGATATTGTAGCCATAGGGCGCGTAATAGTCGCTCTTGTCGACGTGGGAGTTGTATTTGTCCATCCAGGCGTTCCAGGCCTTCATCTCGGGATCGTCACGCCATTGCGGATCGGCCGGATCCTTCTGGTACGCGGCGGAGATGATGCCCTTGGCGGCTTCGAAGCCGGCGGGGCGGATTGCGCCCGCAATCGAGGAGCCGACGCTGGAGACGAATTCCTGCGGATGCCAGTCGATATCATAGGCCTTGCGGATCGCCTGCGCCGCGAATTTCGGCACCGAGAAGATCAGGAGCACGTCGGCGCCGGCGGCCTTCAGCGACACGATCTGCGAGTCCACGGTGGGATCGGAGGTGTTGTAGGTCTGCTGCGATACGATCATCTTGTCGGCCTTGTCGCGGAGCCCGCGCTTGAATCCGAGCAGATAGTCGCGGCCGAGATCGTCGTTCTGCGAGAGGATGCCGATCCTGGCATCGGGTTTGTTGGCGAGGATCCACTTGGCGTAGATCTCGCCTTCGGACGCGTAGTGCGGCGTCCAGCTCAGCGTCCACGGATAGTGTTCGGGATCGTTGAAGACGGTGGCGCCGGTGCCGATGAAGAGATGCGGCACCCGTTTTTGATTGATGTATTTCACCACCGCCGTGTTGGTGGCGGTGCCGACCGGATTGACCAGGAACAGCACTTCCTCGCTTTCGATCAGGCGGCGGGTCTGCTCGACCGTCTTGGGCGGGCTGTAGGCGTCGTCGAGGGCGATGAAATTGATCTTGCGTCCGTTGACGCCGCCCTGATCGTTGATCGTCTGGAAGTAGGCGGTCGCGGAGATGGCGCCGGCCGAATAGGCCGAGGCCGGGCCGGAGAACGGCGTGGTGGTGCCGATCTTGATTTCCTTGTCGGTCACGCCGGGGCCGTATTTCTTCTGCGCAACCGCCGGTGCCGCGAGAAGAAGCGCGAGCGCGGCCATGGCGCTGCGCGCAAGAAACGTCCTCCAAGTCATCTTGTCCTCCCGTTTTTGGACGGCGAGGCCGGCGAGACTTTTTATGGTTCTAGTTTCTTAAGACGATGCGTCCCACGACTTTCCCGGCTCGCAATGCGTCGATCCATTTCTGTACGTCGCCCATCGGCTCTTCCCGCATGGGCGTCGGCTTGATCTTTCCGGCGCGTGCGAGCGCCATCAGTTCATGCCCCTCGGCCAAAGTGCCGACCATGAAACCCTCGATGGTCATGCGCTTGTAGACCCATTGCACCATCGGCAGGCTGAAATTGCCGCCCATCAGGCCGGACACCACGATCTTGCCGCCGCGCGCGACCACCGAGACCGCAAACGCCATCGACTTTTCGTTGCCGGCAAAGTCGACGATCTCATCAAAGCCGCCTTCGGTCTCCTTGATAATTCGTTTAACGATGTCGGGCTCGCCGGGATCGTAGGCGAAGGCGGCGCCGTTTTGCAGCGCGGTTTCCCGTGCGGCGGGATTGAGATCGGCGACCGAAATCTTTTGCTTGAACATGGCTTGCGCGAACGACAGGCCCATCTGGCCTACGCCGCCCAATCCGATCAGCAACAGATTGCGCTGGCGCGGGCGATCGACCAGCCGCTTCAGCGCGCCATAGGCAGTGACACCCGAGCACATCAGGGTCGCGGCCTGGTTGACCGGCAGCGGATCATAGTCGAGCAGATATTTCGCGTCGGGCACCAGCACATGGGTGGCAAAGCCGCCGTCGATGGAGACGCCGAGGAAGCGCTGCTTGACGCAGAGATTTTCGTCGCCGGCAAGACAATCGCGGCACTGGCCGCAGCCGATCCAGGGGAAGACGGCCTTCTTCTTGCCGATCAGATCCTTTGCGGCGTCGGGGCCTGCTTCCTCGACGACGCCGGCGATCTCGTGCCCGAGCGTGAAGGGCAGGGTCATGCCGCGCGTGGTGTCGAGCCGCTTGCCGCCGCCGAGATCGGCGTAACCATCCTGGATGTGCAGGTCGGAGTGGCACAGCCCGCAGCGTTCGATGCGGACCAGCACCTCGGCGCCTTGCGGTTTGGGCGTCTCGATGATGGTCTCGCAGAGCGGCGCATCGAATTTGACCAGCGATTGTCGACGCATCTGCACCATCTACGTTCTCCCTTGTTATTTGCGCATGATCTTCTCGGAAAACCGCTTCACACTTTGCGCCAACGCGGCCCTTCGGGTCCGGATCATGCGCTAACGCGATTTTTCGTTCCGTATATCGGCGAATTCGCGCGCCATGGCAACAAAACCGGTTACCGGGACGGTCTCGGCGCGCCGCGTCGGATCGATATTGGCCGCAGCGAGCAGCCGCGCTGGATCGGCAGGCAGCGATTTCAGGCTTTGGCGCAGCATCTTGCGGCGCTGGTTGAAGGCGGCTGCTGCGACCTGCTCCAGCGCGCGGCGGTCGCAGGGTTCCGGCCTCTCGCGCGGCACGAGCCGCACCACCGACGACGTCACCTTGGGCTGCGGCACGAAGGCGGCGGGCGAAATGTCGAACAGGATCTTGGTTTCGGCGCGCCAATTGGCGAGCACGCCGAGACGGCCATAGGCTTCCTCGTCTTCGCGCGCGACGATGCGCTCAGCCACCTCGCGCTGGAACATCAGGACCATCATGTCATACCAGGGCGGCCATGGCTCGATCGAGAGCCAGCCGATCAAGAGATTGGTCGCGATATTATAGGGCAGGTTGGCGACGATTTTGGCCTTGGTTGTGCCGAGATAGGGCTTTGGATCGAAAGTCTGCGCGTCCGCGCAGACGATCTCGAGCCGTCCCGGATATCGGCGCGAAATCGCCTCCAGCGCCGGAACGGCGCGTTCGTCATGCTCGACGGCGATGACATGGGCCGCGCCCAGCGCGAGAAGGGCGCGCGTCAGTCCGCCCGGACCCGGGCCGACCTCGATGACGGTTGCACCTTCCAGCGGCCCCGCGGCGCGCGCGATGCGGGCGGTGAGGTTGAGGTCGAGCAGGAAATTCTGGCCAAGCGATTTGCGCGCCGACAGCGAATGTTCGCGAATGACGTCGCGCAGCGGCGGCAGGTCGTCGATCGCGCTCATATGGGCTTGGCGGCGGCCATGCGGTTGGCCAGCCGGAGCGCGGCGACCAGGCTCGCCGGATTGGCGCGGCCGGTGCCGGCGATGTCGAAGGCGGTGCCGTGATCGGGCGAGGTGCGGGTGAACGGCAAGCCCAGCGTGACATTGACGCCGTCGTCGAAGGCCAGCGTCTTGATCGGGATCAGCGCCTGATCGTGATACATGCAGACCGCGCAGTCGTAGGTCTTGCGCGCGGCTTCATGGAACATGGTGTCGGCGGGAAGCGGGCCTCTCGCGTCGATGCCCTCCGCGCGCAACATCTCGACCGCCGGCGCCACGATGGTCTTGTCCTCGGTGCCGAGCGATCCATCCTCGCCGGCATGCGGATTGAGGCCGGACAGCGCAAGCCGCGGGCGGGCGAGGCCGAAGCTTTTCCTCAAGCCGTCCGCCACGATACGTGCTGTGCTGACGATCAATTCCGTCGACAGCGCGGCGATCGCCTCGCGCAGCGCGAGATGGATCGTCACTGGCACCACCGCGAGCGTGGGCGACCATAGCATCATCACGGGCTGCGGCACCCTGCCGTTCGTTGCGGCAAGTTCGGCGAGGAATTCGGTGTGGCCTGGATGCCGGAATCCCGCGCTGTAGAGCACGCTCTTCGCAATCGGATTGGTAACGACCGCGCTCGCGTGTCCGGCCTGCACATCGGCGACGGCCTGCCGGATGGAAGCAAGCGCGGCTTTTGCGCTGGAGGCATCGGGCCGGCCGGGCTCCGCAGTGGCGGCGTCGCCCGTCGTGACCACGGGCAATGCGTCCGCGAAGGCCGCGCAGGCGCCTTCGGCGCTGACGTCCGCGAGCCTGATCTTGAGACCGAGCGCGCTCGCACGCCGCTCGAGCAGAGCGCGATCACCGAGCAGATAGAAGGGCGGAAGCCTCAGTTCATTCCTGCGCAGCCAGGCGAGAAGCGTGATGTCGGGCCCGATGCCGGCGGGCTCGCCCAGCGTCAGCGCAAGTGGTTGAGCGCCTGCCTTCCGGGGGGCGTGCTCCATCGCGGCATCCACTCTCACGAACGGTGGAAAGTCATGGCAAATAAAGTCATGGCAGATAAAATCCTGGCAGATAAAATCCCGGCAAATAAAATCTTGAGCACTCGCAAGCCGTCAATTGCGGTGCGCTTTCGATTTTTTGCCTGAGTTTTCTTCTGCGTGCGAATCCTCCGCACCCGCCTGGCGGTACTCGATCATCGCCGCCTTGCGGATTTCGGCCAGATAGTTGTTCGAGGTCGCCTCGTACTTCTTCTGATACATCTTGTCGCGCATTTCCTTGCGCTTCGGCGTGTCGATGGTGGTCGGCTTGCGGCCGCAGAGCGCGACCATCTCGATGCCCTGCTTGGTCACCTCCGGCGGGGTGAGATGGCCGATCGGAGTATCGTCGAGCAGCTTGCGCAGCGGGGCCGGAATGTCGGCGGAGGTTCGGATCACCGTCTCGCGGATCGCGGCATTCGGCATCGACTTGAAATACTCGTTGGCCTGAGCGCAGGTCTCGATGCGGGAGCGCAGGGTCTCGGCGTCCTTCTGCCGGAGCTCGATCGCACTTGGCGCCGATCCCTTCGGCACGATCAGGACCACCGGCTGCATCCGGTATTCGAACGCGTCAGCCTGCTGCGCATCGTCGCCGCCTTCGGCCTTGACGGCGGCCGCCACGTCCTTTTCGCCGACCTGCAGGCGCTCCTTGTAGCGGCCGCGCACGAGACTGCCCCAGACCAAGTCGGTCTTGATCTTCTGTTTCAGCGTGTCGGGCCGGATACCCTGCTTCTCCAGCGAGGCCGTGAGCTGTTCCGGCGTGATCCGCATCCGCGTGCTCATCTGTCCGTAAGCGTCGTTGATATCGGAGACACTGGGATCGACGCCGAATTTCTTGGCCTCCTTGATCTTCAGCTTTTCGTCGATCAGCTCGTTGATAACTTCCTGGCGGGTCGGCTGCTTGTGGCTGGAGACGAAGTCGAACTTGCTGCGCGACGCGACGTCGAGGTCGGTGATGGGCTCGCCATTGACCATCACGACGACGGTCTGCGCCCGCGCGGGCGAGGGCAGCCACAGCAGCGCGAATGCACAGGCCGCGACGCAGCCGGCCAGGAGGGAACGAAACTGATGCTGGAATATAGTTGTCATGATCCTGCTCGATCTCGACCTTTCGCAATGAAGGTTCGACCACACCGGGATTTCGCCGTGCGACCCGGTGCCGGCCAGGTTCTACTGAATGCCGGTTGAGCCCGCCCCTGATGAGGTGTTGGCGATGGTGCGCAGGCCGAGCTGCAGCATATAGGCGTGGCTGAGTATCGGCGGGGCGGAGCCTGCGGAATAACTATAGGAGGTGACGTAGTTGGCGGCGAGCACGAAGCAATCGTCGACATAGCCGGCGCCGATCACATACTGGTTGATGTTGTTGGCGACGAGGTCCCAGCGCACGGCGCCGGTCGCGACCCAGTTCGCGGCGAGCTTGACCGAGCCGCTCGCCAAGAGGCCCTCGCGGCGGGTGAGATAGCCGAGCTCGGGCTGCGCGGCATAGTCGCCGTACATCAGGCTGACCGACCAGCGGTCGAAATTGGCGCGCGCCTCGGCCTCGAAGCGCTGCACGTTCCAGGTCTGCTCGTCGAAGCGCGAGCGCACGCTGAACGTATAGGTGCGGTTCGGCGAATAATCGACGCTCGCCACATAATCCGAGGCGGTCGTCGCCAGGCCGGAATCGACGCCGGTGTTGGTGACGTCCTGGACCGCGTAGGAATTCAGGCCGAACAGCTGGTAGGACTGGCCGAACAGGACCTTGACGGAGCCGCCGCGGTCGAACTGGGTGGTCGCCTGGACGCCGACATTGGCGCGTCCGCCGCCTTCCTCGCGGTCATAGCCGGAGAACTTGTCGACGCTGAACAGGTTCGAGGTGTCGAACACCATGCTCTGCGCGTCTTCGTTCGGCAGCTTGCCGGCATATTGCTCATTCGGGCGAATGATGACCTGCGCGATCGGCTCGATCGTGGTCGAGCCCCAGGGCTGCACGTTGATGAAGGGATAGCGGTATTCGAGGCCGACGGTCGGCATCAGCCGGAGCGCCTGGGTGTCGCCCACGGGCAGGAAGTTCGACACGCCGGGCTGGTTGGAGACGTCGGCGTTGATGGCGTCCACGCGCATGCTCGCAAACGGCGTCCAGATTTCACCCAGGGGATCGGTGAACGAACGCCGCCACTGCGCTTCCGCCGTGAGCCGCGTGTAGGTGCCCGGGAAGCCGCGCAACAGGCACTGCGATGGCGTCCGCGCCAGCGGGTCGGCGGAAAGGGCCGTGCACAGGCCGGCGGTATTCGCCAGCGTCGTGATCGGATCGAACACCGCGTCGTTGCGGGTCAGGTTGACGAAGTTGGTCTTGTAGGAGACCTCGCCGCCGAAGATCGGATAGTTGAAGACGTTCGAATAGTCCCACACGGGGTAGACGACGGGGACCTGCTGCTGGTTGCCCGAGAAGCTCAGATAATAGATCGAGCGCAGGTCGAAATAGCTGCGGTTGCCGACACCGGTCAGATAGAGCTGCGAGACCGCTTCCGTCGGCAGCGACAGGAAGGCGTTCATCGGGTCCTTGTAGGCGGAGAGGCGGTAGTCGGAGAAGAAGTAGTAGTCCGACAGGATGACGCCGTCCCAGCCCCAGACCCATTTGTCGTTGATCGCGAACTGGCCCTTGGTGTCGATGCCGCCGCGGAACTGGCGGTCGCCGGGCTGGCCGGCAAACGCGCTCGGATCGAGCTGGTCGATGCCGTAGGCGCGGATCTGATAGGAACCGTTGATCAGGCGCTGACGGAATTCGGCCGTCATCAGCACGCCCTGGCGCGTGGTAATGCGCGGGGTGAAGGTGGCGTCATAGTCCGGCGCGATCGCCCAGTAATAGGGGATGTCGACGCCGAAGCCGTAGGTCGAGGCCTCGGTCGGCGACGGCATCAGGAAGCCCGACTTGCGCTTCACGGTCGGATCGGGCGTCGAGAAATACGGCATATAGGCGACCGGCACGCCCAAGAACTCGAGCTGCGCCGTCTCGAAATACAGCATCTTCTCGTTCTGGTCGTGGATGATGCGCGCGCCCTTGACCTGCCACAGCGGCGGCTTCTTCGGATCGTCCTTACAGGGAGCGCAGGCGGTGTAGACGCCGTTCTCGAACACGGTGTAGTTGCCGCCCGAGCGGTCGGAGCGGGTCGCGGCCATGCGCGTCGCGTCGGCAGTATCGACGCGCAGCGAATCGACGAAGCCGTCGCGATAGTCGTCGGAAAGGTCCATGATGTTGGCGTAGGTGATCTTGCCGTCGGCATCCGTCATGCGGATGTTGCCCTCGGCATGCAGCCGCTTGGTCTTCTGGTCGTAGATCACCTTGTCGGCTTCGACGGTGGTGCCGTTGTAGAACAGCTGCACATTGCCGACCGCCGCCACGCGGCTGTTGTTGTAGTCGTAGTCGACCTCGACGGCCTGCACCAGCATCTGGTTGTCGACGGGCACCTGCGGCCGCGCCGGCTTCGGCGGCTGCGGATTGTAGGTGAAGCCCTGCGCGGAGGCGGGCGCGGTGGTCGCGAGCTGAAGTGCACCCGCCAAACCCATCGCGAGCACGAGCGCGAAGAGCGGGTTGATCACAGCAATACGCCATCCATCGCGGCGCACGAAATCGTGGCGCCGGAACGCGGACAGGCTCATCTGGAGGGCGGCGACGATAGCCACTACCCGTCCTCCTGGTACAGCAAGGCCAAAAAGCCGGTGAGGCCGCCCACGAACACGGGAAGCCACGCCGCAGCGATCGGATGCATCAACTCGGCCTTGCTCAGATCCTCGGTTACTTTCGATAGAACGTAGAGCAGAAAGCCCGCGCCCACGCCACTTAAAACCATCTTTTGCACGCCACCGAATCGAAAGAACCTGAGTGATACCGATGCAGCCAACATCACCATCGCCGCAAGCAAAAACGGCTGCGCCAGAAGCTTATGATACTGCAGCCGATAGCCGGCGGTCGCGAACCCAGAACTTTCCGACGAACGGATGTAGCTCGGCAGTTGCCAAAAGGACACAGTTTCGGGAGTGGAGAAGCTGTTGCGGACCTGCGCTGGGGTCAGCGACGTGGTGAGTCGGAAGCTGTCCTGATCGACCGGCGGCGCGTCGAGCGAGAAGCGCCTGACGCCCTTGAACAACCAATAGCCGTCCTCGAGCGTCGCTTCGCGCGCTTCGATACGTTCCTTGAACGCGTTGTTCGTATCGAATCGGAACAGCGTCAGTCCGGTCAGCCGCGCGCCCTGCTGCTCGCTGCGCGCCGCGTTCATGATGACCTGGCCGTCAGGGTTGACCTGGTTGATCCAGAAGCCCGACGCATCCTGCACGCCGCCGCCGGGCGCGCCGCCGAACAATTCGGCTTCCATGCGCTTCGACCGTTCGCGCAAGTCGGCGGACATGGGATTGTAGGCGATGGTCGCGAGCACGCCGAGCAGAATGGCGCTCGCCAGCGCCGGAGCGATGAACTGCCAGGCGGAGACGCCGGCGGCGCGCGCGACCACGAGCTCGAGCCGCCGCGACAGCGCCAGATAGCAGGTCATTGCGCCGATCAGGACGCAGAACGGCATCATCTTTTCAAGCAGCTGCGGCACGCGAAACAGCGAGGTCTCCGCCACCATGATCGGAGAGGCGGCAACAAGCCCCGAGGTCTTGCGCACCATCTCGATGTAGTCGACGAGCACCAGGAGCACGAAGATGCTGGCGAACACGCCGAGCGCCGAGACCACGAAGCGGCCGGCGAAATAGCGCCCCAGCGTGTTGGTGATCATGCTCATGCGGCAGCCGGACGTCCGAACAGGCGAAGAATGCGTTCGTTGGATTTGTTGATGGCTTCCATCAGGGCGGGCGGCGGTTCGACGACGATGCCGGCAATGATGAGCCAGAGACCGACGGCGATGCCGGCAAACAGCAATCCGTATTGGACGAGGGCGGCGATCGGCGATTTCACCGTCATCACCGAGCAGGCAAATCCGGCCATGCGTAGTCCGAACACCGCGAGAATCGATCCGCCGATCGAGAAATTCCGGCTCTGTCGCGTGGTGCGCGGGGCGCCGAGGAAGGCGAAGGTCAGCGCGGCAAAGGCGAACGGGTAGATCGGCGACATGAAGCGGTCATGCAGCTCGGCGCGGAACTGCCCTGGGAGCTGCTTGTACATCGGATCGTTTTCATCCGGAGACAGGAGCTCCCAGATGTAGCGTTCGCGGATGCCGAGCGCGACGTCGTTGTGCTGCGAGAATTTCGACATGTCGAAGGCATAGCGGCCGAACGCGACCATCGCGGGCTCGCGTTTTCCGGCCTCGAATTTCTGCAGATTGCCGTCCTCGAGCACGAGGAACGAGTTGTTGCCGCTCTTCACCACGGTGCCGTGGTCGGCGACGATCGAGACGCGCTCCTTGGGATCGCGGCGGTCGTCGATGAAGATACCCATCAGGAGCCCCCCGGGTTGCCGTTCGCGAATCCGGATGGTGAGGTTCTGGTCGAGCTGGGCAAAGCGGCCGGGCTGCAGCACGTTGGTGAGCACGTCGGCGGTGATCTCGGCGTCCCATTGCTTGATCCGCCGCATGCCGTCGGGGGCGAGATAGGCGGCGATGAAGGCCACCAGCAGCGCCACGACGATGGTCGCGTAGACGAACGGGCGGAACAGCCGGATCGGCGAGAAGCCGGCCGCATTCATCACGATGATCTCGGAATCGGTGGCGAGCTTGTTCAGCGTGTGCGAGATCGCGATCATCAGCGCTACCGGCGCGATGATGAGAATCAGCGCCGGGATGACCAGGCTGGTGAGCCCCAGGAATGTGAGGATGGTCTGGCCCTGGCTCGTCATCAGGTCGATGCCGCGCAACGCCTGCGTAATCCAGATCACCCCCGTGAGGCTGATCAGGACCAGCGCAAACGACGCCAGCGTCGTGCGGAAAATATACCTGTCGATCGACCCCATCGTTTACCGCACGATCCGCCCCTGCCGCCGGCCGAGCCCGCGATACGCCGCCAACCCCTTGAAAAAGGGGGCCCCTTTGGCCGCGCCGCCCTGCTGCTCCACCAGCCTATTGTCTCACCACCATCCCTTTGATCCGTCAACAAAATGGCTGCGCCGTGGCACCGTCAGCATATGGTTAATAATTCCTAAGATGTGGCAGGCCGGCCACGCGGTGCTTGGCAGGGCAGAGCAAGGCGGGTCATAGTGGCCGGACGGGCTCCAGGGTACCCCCTCAAGGAGCCAAGCCAAGCCCATCGCGGATCACGCGAAAGTCCTGTTTTTGGAGGAATTGTCTATGTCCGACGCCGTAAAGGTCGGCTTCATCCCGTTTTCCGCGGCGCCCCGCGGCATCTTGGTGGCATTCTGTGACGATGAATTGAAGTTCGGTCCCGCGACCCGAAAAACCCTGGGGACGGCGGCCGGCCTGGTGAAGCGCGCGGCAGCGACAAACCAGTTCAAGGGAAAGAGTGGATCGTCGCTCGATATTTTGGAGCCGGAAGGAATCAAGGTTCAGCGCTTGATCGTGGTGGGAGCCGGCAAGGCCGCGGACCTGAAGGAAAAGGATTTTCTCAAGTTCGGCGGCGTGTTGGCCGGCAAACTGAATTCGGGCAGTGAAGTCGTGACCGTCATGGCCGAATTGCCCAAGGGCGCCATGGAGCCGGCCCAGGCGGCCGCGCTCGGCTCCGGCGCCAGGCTCCGCGCCTACAAATTCGACCGCTACAAGACCAGGAAGAAGGACGGCGAGGAGAGGCTGCTCCGCACCGAAATCTCGCTCGCGGTCGACGACGTCGCCGCGGCGAAAAAGGCTTTCGCTCCGGATGCGGCGGTTGTCGATGGCGTCAATCTGGCGCGCGAACTCGTCAACGAGCCGCCGAACGTGCTCTATCCAGAGGAGTTCGCCCGCCGCGCCGCGCAGCTGAAGAAGCTCGGCGTCGGTGTGGAAATCCTCGACCCCAAGGCGATGAGCAAGCTCGGCATGGGGGCGCTGCTCGGCGTCGCCCAGGGGTCGGCGCGTCCGGGCCGCACCGTCATCATGCGCTGGAACGGCGGCAAGAAAGGCGAGCAGCCGGTCGCCTTCGTCGGCAAGGGCGTTTGCTTCGATACCGGCGGCATCTCGATCAAGGGAGCCGCGAGCATGGAGGACATGAAGGGCGATATGGGCGGGGCGGCCTGCGTCGTCGGGCTGATGCATGCGCTGGCGGCGCGGAAGGCGCGCGTCAACGCGGTTGGCGCCATCGGCCTTGTGGAAAACATGCCGGACGGCAATGCGCAGCGGCCCGGCGATATCGTGACATCGATGTCGGGCCAGACCATCGAGATCATCAACACCGATGCCGAAGGCCGCCTCGTGCTGGCCGACGTGCTCTGGTACGTGGCGAAGAAGTGCAAGCCGAAATTCATGGTCGATCTCGCAACTCTCACGGGCGCGATCATGGTCGCGCTCGGCACCGAGAATGCCGGCCTGTTCTCCAACAATGACGAGCTGGCGGACCGCCTGGTCAAGGCCGGCCTCGAGACCGGCGAAAAGGTCTGGCGTATGCCGCTCTCGCCCGAATACGACAAGCTGATCGACTCGCAATTCGCCGATATGAAGAACACCGGCGGTCGCTATGGCGGATCGATCACGGCGGCGCAGTTCCTGCAGCGCTTCGTCGACAATACGCCGTGGGCGCATCTGGACATCGCGGGCACCGCCATGGGTGCGCCGAAAACCGAGATCAACCAGAGTTGGGGATCCGGCTTTGGTGTACGCCTGCTGGAGCGGTTGGTCGCGGAATACTACGAGAGATGATCCGGGAAAGTGACTGAAGTCCTGTTCTACCATCTGCAGAACATGTCGGTGGAAAACGTCCTGCCGCCGCTGCTCGAGAAATCGCTCGAGCGCGGCTGGCGCGTGGTCGTGCAATCGACCTCGGAGGAACGCGCCGATGCGCTGGATGCGCATTTGTGGACCTATCGCGACGATTCGTTCCTGCCGCACGCGACCTGGCGCGTGGCCGATGTGGCGGAACAGCCGATCGTGCTCGCGGTTGCCGACGGCAATCCCAACCAGGCCAATGTTCGCTTCCTGATTGACAATGCAGGCTTGCCGGTGGACGCGGACGCCTACCAACGGATGGTGCTCCTGTTCAACGGCGACGATTCGGACGCGCTGGCGTCGGCGCGAAGCGCCTGGACCGACTGCAAATCGCGTGGCTTCGAGGTGACCTATTGGCAGGCCGACGAGCAGGGCCGTTGGCGGCGGCGGGATTAGCAGTCTCGAAAAATTAATGATAATCTGTCGCAATCAGCCGGGGGGCTGCGTTCAGCCACGGTGACGCCGCAAAGTGATGTTCGGACAAGCAGTTAGAGCATGATCTGGAGGAGTGACTGCACTTTCTCCGATGAAACTGTGCTCAAGCTCTCATGTCCGGGACGGGGAACTTACTTTATCGTGCGACACGACAGCCAAATTTCTGGACGGCTTTGGGCTCTGCTGCTGCTGGCCCCGCTGATGGCAGGCTGCTCGAGCGGATCCGACCTGTTGTCCAAGGACGCCGAGTGGTTTTCTCGTCCGGGCCGTTTGTTCATCCGCAACGTCTCGATCGATGCGCCGCCGCTCAATGCGAATACGCCGGTGCCTGCGGACGATCTTGTCAGCGCCGAGGGCGCCTGTCCCGGCATGAATCCGCCGCCCGGTCCCTCCGACGCCCAGGCCTCGACCGGTAGCCCTGCCGGTACGCCGCCGGCTGCACCGACCGGTGGCTCGGTCGCACTCGGCCACACCGAATGCGACGTGGTGCGCGGCATCGGCGCGCCCGACAGCGTCAACCTTTCCAGCAATCCGGGTGGCGAGCGTGTCGCTGTCGTTACCTGGCTGCACGGGCCCCGTGCAGGCATCTACACCTTCGACGCCGGCCGCCTCAGATCGGTCGAGCGCGCGCCCGAGCCGGAGGCACCACCGAAAGTGGCAAAGCCGAAGGCGAAAAAGAAGAAGGCGGCGACGTAAGCGCCGCTTGATCGACGTCGGCTTGGCGGTAGCTCCGATCGTGGACATCACGCCTGGAGCCGGTCGCCACGACAGCGCTCCAATGCAATCTTTCTAATGCAACCTATGGTGCATAGCGCCCGGGCTGTCTTCATTCGTGATGAGCGACGTTTGATCTAGATCAAACGTCATCCGAACCGTCCGATGCCACATCGCCTGGATCATCGGTCTAGCTCGGTGTCGGAGTGGCGCCCACTTGGTATGTAACCTTTGAAATCCGTAAACGCGGGCTCCTTCCCAAGAAGGAACGTAGCCCCCGCGAAACCCGAACATTTGCCACCGAGGCCGAAGCCAAGAAGTTCGCCCGCGTGAAGCTGAAAGAAGAGCTGGTCGTTTTTGCCGGCACGATCAATCCGCATTCTCCCAAGCGGCTGATCCTTTCCTACGACATTTCCAGTTGGGTCGAAGACCAAGCCCAGTCTGCGAGCAATCAGGATCAGAGCGACTAGAAACAGCTGGCGGATTCAACCAGTGTTCGATTGTTCCTGAGTGTTGCCATTTTGGCACGTGCCCCATAGCGGGCCGGAGCTATCGTCGGTTCACTGCACTGATTTGGACCGAACGCAACATCCATGGTCAGGCTTGGGGATTGGAGAGATCTATGAAGAGACTCGTGATTTCCGCAGCCGTGGCAATGAGTATTGCTACGCCTGCTTTGGCTGCGGACATGGCCGTCAAGGCCCCGCCGCCAGCACCGCTTCCGGCGATCTATAACTGGAGCGGCTTCTACGTCGGCGCCAATGGCGGCTGGGGGCAGACTCATGACTGTCTGGATTTCGTATTCATTGCCGGGCCAGTATTCACCGATGGCTGCCGTGACCGTTCTGGAGGGGTAGCCGGCGGTCAGATTGGCTACCGCTGGCAGACCAACCAATTCGTGTTCGGATTGGAAGCACAGGGCGATTGGGCCGATCTCAGCAGCTCGCAGGTCAGCCTGCTCGACCCGACGCTCTCAACCCGGCTGAAGACTGACGCCATCGGCCTCTTCACGGGCCAGATCGGTTGGGCTTGGAATGCGGCGCTGCTCTACATCAAGGGCGGCGCAGCCGTACCCAGCAATCGCTTCGACGTATTCGACACGTTGAGCGGGGTCGGTCTGGTTTCGTCAAGTGCGACGCGTTGGGGCGGCACCGTGGGGGTTGGCTTTGAGTATGGCTTTGCACCGAACTGGTCGGTTGGCGCTGAATACGACCACCTCTTCATGGGGACCGGAAACAACTCCTTCAGCACGCCCGATCCGCGCCTTGCAGGCATACTCAACGACCGGGTCCGTCAGGACGTGGACATGGTGACCGTGCGCGTCAACTACCGCTTTGGGGCATGGGGAGCGCCGCCGGTCACGGCACGCTACTGACGTTCTCCCAGCTTCCGGCGAACTGAGCCCTGGGTCACCCCGGGGCTTTTTGTTGGCCGGCGCCAGAATTTGAAGTCGGCTTGCTCCCATTTCCTGATGTCCGGACAATGGGATCGGGAGAGAGGATATGAATTCGAGGGATCGACTTCGAGGGATCGCGTCCGGCGTAAATTGGCAGCTATCGTTGCCGCGATGCCGCGGGCTATTCCCGGTTGATGAGCCTGGATGAAACGCGGACAGTCGAAACTCTTTCAACCGTTCGCAAAATCCTTGATGCCTCAATAGCTAGAACACGACCGCGGTATTCAGCCTCTCTTCGAAGAGGCGGAGTTTCTTTCTGAAGTGGGGGCCTGCCGGAACTCACGAGATATTTTGCAGTTTGCCGCCGCGGCGACACTTGCGCGCTGCTTTCTCCGAGCGCACGCTCAGCATGTCGAGCGCTTTCACAAGAGTTTTTGGAGGATGCGACCATGCCAAGGATCAAGCAAGCTTCGACACAGAAGCGCACAAGCAAAGCTGCTGCCGTCACTGTGCTGGGTGCCGGGCTGGGTTTTTCGCTGGCGGGTAGCGTATCCGCATCGACGGCGCCAACTGGCGATATCCCGCGAACCGACAATACCTTGCCCAATCAGCGCCTCGTCCTTGGCGAAGAGGAAATGGCCGACGTCAGCCTCGCCACGTTCTATCTTTTCGACAAGGAAAATTTCGGCGGCGGCGTACAGCTCGCCCGCGGTTGTGGTGGCTGCGGCGGCTGCCGTGGTTGCGGTGGTTGCCGAGGCTGTGGCGGCTGCCGAGGGTGTGCCGGGTGCCGGGGCTGCGGCGGGTTCGGCGGATGCGGGATCGGGATCGGATTTGGTGGCTGCGGGATAGGGTTTGGGTTCGGCGGCTGCGGGGTCGTTGCTTGCGCCGCCTGCGCTGGTTGTGCCGGCTGCTGTCTCTCCTGGGGTGCGTGTCGCCTGTGCTGAGCCCGCGACCTGGCGGGAAGCGGATGCGCGATGATCGAGCCAGTGGCCTCGTGGGGCCACTGGTCGCTCGTGCCAATGACCTCAATCCAGCTTGATATTCGCTTCCTTCACAATCTTGCTCCAGCGGTCCGTCTGCTCCTTGACGAAGGAGCCGAATTCTTCCGGCGTGGTCGGCCTGCTGTCGATGTTGAGTTGCTCGAAGCGCTGCTTGACCTCGGGCGAACTGATTGCTTCGTTGACCGCGCCGTTGAGGGTCCGCACGATGTCCGGCGGCGTGCCGTGCCGGACGAATACGCCGTTCCATTCATAGGCCTCGAAGCCGGGCAGCGTGTCCGACACCGGCGGAACGTCGGGCAGGCTTTTCAGGCGGCCCTTGCCGGTGTGGGCGATCGCCTTGAGCTGGCCGCCCTGGATCAGGCCGACCACCGATGACCCGTTGGAGAAGAAGAACTTCACCTGTCCGGAGAGGACATCGGTCAGCGCATTGCCGCCGCCGCGATAGGGCACATGGTTCACCTTGGCCCCGGTCATGAAGCGGAACATCTCGAGCGACAGATGTTGCAGTGTGCCGTTTCCCGAGGACGCCATGTCGATGCCGTTCGGCGCGGCCTTGGCATAAGCGATGACGTCGGCCAACGTCTTCACCGGCACCGATGGCGTCACCACCAGAATATTCGGCACCAGCGACACCAGGGCCACCGGGTCGAAATCCCTGCTGTAGTCGAACGGAAGCTTCGAATAGAGCGCGCCGTTGACGGAATATGCCGTGGCGTCATGCAGGATGGTGTAACCGTCGGCGGCCGCTTTCGCGACCACGGCTTCACCGATGGTGCCGCCGGCCCCGCCACGATTTTCGATCACGAACTGCTGGCCCAAAATCGTGCCGAGCTTGGCGTAGAGGATGCGCGCGGTTGTGTCGGCGCCGCCGGCGGGCGGGTAGGGAACCATGACCTGCACCGGACGGGTCGGCCAGGTGGCCGCGGCACTCGCGCTGCGAACGAACGGCGCGGCGGTCA
>Ga0153954_1000268_pt1 | contig 45007 bp, 38 predicted proteins | sample TSFL038MetaG_FD_102277 | JGI IMG/M metagenome (GOLD analysis project Ga0153954, IMG submission 102277) | Attine ant fungus gardens microbial communities from Florida, USA - TSFL038 MetaG | ecosystem: Host-associated > Fungi > Mycelium > Unclassified | place: USA: Florida, Wekiwa Springs State...
CCCACGATCGACGACGATCGCTCGTTTGACTTGCCGGATGCGCGGATCTCGGTTATTTTCCGCGTCATCTTCGGCTGAAAGACGAGTCGCGAGGGATTGCGCGATCGCCGGTCGAAGACCCGCGGCGATGCTCACGGAGGAGTCGATATCGATGCTGGGCACCATCGAGTCATGGACCCGCCGCTTTGGGATGGAAGTCGTTCTCGCGATCCTAGCGGCAGTCGTCTTCCTGGGGTTCCTCGGCTCCGTCGACCTTTGGGGCAAACGAGAACAGCGCGCCTCCGCCGAGGCCATGGATACGGTGGATCATCAGCATTGGCTGGTGGCGCAAATTCAGGGGAGGCCTCGGCTCGAGAAGCCTCCCTTGCCTCGCTGGACGATCGCCGCGCTCGTGACGCTGACGGGTCGTCGCGATGAGTGGATCGTCCGTCTGCCCAGTGCCCTGGCCGCCTTGGGAATGGTGGGCTTGGTCTATGCCTTGGGGCGTCGGCTGGGAGGTCGGTCGGTCGGCTTGTCGTCAGGTCTCGTGCTGACCTCGCTCGGTTTCTTCATCAGTGAGCTACGTCAGGCCGGCAATGATGGCCCCCTGGCCTTCTTCACCACGTTGGCACTCTACGCCGCTTGGCGGCGGCTGCCTGGGACGAACGTTGAGAACGGTGAGGAACCCCCGGGATCCCGGGCCTGGAACTTCCTTTTCTACCTGGCGCTGGGGCTTGGCTTTTTGACCAAAGGGCCGATCGTCGTCCTTCTGGTTGCTTTGGCCCTGGTCCCCTACCTCTTGAATGCGCGGCAGCTCCGGTCGGGCCTGGCCTTGCTCGCCGACGGCTGGGGTTTGCTCCTCTTCTTGGGTCTTTCCTTGAGCTGGCCGCTTCCCGTCGTGATCAACGATCCCAACGCCGCCCGCGTCTGGTACCTGGAGATGGGTCAGAAGGCTGGGATGGCGGGGATTCCCCATAGTCGGCACCACGAAGTGCTTGCCGCCGAATGGCCCTTGATGACGGCTCCTTGGGTGGTGTTGGCGATCGGGTCAGTCTTCTTGCCATTCCTGCCGGGGTCGAAGCGATACCGGCCCATGATCTGGTTCCCCTGGTTCTGGGCGATCGGCAACCTGGCGATGTTCTGCCTCTGGCCAGTGGCCAAGCCGAACTATTACCTCCCGTGCCTTCCCGGTATGGCGCTTCTGATCGGCATCGAGTGGATCCACGTGACACAACGGGCTCGCGAGTCTGGGCCCCGAACGACCTTGGCTCGACGCACCCTTCAGCTCCATTGGGTCGTGCCTTTCGTCGTGGGGGCGGTCGCGCCTGTTGTGGTCGGGCAGCTTGCCCCTCACTATCTGGGTTGGGTCCTGGCCTTCTCGCTGGTCGTCGTCTGCGCGGTGGTGGCGAGCGCTTGGAGCTGGCACCGCGGAGCCGAGGCCGGGGCGATGGCTCCCTTGGTCGTGGCTTGGGCCTTCGGAATTATGCTCATCTATGGCGCAATTGCTCCGACGCTCAACGGGACCCGCAGCCATCGCCATTTGGCGGCCACCCTCGAACGGATCCTCCCCTCCGAAGTCCGGACCGTCATGTTCTTTCAGGAACTCGACGAAGGTCTCTGGTTCTACCTCAGGGATCGTGAGCTGCTCCCCGTCCCGGGCAGCCAGCCCCAGTACAACAAGGCATACGACCTCTACAAGGAATACCGCATCGATCAACTTGAACTCGACACCGAGCAGCGGCTGGAGTCGTTCAGGCAGGTGTTCCTGAAGTGGGCTTCTCGCCCGGACAAGAAGACTTCCTACGTCCTGATCCGGAAGCGGCTCTACGACGAGCTTGCCCCGTCGCTTGCCGGGCTGGCGGAACCGCTTCATACCGAATCCGACCTCGATCGCCACGAGCTGGTCTTACTCCACCTGGACTCGAGCCCGTCCCTGGCGAAGCGACCCGAGGAGAAAGCGCGGCACTAGGGAATCGCGCGCATCCGCTTGTCGGCTCTTGCTTGATCCCGTCCTGGAGAAAGGTGGCACGGACCAGCGTACTCACCTGTCCGGCCACTCAAGCGGATCGTCAGTTGCTTTTTAGTTTGCTCTGAACAAGCTATCAGCATTGGTCCGAAAGCCGAAGGATCAGGTAGGCAACCCGCCTGCAAACAGCGACGGTCGGGGTTCCGTGCGCAATGGCCGAGCCGTCGATCGCCTCTCGTGAGCATTCTGCCTGCCGACTTCCCCTCCGCCATAGGTTCTCTCTCCCTCAGACCAGATTCTCGAGGCTCCCGCTTTCATTCTTTCCGGGCCGACACCGGCTGCTTTCTGGCAGTCCCGAGCCGATCGCGTTGCGGCCTGGAGGTGAATTGCGAGGCGTCTCGCTGACGAAAATCGCCCGTTTCACAGGTTCTGTGACCGTGCGGTTTTCGTTGGGTTTGATGCTTGGCGGGGTGGCGCGGTGGCGAGTTTGCCGATTGCCCGGAATGTTTGGTCGCGCCTTTTTGTGTAGATTCTCTATTTTTCCCGACCCCGACGATCGTCAAGGTGGCTCGCCCTAACTCCTTGCTGTAAAACGTGAAGCGTCCTCAAGGAGGTCATCGTGGATGACGATACAAAGGTTGGCTCGCCAAGGTTAAGCCACGGCGAGGACTCGGGAGCACCGAAATGGGTGGTGTCTTCTGAAGGGTGGGCCGCAAGGCCTCGGGTTTTCGGGAAGACCTGCCGACGGAAGATGCCGTGACTAGCCCAATCAATAAGGGGTAGTGCGATACGGCCGGCCGGATTCGCCACCCTTGATCGTTACGAATGCCAAGGAGATATGTCTCCCATGTTGAAGCCCTTGACGCTGAGCCTTAGCCTCGCCGTCGCACTTGGCGCATCCAGCTTGAGCATGGCTGGTGGCCTTTTCCATGGTGCTGGCAGCGGTTGTTCGACCTGCGGCCTTGCTTCTGAGCAGGGTCCGGCTCCGAGCGCTCAGGCGCCCGTCGTGGCGTCGGCTCAGAGCGAGTGCGGTTTCGCGGCTCCCAAGAAGTGCAACCTCTTCAGCGGGTTTCACGGGATCCACTTCAAGAAGCCGCACCTCTTTGACGTGCAGTACGAGTGGGTTCTGAAGAAGAAGCTGGTTTGGGCGCACAAGGGTTGCGGTAACGTTGGCTGCGGCGACGTTAGCTGCGCCCCGTCGATCATGCCCTCGAGCCAGGCTGTGCCCAGCTCGCAGGCCTACAGCAGCGGTCAGTCGGTCATTCCGACCGGCCAGGCCTACTACGGCAACCCGGCTCCTTATTCCAGCACCCCGGTCTACAGCGCTCCGGCCGCTCCGTCGGCCCCCGCTGGTGACGAAGCTCCTCCGGCTCCGGCCGCTGCTCCGGCTCCCGCTCCGGCTCCGGCTCCTACCGAGCCTCCTCCGGCTCCGGCTGCCCCCGCCGCCAACGCTCCTCAGACGAGCCTCCTGTTCTCGACCCCGTCGAGCAACTGAGCCGAAGTGCACCCTGAGTGACACTCGGTTAGGAAGCATCCAAGGCCCACGCATCGAAAGATGCGTGGGCTTTTTTTGCGCGCCTGGAGCCTTTCGCCGTCAATCCCCTCAGGGCTTGCTGTTCTTGCTTCTCCGTTCGCAGTTTCGTTTCCTCGTGGGCGCGGGCGATCGTTATGTCGGGTGCGTGCGATCGACCTCCACACGCAATTGACAAACAGCGCCGATTGTGGATAACTGCCCCCGCAGGATGCGACGGGCTCCACGATCCCAAGGATTGGGATGGCGGCCGCTCGCGGCGGACCAGTTGGCGGGGGCCGAACCTTTGTGGTCATTCCCCCGGCGGTCTTTCGCTGAGCGTTCCGATCGGGCCTTTCCCGTCTGCTTTCCCCGTTGTCGCGCCTTGATGTTGCGCCGTCGCCAGTGAGCGGTCCCTCCAACGATTGTGTCGGGATCGTCTGTCCCGACCGTAGGGATCCTCGGGCCGTCCGCGTGACCAAGTTGCTCGGAGGAGAGTTGATGCGGACCGAGAAGACCTTATCTCCGGCCTCGATCGCCGCGCGGATCCGAACCCAGGGGGGTCGGCTCCGCCGCGCTTTGCTTGCGCAAAGCGTTTTCGTCCGCTGGTTGGCGGCCGGTGGTGGAGTCGCCCTGATCTTGGCCGTTGGTTATGTGGCGACCAGCCCGACCCCCGGCAAGTATCTTTATAATAATAAGCAGTTCTCGGAAGACGATATCGTCAAGATCACGCGCGCCCTCGATGCGCAATCGATTGCCAATCGCGTCGAGGACCGCCGGATCGGAGTCGCGGCCGATCGCTTGCCCGAGGCGACGCAGATTCTGGACAAGCTCGGCGTTGATCCCAGGCCCATCTCCGAGATTCGCGAAGATCCTCTGAAAACAGGGTTTTTCGAGAGCGCGTCGGAAACCGAGCAACGGAAGTTGGTCGCTGACGAGAAGATTCTCGAGACGATGATTCAAGGTCTCGATGGAATCACCTCTGCGGTTGTTTTGATTCACCGGTCCCCGACCCGAAGCGCGTTTCGTTCCTCGGCGACGTCGACAGCCTTCGTCAGGGTCGATACCGAACGGGACCGTGCGCTGGAACAGAAGACCGTCCAAACGATTCTGACGATCATTTTGGGCAACAATCAGGACATCAAGGCCGATGCGGTCACCGTTCTCGATCGCAAAGGCAGGGCCTACTTGCACTCCGGAAACCCCACCGTGGGTGCGATTTCGCGAACCAGGGCTCGGGAAGAGGAGCTTCGGGAGAAGGTCCTCGAGCAGTTGGAGTGGATCAAAGGGGTGCGGGTTACCGTGCAGTTGATCCCGGAGTCGCCCCCGCCGCCGATCCCCGAGCCGGTCGCGGTGATTGAAGAGCCCCCCTCCGTCGTGTCCACGATCGGGGTGAATCAAGGGATGGATCTCGGCTCGGAGACGAAGCCGACAACCCCTGCGCCCCAACCCCCGCCGCCCCCTCCGAAGCCGGTGGTCGAGACTCTCCGGGCCCGCGTATGGGTCGGGGTCCCGGCGAGCTATTACACGGGGGTGTCATCGCATCGCAACCCTTCGGCTGAGGATCTTCAACCCTTGGTGAAACACAACGAGGAGCTGATCCATACCGCCGTGAAGTATGTGGTGCCTCCCGCGGAAGCGGGGGAAACCGTGGTCGACACCCTTCCCGACCCTTCGGGGACCAAGACGACGCTCGAAGCGCCTGCGGTTCCCGAAAACCGAAGTGCTCCCTCGTGGTGGATCCTGGCCGGAGTTAGCGGGGCGGTGGTTGCGATGATGCTGGTTGTCGGGTTCCGCGTGTTCGCGACCCGACGGCCGGCACGGGCGACCGTGGCCGAACCTGACCGAGGCCGCTACGAGCGCGAAGATCCGGGCGAGTCTCGCTCCGCCCCCTCGGAACGCGTTCGCGAGCTGATCCGCCGTAACCCCGAAGCGGGTGCGAGTGTGTTGAACCGCTGGATTGGCCAGGGAGGGCACGCGGAATGACACGCCTCGAAACGACGAGCCGCACTGCGACCACGAAGAGCGCAGGAAGCGGCGGAGCCGCCGGCGATGGCGGCGATCAGTATGGCGCCGAGATTACTCCGTTGCGCAAGGCGGCCATCCTGCTGGTCAGCCTTGAGCAACCTTTGGCCTCGCAACTCCTGGCTCAGCTCGACCGCTCGGCTGTTGAGGCCGTAACTCTTGAGATTGCTCGGCTGGAACGGATCGCCCCAGCCGAACAGCATGCGGTTCTTGAGGAATTTTACGGTCTCGGTCTTCGTCGCCTTCGATTTGTATTCGAAGACCTGATCAAGTTGGACGATAGAGACATTAGGGAAGCGTACCACGAGGAGGATGCAACAACCTGGGCCCTGGCCCTGGCCGGTGCAGCCCGACCCGTGCGAGCCAAAGTGCTCGGCGCGCTCTCATCCGTATCGGCCGAATCGCTCCGTCAAGGCCTGGCTCGCTTGGGCCCGTTTCGCCTTGATGACGCGGAGGCGGCCCAGGCTGACGTGGCCGAACGGCTCCGTCGCCTACATGACCATGGACGACTTACCCTTCCCGACCCCAACGGTCAGGAGGCGATCCTTGTCTGACCTCGTTGCCTTCGAAGACCTGGGAGACCTCGACGGAACTGACTTGCGCGCGGTTCTCGGCCAAGTCTCCCGCGACCAACTACTCGAGGCGCTTTACGGCACCAGCCCCGGTCTCCGGCGGCTCCTTCTCACAAAATTGTCTTCTGCCTCGGCCAATGAGCTTGAGGCCCAGGTTAACGCTCACGGATTCGTTTCATTCGAATCTGTTCACACGGCACAGCGTGCTGTCGTCGATGTACTTTGTCGCTTAAGTCGAGCCGGGCAGGTTGCTTTCGATGACCCCGAGGATATGGTGGCCTAGGAGGCGGCCTACTTTTCTTCGGCGATTCGAGCCAACACTCTTGAATCAATGCCATCCACGGCTTTTTCGCAAAGGATTTGCGGATGCCGAGCGCACGAATTCGCCGCCCGTTTTTCATCGGTGTGGTGGCCGTCCTGGTCGCCGGGCTCGGGGCTCTTGACCTGCAGCCTCGCCCGGCCTGGGCGGACCAACCACCCGCCGATTCTCATCTGGATAAAGCCTCGGCCTCGACCTCCCATCATCTCGTCCCCGTGCGCGGTACCTCGCGCCGAACGGCGGCGAGTCGCGGGAGCGCGGAAAGCTCGAGCGGTTGGTGGCTCGGCACGGCAGGCATTGCACTGGCCTTGGCCATCTGCGGTGGCATCAGCATTGCTTCCCGACGGTTCTTGCCCCAAATCAGCTCGGGCCCGTTACGTGTCGTTGGTCGCACAAGTCTTTCTTCTAAGCATACTATCTATCTCCTGAAGGCCGGTGATCGCACCCTGATCGTGGGCGCAGGGCCGCAAGGACCTCCCTCGCTGCTTGGCGAACTCGATGACTTCGAAGAGGTTGAGCGCTTCGCTCCTTCTTCTCGAGGGGCTTCGCCGCGCGCAGTGCCGATCCCCTCGGGGCCTCGGGTCGCGGGGGGATTCGATCGCCGTGTGGGGGACGACGAATGACCCCGACACGTCTCGCCAAGCCGGTCTGCGCCCTCGCCTTGATCGTCGCGGCGCTTCTGAGCCTTGGGGCGGGCGCTCCCCCAAATCAGGTCGGCGCCGCGAAGAAGCGGGAACAATCCACCGTTCGAATCAATGAGGGGATCGGCGAAGTCGCCCCCGCCCCCGCGCCTACGCCAGCGACCACAACCAGGCCGGCTCCGCGCTCCGATCGCCCGAACGTGGCTCTCGAACGCCGTGAGCCTCTCGCCTTCAACTCCGAACAGCTCCTGGGAAGCCTCCGATCGATCGGCCCGTTTCTCCTGCTCACGCTGGTTCCGATGGCCGTCTTGATGGTGACTTCATTCGTACGGATCAACATCGTCTTGATCCTTCTCCGCCAGGCCCTGGGCAGCCCCCAGATCCCGGGGAACCAGGTCCTGACCGCGCTGGCCCTGCTTCTGACCGCCCTCGTGATGCGACCCGTCGCCGAAAAGGTCTATCGCGACGCGATCCTACCCTATGAGTCGCACCGTCTGACGGCGGCCCAAGCCTGGGATGTGGGAACCCGACCCATCAAGGCATTTATGATCGACCAGATCGTTAAGACCAACCACACCGATTATCTCCTGGATCTCTACGAGCTTTCCACCCCCTCGGGAGCCAACGTCACCGAACCCAAGTATTTCGAAGAATACCCGTTCCGCGTTGTGGCCCCGGCCTTTCTCCTGAGCGAGCTGACCACAGCGCTGGTTATCGGATTCACACTGTACTTGCCATTCTTGGTGATCGACCTCGTGGTCTCGGCGGTGCTCGCCGCCATGGGCCTCTTCATGCTTCCTCCGTCGCTCGTGGCTCTTCCGCTCAAGTTGATCCTGTTCGTGCTCGCCAACGGCTGGCTGCTCGTCGCGACGATGCTTCTGCGGAGCTTTGCAACTTAGTGGAGCATCCGGCAAGTCCCCTTCCCGTACCGTGGGCATCGCCCATCGAAGGATGTCGTCTCGTAGGGCAGGCCTTGGCCTGCCTGGGCTGTTCGCGAAAACTTCCGCGAAGAAAGCTTGGTGGATGAACCACGTAATCGTGTTCATCGAAAAATGCTGGCCTGAAAATTAAATAACAACGTATGTTGTGAATGCTATCGGTGAGAGGAGACCAAGACCATGGAGTTTGCTCATGTCATCGACTGGTCGCGCGACGCGATCCGACTGGCACTGTTGTTGAGCGGGCCGCCGCTGGCGGTGGCTCTTGCGGTCGGGCTGTTGATTGGGATCGGTCAGACGTTGACGCAGTTGCACGAACCCGTCGTTGCCATGGTTCCCCGCCTGGTGGCCGTGATCCTGGTCGTTCTCGTGACTTTGCCCTGGCTGATCTCGCATTGGGTGGCGTTCATGACGCAGTTGGTCGACGCAATCCCGGGGTCTCTTTAGGACAGGTTTCGACGGGATCGCACACGCAACGCCCCGCAAGTCCTTTGTGCTCGGGTATGCGATCCGACCGAAAGCCGCCTTAAGAATCGTCGATTCCTTGATTCCGTGGAGGCGGGCACTCGGCTCATGAACGCGAGCGAACTTGTCTGGCTTTTGGGACACGCCGGGCCTCTGACCTTGATCCTGGCGCGGGTGCTGGGCATGGTGTGGACGGCCCCTACGCTGGCGACTCCCGGGGTCGACTGGCGATTCCGAGTCATTTTCGGGGCACTTCTGAGCGCCATTATGATTCCGGCGGTCGGCGCCAAGGTCGCCGCACCGATCGGCTGGGAGAATCTCGCGCAGGCCTGCCTCATCGAGGTTGCCGTGGGGGCCGCCTTGGGATGGTCGGCGGCGCTCATCATCGCCGGAGCTCGCCAGGCCGGCGAGATCGTCGGCGCGCAGGCGGGCCTCTCTGCCGCGGCCCTCTTTGACCCCGATGCCGGGGATGACCTGACCCCGCTCGGGCATTGGTATGCGCTCGTGGCCCTGGGCACGTTCCTCGCGCTCGATGGCCCGCTCGCGTTGGTCAGGGCGATCGTCCAGAGTTACGAGGTGATCCCCGCCGGAACCGTTCAGCTCTCGACCGAGACCGTTCAACTCGCCTTCGGCCAGGTTCAGGCCGCGTTGGAGCTGGCCCTTCGTGCCGCTGCACCGCCGGCCTTGGCGCTGGCCCTCGCAGGGTTGGCCTTGGGGCTCCTGGGACGCGCTGCCCCCTCGCTTCAGCTCGTTTCGCTGTCGATTCCGGTCCGGGCGGTCTTGGGCATGCTCGTGGTCGGCTTGGCGATGGTCGCACTGACGATGACCCTCTCGACCGCCTGGGGTCGCTGGCCTGGAGGGTTCTGATCCATGTCCGAAGAGCGAACGCAAAGTCCATCGACGCTGCGAAGGCAACAAGCGCGCGAGCAGGGACAGGTCGCGCAGAGCGCCGAGCTCACCGGAGCTGCCGCGTTGTTCACGGCGGTCCTTCTCCTGGGCGCGCGCGGCGACCAACTCGCCGCGGCGCTCATCACGCTGGTACGAGACTCGCTTGCGAGCGAGCCGTTGCTTTGGGCCGAACCCAGTGACGTGGTCTGGCGGCTGCGACAGGCCGTGTTCGGGGTGATGGGGCCTTTGGGGGGGTTGGCTGTCGGTTCTGCGACAGCCGCCGTTGCCGCGCACCAGGCGCAGGTCTCCGGTCTTTGGGTTCCAGGGCTACTCGCTCCCGACCCGTCGCGACTTTGGGTTCTCGGCCGAGGCCCCGGCTTTGTCACCCGATGGGCCCGAGGCCTTTGGGCCGTGGCCAAAGCGGTCGCCGTTGTGGCGGTGGCGGCCTGGGCCATCCGTTCGGGATGGCTCGACTATCTGCGGCTTGCCGACTCGGAAACGCCTACGCTCGCAAGAGCGGCCGGCGATGCCATGCGACGGCTGGCGCTTTCGCTTGCAGGAGCCACCTTGGTTCTCGGCCTGATCGACTTCGGTCTCCAGTACCGCCGTTACGAAGCGATGCTCCGGATGACTCCGGACGAATCGCGAGAAGATCAACGTTCGATGGAGGGAGACCCCGCGCTGCGGGCTCGTCGTCGTCGCCTTGCCAGGAGCTGGCGCGGTGACACGGCCGAGATCCTTGCCGGAGCCACGCTGATGCTCACGGGTCCCGGCGGCTTGACCCTGATCCTGGCCGGAGGACCTCCGCCTCGTTGCGTATCGGTCCGCTCGGCACTCCAGGGGGCCTCGGGCTTGAAGCTCCGCGAAGCCGGCCAAGCGGCCAAGCTGCCCGCAGTCCCGGCTCCTGACCTGGCCCGGCGGCTGGCGCGGCGGCCGGCCCCCGCACTCCCGCTCTCCCCCGAGCATGCCGCCGAACTCGCCGCAATCTGGCCTGCGGAGACGCCGGAATCCGATTCCCATGTGTCACGATAGCACGGCCTTCGCCCGCCGATCGGGAAGGGGGTAGGGCCAGGGGGCCTCGCTTGTCCTGGGGCTTCCCATCAGCCTATGGATAAGCGGGTCCGCTTGTCCCCGCCACCCGATCCTCAGACCCTCGTCAAAAGGGCTTTCGGAGCGCTTTAGACACTTCCAGGTCTCTGTGGAATCGGCATAAGTTCTGGTGATGCTGAGCTGGGTTTCGGGCTGGACAATCGGGGCGAACGTCGGTATCGTCCCGCCACACGTCTGACGCTCATCGCACGATCGGCCTTGCGAAAGTTCGGAACCAAATACCATCGAATCGACCGAGGACCGCAAGAAAAAAGTCGTGGGGGTTTGGTCGAGCATGGATGCTCGCCTCCTCTGCGACTTGCGGATGAAACGCTCGACGTTGATTCTTATCCCTTTGTAGGTTGTGGAGGGGGAACGGATGCCTCCCGCAGCACCAAACGCCGTCGTTGCCGGTTTCTCACGCCTTTCCGGGGCGATCTTGCCGGTCACGATCGTGGGCGCGATCTTGGTGTTCATCATCCCTGTCCCCCCTGGGGTGCTGGACCTGCTGCTCTCGGCGAACGTGACGCTCGCGGTGCTCGTACTCCTGACGACCCTCTCGATTCGCACGCCGCAGGAGTTCAGCGCCTTTCCGACGATCCTGCTCACGACGACCTTGACTCGCCTGGTGCTCAACGTCGCCACCACGCGTCTGATCCTCACCAACGGCGGGAAAGACGGCCTCGACGCTGCAGGGCGTGTGATTCGAGCATTCGGCGAGTTTGTTTCGCGTGACCAAGTGTTGGTGGGAGTAATCTTGTTTTCGATTCTCGTGATCATCCAATTCGTGGTGATCACTCGGGGAGCGACCCGAATTAGCGAAGTCGCGGCGAGGTTCATGCTCGACGGTCTTCCCGGTCGCCAGATGGCGATCGACGCCGACCTGCATGCCGGTGTCATCGACCAGCACGAGGCCCACCGCCGACGCGATGCCATGTATCGGCAGGCCGACTTCTTCGGGGCCATGGATGGTGCCGGTAAGTTCGTGCGGGGTGATGCAATTGCTGGTATCATTATTATTGCAATCAATATTTGTGCTGGCCTGTACCTGGGTGTTGTCCAGTACGACATGGAACTTGGCAAAGCGGTCAACGTGTTCACCAAGCTGACGATCGGCGATGGTCTGGTCAGCCAGGTGCCCGCCTTCTTGATCTCGCTGGCCGCCGGTTTGATCGTGACTCGATCGTCTTCCGAATCGGACCTGGGTCGCGACGTGGTCATACAGCTTTTCGGGCGTCGAAGCGTGTTGGCGGTCGCGGCGGTTTTCGTGGCGGCCCTGGCGTTCACGCCGCTCCCCAAGCTCCCGCTCCTGGCGTTGGCCGGGGCGATGGGCTTCGGAGCCTATTGGCTGGGTTCGCAACCGACCGAAGTCGAAGAACCCGAGGAGGAGGTCGCGGACACGCCGCCTGCGACCGAACCCGCGGGCGAGCGGATGGAAGACCTGCTCCATGTCGATCCGCTCGAGCTCGAGATTGGCTATCGTCTCATCTCGCTTGCCGAGCCGGGGCGAGGCGGCGACCTGCTCGATCGGCTCCGCACGATCCGGCACCGGGTTGCCCGAGACCTCGGCCTGATCGTGCCCCAGGTGCGGATCCGCGACGAGATCGGGCTCGGGCCCCATGAATACCGACTCAAGATTCGAGGTACGGTGGTGGGCCAAGGGGTGGCCTACGCGGGGAAACTCCTGGCGGTTCCTCCCGGTGGTCTTGTCACGCGACCGGACGGACGCGACGGCGTCGACCCGGTCACCGGGCAGCCTGCAGTCTGGATCCATGCCGATGGTCGAGAGGTTGCCGAGCTTGCCGGCTGCCGGATCCTCGAGGCCTCGGCCGTTGTCGCCGGGCACTTCGGCGAAATTGTGCTCGGCCACGCCGACGAGTTGATGACGCGTGATCAGGTTAGTCGGCTCCTCGATCGAGCCCGCACCACATCGCAGGCTCTCGTCGACGAGGTCGTACCCAGCCTGCTTCGCGCGGGTGAGTTGCAGCGAGTGCTTCAAAACTTGCTCCGCGAACGCGTGAGCATCCGTGACCTGGAAACAATTCTCGAGACCTTGGCGGTACACGCGGGCCGAGTCAACGACATCGACATTCTGACCGAGCACGTTCGATGCGGGCTGGCTCGGCGAATCACCGAGCAGTACAAGGGGACGGATGGACGCTTGCGAGTGGTGTCCCTCTCGCGGTTACTCGACGCCAGGCTCGCCGCGGCGGGGGGGCAAACCGAGACCAGGCCGGCCGCCGCCCTGGGGACGGATGCCTCGCGCGCCATCGTCCGCGCTGTTGCCAACGCCGTCGGGGCCTTGGTCGAGGCCGGTTACCCCGCGGTCGTCCTCACCTCGGCCGAGGCTCGTCCCGTGCTCAAAGATCTGACACGTGCGGATCTGTCGCGCCTTGTTGTCCTGAGCCAACGCGAGATCCCTCGCGACACCCCCGTCGAAACGCTTGGCATCGTGATCGAGGAAGAACTGCCCGCCGTCTCGTCGATCGATACGGCAGCGACCCTCGAACGATCGTTGTAAGGTGGACATTCCCCACCAATCTTCTTGAACGACACACGAGGCTTTTCTGGGTTCAACGCTTTTGGTGGGCGGTGTCCACCTGACGGGAGTCGGTATGGGATATATGATCAGCGATTCGTGGTGAATTATCAATAAAGAAGCGCGAGCCGGAGTGCTCGGGTTGGCCGTTACCGTTGGCCGACGCAACGACGTCGGCGGATTTGAGAGGTCCAAGTCGCGATGAGTCCAAGAACTTACCGTGCGGGTACGATGAAGGAGGCCCTCGCCCAGGTGCGCCGGGATCTCGGCGGAAACGCCGTGATTCTGGGGACTCGGGAAGTGCGCCGGCGTCGCCTGTTCGGGTTGGGAACTCGCGAGTTGATCGAGGTGACAGCCTCCGACAGCGCCGTGGCCAGTTCCTCGTCGGGAACGGACTCGAGCGCCACCGGATCGGCGACGGGCGTGCTTCAGTCGGAGTTCGGCGAGCAGTTGTCTCGCTTGCATGCCATGGTTGAAGACCTGAGCCGTCACGGACGGATCGATCACCTCTTGCCTGACCTGCCGAGCGAGCTGGTTCCCACATACGCCCAGTTGCTCGAAGCCGACGTGCCGGAGGTTCTGGCGCGGAAGCTGGTCCGCTATATTGCCGAACGACTTGAACCCGAACAGGCGAGTTGGCCGGACGCTGTCAGCGACGCGCTTTGCGAGGCGGTCGAGGCTTTCGTCCCGATCGCTCCTCCAATCGCGGCCGTCGCCGGCACCCGGCGCGTCGTGGCGCTTGTTGGTCCGACCGGAGTCGGCAAGACGACCACCGTCGCCAAGCTCGCGGCCAACTTCAAGCTTGCCCACGGCTTTCGTCCTGGTCTGGTGACGGTCGACACGTATCGAATCGCCGCGGTCGAGCAGCTTCGGACCTATGCCGAAATTATCAGCCTGCCGCTGGCCGTCGCCAATGCCCCGGGCGAGATGCGTCGAGCCATCGACGAGCTCGGTGATGTCGACCTCGTCCTGATCGATACCGCGGGCCGGAGTCCTCGTGACGAGGTCAAAATCCGAGAGCTGGCCGACTTTCTGCATGCGGCTCAGCCGGACGAGACGCATCTGGTCCTGAGTGCCGTGGCGGGCGAACGCAGCCTGAGGGCCGCGGTCGATCGCTTCTCCGTGGTCCACGCCGACCGTTTGATCTTGACCAAACTCGACGAGGCGGATGGACTCGGCGGCGTTCTCGCCGTCCTGGGGCAAGCCAATCGTCCTGTCAGCTACTTGACCACGGGCCAAGCCGTGCCCGATGACATCGAACCCGCCGATCGCCGAAGATTGGCACGTCTGATCCTGGGACAGGAACCTGTCGTCTAAAGAATGATGAGGAACCCCATCGTCAACGAACACTCGAAGGAGAGCCCGTTCAAGTTGGGGTTGCTCGGATATCGAAGGGGTCTCAGGATCGTTTGCTTACTTTTCGGGATTTTTCACTGATCATGGATCTGTTGACCAAGACAAGAAATGGGATTTTGACAACAAGAAAGCTATATTCTAAAATCGTGTAAATGTGCAGAATGATTTCTTTTAAGGTCACGATAGCCCTGGTGTCGCCGTGCCGTAGCGTGAATCGAGATCGAGTCGGTTTGACTCGACCGTTCCAAGGACCCTGTTAAGGAACCGCCATGTCCGATCAAGCCGACGGACTGAGACAGCTCGTGCGGGAGCGTTCGGGGACGACGGCCTTGGCCGATCCGCCCGAGCCTGCGCGAAAAGTCGAGGTCCCCTCCAGGGCCCGCTCGCTGCTTTTCACCAGCGGGAAGGGGGGGGTGGGGACGTCGAACCTCGCGCTTAACCTGGCGATTGCGCTGGGAGAGTTCGGGCAGCGTGTCGTTCTGGTCGACGCCGACCTGGGACTCGCCAATATCGACCTTTTATGTGGACTGGCGCCTGAGAATGACCTTGGAGACGTGCTGGCCGGCGAGTGTGCTTTGGCCGACGCCTTGGTCACCGGTCCGGGCGACATCCGGATCGTGCCCGGAGCGCACGGGATGCGGACTCTGGTCGATGTACTGGGTGATGGTCCCACCCGGCTCACGTCCGAGTTGGCAGATCTCGAGGAGGGAGCCGATTTCCTCCTGATTGACGCCGGGTCGGGGCTTGGCTCGGGAATCATGACCCTCGCCGCGGCGGCCGAGCAAGTGGTGCTGGTGACGACCCCCGAGCCGACTTCGGTGGCCGACGCCCACGCCGTGATCGGTCGGCTCCGGCGATTGTCGGGTCCTTCTCGGATCCGGGCCGTGGTCAACCAGGCTGCGTCGTCGTCCGAGGCCGCCGACGTCCTCACGCGGCTCTCCGCATCGAGCCGGCAATTCTTGGGGACCGTTGTCTCCGGGCTGGGACACATTCGGGCCGATCCGCATGTGCCCTTGGCGGTCCGACTCCGGCAGCCTTTCGTCGTGGCCTATCCGGGATCGGTCGCCTCGAAAGGGGTTCGCCTCTTGGCTCGCGACCTGATCGAGGAGCGACAGCCGACGAGCCGGCGTCCCGGTTTCTTCGCGGCCATCGCGGCCCGTTGGGCCTTGAACCGGGTCGCTCGGTAAGATGGTCCGCAGCTCTTGAGGCGCTACGTCAACAATCGACGAAGTGGTGGGTTGGTCGTAGGGAATGTTTTTGTGGTACTGCTCAAGCCGGTTCCGCCGGTTGTCCGATAACTGAGAAAAGATCGGGTTCCTTGAACCGTGAGAGGTCAGAGGGGGATGTGGGTATCCTCGATCTTGGTCGAGGAGAGCTTCATTTCCGAGGCGCCGGCATCGGGACCGCTGCCGGGACGAACGTCTACCCTTTGATGCACAGGGACGTGCCCCTCTTGCGCAGCCGACATGGAGGTCAGGATGTCAACAAAGCTGGACGTGGACGTTACAGAACTCTGGCGGGAGTTCAAGGAACACCCAACCACGCCCTTGCGCAATCGCCTCGTCGAGCGTTACTTGCCTCTGGTCAAGTACAACGCCGAGAGGATCTGGCAGCGTCTTCCGGAAGGGGTCGATCTCGACGACCTGATCTCGGCGGGCGTCTTCGGCCTCATGGACGCAATCGACGCCTTCGACCTGACCCGCGGGGTCAAGTTCGAGACGTATTGCGTCCCTCGTATCCGAGGCGCGATGCTCGACGAACTCAGGACGATGGACTGGGTCCCTCGCCTGGTCCGTTCCAAGCACACCAAGATGGAAGAAGCGCGCAAGTCCCTCGAAGCTCAGCACGGCCGGCCGCCGACGGATGCCGAACTTGCGGAACGCCTCGGTCTGCCGCTTGAGGAATATGAGAAGATGGCGATGGACGCCAACGCCGTCGGCCTCATTAGCCTCAACAAGAAGTGGTACGAGACCGACAGCTACAAAGACGTTCGCGAGATCGACATCCTCGAAGACAAGAAAGGTGAAGACCCTACTCGCCGGCTCCAGCGCAAAGACCTGATGCGCATGGTCACGAAGGGGCTGAACCGGAACGAACGTCTGATCATCATCCTCTATTACTATGAAGAGCTGACGATGAAAGAGATCGGCGCGACTCTCGACCTGAGCGAATCGCGCGTGTCTCAGATGCACTCATCGATCATCCAGCGGCTTCAGTCACAACTCTCGTCGCGGCGCCCCGAGTTCGGCACGTAACGGCTTCGCGTTACGGCTGGCAGCCCCCCTCGACCGAGTCCACGTTGATTATCCCGGGCCCGTCCCGGCGTCTCCTTCCGAAGCAGTCGGGAGACGCCGGGACGGGCTCCCGCGCTTTCGAATCACGTGATTTTCCGAGCCACTTCCTCTTCCATCACCTGTCGTGACATAGACCCAGAGAGCGAGTGCCGTTTTCAACGATTCATGTGCGCACGCCCAAGAAAAATCGATGTAGACTACCCGTTACCTGGATCTTGGTACGGCAGGCTTACTCGATTGTAAGGGGATTCGCATGTCTTGGAACAGACTAAGCGTCGCTCTGGCCTTGGGCATCATCACCTGGGCTGGCGAGTGCGGCATGGCGTACGCCCAGTCCGGACGATCGACGACGAAGGCCGCTCAGGTTAACGAGATCACTGCCGAGGCGTTCGGGAAGCTCTTTGAAGCAGGTTCCCTCGACCCAGCCAAGCCGTATCAAAACAAGACGCTTCGCATCACTGGCCGAGTGGCCATGGCGTTCGAGCCGTTCGTCTACCTGGGAACCGGTTTGCACTTCTCCACGGGACAGCCGGTCAGGATTACCCTCGAGTTCAAGGACGGCACGTTTCCCAAGGTCTCGAGCAACGAGAAGGTCGTCACGGAGGGCCTGTTCGAGCGTCAAGGGGTTTTCGGGCCGGTCTTGACGGGATGCCGTATTGTCCGTGAAGAAGCCAAGGCGAAATCCTCGCCGGCGTCCCGGGCCACTGCCCGGAAAGGGCGGGTCTCCGGCAAAACCGCAAGAAAGCTCGAGCTTGCGGACCAGAAGTCCAACGACCCGAGGTCCGTCGCCTTGCGGTTCGACGGAAGGGTGAGCGAAGGGGACATGGGATATCGGCCCGAGCACTCGTCGTTCCGACTCCGCTTCGGTCCTGGGTCTTGGCGCGGGGCGGTCGTCGGCGAAAGCCTTGCCTGGGGCGATGGCAATCAAGGCCAGGATCACTGGGGGATCGGGTCCGGCGAAAAGACCCTGAGCTCGGAGGTCTTTCAGGACAAGGAAGGCGCGTACTTCATCTTCTCCGTGAGCGGCACCGACTGGGAATCGGAGCGGATAGCCGTTTTGTTCCGTCTCACCCTCCCGGACGGGCGACCCGGCGTGGCGACCGCGTTGATCTCGACTCGTTGAAACTCGTGAAACATCCAGAGATCATCGCAATGAGCACGCAGCTTTGCCGCAAATCGTTTGGGGGCGAGTGACCACCGCATTCGGAAGACCGGGCGGTGCCCGCCGCACGAATTGGGACGCCAACCGACAGGGTGCGATTCGAGACTTACTTGGCGCTGGCCGATTGTGCCGGGGCCTTGGTCGTTCCCGGCATGCCGTGGTGGTGGCTCGGCATGGTGAGCAGAGCGATGAAGAAGACGAGGGCGACCAGGGCGCCGAGGCCCCAGAGCAAGGCTTTTTGGCCCTGGGAGAGAGGGAATGGGGCGGTCTTTTCGAGATACTCGGAGAAAGGCCGGCGCGGACCCAGGTTGGTCTGACTGTCGAACAGCTCGCTCTTGCGGGCTTTGATGGAATGATCTTGTTCGCGAGGCAACTCGGGGGCCATGGCTGGGCCTCCTTGGGGGGAGTTCGAATCGGCTCGAAACGGTTTATACGAGGGCTCGGAACGACCAATCCCAACTCCGGGGGTAGTCGGCGAAATCGGCGCCCCCGGCTATGCTCTCATCCCAAGGATAGAGTACTTGGTCGAGTTCGATGGACGCAAACCCCGCTTTGGTCAGGCGGTGCCGGATTTCGAATGGCTGCCAGAATTTTTGCCGCAGTCCCAGGAACTTGAAGCGGCCGAAGGCGAATTCGTAGTACTGGTGTTCGGCGTGAAACGCGGCGGTCCGCTCCGCCTCTTCGGGCGAAAGGCCGCGATCGAGCGCTTGGTCCATCAAGAGCATCGTGGAGTAGTGGATGGCGTCGATCGAGGGGACGACCCCCAGGAAGCAGCCGCCGGGACGCAAGCTGGCACGGATCGCTCGCAGGGTCTGGTCGATGACGCGGACGTCGGGCATGACGAGCGAGTTGACCGCGACGGCCACGTCGAACTGGCCGGTGTAGTCGTCGAGTTCGTGCATCGGCCTGGTCTCGAACGTGACCTTGGCCGCTTTCGCACCGAGGCGATCCTGGGCGCAGGCGATCATGTCCGGGGCAAAGTCGAGTGCCACGACGCGGCCGAACCGGTCGACGAGCCGCGGTAAGAGGGGACCGGTTCCACAGCCGAGGTCCGCCACCGTGAGTCGCTCAGGCTCGGAGATCGCTTCGAGCTCGATCAGCAGGGGATTCACCACGTCGGGATGGAGCGCGTCGAGGAACAGCTCGTCATAACGCGAGGCGTGACGGCTCCATTGGCGGTCCTGGTCTTGAAGGTTGCGCACGAGACGAGTTTTCCTGGAAGTGGCACGCGGTCGGTTCACGGCTGTTGCGGTCTCACGCGAGTTTGAAGTCCACCGATGACGACGACTCAAGGGGAACGAGCGGGCTCGTCTCGGGGAGGGTCCGGAACGAGACGGATGACGTCGATGGCCACCGCCCGCGAGGCTCCCACCACGTCGCGGCGGTAATGTCGAGGATAGCCGAGCTTGGCGTCCGGTGTGAATCGTAAGATTGCCCTGGTTCCCTTGGGCTGACCGAACGGCGTCGCGGTCTTGAGCTGAGCTAACTCCTCGGCGAGTGTCAAAAAGAGGCCGTCGACTCCGTAGAACTTGGGCTCGTGGGGATGCACCTCGGTGCTCTGGCCGTCTGGCTGAATCATCGCCACCGAGCGAACGCGGCCGCCGCGAACTCGGACTCGGTAGTGCGCTTCGTTCTGCCCCGTGCTTTGCCACTCCAGATCGTAATCGTCGATCCTCGCGCGTTCCCAGACCCGGCGCGCCTGGCTGAGCGAGTCCGACGTCAAATCCTCTCCCCCCGCGCAGCCAAACACGAGCCAGAGGCAGCTTGCAGCCAGCGTCGAGAACGAGACCCCTCTTCCTCGCGAATTGGCCATGGCAATGATTATACGAAGTACCGATCCACATGGCACGTCCCAGACCGGCGAGGATATTCTGGCGAAAGGGACTGAAGTCAATGATCGTCTTCCAGGAGAAAGAGCCTGGCGGGTTACGCCCTTTAACTCATCGCCTGGGCAGACGATCGAGAAACGCGAAGTATCGCTGGAGAACCGGGATTTCTTTCATCAAGGCGATGGGGCGTACCGGGACGTCCAGGGCCAGCGAATCGGCAAGGGCATGGAGAATTTCGACCACGGAGCGCACGTGGGAAGACGATGCGTCATCCAGGTGAAACGACCACACCAGTGTGTCGAGTTGCCAGCGGAGAGGGCCCGAGGCAAAGTCAGGGGGCAATGGGCGGTCGGCGACGAAGCGTCGGATCAGCGTGTCCCACTTCGAGGCCAAGGCGCGGTCGTGCTTGGATCCCGGTCCGTCCTCGGCTTGAAGATGTGCCTGTTCGTCGGCCGTCAAAAGCGGACCCTGATACCGGAGGTGTTGAGCCAAGGTGATCATCAGAGTGGCCGGATCCTCGTTTGTATCACTTGTCTCGTTCTGAGGGATGCCGAATCGGTCGCTGAGAATATGCAGGCTCTCCGCGACTTTCGCACGCTCGACGGAGGTGGTCGATTCATTCCCGTAAGCCGAGCGAGCCGGCGGAAGTGACGCTGGAGGCGAAGGCGGCTCGATCTTCGAAGGGACGGGCCTGGCCGCAACAGGAGGACTCGGCTCGACGTGGCGCTGACGTGTGACCAGGCCGAATCCGACACCGAGGAGGATGACCGCAGCCCCCAGCCAAGACATAAGATAGGCAGATCCTTTGATTCTTGGAAAGATGCCGGGAGACGAAGCCGCTTTGGGTTGGGGGTTGGCGTCCAGGGCGGCCGGATCCAGGTAGGACGCGTCGAGCGTGATCCCGCTGAGACGAGGCAGCGCGACCAGATCGAACTGATTGCCGTTACCGTAGGCCCACGTCGCCAGGGAGAGCCGGGCTCGCGTCGTCTCGGGAAGAAGCTGCCAGACCTCGCGCGCCAGGTCGTCGATGGGGGCCGCCGCCTGAAGCGCGATACGTTGGCCCTGAGAGAGGGCCGAGGCGATCCGGATCGCGCGAGGCTGATCGACGGAGTGCAGGGGTTCGGGGGATTCCGCGATCCAGGTTCCCGCCGACAGCGTTTGGGTGGCGATCGTCCAGTCGTTGCGGAGCAGGGGGGTGAAGGGGAACGGGTTGCCGCCGGCACGGCGATAGTCGCGCGGATCGAGGAAGAGGGCGTGAAAGGCAAGCGCTCCGGGCCGGCCCTGGTCGTCGACGCCCTGCGGACCGACCCCGATGATGGCCCAGGGGCCGCTTGATAAGGGAAGCGCGAAGAAGGCCTGAGCTTCGGCTCCGCCGGCAGGCCGCTCGCCGTAGCGCTGGCAAACCGCGCGCAGGTCGGTCAGCCACTCGGGGCGGCAGCCGGGGGAAGAGGCGAGGATGGCATAGCCCCGATCCCAGAACGGGAAACTCCCGTAAACCGCTTGCTCATAACCGACCGCAACTTCGCTCATGACTCCCTTTGTAGATGATGCCGAAGGGTGGGCATTGCCCAACGATCTGTTTGTAGTGCCCACCGATATTCTCATAGGGTCATGATTTTGGTGAGCGGTGACCCCTCTCCGGGAGGCATCGCCCACTCGTTTTCTTACGTTGCACACCGATGTCTTTATGGGTGCGACGCTTGCGGTAGGCGATGCCTGCCTTGCGATCCGTCAATCCGGTGGACTCAGGCTGGGGATCGCGAAGTTCGAGGTAAAGACGAGGGTGGTCTTGCCCCCTTTGGCGGCCTTGATGGTGCCCGAGAGGTTCCGCATGGCGAGCGGATCCCCTTTGCGGGTGTTGAGGGTCGAGACGATCGAGTCGGACCAGTCGTAGTCGAGGATGCGGACCGTGATCGGATCGCCGGACTTCCACTTGATCGGTCTCGAGAACGTATAATCCCAGATCGGCTTATGCGTGTTGCGCACGACCGGCGAGGGCCCGTAGGTGATGCCGGCGACCTCGATGGTGACCCCCAGGTCAGGGCCTCCGCCGGCCAGGTATTTGCCGACATCGGGGGCGACCTCGCCGCGACGCAACGTGACCCGATACTCTCCGGGGACGGAGACCTTGTCCCACCAGTCGAGGTAGCGCTTGGCCTCGGTGGCGTGACGGCCGTCGGGCTGGTCGTGAAGGTAGTCGCGGAGGCGACGGGCCACTTCGGCCACGTCGTCCGGGTGGGCTTGCAGATGGTCGTAGGCGAGACGGTACGAGTAGGTATCCCAATCGCGAAGGATCCGGTCGCGTGCCTCGGTGGCCTCGCTGATGTAGCGGCCGCCGGTTTGGTGCGCCTTGAGGTAGTCTTGATACCGTTCGATGCGGGTCGCGAAATTGGTCGGGTATTGTCGCGAGTACTGCCGGGCGCGCTCGATGTCGCGCTCGTCGAGCTTGGCGACATACCCGGCGAGCTGGTGCTCGACTTCGCCGCGCCAGCTACTTTCGGGGTGCTCGGAGAGGAATTGCTGCGAGCGATCGATGAGGTCGCGGAAGTCGACACCGGGTAAGCTTGCGGTCCGCGTGAGGTCGTCGAGGAACCTACGTTCCACCGCAGAGGCACGCGCGGTCGCTTGGCTCTTGAGCGTCTCGATCAAAGCGAGGCCTTCCGCCCGCTTCCGACTCTCGGGATAGTCGCGGAGGAAATCCCGAACGGCGGCCAGTGATTTCTCCGGCTCGTCGCCCGGGGTCAAGGCATCCGCCCTCACATGCTTCCAGCGCTCGTCGTGCCGCACCTGCTCCTGGGCCTGTTCGACCGTGCGGATGGCGAGGGCCAGCTCAGGCGCCTGCTCTTTGAGGGCCGTGAGACGTTCACGGAGGTCAGGCCCGGCGGTTCCGAGCTCGACTTGCACTCCGGCTGCTTTGACGGTCCACTCCGCCTGCTTGAGCTGGGCCGACCGGGCCAGCGTCGGCCAGAAATAAGCGAGCGACGGATGCCAGGCGAGCAGGGCGGACCAGCGCCGGGCTACCGCGGATGCGGGGTGCTTGCGTTCGAAGTTCAAGGCCGCGCGGAATCCAAGCCAGTCATAGCCGGCCAACATCGCGATCAGAACGACGGCCGTCATGGCCAGGCGCAGGCCGCGCCGACGGGTCCGCCGTCGCCGAAGCGCCTTGAGTCGATCGCGGAAGGCGATCGCCCGGTCCGAGCTCGGATAGCGCCGGCTGTAGGCGGCGACGCAGCGCGAGAGCCGAGGCAAATCGTCGGGCACGAGATCCCAGAGCCATTCCAACTGGGCTTGGTCGCTGGTCTCGAGCTGCTCGGCGAGCCAGCCCAAGGGACGCTCCAGGCCGAGCGGGTGCAGCACGGCGGGAGGCCGTCCGTCCCTGGCACCTCGACCATAAGAACTGACCGCGAAGATCGCTCCCTGGGGAGCGTGCGCCCCCAGAGCGTGGAGCGTCATGCCGTACCGCGCTTCGACCAGCTCGTCGACCCCCCAATTCGAGGGGTCGTCGCCCCCTTGGTTTTGCAGGCCGGCGAGAACCCGGTCGTACTTGGTCAGGATCAGGGCGATCGGTCTTCCCGTCGTGGCATCGTCGGAGCAGGCGATGTAGCGCTCGAGCAGGTCTTCGATCTCCTGCTGGCGCCGTCTTCGGTCGACCGTATTGGTCGAGCCGTCGGGATCGAGGCAAAGGAGCACGGCGTCGCAGTCGGCGAAGAACGCCTGGATCGGCTCATTCGAGCCGAGCGTGATATGCTCGCCCTGGTAATCCTTGACGATGATGTCAAACCGCGCCTGCCCGCGATAGAGTCGGAGCTTGAGCTCGGTTTCGGCCAGGGTTCCCGCCAGCGGCTCTCCCGACTCGATTTGAGCGATCTTTTCCGCCAAATACTCCGCGCTCGCCGGCTCGGCTGCCGCCAGTCGCAGCCCTGGCACCTGCCCGGTCGACGCCTGGCGATAAAACATCGCCAGGAGCGTGGTTTTACCCACGTTTCGATGCCCGAACAGCCCGATCCGCTTTGGCCCGGTCAGCCGGCGCTCGAGCGCATCGAGATGGAGCAAACGACGGTTCGGCATCCCAGCAACCTCCGGCTTCAAAGCTCTCCTAGAACGACCGGCTTCTTATTATCGGCTCGACGCATGAGATAGTACGGTTTTGTCCTCGGGAGCGTTCCCTGCGGCAACGGAATCGCGACACAGATGGCCGCAACGACGAGAAGAAACCCACCCAACGTCGACGTTGCGAAGAGAATCGCCTTGTCGAGAAGCGTCGAAAACGGCGGAAGTGGGGGTAAGAACAACGCAGCCGTTAAGAGCGATCGGCGGAATTCCGGCAGCACGATCGCGCCGCAAATTCCAGCGAGAATCCAGCAGGCGACGATCAGCACCCGCCCGAGCAGGAGTTGGGGAGGACACCCCGACCCCACCTTGCCACAGATCAGATCAAGCCGGTCCCCCTCCTGAATCGTGACCGGGCCGAACTCCACCGTCGACCCGAACCGCATGACCCCAATGGTGTGCTCGCCCGGAGCCAGAGAAATCCGCCGAATTCTCCCCCCGACCAAATAGCTGCGGCGCTGGCCGTCGACGAGGACGATCCCCGTGGTCGTTGGAAGCCATGTGGGCCAATCCGCGTTGCGAATCGTCAGCGTGATCCGTCGCGAGGGCGCAGCCAACCACGACATTCCGTTGCCCCCCAAGCCATGGAGAGGGTTACGAAGAGTATCGGAGCTTGCTCGATCAGAATGCGTCCTCGGTCATTCGTCAATGGTCAAAGTCGACGGATTATGATCTTGAGGGTATTGGTTGGTCAGGTAATTTTCATCGATTTGCGTCTTGCGAAGAAAAGTCGAATCGGCCAGGTAAACGGTCGGACGAGCCAGGCGAGCGGCAAGCCCAGCACAACCATGGAGGCGAGGACGACGACGATGCCCGCAAGGGCCATCCCCAGGTAACGGAGCGGGAGGAAGTCGAGTCCTCGGGCGGCGAGAGTCTCGCTGATGGTGTTCTCGAGACCACGCGCGGCGCCTCCGCTGATGGCCCCGGCGAGTTGAACACCGGCCTTGGCGAACTCGCGAGCGGCGTATTCGGTGGCCTGGCCCGCGTAATCGACAAACTTGTCGGGGTTGGCCAAGAACGCGGCGAGCACCCCTGCGGCCACCAGTTTCTTCTTATGAGGAAGCACCTGCTCGGTGAAGAACCGCCATCCGCCCCTTCCGGTTTTGCGGAGCACGCCCAGGGCCTCGGGCCCTTCTTTGACGAGGACCTCGGCAACGTCGTCGCCGTAGACGCGAACCGCCGAGAGTCCTTCGGTCCCGAGCCGGCGGATCATCGTTTCGGCCTGGTCGGGGTAACGCCGGGCGAGCCGCTGGGCCGTCTCCCCCATCTCGACGACCAGGCGCTTCTCGGCCGGTTTCAGCGTGCTGAAGACACGAGCTGCCTCGGGGTCGTGGGGAAGAAGCCGCGAGAATTTGGTACGGAGAAGCGCGTCCGAGGGTTCCTCCACCCGTCGACCGACTTGGGCGAGGTTCTCGTAGCGCTTGGCCACGATCTCGAGCCCTTCGTCGGCCTCGTGTACGAAGAGACGTCCCGCGGCTCGGGCGCTCGCTTCCTCGCCGTTTTTCACGGCAGAGCGACCACCGGCCTTGGCATCGCGCATCACGCTCTGGACCACCTCATCCAGCCAGGACAACGAACCCGCCCGCCCATATCTCGGAAAGGCGAGCACTGCCAGCAGGCTCAGGCAAATCGCCGCCATCCGGTGGGGGCGATGATGCGAACGCGGTTGCATCGTAGAATGTCCTCAAGGCTTCAGGGACACAACGGGTTAACCCCTCGTGTCACCTTCTCATCTACGGATTCGTCTCGCCGCTTGGGCTTATTTATCCTGATTTTTTGAAACCAACCCGATTTTATCGGGCTGAGCCATCTTCGAGGTGCTGGGATCAGCGCGAGGCGAGTTGTTTGGCTCAGAGACCGAGGGGAAAAGGGCTGAAATCCGTTTCGGGTTCAAGGCGGTGCCTCGGGTCGCCCAAGGGCAAATTGAGGAGCCGTCGGACCTTCTCCTTGGTTTCAGTATAACGTACGAGACCGACGGTCGTCAGTTAACACGCGGCTCCCCGGTCACTCACGGTCGACAGATCCGTCTAAACCTGCTTCGTCCGCGCAGGAGATCCGTGCGAATCGTTGGGCAAAGCCCAGTCCATGAATAGCGTGTAATCGGTGCGATCGCCTTTTGCCCCAAAAGATGCCAGAACGGACCGGATCGGACCCCGCGGGACTGAAGCGTCGATTCCTGTCCGTTCTGAGAGGCGATCCGGCTGAGGGTAGTCATGTGAAAACAGGAAAGGCGGGTGGCCGGGTAGGATCGCAGCGACGCCCCGGGACAAGCCTCGGCCGATCCCCGGGGTCTTGAAGACTCGTTTCCGGCCACCCAGACAATGCATCTTCACGGCGGTGTTCACTTCCCGGATCGTCTCTGAGGTTTTCTGAGCGAATTCTCGGCTCGGGACCCAGCAGGTGATCACCGTTTCGTTCCGAATCCGCTCGAGGAAACGCGGAGCGTCGGCAGCGATCCACTCTTCTCTGCTCTTTCTTGAGTGAGGTGCGGCCGACGCCGATAACGCTATAGACATCAAGACAAGTACACCCTGGGCCCCCCTCGAAACGGGTAATTTTCCCGGCTCTCGCCCTCTGTTTTCGACGCATCTCGTTTTCCCGAGCGCGGAGATCGCCAGCCGCGGTCGGCACGTCGGCGGTGCGCCCTCGAAGAGGGGCTCGAGGAGGAGCTCAATGGAAGGCAGTACGGAGGTCGATGAACGTCCATCCCCTGGGGGCCGGCTGGGTGGGAAGGCATTGCTCTTGATCGTGCTGTTCCACGCCCTGGGGCTTGCTGTCGCCACCTTTCCCATGATCCTGAAATTTCGTTCGACTCTCCCGGAAGCCTTTGATTCGCTTCAGCATATTTGGTTGATGAGGTGGTACAAGTCTTGCTTGTGGGAAGGCAAGTCAGTCTTCCATTGCCCCCAGATCCAGTATCCCGTTGGGGCTGCGCTAGGTTCGTTCTCGCCGCTGCATCTTCAGTCGTTGTTGTTTCTCCCTCTGTCCTCTGTCTTCGGCGACGACCTCCTCAGTTACAACATCGTCTGGTCCTTGGGGCTGCTCCTGATGGGGGTGGGGACGTCGCTCCTGGTTTGGGAGACGCTCCACGATCGTCGCTGCGCGGCGTTCGGCGGTCTCCTGGCGATGCTCAGTGGCCCAATGACCGCTCATGCACACGGCCATCTCGAACTGATCTACGCCGGTACGTTCCCGCTCTTTCTGGTCGCCTGGATGCGATTCGTGGATCGTCCGAGCGGAAGACGCCTGACCTGGGCGGTGCTCGGATATGTTCTCATAGCGATGAGTGCGGCCTATTTCATGGTTTTCGCCGTGTTCCCCGCCGTGCTCTACGTGGTTTGGCGAGCCGCAGGCGAAGGCTGGCACAAGGCCTGGTCGTGGCTCCGAGGACGCAGTCCCTGGTTCGTTGGCTTCGCGGCGGGAAGCTTACCTTGCCTGCTCCTCCTATTCTCGGGCCACCTTTGGGCCGTGGGGCAGGGGCATTCGCTGACGCGTTCTCGGGAAGAGTTCAACCACTTCGGCGCACCATTCTGGAGCTACCTGTGTCCGACTCCGGAGCACCGGCTCAGCTCACTGCTGCCGTCGAGCCTGTGCTCGCCGCTGGATGAGCACGCGGTTGAGAACACGTCGTATCTCGGCCTGGTGACGATCGGGCTCTTGGTCTACGCGGCATGCTACCGGGTCGGCGTCCGCCGCGGGGCGTACCTGTGGTGGGCACTTGGTCTTACGTTCGTTCTCTCGCTGGGGGCAACGTGCAAGGTCGCTGGCATCACGGTCAGTCTCCCTTCGGCTTGGCTTTGGGCCGTCTTCCCTCCGTACCGGCTGACGCGCGTACCCGCCCGATTCAATCTCTTCGCCGGCGTGCTGGCGGGCACGTTGGCAGCGGCCGGTCTGCGGCATTTGCTGGCACGATTGCCCTGGCCTCGCGTACGGACCGCTGTGTTCACAGTTCTGGCCGCCTTGGCGCTGGCCGACCTCGCCGTCTTTCCCTTCTGGAGCCAATCCATTCCGGGAATGCCGCCCTGCTACACCTTCCTGAACCAGCGCGATCCTAAAGCGACGATCCTCGAGATCCCCTACCTTGGCACGGGAGGGAGCTTTGGAAACGCCGCACGCACCTACTGGCAGTCGATCCACGGCCTCACCACCTCGGCCGGCTACAGCGGGTTTCCCAACGTCCAGCAAGAGGCGATCCTCGGCCTCTACTCCCCGTTCGCCTTGAGGACGCTCGAACTCCCGGCCGATGCCGAAATCCCCACGCGAACCGTCTGTTCGCTCGATCTTGAAGAGTACCTCTGGCTTTCCCTGACGGTCCACCGCTTCGACTACCTCGTCCTTCACCAGGCGATTGCTTCAGACGCTTCGTCTCCCATCCTGCTCGACCGCATGAAGGCCCTGCTGAGCGCCTCCAAGATTTACGAAGACGGGGTCTCGATCGTCTACGAACGCGCCCGGCTCAAGCCGCCTCTGCGTCCCCTTGTTTTGATCCGCGATGGTTGGCGTCCCTTGCGCCGCTGGCAAGGGCGATGGAACGGCGCGATCGGCGACCGTCTTCAACTCTCGGTTTACAACCCCGACCCCAACCAGGACCTGCGGTTAACTCTGGACGCTTCGGCCTTCAACGACGCCCGCTCCGTACGCGTCAGGGCCGGTGCCGAGATCCTCACGCAATGCGACGTCTTCGCGGGATCTTACCAATCCCGCCGATCGACTCCGTTTCGTCTCCCTGTCGGTCTCCACGATCTGACCCTCGAAAGTTTCGCTCTCGACGCACCTCCTCATGCTCGCCATGAGATAGCGAGCCGTGGATCGCCTGCCTACAGTCTCCGCATTGCCCGCATGGATCTCACCGCAGCCGAGGGGGAATCCATCGCGGAGCGGGACCGGGGGAACTCACGCACGCTCGTGAAATCGATTCGCTGAAATCGGACGATCCAGCCTTTGAACTGCACGGATCGAGGAGAGATCGCTCGATCCAACGACTCCTCGGCCGCCTGGTTCTTGGCAAGGTCTACCACAAGGCGAAAGAGTGAAGTTGGCTGGAGTGAATACCGAACGTGGCGGGAATGCCGAACGGTGTACTCGCATGAGATATCGACGATAATGCCGACAAGGAAGGGAATCAATGACACGAGCCTCCTGAATTCCGCGAGCTCTCGCGGGCATTGGCCATGCCCGAGGGCTCACGAATTCAAGAGGCGTTCTTGGATCCCGCTCGACAGAACGGGAAGGTCGCGAATTCAGCGTTTAGTAAGAGTCAGAACTGATGGTCTCGCCACCGTTGCGGGTGCCGAGAGCCCACCAGGGCTGCTGGCCCACCGAATCTTTGATGAACCGGACCGAGCCATCGGCCATGCACATGTTCACGCCGCCGGAGTGAAAGCTGGTCGGCGGTGCGGCGCCCCACGGATCGACTGAATAAGTGTTCCAGCCGGAGTTGATGCAGGAGCGAGTATTCGGGGGGGCGAGGTGGTTGTACATGCTGTAGTTGACGTAGGCAGGATAGGCATAGAACCAGTCGCCTCGGCGTCCATCCTGCCCGGCCGTTGTTGGGGGAATGGCCTTGCAAGCATTGACCATCGCGAGCGCGGAGGCCGCTGTGTTCGAATTGTTTGCGGAGGACAGTTGGAAGAGAACGCGCTTCCAGTTGTTGGGATTGGGATCACCCGCCGTGACCGAAGCGGCGTTCGAGTGGCCGCTCACCGCCTCGCTGAACAGTCCCGTGTTGCTGGTCCCGTCCGTGATGGAGGCAATCTTCACGATCGAGGCCGGGGTACCGGGAAGCGTCGCCGGATCATAGATGCCTTGAGTTGAGCTCGGAATGTACGTTCCCGAATAGCCGGTGGTATGGAACGGTCCGCCCATATTGCCCACGTAGTTGCACATCGAGACCTGCTTCATTTTGGCGTCGCTCGGGCAGAGCCACGCGCCCACCTGTGCATTAAAGACCGTGGTGTTCATGTTAAAGAGCCCGCAGCCACCGCCATTGCACTGAACGGGGCCGACGTTGTACGCATTCCAAAGCTGCGTCTGTTCGAGGAACGGTAAGAGGCTCAGGTGGCCGCTCGGTCCCCAACCCCAGTTGTCCACGGGGGAGGGGTACATCACACCCGGCGGAAAGGCATCGACACTGCTGTTGTAGTTGTGGACCGCAAGCCCCATCTGCTTGAGGTTATTGGTACACTGCGCACGCCTGGCAGCCTCGCGCGCGGCCTGGACGGCGGGAAGTAAGAGAGCGATGAGTACGGCGATGATCGCAATCACCACCAGTAGTTCGATCAGCGTAAAGCCACGTGAACGTTTGGAAATCATGAGAGCGTCCTGATTGATGGACTAACGGATGAATACCCACTCCCGAGATATGTCAATCGCCTTGGATAGGCGATAGACCAGTCCGACGAGGCGAAGAGAGGAGGATGAGCAATCTTGCACATGCCGCCATGCATGGTTCCTTGACACTATCAGGAGGGGGGGAAGCAGTGCGAGGTGGAAGTCACCTATGGAATGATGAAACCCAGGTGGAATTCTCGGACCTTCTTAGCGATGCGGACCTGAGTATTTGACCGCCTTCGCGCTGACTGCAGGGGGGGTGATCTTGCCTTGAGCGTTGCCGTCATGTCCGACGGCGGCCGTGGCCGTCGCAGGGTTGGAGCCGCAACCCACCATGAGAATCATTCCAGATAAGGGAAGTAGAAAAACGAGGTTGCGCCAATGATTGGGGATCGGCACGTGTTACTCCTTGTGACGTCGGATGAACATGCAGAAGGCATGTCCGTATAAACTAGTGTATCGACCAGCTAGTATTGAAAGGGTTCCTTAGGTCCACTCTCGTCGGGGAAAAGGTTGAAGTCAAGCAAAACTTGTGTTGGCCTTCCAATTCTTGCTGATGTGCCATTAATTCATTGCGCATTGAGTCATGAACACGACCGCGCGATGCATTTCACCTAAAGAACTCGTCTCACTGAAAGCAAATCACGTTCCAATTCCCTTTGTTGGCAGCGGAACGAGAGTCGACGAGATCGTTAAGACTATTGATGTGATTGAGGTAACTCTTCGCGACTTGAGCCTTTAGGGAGCCATGGCTCTGGCGAAGCGATGACTGTGGGTTGTCGAGAGGTGTGTGAGGCGTCGCACTTTTTTTGGACTTAGGTGATTAACCTCTGGGCGAACCCAGGTGCAGACTGCCTTTTCTTGTCGCTGGGCGGGGAGGGTTCTTGAGATGCGTTGTACGCACCAACTCGTGGCACCTGGCCCAACCAGCCATGCGCTGAAAGCGTCGGGTTTTCAGTGGCCTGAAGATCGGCGCTGGTCGAGGAGGGGAAGAACTCAGCGGCGCCTGTTCCAGTAGGGATCCTTAAGCCTCGACCAGGGTTGGAGTCCCTCACGAAGGCAGCGCCGGATTTCGTTGTCCGACCAGTCCCAGACGCGGTCGTGATGGCGGTCGACATCAGCCGGGCTGACATTCCAACTGCTCGGAAAGCAGAAGGCTCCGATCACCTGAATGCCTATGGCTGTAAGGATGGTTATGCCAAAGACGAAGGCCACTGGGCGGCAGCGGGTCCAAGCCCAGTCGAGCCCGAACCCGAGCAGCACGGCAAAAATCGGGATGGCGTCGGTCCAGTAACGGGGGCCGAAGGTGTGGCCTCCCCACCAGACTGAGTATTTCGAGAGGACAAGGAGATCGGCGACCAAAGCTCCAATCAACCAGGTCCCCAGCGACCAGGCCCGAAGCCGACCCCAAATTGCAGGCAGCGTTCCCAAGGCAACGACGATCCAGGGACAGAAAACGAGCAAGCCGCGATTGGGGCTGAACAATGTCCCGGTGAATCCGTCGACAATGTCGCCCGACCATATTCCGTTGAGTCCATGCAACGTCGGATGGAGGGATTCGAGCTCCGTATGGCCTCCCGCGACCGATCCGAAAAAGGCCCAATTGGAGGCGATCAGGGCCGACCCGAGAACCAACGGCGCGGGCAAGAACCAGAGCAGTGCGCGAGGCCGTTCAAAGATCACGCGAAGAAGAAGGGCGATGGCGAAGACCAGATCGATCTGGCGGCAGCAAACCATCATCGCCGTGGTTGCCCCACCGAGGAAGAGTCGGGCCTTGTTAAGAGGCCGAGGGGTCAGAAGGATCAGAGACAGCGTCAGCATCAAGGCGGCGGAGCCGTGTTCCCAAGGTGCCTGGCTGGCGACGACCCAGAGATCGGAACCGAGCGCTACGGCGAGGGTCGCAGGCACAGCCATAGGCCCGACACCGAGTTGCCGCAAGAGCCGGTGGATCGCGACTGCGGTTAAAGCCACGATCAGGGCCGAAGCGACCTTACACATGCGCGAGGCCCGGAGGGCGGCGAGCCCTGGATTCTTGTCCCAACCCGGGTCGAGCCAGTCAACGACTGCGAGTTGGATGGCCACCAGTGGCGTGTTGATCAAGACCGGTGCCATGGCATACCGCGAGATGAGGTGGCCGTGCCACCGCTTCATCGACCATGGCGGTATACCGTTCGGAGTTTGCAGCAAGACCAACTTGTATCGGTCGAGGTACGGACCATCACCGCGGGCTATCGCCAATGGCAAGAGTTCGCCCGGAAGCGTATCTTCCTGGCCGACCGGGTCGATTCGATTGCCTTCATAGATGCCCGCCAGCGCTATCCCCAGCAAAAGCGACCAGCCCCAGCCTCCACGTCGAGGGGCTGGAGAGATCCTTGCGTCGACGGCTCTGGGGTCGGCTGTTTGAGATCCGTTTGAATTAATCATGCGATTATGTTTGTGTGGTCCCTTGGCATTGCTTCCGCCCATCGGGCCGGTGTCGGACTCACGGCTCCTGCGACGGTTGATTCCGGAGTCAACCCGTTCGTAAACCGACCGAGGCCGATCCGCTCTTGTTCCTGAGAGCGATTCCCTGTCACCGAACCTGGGGGCCGATCATGGGGCTTGGAGCAACGTATTGACCACCTCGGGAATCTTGGGATTTGAACCCGCGATGAAGCCACGAGCGTCGATCACATAGCTTGATGGTAGCGCATTGACGTGAAACTGTTTGACAGCGTCTTCTCCGACCCAAACATTATGCGTCTTCAGCCAGCCCTTGGTTTCCACATGCTTCTTGGCCGACTCTTTGTGGTTGTCAACGCTGGCGGCGATGAGGACGACCTTATCTTTCCATTCGGGATATCTCTCAAAAGACCCTTGCAATTTGTCCATCATCGCCTGGCAGGGCCCGCACCAGGTCGCCCAGAATTCGAGAACCACGATCTTGCCCTTGAAGTCGGTCAAGGTCTCTGACTTCTCGCCCGAAAGCGAGATCAAGGAGATATTAGGGGCTTTTGTCCCCGAGGGAAGTAACTTTCCGTCTCCCCACCGCGCCAATTCTTTGAGCTCGCCGCGAATGAAGCTGATGACGCGACCCTCGGGATCGTGATCTCCTTGAGGACCCAGGGTGAGCCGAACCGTCGTTCCCTTGGGGCCTCGGATCAGTCGGACGATTTCCGCGATCGTGAGTCCTTGGACGGGTTTCGCGGGATCAGAACCTTGTGCCACAGCGATAATTCGGTCGCCGACGTGTAGAGCGTTGCTCGAAGCCGCCGGGGAATCGGGCAGAATCGCACCCACCACGAGGTTGTCTCCGTCGCGGCTGATGGCCACGCCGATTCCCGAAGCCTCCTGACCGTAAAGGCTTTGTGCCAGGCATGCTAAGCCGAGGAAACTCGCGAAGGTAAGGATGACGGCTTTCATCGAAAGGGATCCTGCTCGATTCGATGACGATGGATCTGGGCACATTCCAGGACGGAGGTGCGGGACCTATCACGTACTATTGTCGAGTTTCCTCCTGGGGGCAAGGAGTGACTCGATACCCACTCTCCGCACAACTCTTTGAGCCGGTTCACCCGCACACTGGGGAGCGGATACGACGTGGTCCTTCCGGTCCCTGTGCGCGAACGAAGTCTATGCCCGCCTTGGAAAAGGGGTGGGATGTGAAAGACCCTGAATCAACGGGCTACGGAATGAAGCGGATTTAGACCAGAGACTCCGATGGTTTCCAACATTGCTTTCAATATCCGACCAGCTCAAACTTGCTCTTATCAATATGGATAATTTGAGCAAATGCGAAAGTTTCAGAACTTTTGCAACTCGAAGAGATCACAGGATCCTTTTTTGATCCGTTTGCTGTGGCAAAGACCGGCCCCTGTGATAGGTCATGGGACGGTGGGGAGTTCCTTCGATTTGTCTTTCGGCTTCTTGTCTTTCGGCTGTGGCGGATCGGCTTGTCGAACGGCGCACTGCGGATGGATGCCCGTTCGTGAATAGACGGTCTCATGGCAGACGGGGCAGCGTGGCCGAGGCGAAGGCTGCGAAGGCGGAGTGTGGTAATGCTTTGTGGTCATTGGTGCGTCTTCCCGTTGAGTCTATTTGAGCGTGCCGCCCACGAGTTACCCGGACGAGCGAGGACAGGGGGACTTGAAAGCCGCCCCACCATGATGAGAGAGGGGGGCGAGCAACAGGTTTTTCTCGTCGGCTTGGCAGAGTCGGTTGGCTGGCCGATCAGATGGTCCTGTGAGATTTCCGGGACTTGCCCGCTCGTTGCATGACGGTGTCGGCTCTCTCTTGCCCCAGCGGTTTCCAAGTGAGTCGGAAAAGGGTTTGCCCGGTAAGAGGATCGGAGGCCCCGGTATCGACGACTCCGGTGAGCGAAACCAGAACCGAATCCCCTCCCTTGACGAAACAGGGCTGCTGGCCCGGCCGAGACTGTGAGAGTGCAAAGAGAACAGTGTCACCGGCAACGAGGGAACTTCCGACAGGAATGGGGACGACGGTCTCACACCTCCGGCCTCGCTCGACTTCGGAGATCTGCTGTTCGTTGGCAGGATAGATATTCATTCCGTTGATCCGTCAAAAAGATGCAGTGCGATCGGCGCTCGGTTCATCGTCATCCGTCATCGGAGCAGAGGCCGCGAAAAAGGAGGAAGCCGGACATCAGGTTGAGGAGTGACGCCGGCTCCAGCCCATGTAGGACTTCGGTCCAATTTAGGTGGAAGCGCATCGGCGACGGTAGGCGGATACTCCGGCGATGGTTAGATTCGACCCGCCCTTCCGAGAGACGGGACGAACCCCCGTGACGGTAAACCCTTCGCCATCGCCGAAGGATCGGTTGCTCAATACCGACCACCACCGCCGCCGTAGCCCCCGCGACGACCACCGCCACCGCCGTAGCCACCACCGCCGCCACCGCCGTAGCCACCGCCGCCGGAGCGAGGTTCACGGGGTTTGGCCTCGTTGACCGTCAAGTTACGACCGTCGTGGTCATGCCCGTTGAGTCCCTGGATGGCCGCTTGTGCCTCCGCGTCCGAGCTCATCTCCACGAACCCAAACCCCTTCGAGCGGTTGGTGTCCCGGTCGACGATGATTTGTGCGCTCTGGACCACACCGAACTGTGCGAAGAGCGCCTCCAGGTCCGACTCATTGACGTTGTAGGTCAGATTGCCCACGTACAGCTTTTTAGCCACGATCGAACTCCGGAACGAAGGCAAAACGCCCCTCGGGACGCTTTCAGGATCGAAAAGAAAGAGGTTTCTACGAAAACCCCTTGGGCCAGGAGAGGCGAGGGAGGGAAGCAGGGACCGGATCGGAAAGGGCCGGCGATGCTACTCGGTCGTCAGACCAAACCTATCAGAAGGTAACAAAAACCGAAGAAAATTGATAGGAAAATCCGTTTTATTTTGATGGCTCGAATCCGTATCTCTCGAACTGTGCTGACTGGATCGAACCCTTCGTCGAACTCCCGGGACGAATACCAGATCCAGCGCCGAGCCGCTCGCTGGTGTAGGTAGGAATTCGTTCGCGGCTGGCAAACCAACAGGCTCAGAGGGGGCTACCGTTTTCGATGCCATGTTCACGATCCTTGCGGCGGTGCGGCCTACGATGGCCTGCGGGATACGACAAAAGAGGCTGACCCGATCGGCCAGGTGCCCGGAGGACCCCTGAAAAATCGCACGAGTATGGAGAGACGAGTGGACGCCGCAGCTTGATATTTCGGAAAACTCCTCCCGTGAACCCCGTCCGCTGACGCGTTCGGGCGAGTCGCGGCTGGTGAGTGTCGGCGTCATTATGATGTGAAAATGCGCATGACAATATTTTGATTTCTCAAAATTATTGAGGGTCAGAAAAAGAAAATCCGTTCTCCGTTCAGAATCACGCATAAGGATTCATTTCCGTAGGGCAGGCCTTGGCCTGCCGAGACGTTGGCGAATGACCTTGGCAGGCCAAGGCCTGCCCTACAAGAATCGCCCAACACCGGGCATTACTTTCCTGACGATCAATAATCACTCGCTGCCGAACCAGCCCCAACGATGCCGGTCCCTGTGCTCAGGGCGAGGGCGAGAATCGTCAAGCTTCCAGGTATGCGGGCCGCACGCCCTTCGACCGGGAGGGGCTCGAATGGGTTCATTTGATAATTGTTTTGATGATTTGTGGAAATTTTTAAAATAGATAAATCATAAAATGATTTGTCCGAATCTCGCCTTCTGCTCGCTCAGATCAATCCGGCATGGCAGCCCACCGGCAATCTCCTCGATCTGATGGTCGAGCGAGGACGGTCCGGGCTTCGACTGCGATTCGCGAGAGTCTCCAAGGAGACATCGCCCACGCAGGCGATTGACTTCTCGTCGGCCTCCTCTCCCTTGGTGTTACGGTGGTGGGGTTTGCGGCCATCCAAGAGCCGTTACCGTATTCGTCCAAGGTCATTTACACCGAGAGAACCAAAATAGAATGGATGTGAAACAGTGTGGGTATAATTGTGTGATGAGTCGATCGTTTGCAGGTGCACAATGTATGTTGTGACCGTGCGTGGATGGTGTTGGGGTGTGTCGATTCCCAAGTTTTTTTTCGGCTCGGGTCTCGATGAGCCAAACAGGGGAATTGGTGATTTTGGGAGCATCCGAGAATTTGAACTCGACCACGAGTGTGTGAATTTTGCCTTAACTCCCTTTGCCTGGGGAAATTGCGAATTGATGAACGATTCTTCTGAAATTTTCGACACGAGTGTGTAAAGTAGTTGATAACTGCAGAAGCCGCTCGATCTTCGGTGTTCATTCGGAAACTCGTAGTCGTTCATTTTTAACGAACTAAGGGCGTCGAATGCGTCACCGGAGTTGATCGGCGGGTGCTCGTTGGGAGAGTCCTCGGTATCACGGCCAGCATGTCTGCAATGGTGTGATCGCCTTCCTTTTTCATCGCCAACCAAATTTGAAGGAGACAGGAGAATGTCCCTATCCGTGGGAAATTATCTGGCTCTGAAGATGAGCGGAATGCTGGGTCGGACCCACTCGCGGAAGTTCCAAAGGCTCATCCAGTTGGTCGATGTCGCGCTCCTCGGGATTGGGAACCGCATGGTGTGCACCGCCACCGGTTTGAAGCTCAATCTCAACCCGGCCGCGTACTCCGACTCTCAGATGATCAATGGACTCTATTCCATTGAGTTGATGACGCTGTTGGGACGTGTCGTGAATCCGGGCGATCGCGTGATCGACGTAGGTGCCCAACTTGGCTATATCACCTGCCATCTCGCAAAGCGGGTCGGTCCCACGGGGAAGATTTATAGCTTCGAACCCGATCCGAACGCGTTACGGCGGCTTCGGCTGGCGGTGGAGGCCAACCAGTTCGATTGGGTCCGGATCTTTCCGGTTGGGGCATCCAATGTCGCGGGCACCGCGACCATTCATCTCTCCAAACATGCGGGCTATTCTTCGCTCGTCGAATCCAACCATTCCCAGCATGTGGAATCCGCCGAGATTTCCACGGTCCGGATCGACGACCTCGCAGCGAACGGGGAGTTCGAATCCCCCATTGCCCTCGTGAAAATGGACGTGGAGGGGTGGGAGTCTTCGGTCCTCGACGGCATGCAGGCCCTGATTGCCAAGGATCGTCCTCTCATCCTTACCGAGATCAACCCCGAGATGCTCGCCGTCCGCGGTGAAGACTCCCGCAATCTCCTGAGCCGGATCGCACCGCACGGCTACGCCATATTCGAGATCATGCCGTTCAAAATTCGACCGTCGGCCGACCTCCCCGTGCTCGAACGGTTCGATCCCAACCAGGACGTGAAGGCGGAGATGGCCGAAGTGTTATGCGTTCCCGAGGAAAAGCTGCCCGCCCTGAAGGCGTTGGGTGTGCCCATCAGCGAAGGGCGATAACACGTACTTTCCCCGGAAACCCCTTCGGATTCGGTGCAATAGGCTCCGATCGGTGGCGGCATCATGCGGGTGGATATTGATGGAACCGTCGATTCCAGCTCAGACCGCACGGAGATGCCCCGATGACCGATGCGATCCTGGTCTCCTGGGCTCGTTGCGTTGCCCTGACGAGAATTGCGCCCGTGCTACCCGGCGCTGAGGTTCGACGAATCCGACGGGAGAGAGCCGGGGAATAATCTTCAAGGGGGAGCGAACCTAGGTAAGGGCCCCTATCCTCGTGACGCGGGGTTCCGTCAACGCGGACTTTCACCCCGAAGGGAGTAACGATGAAGATCCAAGGGAACAAGGCCACGCGCCTCGCTTGCCTCTTGCTTGGGATGTTGGCCGTGGGCGCGGGGTGCGAGAAAGGCCCGGCTGAGAAAGCGGGAGCGAAGATCGACGAGGGGGTCCAGAAAGCGAAGGATGCGATTGACCCGGCCGGTCCGGCCGAGAAAGCGGGGCGGGCGGTCGATAAGGCGCTGAGCAAGTGATCAAAACTCTGCTCGATGCGGCGTGAGCCTCATGGATACGATCGGCGGCGGGACGATCCTTTGTGGATGGTGCCGTCGCCGCGCTCGTTGTCGCAAGGAAGAAGGGCATCTGCTCACCTGGAATCGGTGAGCTACTCGGCGCGAGTCTGCGGTCGTCGAGACGCCAGATGCTCTTCCATTTTTCGGAAGGCGATGACACCGGCGCCGGCTTGAGTGGCTTGGACGCCCAGGTATTTGAGGCCGCGGCGGGGAGGGATGCTGAGGAGGACTTCCTGGCCTCCCTTGAGGAGGCGGATCGGAGTCCAGGTGCTGAGGCGGAAGCCGGCTTTGGTGCAGAGAGCTCGACCGAGGTCGGCGACTTCGGCTACACCTAAATGAGGGAGAGCGTCTGGAAGCCGGCGGAGGACGCGGTAGGTTCCTCCCGAGAGCCGGACGGTCCACCAACGTGAGAGCCGTTCGGTTGAGGCTTCGGCTCCCTGGACCACCGTCCCGCGGACGAGGTTTTTGCTGACCGACTCGACTCCTTCCTCGACGGCCTCTTTGACCGCGACATGGGTGGCCGCGCGGACTTCGGCACGAGCGGCTTCGGCGGCTACGACGCCTTCCGGTTGGACCGCGGCCAGGCTCAAGGCGTCGGCCACCACGAAGCAGCCATCGACCAGGGCCCAGGTCATCTCGCCCGAGGTCGGCGTGTATCCTTGACCCAGGACGTGGCCTAGGTGTAAGAGGTCGTAGAGAGGTAGGAACTGTGTGAAGTTCACCTCGTTTGAGCCGAGCTGGGCGACGCGATCCAGACCTTCGTTCTTGATCGTGCGAATTGTGGCCTGACCGTTGTCGCCCGACAGGAAGAGGACGGACAGCGCCAGCGACTCGGTAAGCGAGCGCTTCTTCTTGGCGCGGAGGTGCGTGAGGGTTTCGGGGCCGGCGTCGGTAGCCGCGATCGGCGGGATAATCGCGGCGCCGTGGGTGCGGAGGATCTCGCGGAAGTCGGCATCGGAGGCGTATTTGTCGAGCATGGCAAGCGCCATGGTGCCGTGCTCCGCGAGGGCTTCGACGGCCTGGTTGCGGATGGTCGAGTCCGTGAAGTCGCCGTAGACGACCTCCGCGGCATCCGCGCCAGCCTGGGATAAGGCACGCTCGCCCCGTTCACCGAACTCGACGGCCAGGCGGAGTCCTTCGGGGCTGCCGCCGACCGCGTCGACCAGGCCCACCGCCGCTACATGACGTAAATGAGAGGCGACGGTTTCGGCGGAGTGGCTCTGGAGCAGCTCATCCACGTACCCGGTGTTGACCCGAAGCAAGATGAGGGCCTGCTCCAGCGGTAAGGAATTGCCCAGTGCGTTCAGCACCGAGCCGTAAAGCCCGACCAGGGCAAAACCATCCAACCCTTGGAGCCGGAACGCATTGAGGGCCAAGGGCCCGTGGTCATCGAGAATTCGCAAGGCCGCGCGCAGGTCGGCCGCCCCGCGCTCGAGGCTGACGAAGTCGAGGATGACCAGCACGTCGGTCAGATCCTTGGGATCTCCGGACCAGCGTTCGACCAACTCGGTCACCCCAACGGGATCGGCCAGGATCAAGGGCAAGGCGCTGGGGTAGCGAGCCGCGACGCGCTGTTGCCGGCTCGAAAGTCGGGAGACTTCGGCGACCAGGATCGCGCGGTCGGTCTCATCGGCACGCTTCATCCCGAAGTATTCGCGCCAGTGTAGGAGCAAGTCGGCCGCCGCCTCATCGTTCAGGCTGTCGCGAAGTCGACGGAATTCACTGGGGTACTTCTCATAGAGGAAGACGGCCTCGAGATCGAGCCGGTCCAAAAGGGCCAAGCCGCGCAGGCCATCGGTTTGCTCGATCGCCAACGCGGTTTGACGGTAGCGCTGCAAGGTCCGATCAACGAGCTCCCGGTCCGCCGCCCTTGGGTACCGCGAGCGAACCTCCGCCTCGGGATCGATCGCCTGTGTCGCCTTGGGGACGCTCAAACCAATCACGTCGGGAGGACTGGCCTGCGGAACTCGCTCCTCTTTGAGCGCGAGCTTGCACAGAACCCCGAGGGCGGCCAGGAGCGCAACGAGGGCAAAGCTACGCTTCATGTGATGAGGAATCCCAGTTCAAAGGTCCGACGGTCGGAATGCTCCTAGCCGGTCGACTCACGCAACCCAAAGCACAGGTGGGAACCACATCCGCTGGGGGACCGTTGCCGCCCCTCGTGATCACAGAACTCCATTGTCCGAACCTCAACCCTTTCCGTCAATTCGACTTGCGAATTGAGAAGTGGAAGTTGCGGCGAAGTCGCGATCACACGAGTGTGGGCCTGGCGCAGGTGATCGTCCATCCTTCTTCTACGTTCATTCGGCCTTGGGTGGCAGAAGCTTAAGCCTTTTGTTGAAGATTTGGGAGTTGGGATTTGCACGAATCCGGCGGGTGTTGTGAGCTGCAGATCCCTCGAGTTCGAGGCTGGAAGTGGGTGGCCAGGACCACAGGATGTCCTGATCGCGAAGCGGCACACGGTTGGTCCGTCATCGGCGGCAGCACGCCGGCCAGGACCAGTATGACCATGGCGCGGCCGTCAGCCTCGCATTCAAGTCAGTCCAGGCGCCTGGCGAAGCCGGGCCTGAAATCCGCCGCAGTCTCACCGAAGCGACCCGTCCCCGCCTGGCTCTTGGGATTGCCACGGGTCGCCATTCAGTCGAGGATTTGGGCGGCACTGGCTACATCGGACCGAGGCCGGGCGAAGGATTGCCCCAGAACGTCTCCCGACTCGAGCACGACGCGGCGGTAGACGTACAGGCTACGTCCGGAGCCGGGACTCGTCGTCAATTCCTGAGGTCGCTCCTTCGCGGGACAGTTAAAGCAGATTCGGAAGATGTTGTGATCCAACTGGTAGATGGCGTGGTAAGTCGTGGCACCGTTGTCGCCACTCACGGTCAGGTCAAACGCCTGCGGATTTTTGGTCGGGTCGAGTTGAAAGGTTCCACGGAGCGTGGCGCCTCTCTCCTCGAAAATCGCCGTGTTACCGTCGAAGAAGATCGGGGCTAGTTTTGCCTGCTCAACCTCCGAGGCCGGCAAACCGTCACGCTCGAGAGAAACGCATTCCCAGAGACCCTGAAGCCGTCGCTCGTGGGCTCGGGCGAGGTCCAGGTTTCCAGTGTCGGGAGCCGGCCAGGGGCGGGGGACCGCCGTGATCAAGGTCGCGATCATGACCCCAACGAGCAGCGGTCCGATCCATAACACGAGGATCACGGCAAGAGTTGCTAGATTGGCCTTCAGTTCTTGACGTAGAAGTTGTGTCGGATTGCCTTGAGGAACAGGCTCGGTGGCGCTTTGATCGAGGGGCGTGACCTGGGGGGGCGGGAGTGTGGGCCAACCCGATTCCCCGCTGCGACCAAGTGCGGCAGCCACCACGATGCGGGATAGCCAGCGCGCGGGCATAAGTGGGCCTCCGTGAGATCCTGGTCAGTGGCAATGCCCAACGGTCAACCGAGGCAGATCCGTGCGACGCCACATCCCTACTATGGCACGACATCCACCGATCAGCCTCCCTGCTCCTCGACGAGGAATGCAGTGGCTTGGTCCCAGAACTTCATCACCGCGTTGAAGTCGACCTCTGACTGCCCTCAAGCACCCATGCGTCTGCCAATAGAGCCATGTTGCGAGCATGTGGCTCGTGGATTGATTGGACATGCTCGCACTTTTCTTTGACAGATATCAGAGCGTACTGGGCAGCCTTGCTTGCGAGCAAGACCCTTCCGAGAGAATTCGGAGGAAGAATTGCCCTTCCAGCCAAGCCTTGGAATTTCGTGCATCACCAGGCCGACCCGTCGAATCCCGTCGAAATGATGGCCACGGCGGCAGGAGATTGGCTTTGGGCAAAGCGGATTCCTCGGTCAAAAGCCAGTTGTCAGACAATAAACTGAAGGAATTCATGTCATTTTTGTTGGTATCAAATTAAGCGAAAAACATGTAATGCGATCCTCGCAATGGGGGTATCGGGAAGAATCGGGTGAGGTGGTAAGTTTCAAATTGAACTTGAAAAGGACGTGCCAATTCAATCTGTTTATCGATTTCTTCGAGGTCCATCTTGATTCTCCCGGTTGGGGAGACTGTGAGACTGTCCGGATTCGATTTGGGAATGTGAATCAATACAAAATGGGTGGTGAGGGAGGATCGCAGGGACGCCCCGGGGCCTTGCATTGGCGGAGTCCGTGGCTTCGAAGACTCGTCTCCGGCCGCCCAAACATCCCATGCTCCCTTCGAGATCCTGTTTCCGAAGCCCGTTCTCCGCTTGGAATGACGTATAAGGATTCGCTTCCGTAGGGCCGGCCTTGGCCTGCCGAGACGTTGGCGAATGGCCTCGGCAGGCCAAGGCCGGCCCTACAAGAGTTGCGCAGCACCGGGCATGACTTTCCTGACAATCAATAGGCACAAGTGCAGGAGAGAATCGACGACCCTTAGATGGGGTAAAGACTTGCACTCGTTGTTAGGTAGCAGCCGTTCACGGTCCGGCATTGAAAGCTGGCGGTCACGACACTATATCTGCAGTTTTCCCTGGCCTATGAACGGCCGTCGGGATTTTTCCCCGGAGGGAGCGGAACGACGACGTATGACCAATTCAGAATTGGAACTGCCCGGGAAGGTACGTACCAAGGTCGTGGCGACGCTTGGGCCGGCTTCGCGTGCGATGGGGACGCTTCGGCGACTCGTTGAGGCCGGGGTCGATGTCTTTCGCCTCAATTTTTCGCATGGGACGCACGAGGAGCACACCGAGGTTCTCGAGAGAATCCGGGCCCTGAGCGTTGAGGTGGGACGACCGATCTCGGTCTTACAGGATCTCGGTGGGCCGAAGATTCGCCTGGGGAGCATCGCTGGCGACGAGGTTGATTGCCGCCTGGGGGAGACGTTTCTGCTCGCGGACGAGGGGGCGTCGACGGATCCGCATCGGCTCACCTCCACGTACCAAGGATTGGTACGCGATCTGAAGGTGGGGGACCGGGTGCTCTTCGCCGATGGAGTCGTGGCGATGGTCGTCGACTCCGTGGGCAAGGAGGGAGCCCGTCTTCGGGTCAGCTTGGAGGGTCGACTTCGGTCGCGCCAGGGGATCAACGTGCCGGGGGCCGCCTTGAGTGTGAGCGCCCTCACCGACAAGGACTTGCGGGACCTCGAGTGGACGGCGAAAAACCCGGTCGAGTATGTCGGCCTTTCTTTCGTGCGCCGGCCCGAGGACGTGCTCGCGCTGAGGAAGGAGTTGGATCGGCGCGGGAGCCGAGCCCGGATCGTCGCCAAGATCGAGAAGCCGCAGGCCGTGGACCAGCTCGACGCGATCATCGCTCAAGCGGATGCCGTGATGGTGGCCCGGGGGGATCTTGGGGTCGAGATGGACGTGGCGCGGGTGCCGGCGATCCAGAAGCGGGTGATCGCCGCGTGCAACCGGGCGCGAGTGCCGGTGATCACGGCGACGCAGATGCTCAACAGCATGGAGACCTCGAGCCGGCCCACCCGCGCCGAGGCGAGCGACGTCTTCAACGCCGTGCTCGATGGCACCGATGCGGTGATGCTTTCGGGGGAGACGGCCATCGGTCAATATCCGGTGGAGGCCGTCGCGACCATGAGCCGGATCGCCGGCGAGGCCGAGGCGCTTTTGTTCGGCCCCGGCGGCAGTTCGTGGTCAGCCATCGACCCTCAAGCCACTGCCTCGGCACGAGCCCGCGCGGGCCTGGTGCAGCCGATCACCGAGAGCGTCGTTGAAGCCGCGAGCCTCACCTGCCGGCGTTTGGAGGCCAGGCTCCTTGTCGTGGCGACCCATTCGGGCCGGACGGCGCTCGCGCTTTCCAAGCAACGACACGCCACCCCGACCTTGGCGCTGACCGACGATGCTGAGATCGCACGCGCGATGGCCCTCTACTGGGGAGTCACGCCGCTCTTCTGCCCCGACATCAAAGGAGCCGAACCAGCGCTCGCCCATGCCCTCGAATGGGCGCGGCCTCGCGGCCTGCTTTCCCGGGGAGACCGCATCGTCCTGGTTTCGGGGACCATGCTCAACAGCCCGATCCACAACGCGATGCTGGTTCGGGAAGTCGAGTGAATTCGTTCGCTCACAGCTTCGTTGTGGAGCATCCGGCAAGCCTTCTTCCCGTAGAGTGGGAATCATCCATCAAACTGTGTTTTCTCGTAGAGCGGGCCTTGGCCTGCTGAGCCCGTTCGCGAGAGCCTTGGCAGGCCAAGGCCTGCCCTACGACAAGACCTCTTTGTATGGGGCTCACGCAAGGGAAGGGGACTTGCCGGATGCTCCAGTTAGTCCTCGCACAAACCAACGTCCTCGCACGTATCAATAGAGAAGGGTAGGGGAGTCGTCGATGGCGGTTCCTGCTTGCTCGCGTGTCCGGTCCACCACGGGCACCGGGACCCGGCGATAGGCTCACTTTCAACGAACCTTCACCGAAAGCTCGCAGAATTTTCGGTAGGTTATTGACCTTCGGCAATTCCCGGGTATTATTGCCCCTGTCGCCTGTGACAACGCAAGCGACGACGACCGGCCGACAGGACGGTAACGGACAACCGATACTGAGCTGTGGGCCGCGAATCCCTGCGACTGTATTCGGCCGGAATGACTCGCCCGAG
>Ga0153954_1000270_pt1 | contig 44996 bp, 45 predicted proteins | sample TSFL038MetaG_FD_102277 | JGI IMG/M metagenome (GOLD analysis project Ga0153954, IMG submission 102277) | Attine ant fungus gardens microbial communities from Florida, USA - TSFL038 MetaG | ecosystem: Host-associated > Fungi > Mycelium > Unclassified | place: USA: Florida, Wekiwa Springs State...
CATTTGAGCCATAGAATTGAGACCCCCTAAATGGACTCCATGCTGGGCAAGTACTAAAAACAGACCCGCGACTACCGCAATAGCTGCGAGAGCAGCTATGCCAACAGTTGTGCCTATTTTAGCTTTGGTACAAGCATTTGATTTTTGTATCCAAAAACAACGCTCTTCCGAATGTACTCTTTTTGTAGATGCCATGAAAACTCCGAAATTCTAAAAAATATGTTGTGAAATATTTATATTAAAATGATTAAGATTTCAAATAGTGGTCTAACTTAATTTTTTTAATTCAATTCTTTCAATCCTTTAATAAATTGCTTTTATAAAAATCTTCAAGAAACCTCTCGAAGGTTTTTTGTTGATTCAGTTTAAAAAGGCATTATTTTTCGCTATAACCCTTTTTTTTCAAGCTCTCAATAAATTTTGGCAGCTCTGGATCAGAAGCCAAATAGACTTTTTCTTCAGATGTGAGTTGGTTAGCAAAGTGCACGAAGACAACCACGTAATAACCAAGGTAAGACCTTTTTACGAACTCTTTTTTCTTAAGTGGCGGTGCCTTATTTTTTGTGTTTTCAATCGCTTGTGTTTTTTCTGTGCGACTGAGTTGTTGACCGAGTGTGGCGCAATTTACGAATTGTTTTCCTTTTTTTAATTTTAATAAAAATTCATTTGCGCGAACTTCTAAATGGGATTCATCAAAATTGGATTCACTTGCATAGGGGTCTGCTACAACTACACATTTTTCAAAATCGTTCCGTGCATTTTTGTTTCTATCATATTTAACAGCCACAAGATGAATTTTATTTTTATATGGACTTGTAAACACTGCGTACATCAGAGTGTTCGAACTGGGATCAGTCGTGTTTGTTTTTTTCAGGGATTCAAACGCTCTTAATCTTACAAAGAGTGCGTTATTTGCATGACGCGTCCTACCATTTACATATCCTGTTAATGAATTTTTTAAATAATTTTTACGTGCTTCATCTGTTTTAAAATATCGATAAGTCACTTTGTCACTTTTGTCTCTGCTGAGGAGTGGAAAAATAGCCTCATGATAACCATTTTGTTGTAACACCTTTAATTCCACTTCTAGAGTTGTGTATTCGTTCACGAATAAACCTAACTCTTTTTTCCGTAAATTTTCTTTGGGACAAGAACAAGCAAACATTGCTGCTCCGATTTCCGTATCGAACTCATCATCGGCTTTGAAATCTTGTGGCATAGAAGAGGCCTTGGAATTTTGTGGTACAGAAACAGTCTTTGAATCTTTCGTTGAGTCTTGAGATTCAGAAGTAGTCTTTGAACCTTTTGTTGAATCTTGAGATTCAGAAGTAGTCTTTGAACCTTTTGTTGAATCTTGAGATGTAGTCTTTGAATCTTTCGTTGAGGAGGCCATAGAATCTTGTTGTACAGGAGATTTTAGCTCATAGCCACGCGTTCCTAAATTTGGTTTAATATCAGACCAAATTTGCCCAGCTTCAGAATAAGAAACACGAATTGAATGCTGGCTTTTTGCAGCTGATTTTCTATAGAAGAAAATGTCAATTTTTTGACCTTTCACATCGACACCCTCTTCCAGCCACGCGTTTCGGACTAGAGGACATTCATGATCAATATTTTTCTCCATGAACAGTCGCTCTTTTGTCTCTTCTAATGCTCGGTGATCTAAACGATTAATGAATGCAGTATGATCATTTATAGGAGGATTGTGACCAAAGAATTCATCTTGCCTCCCACTCTCGCTTTCAGCATAGTTTACCGCTAATGTACCACCATTACTTAGAGTTGCCCAAGCATATAAGGTTTTGTCGTTTACTTGACATTCGAAAGTAAAGGTATCTCCCGGCTTTCTCAATATTTCTATAATATGGAACTTTTTTTCCAGCCCTTGATCACCTAGTATGCCTTCCGGTACACCATAAAATACTTGATCTACTTGTACCTTTTTGCTGTATTTATAGCCTTGTGATTCAAGAATATCGATCTGATTTTGACGTTCTTTAGTGGAGTAAAAATATTGAACTTTTGGCTGATAGAGGGAATTGTTTAAAATAATACTATAAGTTAAAGAGTAAATGACTTGTGTTTTATCTGCCTCTGAGGCGATATCGAATGTGGCATATTCTAGCTTTCGTTCAAACTCATCGGCTTTGTCTTTTAAGAAATTAGCGTGTTGTTGGCTCACTTTGATTTGATCTAGTCCGTTCTTAGACTGAGAAGTTGCAGAAGCTGTTCCTACTTCAACAAAATCTGTATTGTTTTTACGGAATTTATTCAGATCTTCCAAGGAGGGGAAAGTTTTATAGGTAAATATTTTTTCATCATTGTTTGTTAATCGGTAAATAATGACATATAATTTTTTGTTATTTATTGAATATGTATTTATTGAATATGCAGTTTTAAAGTACATTTTATCTTGCATGAGCAATGTGCTTAGATTGTTAGATAAAATAGTGGCTTGTGTTGTCTTTGTTAAAAATGTGCTAATCTCTTCATATTTTTCAATCGCATCATACCTTGCGTCTTCTGTCGTAAAATAATGAGGGGTTTGTTCACCACCACAGGCAAGCGGATAGAAGACCTTTTTATTTTTTCCTTCAATGCTGCCTTTTGAGTTGTAGTTTGGGGGGGGATTGTTATGACAAAATTGTGTTAGAGCGCTATGGGTACTCGGGTCTATAAATTTTTGGATGTCTTCTTCATTAAGTTCCGTTGAGGTAGCTTCACTTTCAGGTTTTTGGATGTTATCTTTATTAAGTCCTTTTGAGGTAGCTTCTGTTTCAGATTTTTCGGTGCTATCTTTATTAAGTCCTGTTTGTGCAGCTTCTCTTTCAGTAAGACTTTTATATCCAGAATAGGTTGTATTAAGTGCTTGAGTGCGTTTGTCTTCTGCGTTCCAATAATCAAAAAAAAGTCCCGTTTTTTCGTCTGAACGAAATACGATGATATAGAGAGTCATATTCTGGGTATTAAGAGTGTAGGGGAAGAACTCTCCAACTTGACAACGCTGTTCCAAATTTTCTTTTTTTATGACACCTGTCTCGCTGTCAAAAATACAATCATCGCATTCAGGGTAGTTAAGGTAACCAGGAAGAGTTTTGATGTGTTCTTTTCTGTCTTGTTCTGTTGTAAAATATTTACGCTCGATTGCTTTGCTCTCTTCTCGCCAAGCAATCGCATAGATTATTGACTGATCTTGAGTTGTGAAATTTATAGGATAATATTCTTGAGAATTGAGAAGGAATTTTTCATCTGTAAACCATTTAAAATCTTGCCAATCTACCAATTTGGGAAGTTCTGTTGCCTTATAGATTTTGCGATTATTAGCTTCTTCTGAGCTTTGGCTTGTGTCCTGACTACCTGCATTTTGGGTGCTGGATTTTCCCTCTTTGGGGCTACTTGGAGCAGATGTACCGTTGGATTTCTTTTCTGGCTTCTTACTGCTTTTTTCTTTAAATCCTTTGATGAAATCTTTGGGATTTTGCTCTGTTTTGCTCTGAGATGAAGTCTCTCGTTGTTCATCTTTAGAGTGAATTTTTTTTCGAGCACTTCGCAAGAACACAATGAGGCAGGCGACGTCCGTAATCAAAGCGGCTGATGTCATGCCCATCCCTACATAAAGCCATCGAGCATCCATCATTTGAGCCATAGAATTGAGGCCGCCTATATGAACTCCATGTTGGGCAAGTACTAAAAATAGACCCGCGACCACTGCAATAGCGGCGAGGGCAGCTATGCCAATGGCTGTACCTATTTTAGCCTTGGTACAAGCATTTGATTTTTGTATCCAAAAACAACGTTCTTCTGAATGTATTGTTTTAGTAGATGCCATGAAAACTCCGAATTCTAAAAATAAATTATAAAAAATTCATGTTAAAGATTAATTATGGCTGAAATCTTTTTCGCCTGAATCCAATGTAAATTTTGAGCCGAATCGACTATAAAAAAGCCTGGAAGGAAAATTCCTGAAGGCTTTTTTCCCTGCAAGAGACTATTTTTGTGTGTAGCCGTCCTTTTTCAATTTTGTGAGAAAATTCTGTAATTCTGGATCAGATGTTAAAAATGCTCTTTCTTTCCTAACAAACTGCCCATTCTCATCTTTATGGCGCACAAAAATAGCTGTGTATCTTTTATCTAGAGATGTCTTTTTCTCAAATGTCTTTTTCTCAAATGTCTTTTCCTCAAGCGACAACAAATCTTTACTTACTTGTGAACACACGTATTTTTCTTCGTTTGGACCAAGTTGTAGATTGAAAGTATTGATATCGACATAAGAGTCTCTACTCCTTGTCTGAACCTGATTGATTTTTGTGTGTACATCTTCAAGGTTAAAATACATATGTCTCACTGTACACCTGTCAAAGTCAATAAGAGCATTATTCTTTGGTTGATCTTTCTTTTCCATTGGGCGCAAGTAAGAAGTAACAAATACTACATGGGCTTTCTTTTGATTTGGATGTTCGAATACACAGTAAGGTACTTCCTTTGGGCAATTAATGGTATTTTTTGCTGCGGCTGCTTCTAATCTTTCAGTGACTCTTAATTTCACAAAGCGTTCGGCCTGTATTTGGCGGGCAGTGCCGCTCGCATATCCCTGTTCTACCAACGACTTTTTAAAACTTTTGCGTGCCTGAGCTGTTTTAAAATATCGATAAGCTACTTCTCCACTCTCGTTTCTACTGAGGAGTGGAAAAATAGCCTCATGATAACTATTTTGTTGCAATGCCTCTATTGTCACTTCTAGAGTAATGTATTCTTTCACGAATAAACCTAGTTCTTTTAGCACTAAATTTTTCTTGGACCAGGAACAAGCAAGCATCGCCTCTCCAGTTTCCACATTGAACTCATCATCGGCCTTAGCCCCTTTGATGGCATCTTTGGAATTTTGCTCTATACTATTTTGGGTGGCAGTCCCACGCTGTTCATTTTTCGATAATGTTTCTTTTCGAGCATTTCGCAAGCATACAATGAGGAAGGTGACGTCGACAATCAAAGCGGCTGATGCAATGCTCATACCCACATAAAGCCAGCGAGCATCCATCATTTGAGCCATAGAATTGAGGCCCCCTAAATGGACTCCATGTTGGGCAAGTACTAAAAATAGACCCGCGACCACTGCAATAGCGGTGAGGGCCGTTATGCCAATGGTTGTACCTATTTTAGCCTTGGTACAAGCATTTGATTTTTGTATCCAACAGCCACGCTCTTCTGAATGTATTCTTTTTGTAGATGCCATGAAAAAACTCCGAATTCTAAAAAATCTAAATCGTTACGATGACTAAGACTTCAAATAGCGATCTAATTTAATTTTTCGTAACCCCATCCCTTCAGCCGTTCGATAAATTTATTCAATTCAGGATCGTTACGTAAAAAGATGCGTGTTTTATGAACCGCAATAGAAAGCCCAAAAAATTCTCTTAGTTTACGGCCTGGTGTTTTATTGTTTACAACAACATTAGTGGTGCCCAGCCAGGAATCGCCCTCGGATGCCCTGATTTTGATAAAGTCCTTCAAAGAAGAATCTTTGCGCAAAAAGGTTTGTATATGACGGAGTGCATTACGAGACGCAGGAAAAAGTTTGGATTTTTTATCGGGAAAAGCAGTATCCCTATTATAACGTACACGAACAATAGCGTATTTACGAAGGAAATATTTTAAATCATATCCCGCTTTACTAAGGTCTGGTTCGTCTTTATTTATAGTATCGAGCAACCATTGTTCCTCTGCCTTGCTCATTTTTATCTGGTCGATATCTAAGAAATTATTTCGTGTTTTTTCTTCGATAAGTGCCGGCAGCTTCTCGAGCTTTATATATTGACTTACAGGATGCCATAAGTCTATATCTTTAGCGTTTTTTTTATCTTTGTAAGAAACAGTAATGAATTGGGCTAATCCTTTGTCTTTATATTCAACTACAAGATAAAACTTTGTTTCTTTTGTTAAATGCGACTCACAGGTATGTGCAAATGCTCTTATTTGAGCAAACTTTTCATAAACGAAATGTCGATCAAACCCATTTTGATAATCACCAAGTATACATGTTTTTTCACACTCAGATCGCCACTCTTCTTTTCTAAAAAAACGGTATCGAACGTTTCCTACTGCATCTTTGATAATAATTGGATAAATAGCGGGGAGATGGTTGTCTTTTAATTTGTCTGGATTAACTTTTAGCTGCCAATACTCTTGGTTCAACATGTATGACGCTTTCTTTTTCAAGAGAGCTTCTGAGAAGCCGCAAAGACTCAATATTGCCTTGCCCTCAGCTTCCTCAAATTCCATTGTTGCTCTGAGTTGGCACTCTTTATAGGTTTTCTTTGCATTTATCCAACCTTCAGTAGCTGGGCAATGTTTTGCTAAGAAGTCATCCCGTTCTTTTTTTGTTAAAAAATAAGGGGGGACGACCTCATTTTGAGGGTTAAGAGCGACGGCAAAGAGAGGTGGCGCTTGGCCACCAGCCCTAAAAGTCCAATAGCATTTGTCTTTTAAAGGTTCTTTTACTTGTAGTTGCAGTGCATCGCTGACTAATTGATCTACAACATCTCTATCAAGAGTTTCTGAGATCCAGGCACTTTCCCGACCTTGCTTGATAAAATGGATATGTGTTTGACCCCCTTTTGAAATGGCGAGGGTTAACATGGTTTCTTGGCTGTTGATTTGAATTTTTTTAATACGATGAAAACCCGCTGGCAGATTTTTACGCATAGGTTCAACATCTTTCGCAAATCTATCGCCTAAAATCGCTAAAGCATAGAGTGTGGGATATTTATCAGCTTTTTCAAAGATTTCATGGCCATTGCGATACTGATACTTTGTCACAAGCGTTTGAAGAAAATCTTTACGCATGTCTTCAGTTTTGAAACCTTTGACAGAGGCTTTTCCCTTCTGGTCTTTAGTAATCACAGCATAGAGATCGGCTTTCACATCAGTGATTTTCCAATACGTCATATGCGACATTTTCTCACTGATACCTTCCCGTTTAATCGTTTCGTTCAGTCCGAACTTTTCTAATTCTTTTTCAGAATAAGTTTTATTCAAAAAACTACGAACGAGCAAAACGATAAAGACAATATCGATGGTTAAAATTACTGCCGCTGTGCCAAGTCCTATATAAAGCCAATTGGCTTCAATCATCTGGGAAATAGCATTGAGCCCACCTAGATGAAGGCCTTGCTGTGCGAGTACTAAAAATAACCCAGCCAATAGTGCTATCGAGGTTAGAGCTGTTGCTATGCTCAACGTTCCAATTTTTATGTTTGAACAAGCTTCGGATTTATCTTTCCAAAAACAGCGACAATTTTCTGCAGTATTTGTTCTTTTGTGTGTAAGCGAATGGCTAGATTCCATAGAAAAACTCTATAAAAAAATAATAATAATTAAATATTATAAGAATAGTATTAAAAATGCGTTAAGAAGTCAAAGTTAAAATATTTACTTATTAAATATAAAAGAACGAATTTTTTTAAGATTCTATTACGAGTTCACTAAGAAGGTGTGTAAACCCATTTAAAGCACTTCGTGGGAATCCAAAATGACTTCTTGATAGAGATAAAAGCCATTTGGCAAAGAGAGACCTTTCTGCTCAAGAGCAGCGCTTCGCTCTTGACCTAATAGGGCTCTCACGTAGTTAAGCGGGTGTTCCTCTGCATTTTTATAGACTTCTAGACTATTGTGATACCCTTTACCAAGTTTTTGGATATGGGTTTTACGACCTTTTTCTGTTAAGTAACCTTCGGTAGAAATTCTGCCTTTTTCATCTTTTATGAGAATCGCATAGAGATTAGGTGCCTGGTTTTTTGATTTTTCGGTTACCAACCAATAAGTCTTAGGGAGCATTTTATCAAAAATATGTTCTTTCTCAACCCGCTCCATGAGATTATAATTTTTCAATTCTGAATCAGAAAAAGGCCTGTTTCGAGCTTGTCGTAGCAGTGAGACGAAGTAGATAACGTCGATGATCAGAGTAATTAATGAAAGACCAATCCCTGCATAAAGCCATTGAATATTGACTACCTGGGCGAGAGAATTGAAGCAGCCTAAAGGAATACCATGATGGGCAAGTACTAAAAGTAGGCTAGTGACCAAAGTAATAGCAGCAAGCGCAGCAACGATCAGCGTTGTTCCTATTTTGGCTTTTGTAGAGAGATTTGATTTTTGAATCCAAAAACAGCAGCTGTTTTCATTAGAACGTGAAAAAGAGGGACACATATTAGGTATGAAAATACTTTATTAGACTAATTTATGAGTTGAATTATAAAGAAAAAATATTAAGATTTTGTTAATATAAACAACATTTAAGCCATATTGACTACGAGTTTGCCCTGTGTATGTCCTTCACGGCTTTTTCGTAAGGCAAGAGCAATTTCATCGAAAGGAACTTCTTGAATATGAGGGGGTATGAGCCTTTTTTTCTCAAATAAGGAAGCGATTTGGCTAAGCTCTTTTCCATCTGGTCGCACAAAGACAAATTCGGCCATTAGATGCTGTTTAGAGGCGAGCGCTTGATCCACAATGCCTGCTATGGTGATCAATCTTCCGCCTTCTTTGGCTGCTTGATAGCTGGCTTTGAGTGTGTCGCCACCTACAGTATCATAGATCACATCAACACCCTTTGGATGATTTTTGTGCAGGAAATCGATAAAATTTTCTTGGGTATAATCGATGACTTCATCTGCACCCAAGGCTTTGACATAACCAAAATGGACTTTACTTGAGGTAGTGATAACATGGGCTCCCGCAAGCTTGGCCAATTGAATGGCAAGGCTGCCTACGCCTCCGGCACCGGCATGTATGAGAACCCATTCACGAGGTTTCAAGCGAGCGGCATCATATAATGATTGCCATGCTGTCAATGCACAGAGGGGAATAGCAGCCGCTTCTGCAAAAGTGAGTCGTTTAGGCTTTTTGACTACATTTTCAGCAGTCAGACAGATATATTCAGCAAAAGAGCCATCCCGTATGATCTCTTTACGGCAGTAGGCGAAAACGGGATCTCCTATCTTCAAATTGTTGACATTCTTTCCGACCTGAGAAATTTCTCCCGCTGCATCCCAGCCTAGAATGATCGGTAATTCGTATTGCATCCTTGTTTTGAGCAATCCCTCAGCAATCTTCCAGTCAACAGGATTGATGCCCGCATATTTAACAGCAATTTGCACTTCATGATCTTTTGGAAGAGGAAGCGAGACTTCTTCTAAAGAAATTTTTTCGATACCCTCAAAATTGTGAATAAGAGCTGCCTTCATGGTACTTTTCATAGTGCGTCATTTTATAGTCGATCAAGCCCGAGAGCTTTGACGTGGTGAAAATTTATCATTTCAAACTTAATCGACTATAACTTAAAGAAATTTTTTAATCAGTGCACGCAAAAAGTTCGATACTAAGGTTTCAGCAAATTATTTAAGGCAGAAGGGGAATGAGATGGTCGGCAATCTTTTCAGCAAGTTCCGTTTTATGATTGCGAATGAGTTCTTTACCTCCAGGAGAAGCGAAGTCTGAAATGATTTTCCATATGCGACATTTTTTTCTGAGGGCTGCAGCAGCATAGGCAATTCCATAGCCTTCCATATCCACCAAGTCCCACTTTTGTCCCAGACGTTCTCGGCGAACAGAATCATGAATCGGAAAATCTGAGGAAATGAGTTTGCCTTTACCCGTCCCTAGAAAAAGAGGAGGTATTGTGAATGCAACGCACTCACGGGAGCCTATATCGAGTGCTTCTTCTTCCAGGGGAAGATATTTACCTACTACATCAATACAGAGAATTTCTCCTATAGAAAGTGATCCACGAAGGCATCCTGCAAGGCCCATATTCCATATTTCTGTTCCATAATGGGCATATTTTGCAACGGCCATTTGAGCTGAGTGAAGGCCAACTCCACCGATCGCTATCCAGCCTGCTTTAAATGAGTAGAGGCATGGGAGCTCTCCTTCAGACCAAACATGAGCCATTTCACCTATAATAGGGAAAGCATGTGTGCGTTCTATCAATGCCCTTGCCTCAGCGAACTGAGCAAAAACAAGAAGGATTTTATCAGACGTTTTTTCCATAGAGCCAATCTTTTGGGAGTTTATGGTCCAGGAGCTGTTCAATCGACTCAATACCTTTTTCAGACAGATGTTCCGTCTCTTGGTTGACATACAAGTCGATATGTTTTTTGACAATATCTCTATCTTTTTCTTGGCTGTGTTTCAGAATAAATGAAATGCAGCGATTTGGCAGGGTGCGCGCAGAGGCTAAAGAGGCATGCAAAATATCAATAACTTTGGCTTTCGTGGCGTCTGGAAGGCTGCGTGCAATAGCAAGGCCTCCTAAAGGTAAGGGTAAATGCGTTTGACGATGCCAAAGTTCACCAAGATCTACTATCTCTACGCAGCCAGCCTCCTGGAAGGTGAAACGAGATTCATGAATGATAAGACCGCAATCAACCTCTCCTTTTTCTATGAGAGAGAAAACTTCATGATAGAGACAAAAACGTTTTGCTTTATGACTACCAAGCAAGCGTTCCATCAAAAAATGCGCTGTAGTTTCCTTTCCGGGAATGGCCACCTTTTTTTGAGACAACTCATTGAGGGGAAAAAGTTTTTTCGCCACAATTTTTGGACCGCAATGAAACCCTAAGGCGGAACCTATAGGCAATAACTGATACTTTTCTACAACTTTTGAAAAGCAGGGAAATGAGAGTTTAATCAGGGGATATGTAGCTTGCAGAGCCCAAAGGTTTAGCTGTTGAATGTCCGCAAAGGAGGGAACAATTGGGAGCTCTTGTCCTACAACACCTTCTATCCATGCGTGAAAGAGAAAGGTGTCATTTGGACAGGGGGAAAGGGCTGTTTTCATAGGAGGCCAGACTTGACTAATGCGGCCTTCAAAGAAGCATTTTCAGGTTTTTCAAAAGCTCCCTGATCTTTTAACCAAAGAAAATAGTTAGGAGGTACTTCACTAAATGGCTTACCTTGATGTTTGCCAAATGGCATCACTTCTGGCAACACTTCAGAAGAAACGCCAAGAAGCTCAACCACTTTTTCAAGTGGAAGATCATCGATCATGACAGAAAATAATTGGTGCAACACAATAACGTCATCTAAAGCACGGTGTGCATTATTTTCGGCGATTCCGTAAATCTGGCGTAAAAATTGGAGACTATGTCGAGGCAGGTCAGGCCGATATTTACGCGCCCATTTTAATGAATCGATCATGGGCCAAGAAGGCATTTCGAGTTGATGTCTTTTGCACTCGTGTATCAAAAAGTGCTTATCGAAACTGTCGTTGTTATGGGCAATTAAAACACAATTGCCAGAACAAAAATCGATAAAGGCTTTCCCAGCTTCAGCAAAATCTGGCGCATTTTGAACCATTTCATTGGTAATCCCATGAATCGCGATAGCTTCATCAGGTATGGCTAAGCCAGGCTGCACAAGCTGTTGAAAGCTCTTGTTAGTGTAGGGATCATAGGCCGCAATTTCAACAATCCTATCCTTTTCAGGGCGTACACCTGTTGTTTCAGTATCGTAGTAAATGGGTCTTAAAACTTCAGCCATGGATCAACTATCGACTATAATAACTATACATCGTCTTTTTTGTGTTGCTCTTTCATCAGAGCATCAACAGTGGATGTGCCGGAGACCACAATACCTATTGCATGCATAAATGTATCGCACGCAATGCGCGTAGTTCCCAAGTACATGTTAAAGAGTCGTTTTTCAATGTTACCATCTAAGCAAGGAACAACAGCTCTATAAAACATGAATTTATTCTGTTCGTCAATCCCAAAACCTGGCATGTCCAATTCTTTATTGAGGAGATGCAGTAGACGAGCCGTATTATCCAAGGTCTTATCGGGCAACTGATAAGGAAGATAAGCTACTATTTGCAAAAGCTTGCTTTCTTTATTTAAGAGAAAGAAAACAGGCACTTCAAAGTTTTGTATGTGATAGAGAATAAAAATCTGATTTGTTTCTTTTTGCAGTTCAGGCTGAAGCTGGTTTTCCTTTAAGTATGAAAGAAGGGCATTGAGATTGAAATCTATCGTCATTCAAAGCAGTGTTCTAGTTTTTTTGTTTTTTTTGATCAGACTTTTTTTATTTGTATGTTCAGCTGCTTCAGATAGTCCATCTTCGAGCAGTTCTTCTCGTACGATTTGCAATTGCTTAGGTGCTTCAATTCCAATTGAGACTTGGTCTCCTTGAACTTTCAAGACAGTGATTACAATGTCATTGCCAATACGGATTTTTTGTTCTGCTTTGCGTGTTAAAACTAGCATATCTATCTACCCGGCATTAGAAGAGAAGAAGGTTTTTCACCTGTAAGGTGAGGATTGTTGGTATTTGGAAGAGTCGAAAAGCAAGTGTCGGAGGGCATTTTGTAGAGGCAGCCGGTCAGTGTAACGAGGAGCGCGATAACAATCAAGAGCTTCAACTAAAACCTCTTTCTATTTTCCTTGAGAGGCGATAGGATATCTCAACTTTCAGTAATTCACAATGAATTTCTTAACTATGTCCAACAATTGAAAGAAACTTTTTTCTATGGTAGGAGCAAGCCATCCTACGCTGACACCAATGGCTAGAAAGCCGACTAGAAGTTGAAGCGGAAAACCGATCCAAAAAATGGGCAAGAAGCGTGCGAGTAATGCAAAAACAGCCATTAGGGAAAGCAAAATCAACAGGGGAAAAAGAGCGAATTGAAGTGCTTTTTGAAAAAGTAGAGGAGCGGACTCGAGAGCCCCCAATAAAGTATTCTGATTGAAAATAGGCGATTTTAAAGGAAACGTGTCATAACTTTCAAAAAGAAGCTTTAAAAGCGGATGGTGTAGGTCTAATGCAAAAAAGAGAGTAAAGACGATCAGAGTAAAAAACCTCGACAGCAAGGGATGCGAAGTTGTAGACAGTGGCTCTAGCAGCTCAGTTGCTGAAAAACCCATTAATGTGCCTATCCACTGTCCTGTGAAGGCAGCAGCTTCTACGAACAAGGAAAAAATAAATCCGACCAAATATCCAATGAGAAGTTCTTTTAAAACATCAATGAGCCATAGTAGGTCATAATTAAGTTGCCATTGAAATTTTACAAAAAAGGGAGGGGCAAGAAGTAAGCTGACAGCTAGCGCCACACCTAGACGTATCATTTTTGGAAGAGCTTGTGTTGAAAAAAAAGGACTCAACAAAAAGAAGCCACTGAGACGTGCGAATAATAAAAAAAAAGCGGGCCAATGTTCTGACATCAGATTAAACGATAAAAGAAGTGATTTTTTCCCACTGAGAGATCCATAAATTGTCAGTAAATTTTGTTAGAATTTTGAGCATCCAAGGGAAAAAAATAGCTAAGGAAGCCGCTACGATCACCATTTTTGGAACAAATGAAAGGGTCATTTCTTGCATGTGTGTCAATGCTTGAACAATAGAAACGAGGATACCAATGATTAGAGCAAGCAAGAGAAATGGAGCGGATATTTCAAGAGCTGTAAAGAGCGTTTGTCTGACAATTTGTGTAATCTGTTCGGCTGTCATAGAAAAAAACTCCTCTCCTTAAAGGAGAGGAGAAAAAGAGTATTCTATTAATAGTTGTTCGATGAGGAATTTCCAGAGTATTTACTAGAATTTGTTCCTTGGTTAGGACTGCTCCCATATCCGCTACTCGAGCCAGTGCCATAGTTACTCGAACTGCTTCCATAGCCATTGTTGTTGCTAGAACCTGAATTGTTTCCGTATCCACTACTGTTGCCGAAGCTGCTGTTCTGATTGCTTTCAGTGCTCTCGCTGCTTCCACTAAAGGAGCTGCTTCCAGAATTTCCGCTGCCGTATCCACTTGTCGAGCTTGAACGTCCAGATTGATCAGTTGAACTACCCGAGTTTTGGTTGCTACTTTGTACAGTCAGCTGATTATCAACATTTTTCACTCCAGGAAGCCCACTAATCACAGAGTCTAAAGTATCTTTTTCATCTTGAGAATTTACGCTACCTTTCAAGGTGACAGTTCCATTGTTGACAGAGGCAGTTACATTAGTATATTTACCTTGGTTTTGAAAGATACTTAATGCTTTCTGAATCGCAGACTCCAGTTGTTGGTCAACGAGGCTATTTTGAGATTGACCACTAAATTGCGAACTAGGCTGTCCTTGATTGCCATATTGTTGACCGCTTTGCGGAGTCGATTGTTGAGAAGAGGAATCCGAGCTTCCATACTTGCTTGTGGCAGAGGATGAACTTCCATATTGGCTTGGTGCAGAAGAATAGCTGCTCCCAGATCCTCTTTGTCCCGGTTGGCTTTGCAAGTAGCTACCGCTGCTTTGATCTTCAGCATGCAGAAGCCCTATCGAGCCGGCCAGAAGAAACATAAGAAAAAATTTTTTCATAACTCACCTTTGTTTATATATTGGATAAAAATTACCTAGGCATAAAAAAGAATATAGCCGGATGTTACAAAAAAAAATATTTTTGATGTTAAATTTCCGTAACTATTCACGGGTGGACGGGCTCAATCTTGTCCAACCAAGATTCGCCATCGGCCAGAGTGGATAGTTATAGTTAATTCAAGTTCAAAAGATACATTTCGACCTACGCGAAAGCCCAGGAGCCTTGGTGCGGTCCAAATGTGTCTTTTGAACTTGAATCGACTATATCCATAGAAATGCTTCTAGGAAACAAGTCAAAGGGCTGAATAGTTACAAATTTTCAAAAAAACCTTTTAAATATACAAAAATAATTTGTTTAAAAGAGGGGAAATTGACTTCCCCCCTTTTCGTCTATTCTTTAGTAGCTTTTAGTTGGCTTTGACTGTTCTGCTTGTTGTGTAGATTGACTTTGTCCTTTAAAAAATGAAGAAGATGATTGTCCTTGAGGTTGGGTTTGTCCAGGTTGAGATTGATTTTGGCCTTGGAAGTACTGAGAAAATCCTTGACCTTGCCCTTGGTTAGATCCTTGGTATTGACTAGATGGATTTGCTTGCTCAGGTTGTCCTTTTTGACCTTGGAAGTACTGAGAAAATCCTTGACCTTGGTTAGATCCTTGATTCTGACTAGATGGATTTGCTTGTTCAGATTGTCCTTTTTGACTTTGGAAATACTGAGAAAATCCTTGGTTCTGGCCAGGTTGGTTCCCTTGTTGAGATGGACCTTTCTGGAATGCTCCAGGTTGAGCTTGCTGTCCATACCCTTGTGGACAAGCGCCTGCTTGCGGGTTTACAGCCCCTTGAAAAGGTTGCGGATTGTAATTTCCTTGTGCACAAGGGCATCCGCTAAATGAGTCACTAGCAAAGCTATCAAAGCTGTAGCTGCTATAGCCCATATTGCTACCGTAAGAGCCGCCACAAGCATCTGCCTGCATAAATGCGCATGAAGCCGCCAAAATGAGTATGGCAAAAAGTTTTTTCATATTTCCTCCTTTTAAAATTTTAATAGTGAGGGAGTTATAGAACCTTTAATGCAAATAATAGTAAATTTTTTATTCTTATAAAAGGGTTTTCTTTTCTATTAATATCTAAACATCAAAAACATGCGACTAGTTTTAAGAAGATAAAAAGATACGAGTAAAAATGATGTAATTCAAGAAAATTCTCTATAAATTTTCTATTATAAATGATATGGGAAGAGTCTATAAGGAATTGCGGTTCAATGCTCTTGGAGTTTTTCTATCGTTTTCTAGTCTGGCGATGTCAAAGAGTGCATGGTTTCCGGAGGTGTTTGAGATGCCCAATGAGACATTGTTCTTCTGAGGGAAGATGGTAGTCGATTAAATTATAAATTTCCCGATTTGACCGCGCCAATGGTCGTAAGATCAGCCAGAAGTGCCTATATGAACGAGGAGATGATTATTCATCATCCCCTCATAAGTCTATTGCTTTAAACAGTCTACGCAATTCAATGTGCATTTATTTAGTAAGATTTACGGCTATTTAAATTTTGAGAAGATCCTTGGTTTGGATTCGATGCAGGATTTTGTCCGTAGCCACTAGAGGGGCCTTGATTGCTTTTGCTATAGTTACTTTGAGTCGCATTTGTACTAGATCCCCCGCTAAAGCCTTGGCTATACCCTTGTCCTCCATTGAAGGAAGGTTCATATCCTTGGCTATACTCACCATAAGGTTGACCCTGAGGAGAGCCATATCCTTGCGGAACACTATATCCTTGAGAGTATCCAGCTTGAGGATAGGCATTTTGGTATTGTGGAGAGCCCTGTCCATAAGAAGACCCTTGGAAGCTTTGCCCATAAGTAGGGCCTTGGAAACTTTGCCCATAAGAAGAACTGCCTTGGTAACCTTGGCCATAAGCAGGTGCAGAACTACCAGGAGAGCTTTGCCCTGAATAGCCTTGGCTAGCGCCAGGAGCTGCATAGCTACCACCGCAAGCGACAGAAGGGCTATTAGCTTGGAGAAGCGCTGTGGAAGCGGTCAAAATCAATAAAGCTAAAAGCTTTTTCATAATTTACTCCTTTTTAAAATTTTAATAAGGGAAAAAACTCTTTTAAAAAACAGTATTTTAAAAAATTTTAAAAAAAATCTACACAAACTAATATTATTAAAAATTATTTTGTTTTTAAATGAAAATATTTAAATTAATTTTTAATTAAAATATTAATTGATTATTTTATGAAGAATTATAACCTTGAACGACTTGTTGAATAACCAGCCTCCAGCCATCTACAACGATGAAAAGCAAGATTTTAAAAGGGAAAGAAACTAATACAGGCGGCATTAGCACCATCCCCATGGACATCAGCAAAGAAGCTACCACCATGTCTATGACTAAAAAGGGAAGAAATAATAAGAAGCCCAATAAAAAAGCAGTCCGCAATTCTGAGGTAACGAAAGCGGGGATCACACAGTACCAAGGGACTTCAGAGAGTTCAGCTTTTTCACTTAAGTGTACATCGCCCAACTCTAAAAAAAGCTGCAAGTCTTTTTCTCTAGTATTAAAGAGCATAAACTGACGCAGGGGTGGCCAAGCATTTTTTATCAATAGCTCTGGATCTTTTTTTTCTGCTTTTAAAAAAGGACTAATTGCATCTTGTTGGATCTGTGTGATCACAGGGTGCATGATATAGCCAGTTAAGATTAAAGACAGTCCAATAATGATTTGGGTTGAGGGGACTGTTGTACTCAGAGCTTGTCTCAAAAAAGTTAAAACAATAGAAATGCGGGTAAAAGAGGTCATTAGGATAAATACAAAAGGAATCAGTGCAATCAGAGAGGCAAGTCCGAGCACAGTGAGATTAGACGTCATTTTTTAGACCAGTCGCTTTTCGTACTGTTTTTGCAAATATCTCTTTGAAAGAACCCTTAGATCTATTCTCTTCCTGTAATTGTTCGAGAAGCTCCTCAACCTTCACATTTTCAGGGAATTCAGATACGACATGGATGCCCGCTTGTGATTCAGAGATAACAATTCCTTTCCCTAAAATATCCACTAAGTAGAGGGCTGCCTTTTGATTGAGCGGTCGTCTTTCAAGGATTTTAATGCCATTTGTACGATTCAATGTTTGCGCGCGAGAACGCATGATTTTTTTCAATAACCACACCGTCGCAAAGATAAGAATCAAAACAAAGACGAGTGTGATAAGCATATTGACAAACTCGCTCCAGTAATTATAACTTTGACCTTTAACGTTGGTGATGTCACTAAGTGTTTCTTCTCCGAATAGGGGAGTGAAAAAAAACATGATTAAAATTAAAGAGTGTTTCATCCTAAAACCTTTCAACTTAGAGTAGGTTCAAAAATTCGTAATGGCTCATATTCAGATTTTTTTTCATAGGTTAAGTCCGTATGATTGGAAATAAGATGAAAGCGATGACTTTCATAAGACTGTGAAAAAGAACTTGAATCTAAGGCATTAGTAATTTATGAACACGCTTTTATTGGATATTCAATTTTGCATCATAGGTTATGTGAGGATTTATACCAAATAGCGTATTAATCTATGTTTTGGGTTTTTCTCCTTGTAACCTAGATAATGGTCTATGTATTTTAGTACTAAAGGAATTATTGCTCTCGATATCGATGGAACAATTACAGTTTCTAAACATTTCCTTGAAACTCCAGTTAAAAATTATTTAAATCAACTGATCGCACTAGGATGGCAGCTGGTCTTTGTCACTGGGCGTACCTTTTCATTTGCTCATCCTATTCTTTCTCATATTCAAGGGTCCTATTTTTTAGCTGTGCAAAATGGAGCTGCACTCTATGAGATGCCGCACATGCGTTGTATAAAAAAACATTACCTACCTATCGAGCTTCTTGGTAAGCTAGGTCACTTTTTTAAGAGTTGTGGCTGCGGACTTCTCGTTGAGTCAGGGAAAGAGAACGATGATATTTGTTACTACAAGCCGGAGGATTTTTCTGAAACAGAGATGGAATATATTCATTTCCGTATCAACATATCTCCAGAAAGCTGGATGGGTATCCATTCGTTTGAGGAGCTCACTATTCGCGAATTTGCCGTAGGGAAATTTTTTGCTTCTGAACGACTAGCTTTAGAAATTGCTGAAAAAATTCCGACTTCTTTTCCCATACGGGTGACTGTGATTAGAGATCCTTTTCGGCCGGGGTTTTATTTAGCACATCTGAATGGCTGGCAAGCATCCAAAGGTGAAGCATTGGAAACCTTAATGACCATGCATCCTGCTGGCTTGCCAGTTATTGCTGCTGGGGATGACTATAATGATGTGGAAATGCTAGAAAAAAGTCGTGTGAAAATCGTCATGAAAAATGGGCCCGCTCCTTTAAGACAAATTGCTGATATAGTTGCGCCGCCTGTGGAAGAACAAGGAATTATACAAGGACTTGAAGAGGCAATATGGAAGGTATCATCCGCTTAGAAGAGTATAAGATTCATTGCATTCTAGGTGCTCACGCCTATGAACGTGAAGAAGAGCAAGAAATTCTCCTCAATGTGGAAATGCGGACAAATTTTTTAGAATGCGCACAGACCGATTCTATTGTGGATACGATAGACTATACACACGTCGCTCAAATATGCCGAGATCTAGCACATACACGACGTTATCATTTATTAGAGACGTTCGCTTATGAAGCTGTGCATGCGTTGATGGAGGAATTTGCGCCTATTTCTGTCAAAGTCAGCCTGAAAAAGAAAAATGCACTGCCGCTTGCCCAAGCAGCAGTGGTTGAACTCGAGCTATTCAAATGAGACCTATCCTTGTAACAGGAGCAGCACGGGGTTTAGGAGCGGAGATTTGCCGTCATCTCGCCAAAAGAGGTCACGATCTTGTGATCCATTACAAAAGAAGTGAAAAAGAAGCCCTGCAACTTGCGGAAGAATGTCGTTCTTACCAAGTCTTAGTGGAAACTCTATATGGAGATTTCAGTCTCCAAGAGTCTCTGAATACGTTTATCTTTCGTTTGTTAAAAAATTTTCCGCATATCAAGGGACTTGTGAACAACGTCGGCAATTACTTAATTGCTCCTCTCCTTGAGACTAAGTTTGGAGAGTGGCAGGATCTTTTTCAGGTGAATTTTTTTACGCCGCTTGTTCTGTCACAGGCGCTTGTTCCTTCTCTTCTAGAGCAAAAAGGTACAATCTTGAATATTGGTGTGAGTGGATTGCAAACAAATCGTGGTTTTACAAAAACGACCGCTTATGCGGCTTCAAAATCCACACTTCTTTTTTATACTCTCTCATTAGCAAAAGAGCTTGCCTCAGCAGGTGTCAGAGTCAATATGCTCTCACCTAGCTACATGGAGAATGCAGTGGACTTAAAGCCGGCTTCATCCTTTCCTTTGAAGAGGCCAGCCTTGTTATCAGAAGTAGCATGCGTAGCTGCATTCCTTTTTGAAGAAGAAAGTGCCTACATCACGGGCCAAAACATCGAGATTACAGGCGGGTACACAAATTGAATCAACTATATAGTTGATAATCCTTGCGAATGAATGATAGTTCATAGTTTATTACACTGAATCAACCAGCCGTTTCTTCATCACGTAGCAGTTCAGGTCCAACACCCATAACATTCATACCTTTGTCTACATAAAGTGTCGTTCCAGTAATGGCAGAAGCCAAAGGAGACAGTAAGAAGGCAGCCGCATTTCCCACTTCATATGAATGCAGTGGCTCAGGAAGAGGAGCACCAGCCTGTGCGTAGCCGATCATCCGATCAATGAAACCGATTGCCTTAGCTGCTCGGCTTCTCCAAGCGCCTGCTGAAATAGTATTTATTCTGATACCCCATTTGCGTCCTGCTTCAAAAGCGAGTGTACGTGTATCACTTTCAAGAGCAGCCTTTGCAGAACTCATACCGCCTCCATAGCCTGGCACAGCCCTTTCAGAAGCAATATAGGTTAAGGAAAGCACAGAGCCTTTTTCACGCAGGATTGGGCCAAAATGAGCCAGTAGGCTGATCAAAGAATAAGAGGAAGAACTTAAAGCAGAAAGATAACCTTGACGCGAGGTTTCTAAGAGTGGCTTTTTCACTTCAGGTGCATTGGCTAGGGAATGGACAAGAATATCAATAGATCCAAAGTCTCTTTTAACGGCTTCAACGACCTCTGAGACTGTATAGCCTTCCACATCTTTGTAACGTTTGTTTTCTTTGATCTCTTGTGGCACATCTTCCGGAGTATCATACAGGGCATCAAGAGAATAAATCTTTGCGAATTGCAATAGACTTCCATCGCTCAGCTTGCGGGATTCGTCAAATTTTCCTGAGTCTAAAGAAGTGGTAAAAATTTTCAAAATAGGCGTCCAAGTACCCACTAATATTTCAGCACCAGCCTCAGCCAATGATTTAGCGATAGCCCATCCAAACCCTTGATCATCCCCAATGCCTGCGATAAAGGCTCTTTTTCCTTTGAGATCAATCTTCAACATGCATCCTCCAAAAAAAAGAAAACAATACCACGAAAAAACAATATGTAAAATCAAGAAAATTCGTAATTATTACGAGTGGCTGGGCATAACCTTGCCCAACCAAGATTCGCCATCGTCCAGAGTGGATAGTTACCACAGAAATACCTCTAGGAAACAAGCTAACGGGCTGAACAGTTACGAAAATTCAAAGTATATCAGGAATGGAGATTCACACCTATGAGAGGAAAGCTTTTTCGTATTTTTCGATTTTAGCTTCGAGTTCTTTCAGACGTTGTATCAACTTAGGTAGAGAGCGCATATGCACATATTGGACAGCCACCTCTTTCATAGGGGCTGCTGGAGCTCCGCCATAGGTACCAGATTCAAGAAGAGATTTGGATACTCCCGACTGTGCAGCTAGCATGACACCGTCATGAATAGTTAAATGTCCCGCCACTCCTACTTGGCCGCCCATGACAACATTGCGACCAGTTTTTGTCGAACCTGCAATTCCTACTTGTGCAACGAGAAGATTATCTTCTCCTACCTCTACTTGATGGCCAATCTGTACAAGATTGTCAATCTTGGTACCGCGGCCTATACGCGTCGTTTTAAAGCGCGCACGGTCGATGGCCGTATTTGCTCCAATTTCAACATCATCTTCAAGAACAACTTTTCCAAGTTGTTTTAAATGAGTATGTTTTCCCTTGTTGTCCGTAAAATAGCCAAAACCACAGGCACCAATCACAGCACCCGGCTGGAGGATCACTCGGTTTCCAAGAAAGCATCCTTCTCGCACTGTGACATGTGCATGGAGAATGCATTCTGAGCCAATCTCAGTTTCCGCTCCGATGAAAACACCTGGGCCGATTCGACATTTGGGACCAATTTTTGCCCCACGGTCAATCACACTATAAGGACCAACGGTAGTGTCTTCTCCAATAGTTGCGTCTGGATGAATAACTGCTGAAGGATGAATTCCTTCGAAACCGCTTTGTGGAGAGGCAATAAACAGCTCAAGTACTTTCTGGAAAGAGAGCGAGGGATGAGGTGTGACAAGAAAATTTTTTCCAGGAAGAGGAGGAATAGAGGGATGGATGAAGATCACTCCTGCTTGGGAAGCAGACAATTGTTTTTCGTAGCGCGCATTTTCTAAAAAAGCGGCCTCATTAGGTAAGGCCGCCTCTAAATTTTCTACCCCAGTGATCTCATAGTCTGGGTTGCCAATCAGCTGAGAACCTGTAAACGTTGCGAGTTCACTTAGGGTATACTTCATGGTTACTCCTGTGCCACAGTCTCGGCATTTTCTGCATCAAACTGCTTGTTCATCTGTTCGATGACAGCTAGAGTATAATCAAGAGAGGTGACATGGGCAAAAGCTGAGTCCTCGTTCAAGATTAAGGAAAGGCGGTTTTTTTCACGTACTTTTTCAGCAGCGATGCTTACTTCATCATGCAGTGTTTGCAGCATTTTGTAGTTCGCCTGATTGAGTAGCTGGTAAAATTGGTTTTGATACCGGCCGTATTCCTGGCTCAAGAGCTGGAATTTTTGTTTGAGCTCTTCTTCTGCAGTGGGGGAGAGGCCGTCCATATAGTCTTGGTCTTCTAACTTTTTGGCGATTTCCTCAAGCTCTTTATCTGTTTTTTCAAGAGCATCTGTCATCTGTTTTTTCAAGGCTTCAAAAGCATTTTTTTCATGTTGCCCTTGCTTCGATTGTTCAACACAAGTTTTGAAATTCACAAAACCTAAGTTCAGGTCTGCTGCTTTCAACTGTCCGCAACAACATGCAAAAGCTGCTAATAAAAAATATAATTTTAATTTTTTCATATTCCTCCTTTTCTAGTCGATTCTACTCAAAATATTACTTTGGTCTCCGCACGAAAGACTTACAATTGATTAATCGTGAGCCATCCAATGTAGAAATATGAGGAAGCTTACGACTGGCCAAGCTCGAAAGCTTTGATACTGTCCAAATGTAAAATTTTGAACGGAATCGACGATAATTTGACTTGATTAAGCCCAGCGTAATCAAACCGCTCATTTTTAAAAAGTGCCTCCCATAGCAAAGAAGAAACGTTGGGCAACATCAACTTCCATTCCATTAACGCGTTCTCGTGGATGGATAGGCCAACCAAGTCCCATCATTAAAGGCATGTTGCGCATCAGTTCAATGCGGATACCAAAGCCTAAGCTGGCTGCAGGTAGACCAACAGTGAATTCTTTAAATGAGACATAACCCGCATCTACAAAACAAAATGCATCCAGGCAGGGGACTTTCAATAAGTTATGTTGATACTCTTCCGAAATAAGGTAAGAAGAGAGACCTCCACGTGGCTCATTGTTGCCAAATTTCGGTCCAATAATAAAAGGGCGGAAACCTCTGACTGTTGTTTCACCACCTAAAAAGAGACGCTCACTCAAGGGAAGGTCGGTAGGATGAGTCGATCCATAAGTCTTGACAAACTGAAGTTCGCCTCTAAATTTTAAAGTTCCCCGTTCACTGATAGGGTAATAGTAGGCGTTAAGATAAGCAAATTTCATGAATTGAAAATTGCCACCAACGCCTGCAATCTCATATAGCATGCGCGAACGCAAACCACAATGAGCACGACGTGGACTATCGGTAGAGTCGTAAATCAAACCAATGCCAGTAGCTGAAATAAATCCACCTTTATTGCCCTCTGATAGGAGCAATGGATTTTTATCATCACGGATTGTGACACTTGTATGTCTGGCTCGATAATGGATATCATACTTTACGAAGGGATTGATTATGTAGGTTCCGTGGACATTGCCGCCATATGTCTTAATTTCATAGGCATGAGAAAGGGCACGATTATTATTTTTTTCTAAGTCCACGCCCACGATCCAGGGAGTATCCAGAAAATAAGGTTTAGTCCATTGAAGCAAGTAATCGGTCTGCTTATAGCCAATATTGACCTTTGCATGGACAAACTCTCCCGCACCGCGCAAAGCGCTTGTCCCTTGATGGAAAACATGTGTAAAGCCAGCAATATTGAAATTACTTTCGCTAATTTCAACTCCTCCGAAGATACGATCTAGAGAGCTAAAACCGGCAAAAAGTCCAAGGTTACCTGTATCGGTTTCCTCAACTTCGATATAAACATCGCGATAATCCCTCTCACCGCAAGGGTCTTCTACTTGAGAACGTACTGCATAAACGTTGACAGCACTAAAATAACCTGTATTGGCTAGGCGTGCCTCTGTGGCTTCGAGTTTACGATTGTCAAACACTTCACCAGGGCAGAGAAGGCTTTCATGCAAAATGACTCTTGCCTGAGTATGACGGTTACCAAAGACTTTGATTAGGCCGACGTAAAACTGTCCTCCCTCTTCGATCACAATGGAAATATCATAAACAGGGCAATTTTCACGTAAAGAGACTTGGAAATCGATATTTGTATCGATATATCCACGCCCTCCATAAAGATTGACGATGGCTTGTAATGTGTTACGGAGTTCCTCTGGCGAATAGACGCTACCAATTCCAAAGGTGAATTGATCCCAAATTTCTTGGTTCGTAAAAAGTGTATTGCCGCTCAGACAGAGGTTTCCTACTGTATAGCATTGTCCTTTTTCAACGGAAATAACCAAAACGATACGGTCCGATTGAGGGTCTTCTTCGATGCCCAGTTGGACTGTTGCATCAGCAAAACCATGATTTTGTAAAAAGCTGACGATCTGCAAACGATCCTGTTCAACCATGTCTGGATGGTAGACGCCTCTACCAGTAAACCAGCTCATGCAAAGGTTGTATTTCTTTGTCAGCATCATTTCTAGCAGCTCTTTTTCCTCTTGGGGAGTGAGCCCATTGAAACAGATCTTTTTGATTCTTCCTGCACGCCCTTCGCACACCTGGATCTGAACGTCTACTTCATTACAGTCGGCTACTGGAATCAATTGGTAATCGATCTCAGCTTCGAAATAGCCTTTTTTGACATAAAGCAGGCGGACTTTATTGAGTGCTTTGATAAAAGTCTCCCTTTCAAAAAGGCTGCCTGGTTCAATCTCTAACTCTTTTAAAATCTTTTTGGATTTTATTCTCTCATTGCCGCAGACATTGATTATCCTGATCGTAGGTTTGAACCAAATTTGTATTTTGATATGAATTTCATTGTTGATCACTTCAATGAAAGGCTCAATCCTCGCATATTCATCAGCAAGCATTTTTAAGTCGCTATCAAATTCCACTTGGGAAAAAAAATTGCCAACTTTTGTATGCATGCGTGCTCGCACACTATTCGGATTGAATGCGATCTCTGGTGAGAGATTTTCTGGAACGATGTCAATTTTTGCTACACGCATGAGCTCATACTGCTGTCCATGAGCAAAAAGAGGAATCCACAAGAAAAGAAGAAGTAAGAATTGTTTATTCAGTCTCATAAAAGAAAGAAATCGTATGGGATGGGAGTTAATTTATGCAAGTGAATCTATAGTCGATTCAGTCCAAAATTTTACATTTGTCCCTACGCAAAAGCTCTACGATTGGTCGACTATAAACACCTAATCCTTCTAATGTTGGGTAGTTTACGATCTTCTGGCTCATAAGCTTTGGTGAGTCCAGATATAAAATTTTGAGCTGAATCGACTCTAAAAAGTCATTTAAATTTTCACTCTCGGATCGTGCCAATACTTAATAAATATGTCTACCTGCCAAAGCTCTAGCGAGCGTCCCGCCGTCAATGAAATCTAGAGAGCTTCCCATAGGCAGACCAAGCGCCAGGCGAGAAGCCACAACATTGAATTCTTCTAGTTCTTTTTTTAAAAAAAGCGCTGTGGCATCGCCTTCAAGCGTTGAATCTAAGGCAAGGATAATCTCCTTGACGCCTAATTTGAGGACACGTTCTTTAAGTTTTTCGATTGCTTGAGGGGCAGGTGATAGGCCTTGCAGGGGGGAGAGCAGGCTTCCTAGTACATGATAAAGTCCGCGAAACTCATGCGTTTGTTCGATGGAAAATACATCTTTATGTGAGGCAACCACGCAGACAACGGAGCAATTCCTGTCTGGATTGTCACAAAAGGTGCAGCCCTGTTCTATGAGACAGTTACATTCGGTGCAATAATTTAAAAAAAGTTTTGTGTTTTCGATAGTGTTTCCCATTTCCCTTAGCTTGCCTTCTGGCCAATCAAGCAGGTGAAATGCAAAGCGTTCGGCACTTTTTGAGCCGACTCCAGGAAGTTTTTTAAAAACGTCGATGAGTTTAAGTAAATGGTCGGGATAATGCATGTGTTTTACTTTAATCTGTTTTAATTTAAAGATTCAATTGCTAAAATGCTCAATACTTTAAGAAAGAAGGAATCCTATGGCCAAGGCCCATATCATTGGAACAGGCTCCTATCTGCCGGAGCGCATTCTCTCAAACCAAGATCTTGAAAAAATGGTCGAAACATCAGATGAGTGGATCACCTCCCGAGTGGGGATGAAAGAGAGGCGTATCGCCGACTCAAGTGAGTTTGCCTCTGATATGGGAGTCAAAGCAGCACAGCGTGCATTGCAGATAGCTCAGATAAGTTCTCAAGATATTGATTTGATCCTTGTGGCAACCTCCACTCCTGATTTTATTTTTCCGAGCACTGCTGCCTTAATCCAAAGCAAATTACAGGCTACACGTGCGGCTGCTTTCGATTTCCAAGCAGCCTGTACAGGCTTTCTCTACGGGCTCTCAATTGCGAAAGGTTACATTGAAGCTGGTCTTTATCAAAATATTTTAATTATAGCTTCGGAAAAATTATCATCCATTGTCAATTATAAAGATCGTAATACATGTGTCCTGTTTGGAGATGGAGCCGCCGCTGCTGTTGTAAGTAGTAGAAAGAGCGGATTTGCCATTAAAGAAGTATGTTTAGGAGCAGACGGAGAGGTGGCAGAGCTTTTGATGCTACCTGCCGGTGGATGCCGCCGGCCGGCCTCTCTAGAAACTATTCAAAATTGCGAACACTACATTGTTATGGAAGGAAAAGAAGTGTTTAAACATGCTGTTCGCCGAATGGAGAGTGCGGCTAAGGAATGTTTAGTAAAGGCGCAGATGTCAGAAGAAGCAATCGACTGGCTTATTCCACACCAGGCAAATGAAAGGATTATCGACGCAGTGGCCAAGCGTTTTGGCATTGCAGAAGAAAAAGTTTTTAAAACTGTGCATAAATATGGAAACACATCAGCCTCTGCAGTAGCGATCGCTCTTGATGAACTCATTGGTAAACAGCAGATCAGGCAAGGTGAAAATATGTTGCTCGTGGCTTTTGGAGCTGGGTTTACCTGGGGTGCTTCCATCCTTACGAAGGTGAAAGATGAGATTTAAAAAAATCGCTTTTCTTTTCCCTGGCCAAGGGGCTCAAGTTGTTGGTATGGGCAAAGATTTTTATACCCAATACAGCGTAGCTAGGGAAATTTTTCAACAAGGAGATGAGATCTTAAATCGCGCGCTTTCTAAAGTGATTTTTGAAGGTCCTGTAGAAGTTTTAACAGAAACTCGTAACAGCCAGACAGGGATTTATCTGACCAGCATGGCCATTTTGAAAGTGCTCCAAAGCCAGTTTCCTGAGTTGAAACCAGCCATGTGTGCTGGCTTAAGTTTAGGGGAATATACCGCACTAACAGCTTGCGGATATCTAGATTTTGCGACATGTCTGTCTCTAGTGCAATTCAGAGGTGACGTGATGAATGAAGCGTGCGAAACCACTCAGGGGACTATGGCAGCTCTCTTTGGTTTGACAGCAGATGAAGTAGAAACTTTGGTGCAGAAACTTAACCTTCCCAAAGATTTGTGGGTAGCTAATTTCAATTGTCCAGGTCAAACGGTGATTTCAGGTACTTTGAAAGGAATAGAAGCTGGGATTACTGCCGCTAAGAAACAGGGAGCCAAGCGAGCGATCCCTTTAAAAGTGCATGGGGCTTTCCATTCCGGGTTAATGCGTTTAGCGGAAGGGAGACTTGCCGAGAAGATGCAAGGAATTAAAATTGCAAAAAGCTCTATCCCTTTAGTAATGAATGTATGCGGTACTTTTGTTGAAGACCCCCAAATGATCCATCAAAACCTGGTGAAGCAGGTGACCTCGCCAGTTCGTTGGGAGCAGGGAATCAGAGCCATGATGCCTTTGGCAGACTTGTATCTTGAAATTGGCTGCGGCAAGACTTTATCGGGTATGAATAGACAGATAGGGGTAGCTGCGCCTACATTCACAATTAATTCACTGGAAGATTTAGAAACACTAGCGAAAGAAATATGATGAAACTACTCTCTGAAAAAGTAGCAGTCGTGACGGGAGGAACCCGAGGTATAGGAAAAGCCATAGCCCGTTGTTTTGCAGAACAAGGGGCCTCAGTGGCTATTCTAGGCACAAATCTAGAAAAGGGTAAAGAGGCGCTTGAAGAGTTTCAGGCCTTTACCCATGAAAATCAAAAAATCTCTTTTTATCAAACAGATGTTGCCAAAAGTTCCGATGTAGAAAAAACCATTGAAGAGATCTATAAGGATTTTGGTCGAGTCGACATCCTAGTGAATAATGCGGGTGTGACACGCGATAATCTTCTCATGCGGCTTTCTGAAGAAGATTGGGAGACGGTTCTCAATACAAACTTAAAATCAGTATTTAACACTTGTCGTTTAATCGTTCGCCCTATGATGAAGGCACGTCAAGGAAAAATTATCAATATCGCCTCGATTGTTGGGTTAGTGGGAAATGCGGGGCAAACCAACTACGCAGCCTCTAAATCAGGCATGATTGGCTTTACAAAATCTCTTGCTAAGGAACTTGGTTCCAGAGGGATTTGCGTCAATTGTATCGCCCCTGGTTTTATTGAGACTGACATGACAGATGCCCTTAATGAAAAGCAAAAAGAGATTATTTTAAATCAAATCCCTATGCAGAAAATGGGACATACCCAAGATATTGCACATGCTGCTCTCTATCTTGCTAGCTCACTGTCTGATTATGTGACTGGACAGGTCCTTGCGGTAGATGGTGGGATGGCTATGTAGTCTGGAAAGAAGTAAAAAGAAAACCCTTTCATTTTTTTGCGTTTTGCTTTATTATTCTTACTTTTAAAAGGAGACAGCATGACAAAGGAACACGCCGAGGAAACCACTATGTCGTTAGAACAAGAAGTCATTGATATAGTCGTCGAACAGCTAGGAGTGGATGAAAAAGATGTGACTCCCGAGAAGTCGTTCGTCGAAGACCTCAATGCAGATAGTTTAGATTTGACAGAGTTGATCATGACATTTGAAGAGCGTTTTGGCTTTGAAATTTCAGAAGAAGAAGCTGAAAAGCTCAAAACTGTAGGTGATGTGATCAGCTACATCAATCAGAAAAAAGGGGAATAATCCCCTTTTTTACTTTCTTCTCATCTTTACTCAAATTCTCTTTTAACCTAACCGCAAAGAACATCAAGAAAAAAATTGATACGTTATAAAGCTCTACACTGTTAACCCTTCAAGAAGATTGATGATGAGCGCTGTCAATAATGCATGTAGCATTTGTTTGGAACACATTCAAATAAAGGAACGTCATACCTTTTCAAGGTGATGACACTATCGCAGATAATAGGGATCCAGTTTTTGTTGCGTGTGGTCATGTTTTCCATGGGAGTTGTTTAAAAAATTTTTTTGTCAATTAACAAACTCTAAGCAATCACCTCATTGTCCTAATTGTCATATGATATTTATAATGGGTCCAATATCAGCTTCTCAATCCGGAAGCCATCTTCCTTCTACTCAACTGGCTCGAATGAATGCCCCTATGCCTACTCGACACATACTCTTTGGTTCATACTACGAAACAAACTAGTAATTTTCGTATGTATAGTTGATTCAATTCTCATTTAAAATTTAATTGACTATACTATTTCTTGAGTGAGTAACACACTAGAATAGTCATAGCAATCCAGGCTGCTGTTATGGCTCCTGCAACACCAACTAGTGCGTAACAAAGAGGCTGCTGGGATAGAAATGACATTGGTTATGCCTAAAATTCCCACAGCAAGACAGGAAAGTGAGAGCAATGCATCTATGCATGGAGCTATAAAGAAAAGATGATTGCCAGTTTTAAACTTGTTTTCTGGTCTATTCGTTTTGTCAAAAGGAACTTTACCGAAACAACAACCAGTAAAAAAGAATGCGGGAGCTGTCATAAATTTTCCTTATCTAACGCGAAAATCGAGATGAGTCGTGTAAGATTCTAAAAGAGAAAGTGCAACTGAGGGACACTCTTGGATAATGCTCACTAAATGGGAGCGAGATAAAGCAAGCAGTTCAACCTTGGTACTACAAAGGGCTGCATAGGAGCGTTTTTTTTCACTAAACATCGCCTCATCTCCAAAAAAGTCTCCTGTTGAGAGTTCTGCTAATGGATCGCCTTTTCTATCAAAAGCAGTTACTTGTCCAGAAACAATGAGATACATACGGTAAGCTTCCTGTTCGATCTGGAAAATACTCTCGGAAGATCGAAAATGCAGAGATTCCATTTTGTCGGCAATAGAAAGCAAGAGATCGAGATCCAATGAATTGAAAAGGGCTGTTTTTTTTAGCAGAAAAGCTTTGTCGATGAGATTTAAATTACGCATGCTGACCATCCAAGAGTTCTGAAGCAAAATGATGGAAAATTTCCTCATTGCCTTCTAGCTTTTCACGTAGGTTATTGCGCCAGTCAGGGGTTTTAAGTTGCGCTTTCATAGCAAGGGCGACAATTTGGTCAGCCCTAGAGGGAGAATGAGTCATAGCGTCAAGTAGCTGAGTTAAATTGAGAGGGATACCCCCGTTTTTTATATAATATCGCATTTTATCCTCCGGATGACGCTCATCGATTAAAGGTTCCAATAGACCGTAGAGGCGTGCGTCGCACGTTTTTTCCAAAGACTCGACAGCTTGTGCGCGAATTTTTCGATTTTGGCTACGCAAGGTATGTGACAAAATCTCGCATTCTTCCAAAGAACCTGCAACTCCTAAGAGTTGGATGATAAAATCGATAATAGAATGATAGCCTGTGAGGAGTGCTCTTTGCAAAATGATAAGATCGTACTCTGGTAGTTGCCTCTGAATGGTATGTGCATGATAAAAATAAAAGTAAGCGCGGTCGATTTCTCTTTTAATGAGGTTAAAAATTCTTTTTTGCAAAGCTTTGCGATCAATTTTGCCAAGGATTTTTCCGGTTAACAAACGACATTTATCATTCAGACGACTATCTTGAACCATTTGTACTAATGTAGGTACCAAATCCTCTTTCATGCCGAGTGCGATGCGTTCGACATGAGTATTTTCATGTGGTCTAAAATGAAGTGCTGCAAGAATCAAAGGACGTACCGAACGAGGATCTGCTAATTTTTCTAGTGCCTGCAGACAATGAATACGTACTTCACTATCTTTCATCAAATTTAAGCGGGCAATGATGCGTGGTGCAAACTCTTTACACTCTGGATGGACGGTGATGCTCAATGCCTTGCCAGCAGCGCGATTGACTGTGAGTGAGGGATGCTTAAGATAACCAAAAATTTGTTCTATGTTGGCTGGATTTTTCTCCAATCCCAAAATTTCAAGCGCGATACACACCTCATTTTCTTGTTTCGATTCCAGTAAAAGCCTCAATTTTTCCGAAGCGAGGGCATAAAATGAGGGGAATTGAAAGGCATTCGCTGAAGTCTTGAGAGTCAAAATGGCGGCTGCTCTGAGCCCAAGGTGATCGCTTTGCAGATCATGCATGACCCTTTCAGGACGCAAAATTCCATGCCTAGCGAGGTAAAAATGGATGCTACTTTTAATAGCTGGATGCGGAAGGATGCAGCGCCATCTTTCCAGTCTTTCAAGAACCAGGGGCTCTTTAGCCCACTCACTTTCACAAAGAAGCTCAATGGCTTTAAGCTTGCCCGGCAGACTCAATTTTCCAACATGATTGAGCAGCCTAGGCAATAAGCGTGAGCTCCCCATTTTTAAAAGATATTCATAAGCGATCAGCTGCCCTTTTTCGCCACTGAGTTTAAGATTTGAAAGCAGCGCAAATTCAGTGTTCTTAAGTTCCTTTTTTGAAAAACGACGGAGATAATCTCTGATTTTTTTATCAAAACGGATACTACTGGCCACTAAATTGCGAAAAATGGCCTTTGGGTAGCTTCTACGCAAGAAAAAGACGATCAAAAAGGCGCAGATAGAGATGATCAATCCTAAAAAATGGGCTCGCTCTTGGAAGAAAAAGAGCAGTGCAGCTGCAGCAAACATGCCTGAGGGTTCGATGAAAGACTCCACTGCGATACGGATTTGATTTTTTACTTTTGCTGGAACGCCTGTAATGAGAAGATTGAGATTGTTGTCATCGAAAGAGTAGACCAATCCTTCTCTCGCAATCATACCAAAAATGGCGATGGTCAGAGCGTCCTTAAAAAACCAGAAGGCATAGATAGCGAAGAAGAAAGAAGGAGCAATTAAAATGATATTATTGATCCCTAGTTTTTTAACAAGTCGGCTATAGGCCAACATACCGAAAAGCATATTACACAAAGAGATCCACATACCAACGCGTCCATTAAATTCTGTAAGCGTATTTTCTGGAGATCCCTCGAAAGTTTTCTCATAAGTCCCCATGTAATTAAATTCGGTAACTACAGCTAGCAACTGCATCGAAAAATAAAAAAAGAGCAGATAGAGAGTAAATTTTGATTTAAAGACTGTTTGAAGAAGAGTTTTAAATTCGATAGTAGAGGCATTATCTGCACTTTCATGATGTTCCTCTAAAATGGGTGTATGACGCCGAGTGATCATAAGGATAAAAGGCAAAGAGGCAATCATAGCGCCAATAAAGAGTAACATGAGACTTCTTGTTCCCAAAAAATCGAGAAAATAAACGATAAAGCTACTCCCTAGCGCATCTCCTAAAAAAGTCACGGAATTGAATAGACAGAAAAAACGCTTGCCATCTTGTAAATCATAGTATTGATCTGCAAAAGCCCAGTAGACAATGTATGTGGAAATGGGAATGATCCAACCAACAGCCTTATAAACATACCAGTAAGTAGAGGTGTGGCTCAAGAGGGGATGTAGAAGAAAAAAGATTAAATTTGTACATGCCCAAAGCGAGATGGTAGAAAACAACAGAGAACGAATAGAAAAACGATTGAGTGCAAAGATGAGAATTGCTGAAAGACCGCACATCGCGATTGCGATTGCGAAATAAATTTTAGGTAGACCAGAAGCGCCTACACGCTCAAGGAACATTCCTTCCGAGAGAACAAACGAGCCGTAACTGCCTACACTCCATAGCAGCCCAAGGATGATGAAAAGACTAGCTTTTCGTCCTTCTCCAGGGTGTAGGTTAAAGAGCAAGCGTAGGGCCTTCCCCATTTCAGCATACCAACCTACAAAATTGTTCCAGAACTACAAGATTATAGAGTATATGTGATTTGTGAACAATACAATTTGGAATAAAAATCTGCTTACTACTTTGGTGATAGCAAACTCTGAAGGATAGAGTTGAGTTTGATCACATGCGAAAAATTATGACGTATGACGAGCTCTTAAATTCTGAAAGTAAGAGATTCTTTTTTTCAATTCACGTTCAAAGCCACGCTCACTGGGTTCATAAAAGATTGGGCGCGGCATATCATCAGGAAAATAATTTTGTCCTGAGAATCCCTTCTCTGTATCGTGATCATATTGATAGGCTTTTCCGTAGCCCCATTCTTTCATCAGTTTTGTCGGAGCATTCAAAATAATCTTAGGAGGATCCAAATGACTTGTCTTGTTGGCAAGAAGGCGAGCTTGAGAATAGGCTGTATAGAGTGCATTGCTTTTAGGCGCTAGGCTCAAATAGACGGCCACCTCTGCTAAACTGAGTTCGCCTTCTGGGGAACCGAGCATGTGGTAAGCGTCGCGAGCAGCAATGGCTAATTTTAAAGCCTCGGGATCTGCAAGGCCAATATCCTCACTTGCCATGCGGATTAATCTACGAGCAAGAAATAAAGGATCCTCTCCTCCCTCTAGAATACGGGCGAACCAATAAAGAGTTGCATCAGGATCCGAGCCACGTATTGATTTGTGAAGGGCAGAAATCAAATTATAGTGACCATCGCCTTGCTTGTCGAATAATGCTGAACGTCGCTGCAGGAGAGGTAACAACTCATCAACAGAAATTGTATGTGTCAAGCGTGCATGTTCGATATTTTCAATCATATTAAGTAGATACCTGCCATCTCCAGCTGCCATTTCTAAAAGCATCGTTTTGGCCTCTAAGGTCACTGGAAGCGGGCCACGTAACATTTCATAACGGCCTAGTAGCTCTCCTAGAGCAGCGGCATCTAAAGCATGTAATGTTAAGACTCTGACCCGGGATAGCAAAGCATTGTTGAGTGAAAAAGAAGGATTTTCTGTGGTCGCTCCGATGAGAGTCAATGTTCCTCTTTCTAAATAGGGAAGAAAAGCATCTTGTTGGGCTTTATTAAAGCGATGGATTTCATCCACAAAAAGTAGAGTGTGTTTATGAAAAAGAGGGCTATTCTCAGCCTCTTGAATAATTTTTTTTAGATCAGCTACGCCGCTAAAAACGGCACTCAGTGAAATAAAATGCGCTTCAAAAGCTTTTGCATAGAGTCGTGCAATTGTGGTTTTTCCACATCCGGGTGGTCCCCAAAAAATTAAAGAAAGAGGCTTTTTGCCAGAGAGGATGCGCGTGAGGAATCCTGATTCGCCAATCAAGTGGGGTTGACCGACAACCTCTTGAAGTGTTTGAGGACGAAACTGTTCTGCTAAAGGTGGTTGTTTCATATAAAAATAAAAAAAGGGCATAGATGGCTATGCCCCAAAGTAGGTAAAATGAAAAAATTAAACTGCTGCAGCTGCGTCAGAAGTAGGTATTTTTTTTGCATGCTTTTTGCAGAAATTGGTGAAACAATTGCCTTGAAGGTTTACTCCTTCTTTTTTCGCTTGCGAGCGGTTGACAATACCAACCACCGTAAGCAGAATAGTGGAAATAAAGGTGACTCCAAAGCCTGCAAGCAGGGTATATAATCCTGTGGCCGCCGACATAGCTCCTACACCTGCAAGGCCAATTTGTACTTGACCTATACAAACCAGAAGGCCAGTAAGGCCTGCAACGACGCCGGTGATAGCCAGTGCTATTGCGATCCATTTGAAGACATTGCAAGCAGTGTTCTTGTTGCATCCGCCATTTCTTGTTAGCCCTTGATTTTTCCCTGGCTGTAATTGTGAGATATCATGGTCTTGCTGACTACCGTGTAACTTCCCTGTTTCCGAAAAGGAGTGTATGTTGTCTGCATCATGTGAAGAACCACCTTTTACTGGTGTTGCCATATAACCTCCTAGAGTTATTTGTTACGTTTAAAAACCAAATTTCTGTAAACTGGTACTTATGTTCGATGTAAAATAAAACATTTAACATTGGATAATGTATAGAGACCGCATGTTAACATAATATTAAGAACTTGAAATTTTGCAAAACTAAAATAATTTTTATTAGATGGGGAAGATTACATACACTGTAGAAGAACGGCAGCAGATGAATAGAGCCATGCGGATTTCTTTGTTCGTGGGTTTTTTTATGCTCATTCTCAAATGCTATGCTTTTTTTTTAACCGGATCCTCAGCTATTTTATCAGATAGCGCAGAATCTATAGTACATGTTTTTGCTGTAGGTTTTGCCGCTTTTAGCATGTGGCTTTCCCATAAGCCTGCAGACGAAAACCACACCTATGGACATGATAGGATCACTTTTTTTTCTGCTGGGTTTGAAGGTGCTTTGATTATTCTTGCTGCCATTTTTATCCTTTATCAATCGATCCAAAAAATTTTCCATGGATTTGAGCTTGAACATTTGGATGCAGGGATGTTGTTTATTTGTGTGGCAACGATCCTGAATGGGGGTTTGGGGCTTTATTTAATCACACAAGGAAAACGTTTTCATTCGATCGTTCTCGAAGCTGACGGAAAACATATTCTTACCGATTGTGTAACAAGTTTAGGTGTGCTTCTTGCTCTTTTGTTATCTCGTGTGACTGGATGGATTTATTTTGATCCATTGATTGCGTTACTCATTGGTCTGAACATTTTATGGACAGGGCTCAAATTGATGCATCATGCTTTTCATGGACTCATGGATAGAAGTGACGCGACTTTTGATCAGCACATCCGTGATTTGCTTAATAAGGCCGCTAAAAAATATGCGGTCCGATATCACAATTTGCGTCACCGTAACGCTGGTAATCGGTTAATGATCGAGGTTCACCTACAATTTCCCAACGAATACTCCATTGCGCAAGCGCATGAGCTTGCCACACATATTGAACATGAAATGGAAAGTTGTTTCGAGAAGCCCACAGAATGTGTCACGCATCTAGAGCCTATTGATGGGCACGATGAAATTCATAGACGTCTTTTGGGTCATGAAGGCTAAGAGTGTTACAAAGCCATTATAGTCGATTAAGTTTGAAATGATAAATTTTCACCACGTCAAAGATTCGGGCTTGATCGATCCTAACCCTACCTCGGTTGACTTAAGTCAACTCTCGGACAAACCATCAAAAACCCGCCACCGGCGGCTTTTTGAGGAACGTTGTCATACTTCTAATATTGGGTAGGTTAGGATCGATCAATCGCGAGGCTTTCACGTAGGTCAAAATTATCATTTAAAATTTAATCGACTATATAACCTTGTAAATATCCTCTAAGACTTCTTCCGAGGAGCACAGAATAAATGATTAAAAAGGACATAAGCTGCAGGAAGAAGGATAGCTGCTCCAACGATTAAAGTGACCCCTATACCTATCGGGCCACCTAGCAAATTCGAAGGTAGAAATTTCATGATACATAGAACAGCTAAAGCGGCAAGTAAACCACCTACTATAATAGCTACGATGGAGCCAATTTTAACCCAATCTTTCGGTTTTTTTTTCTCAGCTTTTAGCGTAATCAAAGGATAATATTTCCAACTTGAGGATCCTTCAATAGAAAAGGAAGCTGAAGACATCTTTTAGTCTACCCAATTGATATTTTTAAACTGATAACGCGATGCGATGAGAATAATGTCTATAATCCACCAAATCCCAAAACCCCCTGCTGTAATCAATTTTAATAGTCCTAATCCAATATGTCCCAGGATAAAACGGTCTACTCCTAAGGTGCCAAAAAATAAAGACATCAATAAGGCAATCATCCAATTGACATTACGTGGTGTGCTCATAGGTTAACCTCCTTTCTTTATATTAACCCTTAAGCTATTTTGATTGTTCAAAAAAGGTGCTTTTGTGAGAGATCCTCGATTAAATAAAATGGCTCAAGTGATTACCTATTACTCTTTGAACGTAAAACCTGGCAATCTTGTGTGGATGATGGGGGAACTCGGAGCCCTCCCTCTTATGGAAGCTCTTTATGAGGAGCTTATTCGCGCAGGAGCACATGTCACTACTTCTTTTTCCCCAGGAGGGTGGGATGAAATTTTCTTTAAAAATGCTTCGAATGAGCAATTGAAGCATACATGCCCTTTTAACTTACATAAAGCGAGTTTATGCGACAAAAGAATCCGGGTTATAGGACCGACTAATACTCGAGGGCTTTCTCAAGTTGACTCTAAAAAACAAGCTCTTATGACACAATCCAACCAGCCAATTCTTTCCAAGGTATTCAGTCGTTCGGGAGCTGGTGAATTAGATTGGGTAGTCACACTTTGCCCTACAGCTGCAGGAGCCCAGGAAGCGAACATGGGTATACATCAATACGAAGATTTTGTATTCAGTGCCGCCCACATCGATGAAGAAGATCCTGTGGCCTTCATGCGTGAAATAGAAAAAAAGCAACAAAAAATCATTGAGTTTGTAGAAAATAAGAAGGAGTTACACTTTAAAACCCCTCTTGGAACAGATTTATACGTGAACATTGAAGGGATGAAATGGCGAAATTCCTGTGGCAAGCGCAATTATCCTGATGGTGAAGTATTTACAGGGCCAAACCTCAATGCTTCCGATGGTGGCGTCAATGGAGTTGTTTATTATTCTTTTCCTGCACTTTGGCAAAACAAAGTTGTAGAAGGGATCAAGCTCACTTTTGAAAAGGGAAAAGTCGTAGAAGCTAAGGCGGCTCGCAATGAAGTGTTTTTAAGAGCTATGTTGGAGCAAGATGCAGGAGCTTCACGTTTAGGTGAAATTGCCATTGGAACCAATTTTAAAATTCAGGATTTCACTCAAAATATTCTTTTTGATGAGAAAATTGGAGGTACCTTTCATGCCGCTCTAGGAATGGGTTATCCGGAAACGGGAAATACAAACCAATCCGCTTTGCACTGGGATATGATTTGCGACTTACATGAGGGCGGCACTATTGAAGTTGATGGCGAACTCATTTCGAAAAACGGCAAATTCCTCTCTCCGGGCTGGCCAGGAAATTAAAAAATGTCGCATACATTTTTATAGTCGAAGTTTATTATTTCAATTTTAATCAACTATATAAACTTCTCTAAGATTCTATCTTAAGTCTCATTATGACGAACTCGTCAAAACATTAGCTGAAAATTTAAAAAAATCAAATATGGCGACATCAACAGCTATTTCGAAGACTTCTCCAGTATACTTTAGACACCCAATAGCACCTTCGCTTGCCGAGTTACCAGGGGAGGTTATTGTCTATCTTTTTAGCTTTCTTTGTGTGAAAGAGCTGACTTGTATTGGAATGACAAGCAGAGCATTTTACAGGCTGAGCAATGAACAAAGTCTTTGGAAGCGTCTTTATCTTAAAGAATGGCCGGCAACACAGGAACATTCAAACTGGAAGCAAGCTTATGTATATAGAGAGGGAGGTTTTACCAAAAATGTTCCTTCAAATGCCCTTACTTTTTTCAAAATCGAAGAAACTTTACCCATAAGTTTTTTAAATGAGGAAATTTTAATCACCAAAGGCAACCTCAAAATTTTTAACATAAAAACAGGGGAATGTCTTCTTTCTTCCTCTGATCTTCAACATTGCAGATATTACTACTATCAGGGAACACTTTTAGCATTTAACAGGTTGTGTACGACATATCTTATTTATCAAGTGGATCTTTCACGGCCTAATTTACAGATAATTGCTAGGAATTACAATGAAGAATGCCTTTATTGGAAAAATGATCTTTTCATGACCAAAATGGATATGTGTCTTAAAATAAGAAAATTAGAAACAAACGATGTACAACGGACTATTTCCTTATTAGACATTATCACGACTGCTGCAAAAATGGACACAAATGTGCATCCCAAGTACAGGTATAAATTAACCAGTTACTCGTTGCACTATATCACGCTTACTGGTGGTACAAAAGATCAACAACATACCATCATCTATGACATAGAGCAAAATAGCATCTATGTATATGAAGATAAACGTTATGTTGTCGGGGATTACGTACTACAAGGCGCTTCGCCGTACTTTATTTATGATATTAGATCAGGCAGGGTTTTATCAAAAAAGTTTGATAGCAAATGTTGTAAAATTATTGGAAATTATTTTCTCTTTGAAAAGTTTTGCGTTTATAAAAATAAAATTGTGACCGAAATTTACCATCTTAAAAACGAGATTAAATTATTAACATTGGATTTTGACTGCAAAGAATACACTCTCTATAGGCATTGGTTTGTAGCAGTGAGTGGCAATTGCAAGACTTTAGTTGTAGGAGATTTAAGACACAGAGACTCTTTGTGTAAATTTGACATTTCACATATGGATTTGAGCAGCGAGTTTCAAGTCTTCACAAATGGTAAAAGCGTGGTTATCGAAGAAGATAAGCAAAAAAAAGTCATTTTTCCGACGATCGACATTCCTCAGGAAAAAGTATCTACTAGGACATCAATCAGCCGATTCGTCCGTTTTGTGACGCACAGCAAGATAGATCATAAAAACTAGTCCTCCGATCACGCTGCCTAAGACGCTGATCATCGTGATGATTGTGCTTATACCCATTCCGAGCATTAATCCCTTAAAAGAGTTTTCTTTACCATCCACTTATTTATGGTGATAAAAAGAATCAGCGCAAGGCCCCATTGAAATAGGATAGTCCCCAAGCTATAAATACGGAAAGGGTTCCACCAATCTGTGTCGAAATGCACGATGCTTTGGTAAAAATACCAAGCAAGTAATATAAGTCCTTGAGCAGGAATCAAAACGCCTATAAATATATTATAAAATTTTCCAAGTTTAAAGTCATGAGGAGAAATATTAACAGCTTCCTTTCTGAAACGATTCGCACCAAAGCGGATAATTCCAAATGCAATAAAAAGGCCATTGGCGATCAAACCGACACTCCACACCCAATCTTGGTTTTCAAAAATAGCCATACTAAGGGCAGAAGGCGCTCCTAAAAGTAAGGCCAAGAGGCCTGTAAGGGCTATAGCAGCATTTCGGCTTAGCCCAAGCTCATTAAAAACTTGGCTTGTCAGTTGAAGCATCGAAATCATGGAGCTGATCGCTGCAAAGACGAAACCTAGGAAAAAAATAGAGGCAAACGCAGCATGGACAAAAGGGCCACCCGGCAATGCCTGGAAAAGTTTTGGAAGATAAATAAAGGTCAGGCCAGTATTTGTACTGCCTTCTCCAGAAATAAGTTCCTGAATCCCTGCCTGCTGTTCTAAAGCAAAAGCTGTAGAAAAAATAATAATCCCCATGACGAGCGAGATGGTGTTATTACCTAAGGCAGTGAGAGTGCCATTCACCGTCACGCTTTCCTTTTTATGCGCATACCCTGCGTATACAAGGAGGAGCCCCCAGCCAGATCCTGTATCCCAAGCGTTTTGCGTGAGAGCTTCCAACCAGACTTTGTAATTGAGAAGATCATGAAAATTTGGAGTAAATAGATAAGAAATTCCTTGCCAGGCACCAGGAAGAGTCACTGCACGAATCGCAATGATGAGAATAATGACAAAAAGAGTAGGCATTAAAATTTTATTACTTCTCTCAATTCCCTTTGTGACTCCTTTGTAGATCACAAAACATCCCAAAAGAATCGATCCAAAATGAAAATATAGGGGTTGGAAACTATGGATAAAGTTCTGCCAAAGCGCGTGATGGTCTGTAGAAGTTGTCAATAGGCCTGTAAGACTATAACAAAAATAGCGGGCTCCCCATCCTACAACGATAGAATAATAAAATAAGATTCCCGTCGTGACGAGGGCGATAAAAGCTCCCATCCAACCAAAACGCCTACCAGCTGTCTCAGCAAGTGCGCCAATTGGGGCGCGTCTGACCATTTTGCCAAGGGCAATTTCTGAAATGATCAGGGGAATCGACCAAATGAAAAGAAAGATCAGCCAAGGAATGATGAATGATCCGCCGCCATTTTGAGCTACAACGCGGGAAAAACGCCAAATATTCCCTGCGCCAATTGCAACACCAAGCATGGAAAGGATAAGCCCCAGTCGTGAGGTGAAAAATTCCTTGGGCTTTTGGGACATATTTTTTTAAATTTGAAAATAATAACAGCAAAGGATAAAGGAACCAGGATAAAATGGGAATATCTTAGAATGATAAGCGCCTCAGAAATGAAGAAAAATCATCATTTTTTTCTTCATCCTTTATTGTATATCCTTTATCCTTGTTGGAGATAGGTTTTCATGGTAACTAAACAAAAAGATATCCTAGTAGCGCCCTCGATTCTTTCAGGCGATTTTGGTCGCTTAGCTGATGAGGCAAAACGTATTGAAGAATCAGGAGCGGACTATGTGCATGTGGACATTATGGATGGACATTTTGTCCCCAACCTGACCCTAGGGCCACGAGCACTTGCTGCAATTAACAGGGCAACTAATCTTTTCCTAGATGTCCACATTATGATTTATAATCCTTTCGATTTCATCGAGAGGTTAGTGGAGGCTGGAGCAGATAGAATTACCTTTCACTTTGAAGCGACTGAGGATGTCGAAGAGATTTTAGCTTATATCAAAAAATGCGGCATTCAGGCAGGGCTTGCCTTCCGTCCCGAAACATCTGTGGAATTTGTGCCAAAATTCCTCACTCAATGCGATCTTGTCCTGATGATGACAGTACCGCCCGGTTTTGGAGGGCAAAAATTTCATAGCGAAGTAGTGGAAAAAGTGCGCTATGTACGAGAAACCTGTAATCAATACAATATCCGTTTTGGAGGAAAAATTCCCAAAAAGGGAGAAACACTTCCTCCATTCCTGATTGAAGTTGATGGAGGCATCGACAACATAACTGCTCCTTTTTGTATAGAAGCAGGGGCCAATGTTTTAGTAGCTGGCACTTATCTTTTTAAAGGGATTGAGATGGCAGAAGGTATTCAAAAATTACGTGCATGTGGAGAGAAATAATCAATGGTAGCAAGTCAGCAACTCACTCCTGGAATGACTTTATCAATTGAAAACAAACTTTACCGCGTTGAATCGGTGGTAAAAGTGACTGCTCCTAAAGGGCAACCTTTTATTAAAACCAAATTGCGGGATTTATCTTCTGACAAGGTCCTCGAGAAAAACTTTAAAGTAGGACAGGATGTCAAAGATGTCGCTTTGGAAGAAAGAAACTTGGAGTTTCTTTATTTAGAAGGAAAGAGCTACCTCTTTTTAGATATAGGAACGCTAGAACAGGTTTTAGTACCCCCTGAAGTGATTGGAGAAAAGGTCAACTTCCTTAAGGAAGGGACGCCTTTGCTGGCAACTTTTTATGGCGATACCATCTCTTCTGTGGAATTACCTCAATTTCTGGAGCTTATGGTGGCCAAAACTGACGCTGCACTAGATAAAAATTCACTATCCAATAATACGAAAGAAGCGATTCTAGAAACCGGAGCAGCTATCCAGGTGCCTCCGTTTATTGAAGCTGGGGATGTCATCAAAGTCGATACGCGTACGCAAGAATATATACAACGGGTTTAACAATTTTATAGTCGATGCAGCACAAAATTTTATATTTTGTCCTACGCGCAGCCCAGTGGAAAATTTTGCGCTGTATCGACCTGTTGACGCACTCAACCGAGGAGAAAATGTGGATCAAAAACAAATAGAAAAATTGATGGCTGCTATGGAACAATCGCGCATTAGACGCATTGTACTCAAACGCGAGGGTTTTGAAATTGAAATTGAAAGGGAATGTGCGGCTTCTTATTTCGCCCCTCCCCCTGCAGGATATGCGCCTTCGCCAGCTACTCAGCATGAATCTCATCCCAGACCCTTAAGTGAGCCCATTGTTCCACGGGAAGATGAAACAAAAGAAAAAGCTTCAGGTCACTATGTGACCTCGCCTATGGTAGGGACATTTTATGCCTCTCCATCACCTGATGACCCTTCTTTTGTGAAAGTGGGTGATACAGTCACAGAGGATAGTATCGTCTGTATTATCGAGGCAATGAAGGTGATGAATGAGGTGAAGGCGGGCATCAGAGGAACCGTTTCTGAAATTTTGGTCAAAAGCGGTGAGCCTGTAGAATTTGGAACACGTATTTTTAGAATTCAATAATCATGAAAAAAATTTTAATTGCAAATAGAGGGGAAATCGCTGTTCGTATCATTCGTGCAGCCCACGACTTGGGTTTGCAAACGGTCGCCGTTTATTCTCAAGCAGATAAGGAAGCCCTCCATGTTCTTTTTGCCGATGAGGCTGTATGTATTGGTGAGCCTCCGTCTGCGAAATCTTACCTTAAAGTCGCTAATATTTTATCTGCATGTGAAATTACTGGAGCGGATGCCATCCATCCTGGTTATGGTTTTTTAAGTGAAAATGCAAATTTCGCTTCGATTTGCGAAAGCTGCGGATTAAATTTTATCGGACCCTCGCCCCATTCCATTTCTTTGATGGGGGACAAAGCAAAAGCTAAAGCGATTGCGAAGAGTGTGAAGTGTCCTGTGATTCCAGGATCTGAAGGGATTGTGGAGACAGTTGAAGAAGCAGCAGAGGTTGCGAAGCAGATAGGCTTCCCGATCTTTATTAAAGCGGTTGCTGGGGGAGGAGGAAAGGGAATTCGTATTGCACATAATATAGAAGAATTCCAACGTCTTTTTTCAGCGGCACGGGCAGAAGCGGCGGCAAGTTTTAACAATCCCGATGTTTATTTGGAAAAAATGATTGTACGCCCTCGCCATATTGAGGTGCAGATCTTAGGGGATAAACATGGGAATTATATACATCTTGGAGAAAGGGATTGCACCATTCAGCGCCGTCGCCAAAAATTGATCGAAGAGGCTCCGAGCCCTATCCTTTCTGAGTCTTTGAGACAAAAAATTGGTCAATCTGCCATTCAGATTGCCAAAGCAGCTAAATATTTTTCTGCTGGTACAATCGAATTTTTGCTCGATCGTGATCACAACTACTACTTTATGGAAATGAATACGCGCATTCAGGTGGAGCACACAGTGACTGAAGAGCTGACAGGAATCGATTTAGTACAGGAGCAGATCCGTATTGCAATGGGACAAGAATTGAAGCGCAAGCAAAAAGATATCACGTTTGATGGGCATGTGATCCAATGCCGCATTAACGCAGAAAATCCTGCAAATAATTTTGCACCTTCGCCTGGCTTTTTGGAATATTATCTCCCTCCTGGAGGGCCTCATGTGCGTGTAGATAGCTCTTGCTATACAGGATATCGCATTCCTCCACACTATGATTCTATGATTGCCAAGCTCATTGTGAAAGGCAAAAACAGGAAAGAAGTGATTGGGCATATCAAACGCGCATTACGAGAATTCCATATTGGAGGGGTGCATTCAACCATCCCTTTCCATCAGTACATGATGGATAATCCAGATTTCATCGAATCTAAGTATGATATTAAGTACATCGACGATTTGCTTGATTCGGGATTCAGTTTCTAATGATTATTCTTGGCGTCTCTTAATTCAAAAGGTCGTGCGCTCGCCAGAACCGGGTACATCATTATCCTTGCTATCTTGTCGTCTGCGATCCTGTTGATCTTGTTTTTACTTGAAGCAACATATAGTCGATTAAATTTTAAATGATAATTTTGACCTACGTGAAAGCCTCGGGCTTGATCGATCATAACCTAACGTCAGTTCGATTTTTAACTAGCAGGTAATATCATTTATCAAAAATAATATTTAGTTTAACCTAGACTTTTCATATTTAAAAAATGATTTAACATTTTAAAAGCATTCAGCTAGAAGCTCTTCTAAAAATTGTCTGTTGTTAGATCGTGCTATTCTCGAACTCGATATTTTTTTCGAGTTCGCTTTATTTCGATGTTTCCAAATCTCCATC
>Ga0153954_1000271_pt1 | contig 44957 bp, 44 predicted proteins | sample TSFL038MetaG_FD_102277 | JGI IMG/M metagenome (GOLD analysis project Ga0153954, IMG submission 102277) | Attine ant fungus gardens microbial communities from Florida, USA - TSFL038 MetaG | ecosystem: Host-associated > Fungi > Mycelium > Unclassified | place: USA: Florida, Wekiwa Springs State...
AGATCGATCGTGATGCTTCGCTTGTTCGAATTCAGCACGAGGAAATAGAGCGAGTCCATGTCCGGTGAATCCGCCGAGGCGATCCGCGCGGGATCGCCGAGCTTCGGCCGCTCCACCTTGAAAACATCGGCGCCGAGAAAGGCCAGAGATTGCGCGCAGGCCGATCCCGCCTCCCACTGCGTGAGATCGAGCACCTTGACTCCCGTCAACGCGCGCGGATGGGCCTGGGCCGCCTCTGCCTCTATCCTCATCTGGTGCTGGTTCATTTTGCTTCCCCGCTTCTTGCGCCGCTGACGACTAATCCTCGTGAACGATGATCGCCTCTGACGGGCAAACGCGCGCCGCCAGCTTTGCGGACTCCCGCAGTTCGGGCGCAGGATTCTCGGTCCGCAGGATGACGATGCCGTCCTCTTCGTCCTGGTCGAACACCTGGGGTGACTTGAGGACGCATTGCCCGGCGGCAATGCAACGGGATCTGTTGATGGAGATACGCATGGCGTTCACTTTTCCTTTGGTTCACCAGGCAAGCGGAAGTTCGTGGACGCCGTAGACAAACATGTCGTGGCGGAAACGGAGCTTCTCGAAGGGGACGGCAAGGCGCAGGTTCGGCAGCTTGTGAAACAGCGTGCCGTAGACGACCTGCAGTTCCGCCCGCGCCAGCACCTGGCCGAGGCATTGATGAATGCCGAAGCCGAACGCGACATGGCGGGCGGCGTCGCGCTGCACGTCGAGCTTGTCCGGATTCGGGAAGAGGCTCGGATCGCGGTTGGCCGCCGGTATCGAGCAGATGACCCCCTCTCCGGCCTTCACCAGCTTGCCGTTGACGTCGATGTCCTCCAGCGCCACGCGGCGCGCGCCGACATGCAGCACGCTCGAATAGCGCAGCAATTCCTCGACCGCTCCGGGAATGAGAGCGGGATCGTTCTTGATCAGCGCGAGCTGATCGGGATGTTGCAGCAAGGTCAGCACACCCAGGGCCGTCATGTTCTGCGTGGTCTGATGACCGGCGCTCAGCAGGAGTCTCACGATGTTGATGAGCGTCAGGCGATCGACATGGCCGGGCGTGAGCTGCTCTGAGACCAGGCGCGAGACGACGTCATCCTGCGGCTCCCGTTCCTTGCGGGCGATCAGGGCGTCGAGATAGCTGAAGAGATCGTCGAGCGACTTGCGGACTTCGGCGGGGGTCGATTTCGAGCCGAACTGGATCCGTGTCGCCTCGTGAAAGAATTCGTGATCCTCGTACGGGATACCGAGCAGGAAGGTGATGATCTCCGTCGGGAGCGGCGCCGAGAAATGCTCGACGAAGTCGGCGCCCTGCGGCAGTTGCGCGTACCGTTCGATCAGCTTGTCGACGGTTTCCTTGATCCGCGGCCCAAGCTGCTCGATCCGCCGCACAGTGAACTCCTTGGTGACCATGCGGCGCAAACGGTCATGCTCGGGATTGTCCAGCCGCAGGAAAGACCTGTCGGCCTTGTCGGCGATCATCCGCCCTTCGAACACATGCGGGAACCCTTCCTGGTTCGGCTCGCAGCTGAATTTCTGGTTGCTGAGGACGGCGCGAATGTCGTCGTAATTGGTGAGGAGATACGGATGACTGCCGTCCCACAGCCTGACCCGCGCAAAGGGCTCATGCGCGCGCAGACGCGCATAGTCGCCGGGCGGATTGAACGGCTGGGTCCGGCTCATCGGATATGAGAGCTCAGCAGCGGCTAGCGACATCTGTCTTCTCCTTGAATTCATGACGCGGCAGCCGATGACACGGCGGGCATCAACTTTCGCCGAACCGCGCGCATCCGCTCCAGCCAGTTTTCGCGATCCGCAGTCCGCCGCCGCTCATATTCGGCGACGCGAGGATGCGGCAGCACCAGGAAGCGCCGCGTCGTCAGCGCCTCGACGACCTCGCGCGCCACGTCTTCCGGCTCCAGGAAATCGCTCGCTGCGCCCGTCTTCACGCTGTCGGGCCTCGTCATCCCGGTCCGCACGCCCTCCGGGCAGACGCAGGAGACGGCAATGCCATTGTCGGCATGCGCGATCGAAAGCCACTCCGCGAAGGCAACGGCGGCGTGCTTGCTTGCTGCATAGGGCGCACAGCGGAAATCCGTAAGCAGACCAGCGGCGGAAGCAGTAATGACGAAGTAACCTTTGCCGCGACTCGCCATTCGCGGCATGACCGCGCGCGCGGCGTTGACATGCCCCATCAGGTTGACGGCGAGGGATTTTTTCCAATCGTCGGTTTCGCCCAAGCCTTCGCCGAGATGAACGCCGGCGTTGGAGCACCACAGGCTGATGGGGCCGATGTCCGCCTCGATCCTGCTCACGGCGTGTTCGACCGCTTGCTCCTCGCCAACATCGAGCGCCAACGCCACCGCCGCGCAGCCGGCGCGCGCGCTTCTGATTGCCGCGGCGACCTGTTCAGCCGCATCGAAGTGAAGGTCGGCGACCACGATGCGACCGGTGCCGGACTGCGCCAGAGCGCGGCACAGCGCCCGCCCGATGCCGCTTCCGCCGCCCGTGACGACCGCCACACCTTCTTCGACTTCCCCTGGGAGCTTCATCATTCTTATCTCTTTGGTCCAACCATAGGTCCATTTGGAGCTATGGTCAATCCATCGGCCCATCATGCCCCCGATGCCGGATGCACATGGGAACTGCCAGGCTGCTCAGGCGGTGAGTGCCGCCGCCTTGTTCCAGACCGGATGGGCGCCGTCGTTTCCCTGCTCCACGTCAAGCGTCATCTCGCCGACGCCGGCGATGCGAATCGTGACGCGATCCTTGTCCTTGAGGCGGCCGACGCCCGCGGGCGTGCCGCTCGCGATGATGTCGCCGGGATGAAGCATCATCACAGACGAAGCCATTGCGATCATCTCGGGAACGCCGACGATCAGATCGCGGGTATTGGCCTTCTGCCTGGTTTCACCGTTCACATTGAGCTCGAGGTCGATATCCTCGTAATGGGGCACTTCATCGGCCGTCGTCAGGTACGGGCCCATCGGGCAGAACGTATCGAACGATTTTCGCATCACGCGCTCTTCCTTGCCCCGCACCACGACGTCGATCAGGCAGGAGTAGCCGAACACATGATCGACCGCGCGATCGACGGGGATACTGCGGCCGCCCTTTCCGATGATGATGGCGAGTTCACATTCGTGATGGATCTCTCGATCGGGCAGCGCCGGAAGAACGATGGGATCGCCCGGCCCGCTCAGGCTGGAATTCGATTTGAGGAAGAAGCCCTGCCCGCTCGCGTCGAACTTCGAGATCAATCCCGTGCCGGTTTTCATCTCGCCGATATGGGCGTGATAATTGGCCGGATACGCGATGACCTTGTTAGGCCAGACGATCGGGCAATTCAGCACGGCTGACGACAGCGGAATCCGGCTGGCGGTACGAAGCCGCTCGCCAATGCGAGGCTTGATCTGCTCGAACGAGGCGATGAACTGCAGCATGCCGGTAGGCGGCCAGGCAACCGGGTCACAGGCGACGAGATCGGACACGTCGGCGACGGAATCGCCGTCGATGATTCCGATACGGCCCTGATTGAAATTGGCGATTTTCATGGATTGCTTTCCTGTGGCGCCGAATGGTCAGGCCGCTTCTTCGCGGTAGAGGCCCAGCGACTTGAGGACGGGGATGTCATTGACCTGGAACAGGACGGCGTCCGCCGTTTCCGACCGGTTCTGATGGGCGTGCACGGCCCACGGCGGCAGCGCGAGGAAATCACCTCTCGACCAATCGAACCGATGGCCATCGATGACGGTGGTTCCCTCCCCGCGCACGACGTAATAGACGACGCTTCCGGTGTGCCGGTGCGGCTTGCACTTCGCTCCGGGCCGCAGCGCCTGGATCGCGGTGCCGATCGTCGGCAGCGCTGCGCCGCCGGTGAGCGGGTTCTGGTATTCGAGCAGGGTGTCGTCGAACGGATCGGGATCGAGTCCGAGGGCCTGCGACAGCGCCTCCTGCGCACGCGACCAGGAATAGGCCAGAACGGGGCTTGGGCCCCCGGTCCGCTTTTCGTGCATGGGCCGCAGCAGGCCGCTGCCGAACTCGCGATAGGAGCGGTCGGAGATGCGATTGACGTTCTGCCGCGGAGCGCTCGATCCCTCGAAGAAGGTGGCGTGCAACGAGCGCACCAGCGAGATGTCGAGCACGTCGAGCCAGACCATCGGCTTAGCGCCCTTGTGTTCGTGATCGTGCCAGGTCCAGCTCGGCGTCAGGACGAGATCGCCCTCATTGATGATGTATTGCTCGCCGTCGACGATCGTGTCGGCGCCGCTGCCTTCCATGATGAAGCGAAGCGCAGTTGCAGCGTGACGATGCGCGCTGGCGACTTCGCCCGGCAGGATGTATTGGATCGAGGCCCAGAAGGTCGGCGTCGTGCCGTAGGGCAGGCCCGGATTGGTCAGGCGCAGGGTGCGGCGCTGCCCGCCCTGTTCCAGCTTCAATGCAGCACCGATCTTTTCGAGCAAGCGGGCCAGATCATCCGCCTTCCAGTGGAAGGGCTGCATCGTGCTCTTCGGCTCCTTGGTGAAGAGCGGAGGATCGTCGGGCTGGGCGATCCGAATGCCGTATTTCGCCAGCTCATCGGCGAGTTGCTGACGCTCGCGGGCGTCGCTCATGACTTCATTGGCCATGACTGTCTCCTTGCGATTTCCCCGCCAGTGAGGCGGATTGTTCTTGTTATTCGGCGGCAATGCCGCGCATGGCTTCGGTGATCACGGTCTTCTTCAAGGAGCCGTCGAGCGCCTCATGCGCGGAGTAGCTGATCAGGTCGTAGAGCTCGGCGCGCGTCTGCATGCTGCCGAGCATGGCGTCGGCGCGGTCGTTTTCCTGCAGATGCCCGTAGAAGGCCTCCTGCGCTTTCGCAGCGATGCGGAGCGCGCTGACAGGCCAGATGATCATCTTGTATCCGAGCGCCTCGAAGGCGCTTGCCGGCAAATACGGCGTCCTGCCGAATTCGGTCATGTTGGCGAGCAGCGGGGCGTTCACCTGCCTTGCGAATTCGCGAAACATATCCTGGCTGGTGAGCGCTTCCGGAAAGATCGCATCCGCACCGGCTTCCAGATACAGCCGAGCTCGTGCAACGGCCGCGTCAAATCCCTCGCTCCCCGCCGCATCGGTTCGCGCGATGATGTAGAGGTGGCGGCGCGCACGGGACGCCGCGGCAATCTTGGCCGCCATCTCCTCGGCAGAAACCAGGTTCTTGTCGTTGAGATGGCCGCACTTCTTCGGCAGCTCCTGATCCTCGATCTGGACTGCCGCGGCCCCCGCCTCCTCAAAGCTCCGCACCATGTCCATCGCGTTCAGCACGCCGCCGAAACCGGTGTCGCCGTCAACCACGACCGGAAGATCGGAGGTCCGGCACATTTGACGGATGAAGAAACAGACGTCGTCCTTGCCGATGATGCCGAGGTCAGGCAGGCCCATCGAGGCCGACATCGCCGCGCCGGACAGATAGACCGCCTTGAAGCCGGCACGCTTGGCCTGCAACGCGGCGAGCCCGTTGAAGGCTCCCGGAATTCTCAAAATGCCGGGCGAGGCAAGGAGCTCGCGAAAGCGCTCTCCGGCGGGCCGGCCATCGCGTGAAGCGGCAACGAGAAAGGTCATTGCGCGCTCCCGACCGAAAGCGCATGGGGGCTTGCCGTCGCCTCGGAAACACGCGCGCTCACGGGAGCCGACGCGATGCCGCGCACGACATCGATCACGCGTCCCGGCGTCTCGGGAAGTTCGTTGCCGCGCCATGCGACGTGCCCGTCGGGGCGAACCAGCACGTAGTTCGCGCCATAGAGTTCACGGACCTGCGTCTCCCCGCCGAGATCGACGATCTGCATGGGAAAGCAGCGCACCCGCGCTGCATCCGAGAATGCCTGGCCTGCCGGGCCGCGCGGGGCAAAGCTCATCAGCACGAAGCCGCGGCCGAACAGATCCAGCGTCGATCTGCCATCCTTCAGCCATCCGTGCGGGGCGCGATGACCGGGACGTCCGCTCTGGATGTAGTTTGATACCTCGTCGGGTGGCGTGTCGCTATTGTCGGGGCAGACGACGGGTGAATGATAGTAGTTGAAGCCGAGGTGAATTCCGGTCGAGTACCACTCGCGCTTCATGATTTCGGTGTACCAGTCGCCATATTCCTTGCGGGCCGCATCCCCTTCCGGACCTGGCTGGAACGCGATTTCGGGCGGGCCTTTCTTGCGGGCAACGAGCATGCGTCCGAGATTGCCGCTGGCCTCTTTCACAGCCCGCTCGGCCACCGGCTTGCGTTCGATACCGTAGGATCGCAGCAGTTCCGGACCGCCCCAGCCCTTGATCTGCGCTTCGAGTTTCCAGGACAGATCGATGGCATCGGCGATGCCCGTGTTCATGCCAAAGCCGCCGGTCGGCGACATCAGGTGGCAGGCGTCGCCGGCCAGAAAAACGCGGCCAGTGCCGTAACTGTCGGCGACGAGCTCGCGCCGCACCCACGGCATGATCGACTCGATCTCGAATTCGAACGGCTTGCCCATCGCACGCACGATCAGCGCGCGGATCTCGCTTTCCGGAATCTCGCGCTTCGACTTGTCGCCAATGATCGACATCCGCCAGCGGTCCGCGCCATCGATCGCGACGATGGTGAGCCAGGTCCCTTCCCGGCCGATGAAAATGAATCGATAGGCCTTACCCTTGTCGTGCAGCGCCGGGAGATCGCGGCAACGGAAGATGACGTTCGTCGTATAGGTCAGCACCGGCTCTCCCTTCATGGGGATGCCAATCCGTTCGCGAACGACGCTGGCAGCGCCATCCGTCCCAACCAGATAATCGGCCGCGAGCTCGTATTCGCGGCCGGTTTCGAGATCGCGGAGCTTTGCCGTTACGCCGTCGCCGTTTTCGCGAAGATCGACCAGCTCCGTGCGATAGCGGAATTCGACCGAGCTGAACTGGCTGGCAAAGCGGCGAAGGATCGGATCGAACATGTCCTGAGGACATCGCTCCCGCTTTTGCGGGCTCTGCGGCGGGCAGGCCTCTTCGCTCTTGCTGACCATCCGCTCGCGGCCGAATTCGTAGCCGGTCAGCGACTCGACCCAGACGTTGTCCTGCGGATAGTCGCGGGGATAGGGTGAGTTTTCGACCCAGCTCGCAATTCCCCAGCGCCGGCAGAATTCCATGGTGCGAATGCCGACCATGTCCATCTTCGGCTGATAGATCGACCCGTCGGTCTTCTCGACCAGGCAACATTCAATGCCACGCCAGCCGAGGTCACCGGCAAGCGCGAGCCCCACGGGTCCGGCACCGACAATGAGCACGGGTACTTTGCGGCTGGTCATCAGAACACACCTCCGAACAGGACGCCTTGCCTGGAGCAATGCGTATGCTCGAAGATGCGGAGGGACGCCGACGTTGTCTAAGATTGCTTCCGACCAACGTCATACGTCTTCGCTATGGCTCCTCCGCCCGGCCCGGCAATCAGGATCGCAGCCATCCGCCGGAGCTGCGGGCTTTTGGTTGGACCAAAAGGAAAACTGCATTATATATCAAGGTACCGGACTCCCCGACGCGGCCGCGGCGAACCCGTCCGGCGCTGACGCCACCGTCCCTTGAGAGCAGGACCATGCGCCCCGCCCCCGCAAAAAAGCAAACCGTCGAGCCCGGCAACAATCCGATGTTCAGCCCAGCCCGGCCGCGAAGGACCTTTGAAGAGATCATCAATCAGATCAAGGCCAATATCGAGCAGGGCCGGCTGCGACGCGGCGACAAGCTGCCGACCGAGCGCGCCCTTGCCGTGCAGTTCGAGGTCAGCCGCAATACGGTACGGGAAGCGCTGCGCACGCTGGAGATCAGCGGATTCATCACGCTGAAGCGCGGACCCACAGGTGGCGCGTTCGTCGCCGCCAGCGACCCCGCCATCCTCAACAGCCAATTGACGAGCGCCCTTCGCCTGACCGATTTCTCGGTCGCCGACCTGACCATGGCCATGCGCGCGATCACGGTCATGCTGTTGGACGCTGCATTGCCGCGGCTGCGCGAGGCCGATCTGCTCGCCATGGAAGCCAATATCCGGGAAGCGGAAGCGGTCATCGACGACCCGCAGCGCCGCTCGACGATATTGATCCAGTTCTATCGGCTGCTGGCCGAGGCGAGCGAGAACAAGATCCTCGTCACAATCTCCGACACCTTCGTCGATTTGTTGCAGCAATGGGTCGTGCGGCTGGGCTCGCTCGGCGGAACCCGGGTGATCAGGTCGCGGCGAGCCATCGTCAGGCATCTGCGTGCCGGCGACGCCAAGGCTGCGCGCAAGGAACTCGACGGCTATCTGCAGGATCTGCACGAACTTTGGCTTCGCGGCGAAAGCACCGTTGCGGTTCAAGCTGCCGCCGCTGATCGCAAGCCGCGCCGAAAGCCAGCGTCGAAGTCCGCCACCTGAAGCGCTGTCCTATTTCCCGCCCGATCGGGTTCGGCGGGACACGGAGATCTCCATGAGTCAGACCCGAAAGCCGCGCAGTCCGGCTCCCTTCGATGAAAAAGGAGGGCGAGCCGAGGTTTATGAGCACACCCCGCGCATCGAACTGAAGCAACTCAGATACTTCCTGGCCGTGGCCGAACATCTGAATTTCACCCGTGCGGCCGAGCAGATGGGCATCGCGCAACCTCCGCTCAGCCAGCACATCCTGGCGCTGGAACGGCAATTGAACGTGAAGCTGTTCGCGCGCTCGCGCCGCGAAGTGTCGTTGACGCCCGAGGGTGAAGCGCTGGTCGGCTTTGCACGGCGCCTGAACAACACGACCCAGATGGCCGCGGAAGTCGTTCAGGCGATTTCGCGAGGCGAAGATGGACCGCTCGCCTTGGGCGCCATCTTTTCATCGATCTACGCGGTCGTTCCCCTCATCTTGCCGCCCTTCATGCGCTCCTTCCCGAAGGTCAAGCTCCATCTGCAGGAGATGACGATCTCGCAACAGATCACGGCGCTGAAAGATCACCGCATCGATGCCGGTATCTTGCGCGGTCCCATCGGCGATCGGGAGTTGGAAGCAGTGACGCTGTTCGAGGAGCCTTTTGTGGCGGTCGTCCCGGCGGGTCACAAGCTCAGCAAGGAAACCACGGTGACGCTGGCGCAGATCGCGGAAGAGCCGCTCATTCGCGTCTACCCGACCGCCAACCGCGACTTCAGCCGCCGCATGTTCGGCGCGCTACTGAACAAGGGTTACAAGCTTAACGTGGTGCAGGAGGTCTCCGACACGCATACCTTGATCGGACTTGTTGCCGCAGGGGTCGGGGTATCGCTGGTACCGGCCTCGCTCCAGACGATCCAGATCGCCCAAGTCAAATACCTGCCGCTGCGCGAGAAGACACCGATGACGACGCTTCAGCTCGTCTACAACAAGGAGAATTCGTCGGCGGTACTCCGCAACTTCGTCCGTCTGGTCGAAGGTATGGCCCCGGCCCTGGGATCTGCCTTAGGTGCGACAGAGTGACCCGCCCGACGCACCGCGCGCGCCTGCAAACAAGCGCATTGGCGGTGACGAGCCATCAGACGAAACCCGTCTCAGATCGATTGATCTGTGTATTAGACAGCAAAAACCCCGGCATGCATCCTCGAACGATCTCGCGCCGCCGCGCAAGCCGGCGCACGACCAGAAAACAGATCCAAAAGTCGACCTAGGCGGGAGGAAGAATTGCATACCGGATTTCGTTTTGTCGCGGGCTTGGCGGCCCTGATCGCGACCGCCGCAGGCGCGGCACCGGCCCTGGCGCAGTCGCAGGAAGCATCGATCAAGATCGGCTATCTGACCGATGTTGGCGGCCCAAGCTCCAGCAACGACGGCACCGCCGGTGTCGACGCGGCGCGCATGGCGATTGAGGATTTCGGCGGAACGGTTCTGGGACGCCGCATTGAGCTCTTGGTGGGAGACCACCAGGGCAAGGTCGACATCGGCGCCGGCATCACGCGGCGATGGCTCGACGTCGAAGGTGTCGACGCCGTGATGGACATGAACAATTCGGCGATCGCGCTTGCGGCCAACAATCTGGTGCTGGCCAAGAACAAGATCCTGCTTGCAACGGCTGCTGCGTCGGACAGCCTCACCGGAAAGGATTGCTCGCCGAATTTGGTACAGTGGCTGCCGGATACCTATTCAAACTCGCGCACCATCGCCTCGCTGATGACAAAGGGCGGGTTCGATACGTGGTTTTTCGTCAGCGTGGACTACGCGCTGGGCCACGCGCTGGTAAGTTCAGCAAGCCAGGCTGTCGTCGAGAACGGCGGCAAGGTGCTGGGGAACGTCAAGCATCCGCTGGGAACCACGGATTTTGCGTCACTGCTGCTGCAGGCGCAGTCTTCCAACGCAAATGTGCTGGCGATCGCGAGCCCCGGCGCCGACATGGCCACGATCGTCAAGCAAGCCCGCGAATTCGGACTGAAGATGAAGATCGCCGTACCCCTGCTCTACATCATGGAGGTCCATAGCCTGGGACTCGCCGACACGGCGGGAATCGAGTTCGTCGATACCTTCTATTGGGACCTCGACGACAAGACGCGCGCGTGGTCAAAGCGCTTCTTCGACCGCAACGGCAAGATGCCGACGGCACCGCAGGTCAACGCCTATGAGGGCCTTTACCATTACCTGAAGGCGATCAAGGCGGCCGACAGCATGGATACACAGGCCGTCATGAAGAAAATGAAGGAGCTCAAGGTCGACGATCCCACGGGCGCGACCGGCTATATCCGCGAGGATGGCCGCGTGATCCGCGACATGCACCTTTTTGAGGTCAAATCGCCGAACGAATCGAAGTACGCGTGGGACTACTTCAAGAAAGTCGCGACCCTTCCAGGCGACCAGGCGTATCGTTCGCTTGCCGACGGCAAGTGTTCATTTGTAATGAAGAACAACTAAGCTAGGCCATGGCGCCAGCGCCTGCGTTGACAAATCCGCCGGCAGACCGGTTGTCTGTTCCTCCCTAGACTGGGCCGCTGTCGTAAACTGCGACAGCGGCTTTTTTTGGTTGGGCACACGACGGAGGCCCGTGCTGATACGGTACGCAAAGGCGAAGGCAGACCGCTTGGTGTCGCTTCGCCGGGCGGTTAAACAGGATCAGGTGTAGCGCAATCAACTGCGGCCGGACTTTTATCTCCCTTCTTTGAGCTGACGTTCGAGTTCCAGGATTTCATCGACGACAAAATCGATCACTACTCGCGTCCTAGGGGCGAGATGTTGGCGCGACGGATAGACGACGTACGTCTGCTCTCCGGGCCCCTCGTAGTCGACGAGCACGCGGCGCAAACGACCGGAGCTGATATCCTCGAATACCCTCCAGTCCAGCAGCATGGCGATGCCTTGGGCATTCAGTGCGGCGAGACGCACGGCAGCACCGTTGTTAGACGCGAGACGGCCGGAAATACGGACTCGGCACGGACCATCCGGGCCGACGAACTGCCAGCCCTCGCTATCAAATTCAGTGTGCAGGATGCAGTCGTGTTGTTCGAGGTCAGCCGGCTTCTTCGGTTCCCCGCGTCGCTCTAGGTACGATGGCGCAGCGACGGCAATGAAATGCGAAACCCTTAGAGCACGCGCCACCAGCGTTATATTGGCAACCGGCCCTCTATGAAGCGCGAGATCCAGTCGACGCTCGATCAGATCGTGAGCATGATCCTGCACAACCAGTTCAACTGACAGGCCGGGGTAGCGCTCGAGCAGCTTGGGGATCCGTGGTACAAAGAATTCGCTAGCGAAGGTGCCTAGCCGCACCAACCCTTGAGGGCTCTCGCGTCGGTGTCCGAGGCTGCTTTCCATGTTCTCAGCGAGTTCGAGCATCTGCCGCGTGTAGCCAAGCAGTTCGCGACCATCCTCGGTTAGCGTCAGGCCGCGCGTCGTGCGTTGGAATAGGCGTACGCCCAAATGTGCCTCGAGATTGCCGATCTGCCGCGTAACGGCCGAGTGGCTTTCACGAATTTCGCGCGCAACGGCAGAGAACGAGCCTAGCTCCGCGACCCGGGCAAAAGCCCGAAGACAGGCGATCAGATCCATCGCGCATCACCGGCGAAGGTTGTTAGCGACCCCCTAGGTGCGAAAGGCGAGGCCGAAGCAGGATTATATTGACGTATGATCCGAGCCTCTAGCCAAAAAAGCGGTGGATCGACGGGCCCCGATTTGGGTTCTCGAACTCCACTGGCCGAAGCCGACACCCAGGCAACATCCTGCAGTGGATTTTGCCTCTGCGTTTCTCATTTGCCCAGCACAACATGGATCATGGGCCGCGGGGTCACATCGCCCCATCCGACTCGGATCTTGTGAATGCGCCGTCCGAAGTTACTGTAGGTGAGCTTACCCAATGCACGGATCTTGGGCTCTGCCAAGTACTCCTGGAGTGCATCCGTGTCGACATGCCGCTTGTACGGCGGGTTCGTTCGCCGATGACGGATATCCCCTCAGTAACCGCTCTAAGCGGTCTCAACTTCGTGTCGGAGCCAGACTAGAGCTTGCGCAAATCGCGCACGCTTTTTTCTCGTCGCAACGGCCGCGCCGTTTCTGGCCGCGCTCGAAGCCGTGAACGACGCCGGCTTGACCAATCGTACACGTCATGTCGATTTGGTTGACTCAATGCGCAGCGGAGAGACTAGCGCCAGCACGGCGCAGGCCAAGCACGCGCACCCTGCAAGCGCAACCAGACTCCAGAAAGCGCCATTCTGTGCTGTCAGCAGGACGCCGCCCGCAAATGGACCAAGAACCGCACCCAACCTACCAATCCCGAGCACGACGCCAAGTGCTGTAGCTCGCGACCAGTCGGGATAATGTGAAGATACGAGCGCATTGAGCAGGCCTTGCGAACCGATGACACCCAACCCGGCAACGAATGCGATGAGGTACCCAAGCAACGAAGGCAATTCCGCTAAAGCAAGAACGAGCAGCGCTGCTGCTCCAGCGCCAAACGACCAGATACACGTCGCTCTATTTGCCCGATATCGGTCCGCTATCTCTCCGCAAAACACCATGCCCAAGGCCGCGCCCAAATTTAAGGCAATCATAAATCCAAGGGCAGAATTGATTGATCGGCCAAAGGCGCGCATGATTTGCGGCATCCAGGTATTAAGCCCGTAGACCAGCAGCAAGCCGGCAAAGGCCGCGATACAGAATAGAGCCGTATTCCGCACATACCCTCGCGAAAAAATCAGCTTGACCTGCGAATACCGGCGCGGCTGCGTCGCCGCGACGCTGGCAGCATATTCCGAAGACTCTGCGAGAGACCTCAAAGCAAACGGTACAACGAGGACGAGTGGCAGCGCGCCCACCCACAGCATCGAGCGCCAGCCCAATTCCGGTATGACGAAGATCGCGAGGATAGCCGCAACCATGCCTCCCAGAGGATGCGCTCCCATGACCCACGCATAGTAGAATGTCCGGCGCCGTTGCGGAACAGATTCTATTGTAAGTGCAGTCGCCACTGGAATTACGCCGCCAAGGCCGACCCCTGCCGAAAATCTAAAAAGTGCGAGGGCCAAGGGTGACGGGGCGATTGCACAGAATATCATCATCAACGAAAACCACGTGGTGCAACCGATCACAACATTGCGGCGGCCAATTAGATCGGCGAGCACTCCTGCGGCAAGTGCGCCCAACAACATTCCGAGCGTCGCCAAACTTCCGATCGTGCCAACTTGTACAGGCGTGAGGCCCCAGGAGGGCTCGCTGAGAAGCGAAGGCACAATCGTTGCGAACGAGTAGAGGTCATAGCCGTCAAAAAAGATTATAAGCCCGCAGATCGCAACCACTCGTATAGCGGAGTGGGCGTCAGCATGCTGCTCCCGATGCAGCGCAGTCGGCGCGGCCGTTTGGCTCTTGGCGATAATATTCATTATTGCTCCCCTCGTTGCTCCATCCCCAAAGCAGAGGAGCGACATCTGATGCCGCTTCCCCAGCGCTCTTCGTGCACGTGCCGCTATGACCGCGCTCGTGCCAACCGGAAATTGTGCTCCAGCGTGGTATACGGCTTGTCCATATGACGCCCATCGGGCGCGATGCCCGCGGGGCAGGAAACGAAGTCTCGGATAAGCGAGTCCTTCACTCCGAACACAACGTCCGATTCCAGATATTCATCCCCGGCGGCGAAGATGTGCGTCACCAGCGTTTCGCAACCTGGCGCCGCGATCATGAAATGCACGTGGGCCGGTCGGTAAGGATGCCGGTTCTGTGCTGCGAGCATTTGCCCGACCGGACCGTCGTGCGGAACCGGGTAGGCTGACGGACGGATGGACCAGAAATGAAATTTGCCGTCGACGTCCGTGCGCAGCCGTGCGCGCATCGCAAGACCGTCCAGCTTTTCAGCTTGTTGGACATCGTAGTAACCGTCGCCATCAGCGTGCCAGATATCGACGATGGCGTCCGCAAGGCAGGTACCGTCCTCCCTGGCGACGGATCCGCTCACAAATAGCGGCTCGCCGGCTACAGGGCCCGAAACGTCCGAGCCGAGGGCGAACTCCTGTGGATGCTGAACGTAGAACGGCCCCAGGACGGTCGTCTCCGTCGCACCAGAAGCATTTCGGTGGTTGATTGCATCGACCAGCATCGAAATTCCGAGCGTGTCCGAAAGCAGAATGAATTCCTGCCGCTTGTCGTCGGACATGTGGCCGGCGCGTGTAAGGAAATCAATCGCCTGCTCCCATTCTGCGTGGGTTGGCTCGACCTCCTTCACCAACGCATGAAGGTGACGAACCACCGCTTCGCTGATCTGGCGAATTCGCTTTTCCGGAGTCTTGCTGACGCTCTCGAGCACGGCTTCGGTAATCGTGGACACGTCGAAATTGCGCATGGGGTTCCTCGCTTCACTCCATCTCTCGGGCTGTGTGGCCGTGCCAGGCTCGCCGTATGAGCTCCTGGGCTTGCGTGCGGTCCACGAGCCGCGGGTTCCAATATGCGTTCGACACGACAAGTTCTGCCGCGCGCTCGATGCCGTCCTCAGGCATGCCGATCGCGCGCAGCGAGCGCGCGATGTCGAGCCTTGCACAGAGCGCGTTCAATCCCTGAATGGCATCGACCGCACCGAAGGCCCTGGCCATCCGCTGCATTGCTTCGGGGACGGTAGGCGCGTTGAATGCCAAAACATGCGGAAGAACAATCGCGTGTGTTTCAGCGTGGGGCAGATTGAAAGTCCCGCCAAGCGTGTGGCAAATCTTATGGTGTAACGCCATGCCTACCGAGCCGAGGCAAGTCCCACACAGCCATGCGCCGTAAAGCGCGTCCGAACGCGCCTCAAGGTCGTCCGGTCGCGCCATAATGGCGGGGAGAGACCGCGACAATGCCGCTATCCCTTCCTCAGCCATCAGCGAGATGATGGGGTTGCCCTCGCGAGCATAGAGTGCTTCCGCAGCATGGGCGATTGCGTTTAGCCCGGATGATGCGGAGATGCCGATGGGCAGGCTCAATGTGAGATCGATATCGTAAATGACGACTTTAGGAAGTACACGGGGGTCACTCCTTGTCGCTTCGGCAGGCAAATGCCGCGCCGAACCTTCGCGGATGCACCTCGGCACCTCGGTCCGTAGCGGCCGCAGTAAATTGCGGTACCGGTCATCCCGCTTCACCGCTCTCGGCACAAGACCTGTGCTCAATTCGGCAATTCAACAGCCGGATAAGTCATCTTAAAAAAATGGAAAGCGGGGAACGCAACCCGTAAACCTCAGGAGGAAGGTGGATGCGATCTGCTAGGCAAGCTGCAATCACCCGGACGGCGGCGAGCAGCGACTGTGGCGGGCAGAGCCACTATACCGTTGACCGGGCCATAAAGAACAGGTTTTCCTGCCGCACGTTTTCCAGCCGCGCCGTTCCCAGAACGACAATCGAGGATATCCTTGATGTGGCGCGGTTTGCTCCCAGTGGAGCAAACACCCAACCCTGGCGCGTCTATGTTGTGGCGGGCCCGGTCAAGGAGGAGATCTCGCGGCGATTGCTCAATGCCCATGAGGAAGACCACGATGTTATCCGTGGCCAGTATCATGGGCATCCCTATGGTGAGCTGAACATGGTCGTTCCGATCGACAAGGGGGCCGAAATTAGGGGGCTGTGGGGGTGGCAAGGGCCGGGCTGGACGGCGCCAGATCCGGGCAGCCGTCACTATCCTGAGGTCAGGGGAGGAGCTCTGATTGCCATGTTCTTTCTTCCCGCTGGGCGGATTTCATACGAGTTCGAACCGCCCAAATGAATCCTTATTGGCGGGAGGCCTGATCGACTCTTGCCAAGACATCTGAATTCGGGCGGCGCTCTTCTAGCTGTGGCTGTGTTGTAGCCATGCGCTGCCTGGCTTTAGCCTGAGTGTCTCAGTGCGGTCCGTCTTCGAACCGTAAGCAGCCGAACGATCCGCGGATCAAGCAAAAGCGATCACGCGGATTGCCGGCACCCCAAGCCATTATTCACGCGAGAAACGTCATGACTCATCCCAACGAAGACCGTTTGACAATCCGGGATCTTATCGAGAACTGGGCAGTCTGGCGCGACAGCGGCGATTGGGCTCGATTTCGCACGGTTTGGCATGATGATGGTCGGATGATGGCCACCTGGTTCCAGGGCAGTGCCGACGAGTTCATCGAAGTTAGCCGACAGGGCTTCGAGACCGGCGTTAGCATCCTGCACTTTCTGGGCGGTATCTCGATCGACATCGTAGGAAAGCGAGCCATCGGCCAGACGAAAATGACAATCAACCAGCGCGCGTTGGTTGATGGGGTCGAGTGCGACGTGGTCTGCACCGGCCGCTTCTATGACTTTCTCGAGAAGCGCGACGGCAAATGGGGGATCGTGCTTCGCCAACCAATCTACGAGAAGGATCGTCTCGACCCCGTCGATCCCTCCGCGTTTCCGAAGCTCGATCGGAAGCGGCTGGATAGTTTTCCGGTTGGATATCGCCACCTCGCCTATTTGCAATCCGGTCTCGGCTTCAAGGTAAAGCCGGACATGCCGGGCCTGACCGGGCCGATCGTCGAGGCGCTTTATGCGCGCGGGAGAGATTGGCTTGCAGGTGGCAGTGCATTTTGAGCGGTAACGGTAGCCCGAACGTTGTTCACGGAAGCTGGGATGAAGTCTTTCAATTACGAGGCCAGGGCTATCAGGGTTCTGTTTGGGCAGAGCACGATTTCCCAAGTCGATGCGGAAGCTGCCCGTGCCGGCGTCACCCGGGCCCTTGTCCTTTCAACGCCCAATCAGTCGGATGAGGCGGCACGCGTCGCGGGATATCTCGGGCGGGTCCACGCCAGTACATTCACTGGCGCTACAATGCATACGCCCGAAGATGTGACGGAGTACGCCCTGGAAATCACGCGTAGCGTTCGCGCGAACGGCATTGTGGCGGTAGGAGGCGGTTCAACCATCGGGCTTGGCAAAGCAATCGCAATTCGCACCGGCCTTCCGCAGATCGTATTGCCGACGACCTACGCCGGTTCCGAGATGACGGCCATTCTTGGCGAAACCAGGAATGGCGTGAAAGACGATGCTGGAAGACTTGATGAGCCTCACCAAGATCAACTTCAATTCCTGCCTTCACCACGAGCGGTTTCCCGATATGATCGCGCAGTGCTTGCACCTCGGCCTCCCCTCTCCGCTCAGCGCTGGTTCTGCTTAATGAACTTCTCGAATGCGGTAAGTTGTTGCCCCACGACCGCCTTCGTCGGCTCATCGGTAAGTTCAGAACTGGCGCTAAATTTTGTGTGGGCCGAACCGACGAACACCTCTGGCGTTCCGAAAACGTGTGCCTCAAGGAATGTCAGCGCCATTCGCAGATGATACTGCATGCGGGCGCCACCCAGCGGCCCCGCCGTGGCTGACTGGATCGCGACAGGCTTCTGTTTGAATGGATGGTTCTCAAGTCGCGAGATCCAGTCGAGTGCGTTCTTGAGTGCGCCAGGAATCGTCCAGTTGTATTCGGGTGAAACGATGATTACCCCATCGGCCGCGCGTATGGCATCAGCGAGCGCCTCTACGTCCGAAGGAAAACCGCTACTCGATTGCAGGTCGGCGTTGTAAAGTGGAAAATTTCCGAACGGAGGCGCCTGTACCATTTCGAAGCTTGGCGGAGCCAGCTTCTGCAAGCTGTTCATGAGCGCTGTGTTGAATGACTTCTTGCGCAAGCTGCCACTCATGAGAAGAACGTTGAAACCCATTAAAGATCTCCTTTTGCTAGGGTTTTTGATGCATCATCGGCTTGAATTGCACGACGCCAGGATGAACGTTCGCCTCCACCTGCATCGCGCAAGGCGGCTTCAGCCACCAGTTCCTTCCGCTCGCGCATTGTCGGAGACGGCGGCTTCCGTGCGACGACCGGCTTGTCGTGGGGACATGGAACGTTCTTTTTTTTCCAGTGCGAGTAGATGAGCACAGAGCCGCGCTGTGCGCTCTGGTCCTACCGAGTCGACGCAGTAAGACCAGCGCGCGCAACGGCGCGGGTTTCTACCGTGATATTGGTATTAGGCAGTCTCGAAGTTCTTTTCGAAATCGTCAGGCGGTTTTGGTCCCCAGACGTAAAAAGAGTCTTCAGCGGGATGGTCCCCATCCTGCCAATCATGATCAACCGGAATATAGTCGATATCGGTCGAGTATTCCGCATAACTTCCCCAAGGGTCGCGGATATAGTGAAAGTAGTTGGATCCGAGCACGTGGCGACCGAAACCCCAACCGCGCACGAATCCCTTCGCGGCCATGTGGTTCGCCCCCAATCCAATCTCGTTGACGGACGAAACGTCCCAGCTGCAGTGATGTAGACCCGGACCGTCCGACTGTACGAATGCGATGATATGGTGATCGCTTCCGTGGATGCCGTGCATGAACGCAACCAAATCGCCGCTCCGATCCGTTAGTCGCAAGCCGAGGGCGTCTCGATAGAAGGCCACAGCTTTCACAACATCTTTGGTGAATAATAGAATGTGGGCGAGCCGTCGCGGGCGCACCCTGTGGACGCTACTGCGGCTTGGCGCGTTTCGCGAGGCGGTCGCGCCGGGCGGGTCAACGGGAGACTTGGTGTCGGGTGATGTCCTTTCCGCCACCCGAATTTCAACAAGCGTGCCGTCCGGATCGCGAAACCAGAGACCGTTTGACTCAAGACCAGGGGGAGGATCGAGGCGATCAATGTTTAGTCGGTCGAGGCGCTCGCGAAAGCGGACCATGTCGTCTTCATAAGCGCCGAACGAGACATAGTGAAGCTTCTTGCGCTTACCTTCAGCAACGCACGCCCAGCGATGCGCAGACGCATTCGTATAGAGGCCTAGAATGCCATTCTCGTTCTTCACGTCCAGCCCGACGTCCCGTAAAAAGACTCAGCCTGAGCCAGATCGGGCATTACTAAAGTAAAATGATCGAGTGAGTGCACACCGAGTTCGTTCGGCCGACGCGGTGTTTGAGCAACAGATCTGATCTGGGTCATCTGCGGTTATCCTTCGTTGGCGTTGGGCAAATCGGAAAGATCACGCCGCGGGCTGCGTGTCCGGCTTAAGCGGTAATTTTAGGAGACGAATGGCATTGGTGCGGCCGATCTTGAGGCGGTCGGGTTCGCTGATCGACGAAGGATCGAACCATTGCGCCGCATCCGCTACGGCTTCCATGGGATAGTCTTGTGCGTAAAGAACGCGGTCCGCGCCGATCTCGGATATCGCATCAATCATCGCCGGCGTGCGAAAATTCCCGGAGGTGGTCACGTTAAAGTTCGACCTGAAGTAATCCGCCATTTTTTTTCGTGCCTTGCAGTGGTGCGGCGATTTCGACCAACTGTTTCGATTGTCGATACGCCACATATTGAAAGGCAGTCCTTCGCCCATGTGTCCCAAGATGATTTGGAGGCGCGGAAACTCGTCGAATAGCCCTGACCCCATAAGGCGAAGGGCGTGCACTGCCGTTTCCGCGGCGAATCCCCAAGTCGGACCAAGCAGCCACTCGTGGCCACGATAAACTTGCGCCCACGCGGGCAAGGGGTTGCGCGGATGCAGATAAAACGGGACGTCGAACGAGTCGACGGCCTTCCAAAATGGCTTGTACTGAGGCAGGTCGTAGTAAAGCGGAAGCGTCGGATCGCTCGTGTCAGTAAAGCCATTGGCGAGGACACCGACCAGCCGCAGCTCAACCATACAGCGCTCCAACTCTCGGATTGCGAGGTCCACGTCTTGCATCGGCAAGGCTGCGAAGCCGGAGAATCGGTTGGGCCTTCTGGATATCTGCTCCGCCAGAACGTCGTTCGCTTTCTGTGCGATGGCGAGCGCCCGCTTTGGATCAGGGAAGGCCTGAACCGCCGGCGCGTTGAGCGACAGAACCATCATCTCGATCCCATGCTCGTCCATGTAGGCGAGCCTCTGGTTCTCGAAGTCCATCAGGTTGCCACTGAGTTCTGACCAGACTTCATCGGGCAAATAGCCTTCAGAATGGCTGAGCGTTTCGTCGATGGCGAAATGCTCCTCGATCGCAACCTTCCCCTTCATTTTCTGCTCCTGATTAACTGAGGCGACGCGGAGGTGTATTTTGTGAATTGCAAAATAGTAAGCGACTTGCATATTATGCAATCTCGAAATAATGTCAAACCCGCGTGAAGGACGGAGCAATGACATGAGTAAGGAAGAGATTTTGCCGCAGGTGCGGGAGTTGCTCGGATCGATCGGGCAGCGGCCCATAACTCCGGATCTGCAATTTTGGCTCGAGCAGACGTATCCGCCCGGCGAACCGTTTTTCGAAACGCTGGCAGCGCTATTCCGGAAAGGAATTCACGAGGGCTGGGCTTGCCCTGCCGAAATCGCGGGAAGCGGTTACCGCCGCGGCCGCATCTTTGATCCGAGCCCGCTAACGTTCGATTTCAGTGTTGAGAGCGCCCTTGTGACCGATCGGATCGGTCAGCATCACCGACATCCGCGAGGCGAAATCAACATGATCGTGCCGATCGATGCCGCCGCGCAGTTCTGCGGGTGCGGTAGGGGCTGGAACGTCTATCCGCCTGGCAGTGAGCATTTCCCGACCGTAACGGGGGGCGCCGCCGCGATGCTCTATTTTCTGCCAAACGGCGAACTGGAATTCACCGGCAGGAGTCCTGACATCTCCGCCAGTGCAAGCGTCTAATGCGAACCCTGCTCCAGGAGGGCAGGGCGCGGTTTTGGGAGGGATTGCCAAATGAAATTGGTTCACAACCGGGATGATGCGTTAACTCTCGATCTGGCTGAGCGCGCGCACGTCGTGGATTCCACGATCCGCCAGCGCCGTGCGACGCGCCAGTTTCTGAGTATGCCGGTTGCGCTGGAAGTCGTGCGCGACATTATTGACGTTGCCCGTTCTGCGCCTAGCGGCAACAACATTCAGCCGTGGCGGGTCTATGTCGTGAGTGGAGAAACGCAAGCGTTGCTCACGCAGCAAATTCTTGATGCTCACTTCAATAGACCTGCGGACTATGACTTTGGCTATAAGTATTACCCAGACGAGATGGTCGATCCCTACGAGCGGCGGCGCATTGAGTACGGAAAGGTATTTTTTGGCCATCACGGCACAGCGCCAGCTGACGTGGCCGCCAGGCACCGATTGACCGCACGTAACTTCACGTTCTTCGGGGCTCCAGTTGGACTGATTTTCACCATCCATAGGAACTTGGAACGGGGGAGTTGGTTCGATTTTGGGATGTTCGCCCAGAACATCATGCTTTCAGCAAAGGCGCGCGGGCTGGATACGTGTCCCCAGGTGTCTTTCGCGCGCTACCACGAGGTTGCTCGACCCCTTCTGAAGATTTCGGATGATGAGATCTTGGTTTGCGGCATGTCGCTGGGCCATGCGGATCCGTCAGCCGGTATCAACCAGATCGTTTTGCCACGGGATCCCATCGATCAATTTGCAACCTTTTTCTTCGATGATCCCGGCGAACCGATGTCGTCGAAGGCTGGAGTAGAGCTGGCTGAAAAACTCAGCGATCGCACCGGCATTGTGGATCGATGACGTGTTCCCGGCAGCGGCAGTGCGAGCGCGCAATTATCTTGCCGCTGGCTCCCAACCTCTGCCACAAAGCGGATCGAGCCAGCGAGCGCCCTTGGCCTAAGAAGCATCGCTTGGAGGCGCTGGCTGGATTTATCGCTCGATCACTCCAATCAGGTAACAACGATCATGTCGAAGCCACGCAATCGAAAATCACAGCAAGGCATCAATTCAGTCGAGACGGGAATGCGACTTCCGATGGCTTTGATCGAAGCCGGCCGACCGATGTCATTGAGGGAGCTTGCTGCGAAAGCGAAACTGACGTCGAGCAAGGCTCATCGTTATCTCGTCAGTTTGGGACGTGTCGGCCTCGTCCAGCAAAGCGAACCAAACGGACCATATGACATCGGTCCACTTGCTATCACTATGGGGGCCGCTGCGCTCAGCCGTTTGGACGAGCCTAAGATTGCCACCGGAGCAACAGAGAAGCTGCGAGATGAGACTGACCTAACGGCGCTTGTCGTCGCGTGGAGCCCCGAGGGTCCGATTGTTGCCCAGCGATACGAACCGATCAGTCCTCTGAGTATCAGCGCGCGGGTTGGATCAACCCTCCCGTTGTTGAGCTCGGCGGCTGGACTGGTATTTGCGGCGTTCCTGCCAGCGAAGCTCACAAGCAGACTGGTTGAACGTGAGTTGAAGAGTAGAACTTCGACTCATTTGGGCGAGCCGATCACAGCCTCTGCCGTGAAGGAGCTGCTTGACGATATCCGCGCAACAAAGGTGGCCTATCTCGGAAGTGACCTGATCAAGGCTGTAGATGCGGTTGCTGCACCTGTGTTCAATGTCGAAGGAAGACTTGCCTTCGTGTTTGCGCTTTCGGGGCCACAGGGCTCAATTGAGCTAAGGTCCGATGGACGGATCGCAAAGATGCTTTTGCGCGCTGCCGAACAAGCGTCAACGCAGCTCGGTTTCATGCCGAAAGCGGATGAGCCGCCCCACTTACTAAGGGTGGTGGCGCCATAACGGCTATTGCAAAGCGGCATTCCGATTAAACGACCTCGGGCACGGAGAAAACTGATGGTGCTTGTCTTGGAAAGAGAGCGGCACGCGAACGTCGAGATGGCAGCTGAACCGCTGCTCGCGATTGAAACGGTCGCAGGTGATGATTCAGAATAGGCTCGTCGCAATTCGGCCGCTCTCCTCCCCGGCCGGATCACCGGGCCGCGGGCTCTGGTACTGGGCCCGGCATTCAAAGCCGGGCTCCTTTTTCAGACGATGTGAGAGTCTTGTCTCGCGCCAATATTCGATCATGGAGATATGAACCGTGGGAAGTAACGATGTCCAACTGCCATCGGCTCATTCCAGAGTTATCACGGATCTAGTGGATGCGATCATTGCTCGCGGACGCACGCTTCTGCATGGTCGTCTCGAAGCTCCGACCGAGAAGCTTGATTTGCTCGGTCTATCTGAGGCTCTGTTGTCACAACGCGGTGAGGCATCCGGCGTCGCTATAGCCAGCATGCTTCTTCAGACATACGCGCAGGCACCTCTCGAAGAACGCAAGTCATTTGTGGAAGCGTTGTTAAGCACGTTCGGCGCAAATCACGCGCGCGTCGACCAAGCTGTCGAGAAATACTGGAAAGGCGGGAACGATGCCGACATCGCCGAGCTTCATGCTGCCGCTGAGCCCAGGAGGCAGGAGTTGTTTCGGCGGATAAACTTGGCCGATGGAGGTACGGCAGGTCTTGTTCGCATGCGAGAGGACGTAATGTCTTTCGTAAAACAGAATGAGGCGCTGAGACTTGTCGATGCCGATTTTGTTCACCTGCTGTCATCGTGGTTCAATCGTGGCTTCCTTGTTTTGAAGCGGATCGATTGGCGGACGCCCGGAAACATTCTCGAGAAGATCAAACGATATGAAGCGGTTCATGCCATCGCTGGGTGGGATGAATTGCGAAGCAGGATTGAACCGCCGGATCGCCGTTGTTATGCATTCTTTCACCCGCAACTTGCCGACGAGCCGCTCATTTTTGTTGAAGTCGCGTTGACTACTGGAGTGCCCGAAGCGATCGCGCCACTTCTAAGTGCAGATCGTAATCAGATCATGGCGGCAAACGCTTCAACTGCCGTATTCTATTCGATTTCGAACACGCAACGAGGGCTGTCTGGCGTATCGTTCGGGAGTTTCCTGATCAAGCAGGTCGTAGAGGACCTCAAGCGCGAGTTGCCAAACCTCAATACGTTCGTGACGCTGTCGCCGGTACCTGGATTCGCTGCGTGGCTTGAGGCCCAGCTGAGGAACGAAAGATCGAGCCTCGTTCCTCTCAATCAACGCGGCGAGTTGCTGTCGTTGCTCGATGATGCCGAGTCGGTGGTGGATGAGACTGCTCTTGCGCAAGCGGCGGCGATTTACTTGATTTGCTCAAGGAACAGCAGTGGCATGCCAAGTGATCCAGTTGCGCGTTTCCATCTTGGCAATGGCGCCAGCCTTGAACGTATCAATGTGGCGGCCGATCGTTCTCCGAATGGAATACGCCAGTCATTCGGCGTGATGGTCAACTACCTTTACGACCTCAATCAGATCGAACGCAATCACGAGGCATTTGTCAGCTCGAATGAGCTTGCTGTGTCTTCGCGCTTGCGAAAGCTCGTGACGGATATGGGAGCCTCGGGGAATAGATGAACGCAAACCTGCACCATCAAATCGTTGCGACGCTTGATGATTTGTCACGAGCGGCCCTGATCTCACCGGAGCACGGGAGCATATCTTATCGAGCCCTTCTGGAGCGCGCCGCTCGCTTTGCCAACGTGCTTGCCAGCGTCGGACTAAGACCGGGCGATCGGCTGGCAGCCCAGATTGAGAAGTCGGTGGATGCCGTGGCGCTTTATCTTGCGACCGTTCAGGCTGGTGGGGTGTTTATTCCACTGAACACCGGCTATACGGCCGCCGAGGTGAGCTATTTCCTCAGGGACGCAGAGCCTGCCGTTATCGTGCTCGATCCATCGAAGCGTCGAGGGCTTTCTTCTTGTATCGGAGAGTTGAAATCCGTGCTCCTGACTCTATCCCAAACGGGATCGGGATCGCTGGTGAATATGGCTGCACGAGCGGCATCCGAGTTCACAACGATTGAGCGGGACAAGGACGATCTCGCTGCCATTCTTTACACTTCAGGAACCACGGGGCGGTCTAAAGGAGCGATGCTCACGCACGGCAACTTGACCTCGAATGGCGTGACCCTGAGGGACTTGTGGCAATTTAGCAAGAACGATGTTTTGATTCACGCGCTTCCGATTTTCCACACGCATGGCTTGTTCGTGGCGATCAACGTTACAATGCTTGCGAGCGCATCGATGGTCTTTCTGCCGAAATTTGATGTGGGGCAGGTTCTGCACTTTATGCCACAAGCGACCTGCTTGATGGGCGTGCCGACGTTCTACACGCGTCTACTCGAAGACCCCTTGCTGACACGCGAAATCACTCAGCATATGAGATTGTTTATCTCGGGTTCCGCTCCGCTGCTCTCGGACACGCATCACAAATGGTTCGATCGCACTGGTCATTCAATCCTTGAGCGGTACGGTATGACCGAAGCCAATATGATTGCCTCGAATCCGTATGATGGTGAAAGACTCCCAGGCACTGTCGGATTACCGCTGCCTGACGTGTCGGTAAGGATCGCCAACCATGAGGCAGATCAAGAGAACTCCGCAGCCGATATCGGCATGATCGAGGTAAAAGGTCCCAACGTCTTTCACGGCTACTGGCGGATGGCGGACAAGACGGCTGCGGATTTCCGATCGGACGGTTATTTCGTTACGGGTGACATGGGCCGCTTCGACGAGCACGGATATCTCCATATCCTCGGACGAAGTAAAGATCTGATCATTACTGGAGGTTTTAATGTGTATCCGAAGGAGATCGAACGCGAGATCGACCTTCTACCAGGCATCGTCGAGAGTGCTGTCTTCGGCATACCCCATGCTGATTTCGGGGAAGCAGTGATTGCCGCAGTGGTCAGGCGCGATGAAAGTAGTGATGGGGCGACCATACGGAGCGAATTGGCCAACAAACTCGCAAGATTCAAGCTACCGAAAGAGATTGTCTTCCTGCGTGAACTGCCGCGCAACGCGATGGGAAAAGTGCAGAAGGAGCAACTACGAAAGAACTTCTTGCAACAGTTCGGATGATGGCTTCATGCGACTGACAGTCGCCGTTGTGCACATTGCTCCCTCAGGCGGAAAGAGCGACCTTCCTCCCGCGACGACTGAGGACGATTTGGGCGCGTGCGCAGCGTTCCGGCCCTGGGAGCGGCCTATCGAGGCGGAATTTAGCGTCCGGCAGAACAGCCCGTGAGGAAACAAGAAGGCTTTTAGATCCGCAGCTTCTCCGATCTCGGGACAGGGATGCTTCTTCCAAGACTTGAAGCTCGTGGCCTCCCTGAGTGGCGGGGCTTCTGTTTGTGTTTCGGCCGGATGTGGCTTTGAGGTGCTATGTTAAGCGTTTCACGACCTCGCGGAACCACTTTTGCGAGGGGTTACCCTTGACGCTCATGCCAGGGTGCCCTGACCTCAAGCGGCGTTGTTGGACATCCGCTCAGCCTGAGCTCAGCCGTAGGCAGGTTCATCGTCTGCATTCCCATGAATGCGTATCGAAGTCCGTCAGTCGTTCAGATATCCATCCGGCTCAGCCTCGCCTTCAGAAGCGGCGACGTCAGTATGATGTCGGCGGTGCGCGCCAAATGGTTTTCGATCCATTGGCACGCGAGGTCCGGGTTGCGGTCGAGACAGGCGCTCAGGATCGCCTCGTGTTCGGCATCGACATCCCGTCCCTCGTCCGCGAGCGCGACGGAAAGATGGCGGTAACGTTCCGTCTGCGCGTAAAGCATCGCGCGAAGTGTCAAAAGCCAGGGACTGTCGCAACCTGAGGCCAGCGCAGAGTGAAACGTCGTGTGAGCCGCAGCCCATGCGGGGTTGAGCACAGCGGGATCGTCGAGAACCATGGGAATGCGGTGAAGCCGATGATAGGCTCCCACGATCGACGTTTCCCATTCCACGTCGCCGCATTCGATCGCCGAACGCAAGCATAACTGCTCGATGGTGATGCGGGTCCGCGTCAGGTCCTTCAGTTCTTCGACGGAGACGTCCGCGACGGAATAGCCTTTTTGCGCCGTGGCAATCGTCATCCTTTCCGCCGACAGACGCGACAACGCCTCGCGTATCGCTCCCGGGCTCAACCCAAGATTGGACGCGACCTCGCTAATCACGATCCTGGCGCCCGGCGCCAGCCTGCAGCTCAGAATCTCTGCATGAAGCGCCGCATAGGCGGCGTCGGCTTGGGTGACGGTCGAATCAAGCGGAAGCGGCTTATTCATATCGACTATTTCTCAGGCAGATAACTACTAAGTCAATAAAATATATTTTCAATTGACAAAACTTTTTTATCGGTCGAGGCTGGTTGAGCCAATTGGCCAACAAACCGATGCTTGAGAAGGAGAAATTCGTGAGATTCGTCCGCTATAAGGCTCAAAATACCGAGGGATTGGCGCTTCAGCACAACGGCGAAGCGCGCGGTCTGCTTACGACCGACGCCGGATTTCCTGGCAGCCTCGACACGCTCATCGGAGGCGGTCTGTTAGAGCTTGAGAGGGCGGCCAAGGCATTGAGTTCGGCACCCGTGATCGATTTGGCGTCCCTGGATCGCCTGCCGCCGGTAGCCGCCCCAGAAAAGGTGATCTGCGTGGGGCTGAACTACCGCGATCACTCCATCGAATCCGGCTTCAAGCAGCCCGACTATCCGACGCTGTTCAGCCGCTTCAATTCCAGCCTGATCGGAGACGGCGCGCCGCTGGTCCGCCCCAAGGTTTCCGATCAATTCGACTTCGAAGGCGAGCTCGTTGCGGTCATAGGGAAAGGCGGACGCCGTATCCCGACCGCGTCGGCGCTCGATCACGTCATCGGATATTCGATCTTCAACGACGTGTCGGTCCGCGACTACCAGTTCAAAACTCCGCAATGGACCGTCGGCAAGAATTTCGACGACACCGGCGCGTTCGGACCTTCGCTCGTAACTGCGGACGAGCTGCCAGCTGGCTGCAAGGGACTGCAGCTTCAAACACGCCTCAATGGCAAAGTGGTACAGAGCGCTTCGACGGACGATATGGTCTTCGACGTCGCAAACCTGATCTCCATCATCAGCGAGGCGATCACGCTGCGAAGCGGGGACGTCATCGTCGCCGGTACCCCGTCCGGCGTCGGCATGGCGCGCAAGCCACCGCTTTTCATGAAAGCCGGCGATACGGTGGAGGTCGAGGTCGAGAAGATCGGGATCCTGTCCAATTCCATCGTCGAAGAGGCAGCATAAGCACCCTTGCGGCGGACGTCGCGCACGGCGGCATGCCTGCGACCGGGCCGGCCGATTGGGACGGCGGCCCGCACGGAAACGATCGCGTCACGATTGGGCGAACCAACGTAGCCAAGCTGGTCAAGCTGGACATGAGCTGGTTGCAGAACGCGGTGGACAACGGCGAGCCGTGCCGGCCGACGGCACGGCTCCAATAAAAATAAAAACGGCGACAAGCCTGATCGCAGCTAGTCCGCGGAGCAAAGGTGACGATGTTACGCGCCTCGCCGCGGACACCAGGACGAAACGACATCTCAAGGAAGGTTGACATGAACGGGGCGACCAATCGAGCCGGCTGGCTTGTAGTTCTCGGGTCCACCATCGCGCTGATTTTCGGCAATGGCGCGGTGCTGCTCTTCACATTCGGTATATTTCTCAAGCCGATCTCCGAGCAATACGGCTGGGCCCGCGGGACCATGTCCCTTGGCGTGACTATCGGACTGATCCTCGGAGGCCTTGCGACCCCGGCCATCGGGATGTTGGTCGACCGGTGGAGCATTCAACGCGTCACGCTCATCAGCATCAGCCTGTTCGCACTGAGCTTTGCCGCGATTTCGCTGGTCCCGCCCTACGTCTCGGCCTTTATTGCTTTTTATGCGGTATCCGGTCTCGTCGGAGGAGGACACGCGCCGCTTCCTTACGCGAAATCAATTTCGGGATGGTTTGAACACAGCCGTGGGCTGGCTTTGGGGATCGCGATGGCCGGTGTTGGCATCGGCATCGCGATCGTGCCGCAGCTTGCGCAGGCTTTCATGCCGGTGGTCGGATGGCGGAGCACTTATGCCTTGATTGGGACCACTACCTGGCTTGTCGCTTTTCCGGCGGTTCTATTCTTCGTCAAGGACCCTTTGATCGAACGCACCGAACCCATTGCCGCAAAGGTGGCCGTGCGAACCGGAGAAGATGCGCGGTTTCTTGGCAGGGAATTCTGGCTCATCACGATTGCGGTGTTCCTCGTGGTGACAGCCGTCAACGGGGTTGTCGCTCATTCGGTCGCGCTGCTCACGGACCGCGGCGTGCCAGCCGATGTCGCGGCTAAAATGCTTGCCGCGGTCGGCGTCGCGACAATCGCGGGCCGCCTGCTGTCGGGCTATCTGCTGGACCGGACCTTCGCACCCTACCTTGCAGCCATCGTATTCCTCATCCCCCTCGCCGGCATCTTGGTGCTGCTAGCCGGCGTGAATTCGACACCTCTCTCCTTCCTTGCCGCGATTTGCTTCGGTCTTGGCCTCGGCGCCGAGGTGGACATCATCGGCTTTCTGGTCGGCCGCTATTTCGGCCTGCGTCGCTACGGCGAGATCTACGGCTACATTTTTGCAACATTCACGATCGGTTCGGGCATCGGACCATTCCTGATGGGCGTCAGCTTTGACGAGACCGGCAGCTACCAAACCTCGCTCATTTTGTTCGGCGCAGCGCTGCTGGTCGCAAGCTTCCTGATCAGCCTGCTGGGCGACTATCGATATCCAGAGCGAGGGCTGATTCCTGCCGAGCCGCAGCCATCTTTAGCTGGGGAGATTCGCGATCCAGTAAGCGAGATACAGACGAACTGACCGAACTCATCCGGTGCACGCGACTTGCACGCGAACCTGCGGTCGTATGGCGGGAGTTATGGCTACATTTTTGCGGCGGTTGACCTGGAGCAAATGCAAAACGGCAGTGCCTTGAGCAGCAGCTTGGGCAATTAAACCGGGAAATCGAAGGATTGGTGGATGCGATTGCAAAAGGACATGGCGACCCATTTGTTCTCGGGCCGCGATCGACCACCTTAGATGCCGGACGAAAGCGGATATCTGAGGAGTTACGGAGTGAACCGCCCACCCCGAAAAAAGTCGCGCCATCGTCTTTACCGTGATATCGCCCCTAGCTAACGGGCATTTCCGGAACTATGCAACACGGCACGACAATATCCGCGCCATGCTCAACACGCTATTGAATAGCGTGGAGGAGATACAGCGCTACGCCCTCCTGATCGAATTCCTTCTCCGCCATAGCAATCAACACGGCCTCTTGAGCGGCAAGGTTGGCGAGCAGATCAAGCGTGCAAAAACGGCGGCAGAGGGTAGAGGAATGAGCCGCGGACGCTCTCACCATCCCGCGACTCAAACCTCTTGCAGCCGTTCTCTTTCTCCTGTGCGGATGCCGGGTCTTCACGCGGCCGCGAGCTGATTTGGAGAAGGAATGAAGCCGAGTAGGAAATGAGCCCCCTTCCTGACACGGCTTTGTCTGCCCATTGCTGATGCCGTCACGGACGCGCGACTAGGAAAGTATCACACCTCCGTCTACAACGATCGATTGTCCGGTTATGTAATCCGATTTGTCCGAGGCGAGAAACGACACCAGTTTCGCAACGTCAGACGGGTATCCCACGCGGCCAAGCGGTACTTTCGCGACCCGTGCCTTCAGGGTCTCCCCTTTGGCAACATTATTGATCTTTGCGGCTGCCTCGTCGATCAGTCCCCACATGTCCGTTTCGATTGCTCCTGGGCAATATGCGTTCACGGTGATGCCGTGTTTGGCGAACTCCAGAGCAGCCGTTTGTGTGATGCTGACCGTTGCGAACTTTGTCGCCGAATAGGCTCCGAGAAGTTCATACCCGCGCTTGCCGCCGGCACTGGCTGCATTGATGATCTTTCCTCCTCGCCCTTGCTTGATCATCTGCCGCGCCGCAGCCTGGACGCAATAGAAGAGCCCCAATACGTTGATGGAAAAGATGCTGTTGAGGTCCTTTTCATCGAACTCCAGGAACGGTTTGATGATGTTGATTCCGGCATTCGCAACCATGACATTCACGGAGCCAAACCGCTCGGCCGCCTCAATCACCATGCGATCCGCAAAACCCGGCGCGCTCACGTCGCCGCACATCGCCATGGCGACACCGCCTGCCTCCTTGATTTCGTCAACAACCCGCGACAGAGCCTCCGCTTTGATATCGTTGAGAACAACGGATAGTCCGTCAGCACTCAGTTGACGCGCGATCTCTCGACCGATTCCTGCGGCTGCGCCCGTGATGACAGCAACACCCGATGTTGATTTGCCACTCATATCGAAACTACCTTCCTCAGTTTGATTTGCAGAGCTACGTCAGCGCCACGTAACTAAACTCGAACGCTGTTATTGCGATCAATCGCTCCTTTTCCCAAGCAGTACGAGAAGAACTCCTGCAACCGGTCGGCCACGATTTCCGGCTGTTCTTCCGGAATCCAATGCCCGCACGCCGCGATAGAGCCGCCCTGAACATCTGCGGCATAGTCCTTCAATGACGCCACACATTCCTCGCCGCGGCCATAAGAGTCGGCGCCTCCAAGCGCGAGCACCGGAACATCGATCCGAACCGATTTCGCATTCCGCACATCATCCTCAATTGTTCTGTAATATGCGAATGACGCCGGAAGCCTCGAAGAAATGCTGTAGCTCTTCATGTATTGATCCACAGCGTCGGGATCGATCACACCCGGCTTGGCACCATAGTTTTCATAGAACCACGTCATAAACGTGCGCTCGCGCCCTGTGACGAGCGCTTCGGCAAGGCCTTCTTGCTGATTGAAGCGATGGTGCCAACGGCGGCCGTCTTGGCTGAAATTAATGGATGGCGAGCCTGGGACGGTAACGTCAAACACCGTCAATCCCAGACATCTGCGACCCAGTTCCGCCGCGACGAAGAAGGCAACGACGCCACCCCAATCGTGTCCGACGACGAACAGACTTTTGACCGACAGGTGCTCCAGGACCAGACGAACGAGATCGTGTGCGAGCGTTTTCTTGTCATAGCCAGCCGCTGGCGTCGAGCTCCCCCCCAATCCCCGCAGGTCCGGAATGATCAGGTCATAATCCGCCAGCAAGGGAGCGACTTTGCGCCATGCATAGCTGGTTTCGGGCCATCCGTGAATGAGAAGCACGGTTTGCTCTTTCCGCGTGCCTACACGGAAATAATTTATTTCGACGTCGCCGAGATCAACTTTCTCATTAGTTACATTCGGCAGATTGAACATCTTCATCTCTTTTTTCTCCCGGTCGTTGCGCTACGCAGCCTTTGCGTGCAGATCTTTCTCTTTCGTCTCTGGCGACAGGACGACGCACGTCATCGAGATGATCGCCAGGAAAGCAATGTAGGCGCCGACGGGATAGATCGAACCGAAATGTGCAAGCAGCATTGTCGCGACGATTGGCGAGATTGCTGCGCCCAGGATGCCGCCGACGTTGTAAGCCAGCGCAGAACCGGAAAAACGGACATCGGTATCGAATAATTCCGCGGCATAGGAAGGAAGTACGCCATAGACGAACGAGACCGCGATCATCAATGCACAGGAACCTGCGAGCATGAGGAAATAGTTGGCTGTGTTGAACAGCGCCCAGAACGGGAAAATCGTTACCGCGATCGCGAGAAATCCGAAGATCAGGGTTCGACGCCGTCCATATTTGTCGGATTTTCTGGCGGCATAAGGTATCGCGAAGAGGAACATTGCCACGGCAATCATCGTGATCGAGATCACGCTCGTCCTTGATACGCCAAGCGTGTTTGTTCCGTAACTAAGCGTGAATACCGTGAAGAGATAGAACGTTGCGAAATGACAGATATGGGCGCCACTCGCGAGGACGAGTTCTTTGGGGTGGTTCTTGAGCAAGCGCACAAGAGGCCAGGCACCTGCGCTTTTTCCGGCTGAGCGCTTTCGCGTGGCCGCTTCAAAGACCGGCGATTCCGGCACCCTCGTCCGGACGTAAAGCCCGACGACAACAAGAAGCAAGCTCACAAGGAACGGTATACGCCAGCCCCAATCCAAAAACGCCTCATTGGACATCATGCTCGCAATGGCAAGAAACAATCCGGATGACGCGATGAAGCCGAATACCGGCCCTACATTGTTGAGGCCCGCGTAAAAGCCACGCTTTTCGGGCGGCGCATGCTCGACGAGCATCAGCACCGCACCGGAATATTCGCCGGCAAAGGCAAATCCTTGCACAAAACGGAGAAAGGAGAGCGCTACCGGCGCAAGTATTCCTACCTGCTGATAGGGCGGCAGCAGTCCGATGGCCGCGGTGCTAAGGCCCATTCCCAGGATGGTGATGTAGAGCATCTTTTTTCTGCCGATCAGATCGCCGTAATGACCGAAGACAATGGATCCAAACGGCCGCGCGATGAACGAGACCGCGAAGGTCGCCAATGAAAGGATCAAGGAAATTGTCGGCTCTGAGCTCGGGAAAAACAGGGTCCCGAAAATGAGCGCGGCCGCCGTGCCGTAGAGATAGAGGTCGTATGTTTCGAGCGCTGTACCAAATACGCTTGCGACCACGACACGGTTCATCATCTTCGATTGATCGGCCGCTTGCGCGGCCTGACTTTGCTGTAAGCCGATTGCGATTTTTGACACGGCTTTGTCCTCCTTGGTGTTTGTATTTTTCTGCTTTTTCGAGAGCTTCCCGCACGTCCCGAGACAGTGTCCGGGTCGTACGGAAACCGAGCGGAAAACCTTTCGGGTTGAGCCGCTCCGTTCATGTGCGCAGCATTGCTGCCGCTTTTCGCATGGTTGTTGACGGTTAGAACTAACAACAATGCGGTCGCTCAGCGCGAGGTTCGCCGAGCATGCCGACGATCTCGTTCATTCTCTCCGGCTGGTCTTCATGCAACGACGCCGCGTTCGGCAAGCAGCTTGATGAAGGCCGCCATCCAGTGGCCGTTGTCCGGCCACGCACGACCGGAAACAAGGTTCTGGTCGACGATGTCGCCGCCATCCAGGAATGTCCCGCCCCCGAGTTCAACATCCGGCGCCAACTGCGGGTAGGCCGACGATTTCCGCCCCTTGAGCACGCCGGCTGCCGCGAGAATCAACGGGCCGTGGCAGATCGCGGCTACGGGAGCACTTCTTGCGAAGAAGTCCTGGACGATGCGCAAAACGTCCTTGTCGTTTCGAAGATACTCCGGGGCCCGCCCGCCCGGAATCACCAGCGCGGCGTACGCTCGCGGATCGACATCCTTGAACGCGATGTCGGCTGGCCAGGCATGAGCGGGCTTCTCTGTGTAGGTGTCGAATCCATCCACGAAGTCGTGCACGACAAACTGCAGCGTCTTCTTTGATGGCGCCGCAATGTGGACTTCATATCCTTCTTCTTGCAGCCGATGATAGGGGTAGAATACCTCAAGGGTCTCGGCGGCGTCGCCGGTCAGGATCAAAATCTTTGTCATGTATGTGCTCCAGTATCTGGTTGGAGGAAGCAAGATCGGTGCTCAGCTCGTGGGGAGATTCCCGCACCAATGCGGCCCAAGGCACCAGCAATCGGGAAACGCTCCGCGATACGACTGAACGGTGCCTTCCATTCCGAAATTCGCTGTTCAAGAGCTGGGGCCGGTTCGCCTCAACGCGCGGCCAAGGCGGCAAGTGGGGCTCGAATGTCTTCCAGTACGCCTCGTGCCGCATTTGCGAAGAGCACGTTATCGATCCCGACGCCGATCAATCGCGCCCCTGCGCGGACCATTGGTTGCGCCGCTTGCGCGTCCCAGGGGAAATCGCCGATCAGGAGATTATGTCGCTTCGCTGCCGCGTAAACCTTCTCCCGATTTTGCTGAATGCTTGGATCGCCGGGCGGAACGCCAAGTGCAACCGAGAGGTCGAACGGGCCGAAGAAGAGGCCAGCGACACCTGGGACCGATGCAATTTCCTCGGCGTTCTCGACACCCTCCACATCTTCGATAAGAAGCAGCAAAGAAGGTTCGGTGGATGTACGCCTCATTTGAGCCGGGAATTCAGCGGGGGAATAATTGGTCCCACGTAGTCCCGGGCAACAACTGCGGGAGCCGATAGGCGCATAGTGCGCGCTCTCTACCGCGAAACGAGCGTCGTCGGCCGTCCGTACCTGCGGTACCACGACAGCATGTGCTCCGAAATCCAGAGCCTTGAGAATCTGCCCTCGGTCGTTGTTGGCAACGCGCACGACTGGCGAGAGGTCGACACTCAGGCACGTTCGGATCTGATCCCATAGCGCTTGGCCCAATGGGTCAGTAACGCCATGTTGGCAATCGATGATTGCGAAGTCGTAACCCACAGTACCTAGGATTTCGACGAGGCCTGAACTGCCAATTCCGCAGAACATCCCAATCAACGACTTGTCGCCAGCCAATCGCGCACTTAGCATCGCCATCTCGATTTCTCCTTATTTTGATTTCTGCTTGCTTTGCATCCTGCCAACACAGTCAGCAGGGAGACTTCCACGTCACCCTGTCATGAGGGCAGGCCGTTCCTTTGGTATCCAACGGCCTTAGCCGCTGATGACCCCAACTCGATTCCTGTGTCGCAGTCCTTTAGTGCTGCGACCTGCTCTTCACGGCGGCAACACGGCTCCGCGTCGGCACGCGCCACAATGGACGCGCGCATGGTTTTCTGCTGTGAAACAGACACAAATCTTCCCCGTTCGCCGCAATCGAAGCGGCGTTGCTTTTCGTTGGAACAGTGCGAGGCGCGCGTCGGCCTGTTAGGCGGCCGTGAGTGATGCACTCCGCCGGGTTTGGTGCCGCGGATTCATAAGAAAGTTTTTCCCGTTAGAAAGGTGCGCGACGAGATTGGTCCGAGCCGCAACTCCGTCACCTGCGCGAACAGCTTCGAATATGGCCTTATGCTGCGAATAGTTTTCTGCCAAACGCTCCGGGTGTCCTGCGTGCATTCGGGAAGATAGCCGATACATGCGGTCGCGCAGTCCGCCCAGTACACGGACGATCTCGGCATTGCCATGCAGTGTTGCCATACCAAGGTGAAACTGCATGTCCAGGTCATGGTAGGCGTCCGCCCGGCCTTGTTCGACGCATTCCAACTGTTTCTCGAGGATATCTTCAACATAATCGCAACGCTCGGAAATCTCCTGGCCCGCAAGCGCTTCGACGACCAATGTCTCCAGAGCCAGCCTCACCTCGAAGAAGTCGAGGATCGCGTCTGGCGTGAGTTGCGGAAGCTGAATGCCGGTGTTTCGACTGACCACAATCAGGTTTTCGGCGCGAAGGCGCTCAATTGCAGCCCTCACGGGACCGAGCGACAACCCAAGATCCGCCGCGAGCTGCCGCTCGGAGAAATTATCTCCTGACCCATCACTCTGCAGCAAAGCATCCTTGATCTGGAGATATGCCTGATCCCGCAAGGTCGATAGATTCCGCTTTCGATCTTTCACTCTCGCCTCCTCCCAAAGGAGATTTCTCATTGTTAGCAATACATCACAATGTCACTGACATGTCAATGACATTGCGAATAGTTTTTTGTAGACGCGATAGCGGGGTAACAAGACCTCTCGCAGATGCGGGCATCATCACGGTCGTAACCTCGAAGCGCCGGAAGTTTTCCGTTCAGGAGATGCCCATTAGTGTCGGCCTCGGGTCAAGAAACGCGCGAGAGTGTTTTGGGTGCGCAGGACTCCGCGTCGCACTACGCGCGGGCGCTTGTCCTTTGCCAACCTAATGGCATGCCGCGACTACGTCTTGTTCGCCTTCAAAGGAGACATCCCGAGAGTCTCCGGGGTGCGTGGCTCCCACAACAAACACCGACATAGACTCCTCCAGCTCATCGTTTCGGTGAAGCCTTGTAGGCTGGCACACGGGCCTAGGCGGTCTGTCGGTTATCTCTAGGCTGGGGGGGCGAGCCCGGGGAAGCGTTTCCATCAAAGTCCCCCCGGCAAATCGCTAGCGTTTTCCGTATTCGCGGCCAAGACAGCTGTACTCGCTGGATCGGCAAGCACTCACTCAGAGCGCGTTCCGCTTGGCCTCTGTTGCTTATGAAAGCGGACATTGCAGCGTGCCGAGCGACGGTCGGCTACCCGCCGAGGTCGTCATGGTCGATACGGCCTATGACGCAGATCACTTGCGCCAGGCCATCGCAGCCAAGGGCGCACTCGCCGTCATCCCGAACAACCCTTCGCGCGCCCTCAAATATCCGCTCGACAAGCATCTCTATGCCCAGCGCCACCTGGTGGAATGCTGCTTCTCAAAGCTCAAGCAGTTCCGTCGCGTCGCAACTCGCTTCACCCGATCGTACCGTAACTATCTGCGCGGCCAGACGCTTGCGCGGCGTAACCGGCTGGAGGTGGCGCGAGTCCACCTCCCATCCCGGACTGATCGCGCTCCCCACGCGCCAGCACGAAGGCATCATTCAGGCCATCTTCGCCGTGGACAAGGCCGAGGCGGCCCATGGGATGCGCAGCCACCTGGACACGTCGCGCGACGACGCCGTTTCCGTGGCCGGGACCATGCCGCGCGCCGCGGCCGGGGCTAGAAGTCGAGCTTGATGCCCGCCGCCTGCACCACCTTCTTCCACCGCTCGATCTCCGCCTTCTGAAACGCCTCGTACTCCGACGGCGTATCGGCAACCACCTGGAAGCCCTGTTGGGCGAAGCGCTCCTTGACGTCCGGGCTGTTTAGGGCGCTGACCACCAGGGCGTTCAGCTTTTTGACTACGTCGGACGGCAGGCCCTTGCGGGCCATGACCGCGTGCCACGCCGTCATTTCCACGCCGGGATAGCCTTGTTCGGCCATCGTGGGCACATCGGGCAGCGCCGGATCGCGGACCTTGCTGGTGACGCCCAGCGCCTTCAGCTCGCCGCTCTTGATGTATTGCGAGACCGAGCCCAGGTTCTGGAAGGCAAGGTCGATGTGGCCGGCCAGCACGTCCTGCAGCGACGCAGCGCCGCCGCGGTAGGGCACGTGCGCGCCGGTGGTCTTGGTCTCGTACTTGAACAGCTCTATGGACAGGTGTTCCGACGAGCCGACGCCTGACGAGCCGTAGGTGACCTTGTCCGGATTGTGCTTCGCGTAATCGATCAATTCGGCCACGTTGTTCGGACCGAACCGCTTGTTGGCGACCAGCACGTTCGGCGTGACGACGGCCAGCGAGATCGGCGCGAGATCGCGCAGCGGATCGTACGGCAGATTGGGGTAGAGCGCGCTGTTGATGGCGAATGGGCCGATGGAGGCCACCAGCAGGTAGTAGCCGTCGGCCGGCCGGAGGAGGACTTCGCCGATGGCGACGGCGCCGTTGGCGCCGGGCTTGTTTTCCACGACGACGGTTTGGCCGCTGGCGGCCTGCAGCTTGGCCGCGATCGAGCGGGCCACGATGTCCGAAGGGCCGCCGGCCGCGAAGGGCACCAGGATCTGCACAGTGCGATTGGGATAGTCGGACTGCGCCGCAGCCACGCCGGTAGCGGCCAGGAAAGCCGCTGCGGCCAGTGCGTGCACTGCCGCCAGCGCGCGGCGGCCCGCGCAAGAATGCAGGTATGACATGTAGACCCCCTTTTATTCTCAGTTGGTTATGGGTGGCGAAAGGGCTGCAAACTTTATACAACTTACACAAAGCTGCATACAACTTGCACAAATCTGCATTATGGTCGATGGTACGTCAACGCTTTCTGCCCATCGTTTCCCCCCTTCCAAGGACTCCCGATGCAACGCTATGAATGTCTGAAGGCGATCGCGCCATTGCTCAAGGACGACCTCGTCATCGCCAACCTGGCCAACACTTCCACCGAATGGCGCTCGCTGCGTCCCAGCGAAGGCAATCTGTATTTCGGCGGAATGGGCATGGTCACGCCGTATGCGCTGGGCCTGGCCATGGCTCTGCCGCAGCGCCGGGTGGCGGCGCTCGACGGCGACGGCGGCATCCTGTTCGACATGAGCATCTTCGGCACGCTGGCCCAGGCCGACGCGCCGAACCTGCTGGTCATCGTGTTTGACAACGAGGGCTATGTCTCCACCGGCAAAACGGCGTCGTGCCGCTCGCTCAGCGGGGGTACGGTGGACATCGCCGCGGTCGCGCAGGCCAGCGGCATCGCCAACGCCGTAACGGTGCGCAGCGTCGATGCCTTCGTCGCCGCGGTCGAGGCGGCCCTGGCCGACACCGCCGCGCCGCACGTCATCGTCGCCAAGGTCGACCTCACGCAGGCTTTCGTCGGCACCCTGAATATCGATTCGCGCGAAAACAAATACCGCTTCGTGCGCCATGTCGAGCAGATCACTGGCAAGACCATTCTGAAGCCGTCGGCCCGCGAGCACGGCGAACCGCCCAAGCCCGATCCGGTCTTCACGCCGGTCGTCGAAGGCGCGCCGTTCGCGCAGGTCATGCACGAAGCATTGCGCGAGAACGGCGTAGACTTCGTGATCGGCCTGCCTTGCAGCGGCTTCGCCGCCGCGCAGCAGCGCTGTATCGACGACCCCGACATCCGCTATGTGCCGGTCGCCCACGAGGGCACCGGCCTGGGGCTTTGCGCCGGCGCCTGGCTCGGGGGCAAGCGCACCGCGGCACTGATCGAGAACCTGGGCGTAATGGCCAGCGCCTACCAGTTGCTGCGCGGCCACTACGCGTTCGGCATTCCGACGCTACTCGTGCCCGAATACCGCGGCGACGCGGGCGAAACCGAGTTCTTCGGCGATTGCGGCGACATGACCGAGCCGCTGCTCGCCGCCATGCGGGTGAACCATCGGGTCGTGCGCGATCTGCGCGACCTCAAGCCCGCGGTGCGCGACGGCCTGCGCTGGATGAACTTCGGGCTGCGTCCGTACGCGGTGCTGCCCGGCTTCGATCTGACCCGGCACCGGCGCGCATGAACACACCCGTCCGCTTCGTCCTGGACGGCAACCCACATAGCGTCGATCAGGTGGCGCCCACGCGCACTGTGCTGCAATACCTGCGCGAAGACTTGGGCCGCATGGGCACCAAGGAAGGCTGCGCCGAGGGCGATTGTGGCGCCTGCACCGTCGTGGTGGCCGAGCGGCTGGCCGACCCCGGCGGCGAACGCCTGAGGTGGCGGGCGCTCAATGCCTGCATCCTGTTCGTGCCCGCGCTGGACGGCAAGGCCCTGTTCACCATAGACGGACTGGACGGCGCCGGCACGCTGCATCCTGCGCAGCAGGCGATGATAACCTGCCATGGCTCGCAATGCGGCTTCTGTACGCCGGGCATTGTCATGTCGCTGTATGCGCTGGCGCGCCGCCGCCTGCCCGAGCCGGACCGGCGCGCCGTCAACGAGGCCCTGGCCGGCAATCTATGCCGCTGCACCGGCTACCGCCCCATCGTCGATGCCGCCGTGACGATGGCGCAAACCATTACCCGCGACCCCGCCTGGCGCGAACGCGAAGACGCCGCCGATGCCCGCCTGCTGGCGCAGCTGCGCGAGCTCCAGCGGCCGTCGGGCGTGCGCTTCGGCGGCCCCGCCGAGGCCGGCGCGTTCCATGCGCCACGCACGCTGGCCGAACTCGAGGCGCTGCGCCGCGCGCTGCCGCATGCCCGCGTTGTCGGGGGCGCGACCGATGTCGGGCTATGGGTCACCAAGAAAGGGCAGGCCCTGGGAGACATCCTTTATACCGGCCAGGTCGAGGAACTGCGGCAGGCGCGCCAAGACGCCACGCACCTGGAGATCGGCGCGGCGGTCAGCGTGGCGGATGCCGCGCCGCTGCTGGTCCGCGAATACCCTGATTTCGACGAACTGTTCCGCCGCTTCGCTTCTCCTCCCATACGCAACGCGGCCACGCTGGGCGGCAACATCGCCAACGGTTCGCCCATCGGCGACTCGATGCCCGGCCTGATCGCGCTGGGCGCCGAGGTCGTGCTCTGCGGCGGCGCCGAGCGGCGCGCGCTGCCGCTCGAGGATTTCTATCTGGGTTACCAGCGGACGGCCCTGCGCCCCGGCGAGATCGTTGCGGCGGTGCGAGTGCCGCGTTCCCGCGCCGGCCTGCAGTTTCGCACCAGCAAGCTATCCAAGCGCTTCGACCAGGATATCTCCGCAGTATGCGCGGCGCTGGCCCTGACGCTCGACACGGGCACGGTGGGCGCGGTGCGCATCGCCTTCGGCGGCATGGCCGCCACGCCCCGGCGCGCGCCGCGCGCCGAGGCGGCCGCCCTGGGGCAACCCTGGAACGAGGCCACCGTGCGCGCCATGATGGCCGCGCTCGACGACGACTATGCGCCGATCGGCGATATGCGCGCGACGTCGGCCTACCGGCGCGCCACAGCCGCCAACCTGCTGTGGCGCTTCTATCTTGAGACCTGCGCCGGCGGCATTGCGACCCGGCTGTACGATTTCGAACTGGCGCGGGGGGCATGATGCGGCCGCTCGATACTTGCGATACGGCGCCGCCGGCCGCCGCCGGCCCGGCCAGGGCCGCAGGCGGAGTGGGCACGCCGGCGCAACATGAGAGCGCCCACCTGCACGTTACCGGCCGGGCGGTGTATACCGACGACATTGCCGAGGTGCGCGGTACGCTGTACGGCGCGTTCGGGCTGTCGCAACACGCCCATGCCCGCATCGAGGGCATGCGGCTGGACGCGGTCCGCGCCGCGCCGGGCGTGCGCAAGGTACTAACTGCCGCGGACATCCCCGGCATCAACAACTATGGCGTTTCCGCCACCGACGATCCTATCCTCGCCGACGGACTCGTGGAGTACGTCGGGCAGCCGCTGTTCCTGGTGGTGGCCGATAGCGTCGAACACGCGCGCGCCGCCTGCCGCCGGGCGGAGATCGACTACGAAGCACTGTCGCCCATACTCGACATCGACCAGGCGCTGGCCGCGGGTGCATTCCTGATGCCCAGCGTCACACTGGAGCGCGGCGATGCGGCCAAGGCGCTGGCCCAGTCCCCGCACCGCCTGCGCGGCCAACTGCGCATCGGCGGCCAGGAACACTTCTATCTGGAAGGCCAGGTGGCCTATGCCGTACCGAGGGAAGACGGCATCGTGCAGATCTACAGTTCGACCCAGCATCCCGGTGACGTGCAGTTCCGAGCCGCCCGCGCGCTGCGGCTGGCCGCCAAGGATGTCCAGGTCGTATGCCGCCGCATGGGTGGGGCCTTCGGCGGCAAGGAATCGCAGGCGGCCCTGATCGGCTGCGCCGCGGCGCTGGCGGCGGCCGCGACCGGCCAGGCCGTGAAGATCCGTCTGGACCGCGACGACGATTTCATGATCACCGGCAAGCGGCACGATTTCACCGCGCAATACGAGGTGGGCTTCGACGGCGACGGCTGCATTCTGGCGGCGGCGCTGCAGCTGGCCTCGCGCTGCGGCTATTCGTCAGACCTGTCGCGCTCGGTCAACGACCGCGCCGTGCTGCACGCCGACAACTGCTATGCGATAGACAACTTCCGCATCGTTTCGCATCGTCTGAAGACGCATACGCAGTCGGCCACCGCGTTTCGCGGCTTTGGCGTGCCGCAGGGCATGCTGGCGGCCGAGCAGATGGTCGACGACGTGGCGCGGCATCTGGGCCTGGATCCGCTCGAGGTGCGCCGGCGCAATCTGTATGGGCCGTCGCGCCATTATGTGACGCCCTACGGCCAGACGATCGAGGACTTCATCGTTCCCGAACTGCTGGCCGAACTAATGGACAGTTCCGGCTATGCGCAGCGGCGCCAGGAGATCGCGCAATGGAACCGCGCCAGCCCGGTGATCAAGCGCGGCATCGCCATGCTGCCGATCAAGTTCGGCATCGCCTACACGGGTGTGTTCCTGAACCAGGGCGGGGCGCTGGTCAGCATCTTCGAGGACGACGGCAGCGTGCTGGTCAACCATGGCGGCACCGAGATGGGCCAGGGCCTGCACACCAAGGTGGCGCAGGTCGTGGCCGAGGAGTTCTCGATCGACCTGGCGCGGGTGCGCGTGAATGCGTCGGACACCAGCCGCGTCCCCAACGCGTCGGCCACCTCGGCATCGTCGGGCAGCGACATCAACGGCAAGGCGGCCCAGGCGGCGGCGCGCAAAATCAAGGAGCGGCTGGTCGCCTTCGCGGCCGCGCACTTCGGCGTGCCGGCCGACGCGGTGCGCCTGTGCGCGAACCGCGTTCAAGCCGGCGGGCACGACATCGATTTCCCTGCGCTGGTGCGGCTGGCCTACATGGGCCGGGTGCAGCTGTGGGACAGCGGCTTCTACAGCACCCCCAAGGTCGGCTACGACCGCGCGGCCCTGAAAGGCCGCCCCTATCTGTATTTCGCCTACGGCGCCGCCGTAAGCGAGATGGCGATCGATACGCTGACCGGCGAATCGCGCCTGCTGCGCGTGGACCTGCTGCATGACGCCGGCCGCTCGCTGAACCCCGCGATTGACCTCGGGCAGGTCGAGGGCGGCTATGTGCAAGGCCTCGGCTGGCTGACCAGCGAGGAGTTGGTGTGGGACGACAGCGGCCGCCTGCGCACGCATGCTCCGTCGACCTACAAGATTCCGGTCGCTAGCGACATCCCCGCCGACTGGCATGTCGCGCTCTACCGGCGCGGCGCCAATGTGGAGGACTCCATCCACCGCTCCAAGGGCATCGGGGAACCGCCGCTGACGCTGGCATTGTCGGCGTTCTTCGCCATCAAGGATGCCGTGGCGGCGGTGACGGCGCATCGCGTCGTGCCGCGTCTGAACGCGCCCGCAACGCCGCAGGAAATCCTGCGCTCGGTTCAGGATGTCCGGCGCCGCGCAGGCGACGCGGGCCCATGCTGACATGCGTTCGCCGCTCGATCAGCTGCTGGCGCGGCTGGGCCGCGAGCCCGGTGTGCTGGTGCGCGTCGAGGCGACGCTGAATTCGGTCATCTTCGTGTTGAACGCAATTTCCGATGCGATTGCGAGCATTGCGGGCCATAGAATCTATCCGTCTCTCGTTGCGCCGGCGACACCCGAACGCGTGTTGAATGCGATTGATCGGTGGCGCTTTGCCGAGCGAGCCGAGGGTGCATGACGGCCGGCCTAGCCCAAATGCTTGCCGCTCACATTGAGACAGGCATGCCGGCAGCTTTGGTAACCATTGTCGAAGCTCGAGGATCGACTCCGCGCGAGACTGGCGCAATGATGATGGTAACGCTCGAAGGAGTGGCCGGGACGATTGGCGGAGGTCGTCTTGAGTGGGACGCTATTGCAGCTGCACGCGCGATGCTTGTCTCAAGTGCAAAAACACAAAGTCTGAAGATTTCTCTCGGTCCAAACATCGGGCAGTGTTGTGGTGGCAATGTCGAGCTACTATTGGAACGAGCAACTGAACAGACGCTCGCCAATGTCCAGATGGTCGAGGCTGTCGAGCGAGCCGCTTCGCCTGATATCTTCATTTACGGCGCTGGGCACGTCGGCCGCGCACTGGCAGCGGCACTTTCACCGTTGCCGTTCAGGGTGCGCTTGATAGACGAACGGGCTTCTGAGTTCGCAAGTGTCAAAGCAGATAGTGGTGTAGAATGCGTCTTGACTGATCAGTGGCTCGCCAAGGCAAAAGAAGCACCGTCGGGCGCGGCCCATCTCGTTATGACTCACCTTCACAGTCTCGATGCGCTCATTGCCGCAACCATATTGGAGCGTGGTGATTTTGGATATCTGGGTATCATCGGATCGCGTACAAAGCACAAGCGATTTGAGGCTGCTTTCAGGCAGCTAGATATTGCGGCCAGTGATATAGCCCGGATTGTTTGTCCAATAGGCAGTACATCTGTTCGCGACAAGCGGCCGACCGTGATCGCCGCGCTTGTAGCGGCCGAACTAATATCGTGTTTTTTCGCGAAGACTCCACAAGGCGACAGCGGCCTCAGTGGCGTCCCTTGAGCGGCTTAGTCGTCCGTTAAGAAGCCCATTTGAGTACGGCTAGAGCGGGATGGGTCTAATTTGAATCGATTGGGGATTCCCAAATCGGAAGGCTTCTGATTCAACATGCTGGCTGGGAAGGAGGCCAGCATGGATGGGACGTCCCTATTCGAACGACCTTCG